>Ga0224501_10000072_pt1 | contig 109999 bp, 103 predicted proteins | sample SF_Oct11_sed_USG_4_FD_169105 | JGI IMG/M metagenome (GOLD analysis project Ga0224501, IMG submission 169105) | Sediment microbial communities from San Francisco Bay, California, United States - SF_Oct11_sed_USGS_8_1 | ecosystem: Environmental > Aquatic > Marine > Sediment | place: USA...
GCGCCGTGACCCCGTGCGGGCCAGGCGAGAACCGAGGAAATACCCGCTATTTTCGCAGCGGGCTCGACTGGCTCGCGCGGAGTTGCGCCGCCCGAGAGGCGCGTGCAGCCGTTTGACACCAGCCACCCAGCCCCTAAACAAGCGCATGTTGCAGGCGATCTCCACAAATCTCTTGCGTTCAGGCGCTCGCGAAAATGCTCAACGCTCCTCCTGGTGCGCCTGCGCTTTTCGCAAACCCCTGATTCACAACATCTTTGCGCAGCTCATCCTCCACATGCGCTTGTTTAGGGTCTAGCCACACTGAGCGGCCTGGCAGCTCAGGGCAGAAGCGGTGTCCATGGCGTCAATCGGTTCACAGACCAGTCCCTCGACGCATTCATAGTCCCCGAGGCATAGATCGCCGATGATCTTACGGGCGCCGGTACACATCCCGGAGTCCCCGGCACTTGCGGACGGCACGGAGCAAAAACCATTGCACTTGGTGAACGGCGACTGCAGATCGAGAACGCAGGCCGTACCGTCGCCACCGAGTCCACACTTGTTGTCGACGCAGTAGCCCTCGATGCACTCCTGCTCCGTCTCGCCAGCCATAATGGCTTCGAGATCGCAGTCTTCGCCCACCACCGGACCTGGTGTGCATGTGCCGGCCGCGCAATACAGCCCGTCGGGGCATTGCGCGTGGGCATTGCACTTGGCTCCGGGGCTGGCCGCCGGCACACAGCGCCCGGTGCTCGTATCGCAGCGGCTCTTGAGCTCACACGGATTTGCAGCGGAGCACGCCTCTCCAAGCCCGCTACCGCTTCCGCAGACGGCTCCATCGGTCAAAGTCATGCAGATCAGCGGAGCGACACAACTCGAGGGCTGCTTTGATTCGCAGCCCTCGCCGTCAGCAGCCTGGGCGGCGCACTTGCCGCCGGGGGTGCAGTACAAACCCTCGCGGCATCCCTCATCCGAATCACAGGGAAGGCCATCACCCGAGCGGGCCACGCAAATGCCGTCCAGACACCCAAAGGTGCTGGCGCAATCACCGCTATCGACGCAGGCGGTGCCCTGCTCGCCCGGCGTCGCACAATGGCCCGAGCACTGCGGCGAATTGCCGACACAGATCAGGCCCGCGGAGCACTGCTCGTCGCGGGTGCAGGCGGCATCGGCTTCCAACAAGCCGTTGAGCACACCTTCACAATCCGGGACGGTCGAAGCGAGAAGGTCGGCGTCGCAGTCGACCGCATCGCCCGCCAGGGCTCTGAGACAGGCCGCCGCCTTGGTGGAGTCGAAAGCCATTTCGCCCTTGTCGATGGCTTTCCGCCAGGGCGTGAGGTACCGGCGTTCGATCGCCGCCGGATGGCACAGGCGCATGAGCAGGGGCCGGGCCACGTCCGCCCCGAGTCGTCCTTCACAGCGCGACACATTGATACAAGCCCAGCTCGCCAACTCGGATACGACCGTCGCCAGATCGAGGTCGCCAGCGCCGGTGTCGGCCGGTCCGTCGCCCGGGCCACTGTCGGTCGTATCCATCGCATCCATGTCGGCTGCGGCATCAGCCCCAATGCCGCCATCGCCAGCGTCGAGATCACCCTGCGGGCCGGTGTCTTTGACTAGACGATAACTGTCGGCGTCTACGACCAACGTGCATGCCGGACCTGAACAGAAGAGTAGAATCAGGAGCGAAGTCAGATATTTCATCGCCAAGCACACCTGCCGGCCCCCTATCAACTCGATTGCTGCCGTGGCCGACCTGCTTCGATAACACGAGCGCGTCGTCGGCACCACCGACAGGTGGTCACCCCACGGTCCCGCGGGCTACCACGGGCGATCCCCCGGTGGCTGCTCGCCCGCTCCCGCGGTAGCTCGTTAAATAAGTGAATTCGGGTCAAAGTCACCGGTCGGCGACACGTAGGCGCTCAGCTATCTCTTTCCGCTTTATGAATGCGCCCGAATTTTGGTGTACGGCAGCGCGCAGCAGCGAGCGCTGTTCACCCTGTCGACGCTTTGGCTGCTCTTCAACGCGGTAGGTGAACGGAAGCCCTGCTTTGCCATGGCTGTCGTGCGCCTCCGCGGTTGGCTCCCACCCCGGCCAGGGCACCACCGCGAACCATCTCGACCCCTACGCAAGCCGAGTTCGGGCCACGGCCAAGTCGAACCAGCCGAGGCGGACAGACCCCGAGCCGGTGGCAGCCGGGCACAAACCGGGCTGGCAATTCCCGTGTGACATGGCGCCTTGACACCTGCGGCCCATCAGCGCGACCCTCACCTGGTCGATCTCCAGCGAAAACGCGGGCGGACAGAGATGCTCATTCGATCGAAGGCGCTGCAGGGCGCGTGTGTGCTCACGCTGGCGATCAGCATCGGGGCGTGCGGAAGCAAATCCCGCAAGCCTCCAGATGCGGGCGCGGACGCGGGCAGTGACGACGGTGGAGCGACCGGCGGTCAGGGCGGCAGCGGTGGCCAGGGCGGCAGCGGTGGCCAGGGCGGCAGCGGCGGCCAGGGCGGCAGCGGCGGCGATGGGCCGATGATGTCTGGTCCGACGAGCATCTCGGTGAGTTCGGGCGGCGGCACGGGCACCTCGACGAAATACAGTCTCTCGCTACAGGTCGGCGCACCGCAGCCCTTTGCCTCCGGTTCGAGCAGTAAATACAAGCTGCGCCTGGGGGCTACGCAGTTGCCCAGGTAGCTCCCACAGCCCGAAACAGCCCCCAACGGCCCTCACCCCCGCCACGCGAGTGCGGCGCATCGCGCCAGCTGCCTTTGCGCTCGCTGTCGCTCATTGATGGACAATTCGGGTTAGGCTGCGCCCATGGGCAAGATCGTCGTCGTCGTGCTCATCCCGGTGCTGGCCGTGCTGGGGCTGTGGCTGGCGATCGGCCTGGACGAAGCGCCCCTGAAGGGCCTCCTCATCGGCGGCGTTCCCGTGCGCCCGGGCGACTCGCTGGAGCAGCAGCTGCAGGCGCGCGTGGCCGCCTATGCCGACGAGGAGGTTGTCATCTTCGCCGGGCCGTCCCAGACCCGTCGCAGCCGCCGCCAGCTGGGCGCCAGGCTCGAGCTCGACGATGTCCTTGAGCGCGCGCAGCAAATGGGTCGCTCCGGCAACCCGATCGCCGACCTCAAAAAATGGTGGCTGGCACGCCAGGGTCGCCTCGATCTGCAGTGGCCCCCCTCCATCGACAAGGGGGTTGTCGGCGACTTCATCAGCGCCGAGCGCGAACGCCTGGAGCTGCCGCCCAAGGCGGGCGTAACCGACGGTGAAGGTTGGTCGCTGCCGGGCAAGGCCGGTCTGACGCTCGACTACCATCACGCGACCGCCGCCCTCAGGCGCGCTCTGGTCGCTGGCAACTCCGAGTTGCACCTGGAGCTGCGCGAGGTTCCGGCGCCGGAGCCGATCCTCATCGGTTCCCCCGACGGCGCCCTCTTCGACGATCCAGAGAGCGTGGAGGCCGAACTGGCCGAGCACTCCGAACTGAGCGGCGTCGAGGCCCCCGGCATCCCCGACGCGGTCACAGGCGCCATCCAGTGGCTGCCCTCGCGCGGCGACGAGTGCTATGAGAAGCCCCCCATGCGGCCCTTTTGCGATGGTCCCCGTCGCGTGCCTCGCCCCTTGGGAGCCGCCGCGACGCGAGCCTCTGAGCTGGGACTCGGTGAACTGTCTGCCGTGCGGCGGCTGCTATTGCGACCGCCGGATGGGCGCTGGATTCAGGCGGCCGGCGGTCCTGGCGGCCCGCAGAACCTGGTATGGCCGGTTCCCGGTGGTCGCTTCGGTCGTGGCTTCGGCTTCGTGCGCAAGCGCGCCGCCGTCAAAGACCGCTTGCACAAGGGCGTCGACATTCCGGCCGCCCAGGGCAGCCCCATCCGCGCAGCCAGCGACGGCATCGTCGCCTATGCCGACAATGACATTCGCGGCTACGGCAACCTGCTGATGATCGTGCACGCCGACGGCAGCACCACCCTCAGCGCCCACTGCCGCAGCATCTTCGTCTTCCCCGGACAGCGTGTCCGCTCGGGGCAGATCGTCGCCGAGGTGGGCCGCACCGGCATGGCCATGGGGCCACACCTACACTTCGAGTACCGGAAGGGTGGCCAACCCAGCGATCCGATCGCGCTCTTCGATCACGTGCCACCGCGCGGTCAAGCCGCCCCGCAAAGCCCCGCCACGGACCGATAGCTCCCCTCGCGCGCTCCCGCCGAACACACGAAGTCGCCGTGGTCACAACCCGAGCGCCACGGCGGTGCTTCACAATTTTCAGATCACCACCGTCTCGGGTAAGTTTGACGGGCGCCGGATCGCAAGCTCATGCAACCACGACGCAGGTCTTCGATTGAACGTCGTTCCCGATGGCCGCGGGTGCTCGGCATGGCGCTTGCCCTGATGCTGATCCCGGTCGGCGCCTGGGGCATCTTCGCCCTCGGCGATACACCCCTCTCGGGCGTGCGCGTGGCGGGCATCGCGCTGCCCGACGACCGTCCCGTCGGGCGCTTCATCGAGGAAAAAGCGCGCGACTGGGCCGACGAGAAGGTCGTGATCGAGGCGGGCTACTATCGCTGGACCATGAGCCGCGAGGAGCTGGGCACGACGCGGCCAATCGGCGATGTGGTCGATCGCGTCATGTCCCTGGGGCGCTCGGCCAATCCCATCAGCAATCTATCCGACATGCTCGCCAGCCGGCGCGGCCGACTCGAAGTGCCCTGGCGGGCCAAGGTCGACGCCGCCAGGCTGCAAACCGTGGTCGACCGCATCCGCGAGCAGGTCGAGCGCTTGCCGGTCGCCGGAACCGTAGGCATCGATGGCACGAAAATCGAGGGCCAGCACGGTGAGCGCCTCGACGGAGTCTCGGCGCGCGCGCGTTTGAAAGCCGGCTTGCGCCAGGGTCGGCGTTCGATTCGGCTGCAAACCCACGTCACATCGCCGCCCCCGCCCCAGGAGTACGACCGCACCGCGACCAGCGCCACGCGACTGTTCACGGCCCAGGAGACCTTCTACGCCCTGCAAAGCTCCGGGCGCCGAACGAATATCGAGCTGGCCGCCAAATTCCTCGATGGCCAAAAGATGATGCCGGGCGCCACCCTGTCCTTCAACGAGATCGTCGGCGAGCGCAGCGCCGAGCGTGGCTTTGGCCCGGCCAAGGAGCTGCGCAATCGCGAAGTCGTCGACGGCATCGGCGGCGGCGTCTGCCAAACGGCCGCCACACTGCATGGGGCGGCCTTCAACGGAGGCCTCGCCATCCCGGAGCATCGGCCCCACTCCCGGCTGAACCGCTTTCGCTATATCGACCTCGGACTCGACGCGATGGTCTCCTGGCCCAACAAGGACCTGAAGATCCGCAACACCTACCCCTTTCCCATCGTGATCAAAACCCAGTACGGCCCGCGCAAGCTACCCGATGGGGGCACCCGCGGCGTGCTGCGCGTCGAACTCTGGGGCGCCGGCAAGCCCTACCATGTCGAGGTCGAGGTCACCGAGGGCGCGCCGATCCCGCCCGGCGAGCGCCACCGCGACGAACCCGAGCTGCCGTTGGGCATCACGCGCGTGGCCCAGGATCCCCAGCCCGGCGTGGTGCTCACGCGCACGCGCACCATCGTGACGCCCGTCGGCCGCACGCCCGAGGTCACGCAGCTGCGCTACCCGCCGGTCGACCGCATCATCCTGGTCGGCACCGCGGGCTGACCCGCAAGCTGCCCCGGGCCGCAAGCGAGCCTGGCCGTGACGCTGACGCAGGTCGACTCACGAGTCGGCGTCGAGCTGCTCCATTGCGCGCATGTAAATACGTGCGAACTCGCGTCCAACGAAGCGCCGCTGATAGCGCTTGCCGTCCATGAGATCCTGGTGCATCGCACGGTAGCGCCGCCACAGCTGGGCGTCGCGGGCGTCCTGTTTGTTGGCGAAGACCCGGCTGAGCATGCCGGCATCGGCGTCGTCGGACTCCTTGAGCTCCGCCTCGATCTTCTCCGGCGACAAAGACTCCAGCAGCGCCTGCGCAGCATCCTTGACGGCACCGAAGAGCGCCGCCTCGTGCAGCGCCAACTTCGTCACCGACTGCTCCAACTCGGCCATACGCTCGTCGCCATCGACGTTGGGATTGAGCAGGTAGGCCAGCACGACGTTCGGGTCTTCGCTGGCCAACAACGATCGCGGTCCGGTGTCGGGCAGCGACATTTCCCTGCGGGCGTCGGACTGGGCGGCCTGGATTTCCACGAAGACCTGACTGAACATTTGCAGCAGCTTGCCTAGGCGATCGACCGTCATCCCGGTCTCCAGGCGCACGCCCCGGGGAAAGAGTCCCTTGCCGAGGCTCCGCAGCCACTGCTCGAGTTCGGGGTCGCCGGGCTTGCGCGGGCGCAGCTCCAGGCGCTTGAGCAGGGCTCGGAAGTCCGGCTCGCGAACGATCTGGGGAAAGGTCTTTTGCAGCCGTTCGGCCACGGGCGCTCGCTCTTCGGGGGCCGTGGTCTCGAGCACGCGCTCCAGCTGCTGCAGCAGGATCCACCAGGCGCTGCGGTAGGCCGCATGGGCCCGCTCCCGTTGGTCGGCCATGGGCGCGGTGTCGGCCGCTGGAGCGCCGGCGCCCGTCGTGTGTGTTGCCTGGGTCGACGCCGTCAGGTCGGCCTGCGACAGCGCCGACCGATCGTGACTGGCCGCGCCGCTCGGTGCCGGAGGCCCATCCGACTTGGCGGCCACCGATGGCTCGGGCGCCGGCTCGGTGGGCCTGACGGCGACCGACGGCTCGGGCGCCGTTTCCACCGCTGCACTCGGCGGGACTGGCTGAAGCTGGTCCGATTTCACCGGCTGCCGCTGCGGCGCACGCGCCTGCTGGACCTCGGGTGCGGGAGCCCGCGCCGGCTTGCTGAGCAGCTGGGAGGTGGCCGTCCCTTGAAAGACGATGGTCTTGCTCAAATCGGGGGTCGGCTCGGCAGTCGCGGCGCGCCTGCGCGTGCGGCGAACCACCTTGTCCTCGGCGACCACCTCTCGCGAAAAGCTCAGCTCCAGGCCACCGAGGACCACCTTCGAGTTGTTCTTGAGCTGGGCCTCGCTGCCGGGCTCGATGGGCGTGCCGTCGATCAGGGGCGTGTTGGTGCGGCCGACGTTGAAGTAGCTGACTTCCTTGCTATCGAAGCGCACCACCGCCTCGATGCGCGAGACATAGTCCTCGGCCAGGACCAGCTGATTGAGCGGGCTGCGTCCGATTCGGATTGGCGAATCGGCGAACGCCGTCATCTGTTCGTTGCCCGACGGCTTTTTGACCCTGACGACCAGCGGAAGCACGGCGCCGATTGTCCTACTCCCGTGGGCTGGGCGCAACCGAACACACGATGGCGAGTAGGGCCGGCGCCCTGATGGCGACGACGGAAAAGGGTCTTGAATTCCCTGCCGAAGTTGGGGATAGTTCGTGGCCTTCGCAGGCTTAGCGGGATGGCATACGCCGTAAAGAGGGGTACTCGAAGCCTGCGTTCGGCGCAGTGGGGCCGCGCATCTGTGGCGCTGCTCATGCTGGCTTGGCTCGCGGTTGTCGCCTGCGGTGGCACCGAAGTGCCCAAGTCCTGCCCTGGCGAGGAACCGGTCTTTCTGCACTTCCATATCTCGCAGCGCGTCAACGGCGACGCGGCCGGCAAGTCCCGCTCGGTCGGCTTGTGGGTCTACCAATTTCAGGCCGCCGACGCGATCCAGGCGGCCAGCTTCGAGTCGATCTGGATCGAGGGGGGCAAGGCCCTGGCTGCGAGCCTGGCGGCGCGCCCCGACCATGTGACCTTTCTGCCCGGCGAGCAGGTGGTGCGGCGGCTCCGGCGCCAGCCCCAGGCGCAATACCTGGCACTGGCGGCCAACTTCCGCGAACCGAGCAATCCCTCGGGCGTCGATCAGCAGGACTGGAAGCGCGTCGTCCGGCTGCCTTCCCCCGGCGATCCCTGCTCCCAGGCCCGCGGTCAAAAGGCGACCGCGCCGCTGCGTCTGCACGTGTATTTGCAAGACTACGCGATCCGCGTGCAGGCCAACTTCTACCTGCCTGGTACCGTGACCTCACAGCCAAGGCCCGTCGCGCCGGCGCCAGCACCGGCGCCAGCGCCGGCACCCGCACCAGAGCCCGCCGGGGAGTCGCCCGGCTGGATCGACCCGGATGAATCGTCTCAGGCGCCCAAGGGCTCGCCTTGGACGCCCATGCCGCGGGGGGCCGCTTCGTGAAGCCGCGCCATCGGGTCTCCTGGGGAGAGGGGCTGCTGATGCTCCCCCAACACCTGCAGCAACTGGATGCCTACCACGAGAGCCTGGTCGCCACCCGCGTACATGCCCTCGAGCCCCTGAGCTGGGGCGTGGCCCAAATGGCCTTCGACGACCACGCGTTGGGCCAAAATTCCGTGGGGCTGCGAAGCTTCGCCGGGGTGTTGCCCGACGGCGCTCCGCTGTGGCTCGGCGAGGGCAATCCACTGCCGGTTCCGCGCAGTGTCGAGGGCCACTTTCCGCCATCGCAAGCGGCGCTGGAGGTCTATCTCGGCGTCCCCAAGGAGCGAAGCGGCGTCAGCAACTACGGCGGCGGCGCAGACGGCCTGCGCTACGAGCTACAGTCACGTCCAATCCACGACGTCGCCGCCGACGACCAGGTCGCCGACGTCGAGTTTGCGCGCCTCAACGCGGCCCTGCTTTTTGGGGACGAAGCACGCGACGGGCACGTCGCCATGAAAATCGCCGAGGTCAGACGCAATGCGGACGGGGCGCTCGCGATCTCCGACAGCTACATTCCGCCATGTCTTCAGATCGGCGCGTCATCCGTGCTCAGCCTGGCCCTGCAGCGCCTGGTGACCAAGGCCGTATCGCGACATCGTGCGCTCAACGAATCGAGGCGCCATGCTGGCGACGGCCGCGTCGAATACACGGCGGCCGACGTGACCCGCTTCCTGCAGCTATCGGCCATCAACGGCGCGCTTCCAGGGCTCAATCATCTCTTGCAGGCGGGTGACCTACACCCGCGGGCCGTATTTCTGCAGCTCGCGCAGCTGGCGGGCCAGCTGGCGACGGTCTCGGCAACGGCGGACATGACCCAGCCCATACCCTTCGACTACCTGGACCTGCGCCGCACCTTCGAGCCGCTCTTCGCGCTGCTGGACGAGTTGCTGTCCTTCGTCGACGCTGAGCAATTCGTGCGCTGCACGCTCACGGTCCACGGCAACACCTACGTCGGAGAGTTGAACGACGAGCGACTGCCACGCTGCAGCCGCTATCTCTTCGCGGTGGAGAGCCCACTGCCCCGGGCCCACGTGATCGAGGAGTTCATCAGCAAGGCCAAGATCGCCTCCCACGACGACATCGACATCGTCACGGCCCAGTCGATCCGCGGCGTGCCGGTGGCAGCCAACGAGAAGTTGCCCCCGCAGATTCCGCCCAAGGCCGGCGTGGTCTACTTCGACGTCACCGTCGACAAGGACTTCGTGTATTGGCGACACGTCTGGCAGGATCGCAACGTGGAGGTTCGCATGCCGCCATCGTTCGATCGCAACAAGACCACGCTGCAGCTGCTGGGCGTGCTCGAGGCGCAGGGTGGCTAGGGCCTCGGACAGGCGGCGCCGTCGCGGTCCGGAGCACCACAGCAGCGGCGAGCGTGAGCTTTTGGGAAGTGGCGGCATCAACGGCGCGGTGCGTCCATTTCTCAGCACCGTCATGGAGTTGGTCCAATTGGGGGCTGACCGCCGGCCCCCCGCCGAGATCGCCCATCGCCAGGTGCGCGAGATTCTCGAAGGCGCCATTGCCGATGTTTCCAAGCTCGAACTCGAAGCCGAGGATGTGCAGGACGTGCGCTACGCCCTGGTCGCCTTTGCCGACGAGATGCTCCAGCTGGAGCCGGGTCGCTTTCAGGAGTTCTGGAACAGTCACCTGCTGCAAGAAGAGTACTTCGGGCGCTCGTTGGCCGGCGAGAAGTTCTACGAGCGCCTGGCCGACGTGCGCGCCGATGCGCGCCGTCGCGATGTGCTGCTGGTCTACTACCTGTGTATGGTCTTCGGCTACCGGGGCAAGTACCGCGGTAGCGGCGGCATGGCCTTCGAGAACCTGCTCGACGATGTCTGCGCCGATCTCCGAACCGCCACAGGTTCGGTGAGCGCGCGCGACCTGGCGCCCCTCGGCGAGCGTCCCGACGAACCGGAGGTCAACGGCCGCCGCAACCTGCTCTTGCAGGCGTTCGCAGTCTCGGTCGCCGTCATGGCGGTCATCCTCTACGCCGGCCTGTGGCTCGTGATCGACGACGAGGCCACCGACATCCGCGAGCTCATCACCGATCAACGCAAGCTGTTGTCCAACTAGAGGAGTAAGAAGGGGCGCCATGCAAACCAAGTACCTGGTCGCAGCCCTTGCCGGACTCTTCGTGCTCCTGGTCGGCTTCGCGTGGTGGGTGTGGTTCGCAACCGAGCAGTCTTTCGGCATCCTGATTCCGCTGCTGTTCACGCTGCTGCCGCCCATGGTCGTGTTGACGATCTTCGCGGTCTCGCGAATGCAGGCGGGCAAGGGCGCCCAGGGCCTGGAGAAGGCCATCCGCGAGTCGCCGCGCGCCGACAGCGGCGAAATCAAGCAGATGCAGCGCGAGTTCGAAGCAGCGGTCGACGCGCTGAAACGCTCGAAGCTTGCCAAGTCCGGCGACAGCCGCGACGCCCTCTACCGACTTCCCTGGTATGTGGTGATCGGGCCGCCCGCCTGCGGCAAAACTACCCTGCTGCGCAACTCCGGCCTGCAATTCCCGGAGATTCCAGGTACCGGCCGGCGGGTGAAGGTCAAGGGCATCGGCGGCACGCGCAACTGCGACTGGTTCCTCACCAACCGCGCCGTACTGCTCGACACCGCCGGTCGCTGGACGATGGAGGAAGAAGACCACGACGAGTGGCTGGCCTTCCTCGACTTGCTCAAAAGACATCGTGGCGCCCATCCGCTCAACGGCCTGATCGCCGCCATCAACATCGACGCCATCGGAAGTGCCGACGACTCCGAGATCGAGGATATGGCCAACCGGATGCGCGAGCGTCTGGACGAGGTGATGGCGCGCCTGGGCCTGTCGCTGCCGATCTACATGATGTTTACGAAGTGCGACCTGATCCAGGGCTTCGTCGACACCTTTGGAACGCTTTCGCGCTCGGAGCGCGAGCGGGTCTGGGGCTTCACGCGGCCGCTGTCGCAGCCCCTGGACATCCCGGCCGAATACTTCGAGCACCGCTTCGACGAGCTATGCGACACGCTGGAACTCTTCGGCCTGCAGCGCCTGCCGGAGGAAACCGACGGCTCGACCCTGCGGTTGATCTACGAATTTCCCTCCCAGCTGCGCTCGATCAAGGAAAAGCTTAGCGCCTTCACCGCAACGCTCTTCGAGGACAACGTCTATCAGGAGACCCCGGTGCTGCGGGGCGTCTACTTCACCAGCGGCACCCAGGAAGGCGCACCGGCCGACCTGCTCGCCAGCAAGCTGGCCAGTGCCCTCAAAGTGCGCCACCTGCTACCCGAAGCTCCGCAGGCCGACGAGGCCAAGGCCTACTTTCTCAAGCAGATGCTCAGCGACGTCGTCTTCGAGGACGACGACATCGCCACCACCAGCCAGGTCGAGATCGTGCGCCGGCACCGGCGCCGCTTGGTGTGGACCAGCGTCACCTTCGCGCTGTCGGCGCTGCTCACGATACCGGCGAGCTTCGCCTACGCCTGGAACTCCAGTGCGCTCTCGGACACGCGCGAGCGCATCGAGCGCTGGTACCAGGAGTCGGAGCTGCCCGCCGACGGCGCCTCGGCGGCCGAAGCCCTGCGTCCCCTCTACGAAGATCTGGAGCAGTACGAAGACGGTCGGCCGTCATTCTGGGCCGGCTTTGGCATCTACCGCGGCGATGACGTCGTAGGACCTCTGCGCGAGCACTTCGGCCAGGTGATCAAGGCGTGGGTCGTGCGCCCGCTGCTGGCGGTCGATAGCCTGCAGATGCGCGAGGTCAAGCAACAGCTGCTCAGCATTCGCGAGGCCAAGCCGGGCGAAGCCGTCAAGGTGCCCGACGAACAGCACGAGGGACTGCTGGAAATGGTCAAACTGCAGCTGCTCTTGGCCGACAGCCGTGGGCCGCGCGTGCCGGCAGTGGCATCCAAACAAGGCTGGATCGTAGATCAGCTGCTCAAGCGTTGGGGCCTCGCCGACCGCGAAGGTGACCAGGGGCTTCAGAAGAAGGCCCTGCGACGCTACGTGGAGCTGCTGAGCAAGAACGAAGCGCTCGCCATCGACATCGATGACGACACGGTGAACTTCGCGCGCACTGCGCTCAGCGGCGACAGCCCCGCCGAACGCGCCCTCAATGGTCTGGTCGCGCGTTTTCGCTCCGAGGACCTCGACCTCGCCAAGCTCACCGGCCCCACGGTCGCCCTCAGCGCCGAGGGCACGATCCCGGGAGCCTTCACGCACGCGGCCTGGGCGCACGTCTACCGCATGATCGAAGGGGGAACGGCCTTCGAGTCCGTCGGCGAGCACTGGGTTCTCGGCGGCGTCGAGGCCGCAGGCGGCTCCGACGACAGGGTCCAGTCCGAGCGCGGCCGCGCCCTGCGCGCTGCCTACCTCGAGCGTTACCAGCGGGAGTGGAAGGCGCTTCTATCTTCGCTGAACGTTCGGCAGCCGACCGTGCGCGGTGAGATCGAAGCCGTGGTCGGCGAGATGGCACGTCCCGACGGCCCACTCAACCGCCTGTTGGCCAACGTCTCCAAGCACACCAAGCTCGAGGACTTCGGCACCCACATCGAGCTCGAAAAGAAGGAAGGCCAGGAAGGCGCACCGCCACCGGCGGCGCCTCGCAGCGCTGATCTGAGGAAGCTCGAAGAAGCCTTTCAGGGTTTCACGGCGTTCTCAGAACAGCTGGGTCAGTACCAGAGCCAGCTGCGCGAGAGCCTGACCGCCTATTCCCTGGGCCAGTCCGACCCCAGCCAAAAGGTTCAGCTCGGGGAAAAGCTCAGGGCGGCGAGCGCCAGCGTGGAGATCCTGCTGACGGGGCTGCCCGGTGACTGGAGCGACGTCTGGAGCCGCGTGCTGCGACCGCCCTTCGTGGCCTTCAGCGGAGAGGTCTCCAAGGGCGAGCGTCACGCGCTCGATGAACTCTGGTGCAACGGCGTGGTTCGTCCGTTCATGGACAAGGTCGGCAATGCCTACCCGCTTAACCCTGCGGCGAAGAAAAGCGCTTCGCTAAGTGCGCTCAGCAGCGTGCTGGCACCGTCGGAGGGCGAGCTGTGGCGCTTCCACGCCGAGCAACTGGACGGCAAGGTGGTCAGTCGGCAGGGCGACCGCTTCAGGCTCGAACCCGGCGGCTCTGGCATCGCCTACAACGTTCGCGTGCCGGACTTCCTCAGCCGTGCCTGGGCCCTCAGGGACGCCCTCTTCCCCGATGGCGGCCCCAGCCCGAAGGTTAGCTTCGACGTGCGCATTCGGGGCGCCAGCGACCTGCGCAAGACGGTGCTCTCGGTGGGCGGCAAGGCCGTGGAGTACACCAACGGGCCGCTGCTGTGGCAGCGACTGGAGTGGCCTGGCCAGGACCCCATGGCCGGAGCCACCCTGAGCATCGTGCGCAACGACAACCGCCCCAACCCGCCGCTCAAGATGTCGGGCGAATGGGGCCTGTTCAAGCTGCTCAAGAAGGGAGCGATCGCTGAACGTGGCGCCGGCGGGCGTTCCTTCAGCGTGGTCTGGCAACCCGCGGTGGGGGAGCGCATCTGGATGGACTTCCGCGCCGTGGGCGATTCCGACCTGCTGCAACGCTTGCCGCCGCGCGCGGCCCTGCGCCCACCGGGTTCGCTAACCGCCGGCGGCGTGGCGTGCAGGGCCGCACAATGAGGCGATGATGAACTCGGAAACGGACGGTGGCGAGGTCACCTTGCTCGGCAAGGTCCCGGCGCGGGCAGATTTTGTGCGCCTCAACCACGGCAGTGCATTGGCGATGGCCTTCGACCAATGGCTGGAGCACAACCTGGAGGAGCTGCTGCTGGCGGGCAAGCGTTCGTTGCCCGCCGCCCGCTTTATGTTCACCGAAGGTGATGGTGGCGGTGCCCTGGTGGGCGCGCTCGCACCGAGCCGCGACAAGGCCGGACGCGCCTTTCCCATCACGCTTTTCGCAGCCGCCCCCCCCAGCGTCCTGAGCGCACGGCCTTTCGCTGTTCCGGCCGCATCGGAACCGCTGCTGCAGGCGGCGGAGGGCTTCTTCGACGAACTCGGCGGGCTCGACTACGACGCGATCAAGGCCCGCATGGCCCAGTTCACGGCCCCCAGCGCCGACGACTACGCAACGGCCGCCGAAGCGGTGAGCACCCAGTTGGCCGCCACCGGGCCCGAAGCCTTCGCCGAGCGCGTCTTCGGCTCGGCGCAGCAGGCGGGTGAGCAGGTGGGGGTCGGTCATGCGCTCTTGACCGTGCGCGAGTTGGGCCGGCGCGGCGGTCGCGTCGTCGAATGCCCGGTGGTTGAACCCATCGACGCGGCGTTTTGGCTCGCCCTGGCACACGGAGGTGGGGCCGCAGCCCTTTGTTATTGCTGGACCCGACCCGACGAGACCTCGGTCGCCTCGCGCCTGCTCTTGAGCGCGGGTCGCGCGCCCAACCACACCCTATTGTGGCTGGCCGCTCCCAAGCCGGCCGCCGGCAAATTTTCGGTTCTCTCCTCGCCCGCGTCGATGGGCCTGGACGGAGACCGTGATCCCGGGCGGCAGGAACACGACGCCTTCATGCGGAGCCAGAGCCTGGCCTCGTACCTGGAGCAGCGCTCCCGCGACTGAAGCCTCGCGGATATAAAGCCCAGTCTTTTCAGTTGATTACGCCGCACGGTGAGGAATCCTCGGGGGGCGATCGATTTGCTCCGTAGGCGAAAGCCGGTATGCTTGAGCGCCGAGGTGGGGTCATCCGCGTCACTGGGGGCCCACACTCACCCGGCGAGTGGCAAGATGCACTTACCAGCAGTAGGGGATCTCATTGATGGCGGTAAGTACCGGATCGATGAGCGTATCGGCGCTGGCGGTATGGGGGTCGTCTATGCGGCGACCCACGTCACGCTTCGCAAACGCCGCGCCATCAAGTGGCTGCTACCGAAGCTAGCCCGCGACGACAGGGCGGTGCAGCGCTTCCTCGACGAAGCGCGCATCGCCGCACGCATCGACCATGGGAACGTGGTCTCTCCCATCGACGTCAGCGACGACACCGGCGCGCCCTACATCGTCATGGAGTTGCTGCGTGGGCAGTCGCTCGCCGATTACCTCGAAGAGGGTCTTCTGCCCTTTGAAAAGGTAGGCCGCATCTTCATGCCCGTGTTGCAGGGCGTGGCCGCCGCCCATGACCAACGCATCGTCCATCGCGACCTGAAGCCGGCCAATATCTTCCTGGCCGAGTGGAGTGGCGAGGGGCGCATTCCGAAGATCCTCGACTTTGGCATCGCCAAGCTGCTGGATGGGGCGCAGACCTCGGGCATGCACGCCCTGGGCGGCCTCACCGACCAGGGCGCCCTGCTCGGAACCATCCAGTATATGTCGCCCGAACAGCTCAAGGACTCGAGTTCGGTCGGGCCGCAGGCCGACGTTTATGCCCTGGGCGTCATCCTCTACCGCATGCTCTCGGGCAAGATGCCCTTCGAGGGCAACCTGCTGGATCTGGCGCTGCGCATCCGCGAGGGCCGCCCGACACCCCTGAGCCAGCATGTTCCCGAGCTGCCCCAGGGCCTCGAAGCGGTGGTGATGCGGGCGCTGGGCACCTCGTTGGCCGACCGCTATTCCGATGTGCGTAGCTTCGCCAACGCGCTCAAGCCCTTTTTTCCCGGGCACGCGCTGGACTTCAGCCCGGACCTGCGCAAGTCGCGACCCCTTCCCATTTCGGAGTTACCACCCGGCCAGGACGGAGCCGAAGCCCTCGCGCACGCCGCCACCCAGCTGGCGCTACCCGCACCGCCCAGACTTCCCGGCGCCGAGCCGTTCGCGGAGGACGCAGCGCTTTCGAGTTCTGACCGGTCGGCGACTGCGGCGGCGCGCGAAAACTCGACCTTTCATCCCGTGGCCTCACAGGCGCCCGGACGGCGTCCGCGGCGTCCGACCGTGCTTATCGCGGGCCTGGGCGCCTTGGCATTGGTCGCGGTGGCGGCGATCGCCCTTTTCGGTGAAGGCGCAAGCGCTCCGCCCCCCGCTGGCGGAGCGGCGAATGCGGCACCCTCCAAAAGTAGCGAGCCCGAGCCACCGTCGCCGCCGGACGTGGTTGGCGCTCTCGCACAAGCGCAGGCCCCAGCTGCCGCGGCCCAGGCGCAGCCAGACGCTGGTGCGCCGGCCGAACCGCTGGTGCAAGACGACAGCGATGGCTGGACAACACCACCGATCGAAGCAGCGTCACCGCCGCCCCTAGCGCCCACCGACACGACGCGACCCGGCTCTGCGGCGACCCGCCCAGCGCGCCCGGCCAAGACCGCGTCGACCAAGCCGGCTGACGCAAAGCCCGCGCAAGCCACCGGCCCCAGTCGGCTCGACCTCTTGCTGGGCGTGGGCACCGACTCCAGCAACAAGGCACCCAAAAAGGAAGACAAGAGTTCGCTCTTGAATACCCTTTTGGGCTCCGACTGACGGCCGATCACGCGCACACCATGGCGTTGCTGCCTGCGGAGTGACGACCGAAGAGCCCGGCAAAAGCGAGGCGATTGCTTGTGGTTCCGCGATCAGCCGTGTAACTTGCCGCTTTCCAAAGGGGAGCGCGCGAGCGATGGTCAAAAGTGTACTGCGGCTCTTGTCGATCGCGGCTCTGCTCGTCGCGGCTGCCGTACCCGCGTTGGCCCAGGGCGGCGCCAAGAGCTACGAAGAACTCATCAAAATGGGCGAGTCGGCCGTAATCGGATCCGACTGGAACGCGTGTGTCGAACACTTCTCCACCGCCCACGCCCAGCGCAAGACCGAGGTCACCTTTCTCGCCCTCGGCCGCTGCGAACTCGAACGCGGTCGTTTTCTCGACGCGCTGCGCTTCTTACAGGAAGGCATGCGTTTTTCGCTGACCGAAGGCCAGCGCAAGACGGTGGTCATGCTAACCGAGCGCGCGCGGCAGCAGCTGGGACGTTATCGGGTCGAGCTCGAGCCGAGCAGCGCAAGCCTGATGATCGCTGGCCAGCAAGTTGTGCCGGACGCTGAAGGCCACGTCTGGCTGCAGATCGGAACCCACCCGGTCACGGTCTCGGCCCCCGGCCACGAGTCCTTCGAAGGCGAAGTCACCGTCGAGTCCGGCGCCGACGGCTCCCTGCGCTATGCCCTGAAGCAGCTGGAGGAAGCCCCCCTAGCCCCGCCGGTCGCGCCACCGGAGGCGAGCGAAGAGCCCAGTGACTTTCCGGTGGTGCCGGTGGTCGTCGCTTCCATCGGCGGCGCCATGCTCATCGGCTCCATCGTCACCGGTGTGTTGGCGCTCGGCCACGAGTCGGACCTCGAGGACCGCTGCGACGCGGAGAGGCGCTGTGACATCAGCCTGAAAAACACCCGCGACGGCGCTGGAACGCTGGCGATTGTCACTGACGTTCTGTGGATCGGGGGCGCTGCTGCAGTGACGACGGGTGCCCTGCTGCTGCTGCTCGGTTCGGACGGAGACGAGGGGCCGGCCGCTCAGGCCAGCGTTCACATAGGTCCGGGCGAAGCTGCCATCGTGTGGAATGGGCGCTTCTGACCGAGTACTGGCGTCCGCCGTCCGGGCGGCGGGCGCGCCCCTTTTCCGCCGTCGCGCTGCCACAGTGGTGGCAGCAGCTGTGGCTGCCCTGCGCGCCACGGTCTATCCGAAGTGGGCTCGATAAGAGATCGGGGTTCGAAATGCGAAGCAAGTTGCGGGTTCAAACAGCGATGATATGGATGATCGGATTTCTGCTCGCCTCGAGCGCGCGCGCGCAGCTCGAACCGGTCGATCCGGTCCCTGCCCAACCATCCTACGACCAACCCGCGCCTCCTCCTCCGCCACCGGCTCCTGCCCCGGCACCCGCGGCGGACATGGGTGGCGGCGAGGCCGCGGTCGCCGCAGGCGCCGAGCCCGCCTTCGAATCCACCAGCACCTGGGGCGACCCGAGCGACCACAAACGCGTCGTCGGCCACCTCGCCATCGGCTATCTCGGCGTGATGGGCATCCCCATTCATGGCGGGCTCCCCGTCGGCTCGGGCGCCGCAGCCGACCCGACCACGGGCGGTACGGCGAGCGGATCGGGCGCGCGGGCGCTGCTTTACGCCCCGACCCTGGGCATTCGCTACTGGATCAGTGAGAGCCTCGGCCTCGACGCCGGCCTGGGGCTGGGTCTCGCGGTGACCGGCGGAAGCACCATCGAAGACTCGGCCGAAGCGGACGCGCCGGGCGCCACGCTATTTGGCATGGGTTTTCACGTGGGGTTGCCCATCTCGGTCTGGCATACGGCCCACTACAACGGCCTCTTGGTGCCCGAGGTCAATTTCGCCTTCGCCACCGGCGACGACGAGGCCGGCACGCCCGAGACCGACGACGATGAATCGCTGTCGGGCTTGCTGTTCCAGGTCGGTATTCGTGCTGGTGCGGAATTTCACCTGGAATTCCTCGAAATCCCCCAGGCCTCGCTGCAGCTTACTGTGGGCCTGGGCTTCGTGCTCGAAACGCGCAACGCCGAAGACGCCTTCGGCAGCACCGGCGACGGCAAGAGTGAGCTGTCGCTGCGCACCAACCTGATGAGCATCGGTGACGCGGTGGCCAGCGGAGTTCAGGCATTCTTCTATTTCTGATTTCTCGGGCTCTCAGGACACCAAGGCGCGCCCACCTGGAGGCGAATGGATGCGGCAGCGGCCGTGATTCGGGGCCGAGGCGACCCCTCCACAAGGCTTGACAAGCGGTCGTGGAGCTTGCGAAATTCACGGACTTTCAGGGAGTGAGTTAGGCAAGGGGCGCGCCCGAGAGGCGGCACCATCGGGGAGACCTGGGCATGGCGGTAATCGACATCGAAGGTCTTCTCGAAGCGGTCTCGGCCGAGTCGCCCTGTGGCGAAGACCTCGAGTACGACGCCGAGTTGCTGGCCCTGACGAACGCAGCCCAGGGCTCGCGGGGCGAGGGCATGTTCGACGATGGTGGGGAGGACGGGCCGGATTGGGCTGCGATCAAGAAGAACGCACTCAAGCTCTTCTCCCGAACCAAGGACGTGCGCGTGGGAATGATCCTGTGCAAGGCCCTGTGCAACACCGACGGTATCGAGGGCCTGGCCGACGGCGTCGAATGCCTGCACGGCCTACTCGGACGCTACTGGGACGGTGTCCATCCCATGCTCGACCCCGACGATGGCGATGCCACCATGCGCCTCAATTCGCTGATCGAGCTGACCCGGCAACAAGGGCTGATCGCCGACGCCCGCCGCGCGCCCCTGGTGCGCTTTGCTCCGCTGGGCAAGTTTGGCCTCCGTGATATCGAACTCGCCAGCGGCGAACTGACGCTGCCGGAGGGATCCGACGAAACCCCTCCGAGTCGGGACGCCGTGGAAGGGGCCTTTCTCAACTGTGAGCTAGAGCTGCTACAGGCCACGCGTAAACAGCTCGCCAGCACCCTCGAGCGCGCACAGCAGATGGAAGCCCAAATCCTCGAAAAACTGGGCACCGGACAGGCCGTTCGCTTCGAAGCGCTCACCGCATTTCTGGGGCGTGCAGGACGCGTGCTCGATCAGAAACTCGAAGCCCGCGGTGCCGGCGCGGAGGCCACGGCTGCGGAAACGGATGCGGAGGAAGGCCAAGCCGGTGGGGGCGGCGCCGCAACCAGCGCCGGCGGCCGCGCGACGGCAGCGGTGTCCATAGGCAGCCTCACCGTCAACGGTCGCGACGACGTGGTCCGCCTGTTGGACAAGATCAACGACTATTACGCCCGCAGCGAGCCCTCCAGCCCAGTGCCGGTATTGCTGCAGCGCTGCAAGCGTCTGGTGACCATGGACTTCAAGCAGATCATCGAAGACCTGATCCCCGATGGCATGTCCCAATTCGAAACCATCCGTGGCCCGGCAGCGCACGATGAAGATTGAGCAGACCCCATCGACGTCGGGCTGCGCTGGCTCCCTACGACTGGAAGCCGCCGAGCTTCAGGAACGTTGGGAGGGCTTTGTGTTTTCAGACACCGCCTTCGATGAACCGTCGGCGCCAATCGTCTGCATCGTCTGCATCGTCTGCAAGGAAGGAACGTATCGTGGCAGGTAGCCAAAAATTCATCGCTCGCAACCGGGCCCCGCGGGTCCAAATCGAATACGACGTCGAGCTTTACGGCGCCGAGAAGAAGGTGCAGCTGCCGTTCGTGATGGGCGTGATGTCAGACCTCTCGGGCAAGCCCGAAGAGGCGCTGCCGCCGGTCGCCGATCGGAAGTTTCTGGACATCAGCGTCGATAACTTCGACGACCGCCTCAAGGCGATGAAGCCACGTGTGGCCTTCCAGGTGCCCAATAAGCTCACCGACGAGGGCAACTTGAACGTGGCCATCACCTTCGAGAGCATGGACGACTTTTCGCCGGCAGCGATCGCACGCAAGATCGAGCCGCTGCGTCAGTTGCTCGAGGCCAGGACGCAGCTGTCGAATCTAATCACCTACATGGACGGAAAGACCGGCGCCGAAGAGTTGATCGGCAAGGCCCTCCAGGATCCCGCGCTCCTGCAGGCTCTGGCGGCTGCCCCCAAGCCCGGCGAGGCGAGCGGCGAGGCCGGTTCGGAGGGTGAATCATGAGCGACGCAGAGCAAGCAGCCCAGGGCGAGGCCCCAGCCGGGCTAGAGTCGGCAGACGTCTTCGGCGAACTGCTGCAAAAGGAGTTCAAGCCCAAGACTGACACAGCGCGTGAGCAGGTATCGCGGGCGGTAAGAACGCTGGCGGCTCAGGCGCTCGAAAACACGCAGTTGATCTCTGACGACACCGTCAAGTCGCTCAAGGAGATCATCGCCCAGATCGACGCCAAGCTCACCGCGCAGATCAACGAGGTCCTGCACCACGAAGAATTCCAACAACTGGAAGGCGCGTGGCGCGGTTTGCATCATCTGGTCAACAACACCGAAACCGACGAGATGTTGAAGATCAAGGTCATGAACGTCTCGAAAAAGGACCTGGGCAAGACGCTCAAGCGCTACAAGGGCGCGGCCTGGGACCAGAGCCCGATCTTCAGGCAGATTTACGAGCACGAATACGGCACCTTCGGCGGCGAGCCCTACGGCTGCCTGGTGGGCGACTACCACTTCGACCATAACCCGCCGGACGTGGAGCTGCTGGGCGAGCTTTCCAAGGTCTGCGCAGCGGCCCACGCGCCCTTCATCTCCGGCGCTTCACCCGCGACCTTTCTGATGGACAGCTGGCAGGAGCTGAGCAACCCGCGCGACCTGACGGGTATCTTCTCCACTGCCGAGCACGCGGCATTTCGCGCGCTCAGGGAGTCAGAAGATGCGCGCTACCTTGGCCTGACGCTACCCCGGTTCCTGGCCCGTCAGCCCTACGGGGCGAAGTCGGATCCGGTCGAGGAGTTCGATTTCGAGGAGGACACGCAGGGCGCCGGCTCCCACAAATTCTGCTGGGCGAATTCGGCCTACGCCATGGCGGTCAACATCAACCGCTCGTTCAAGCTCTACGGCTGGTGTTCCCGCATTCGGGGAATCGAGTCCGGCGGCGCGGTCGAAGGTCTCCCCACCCACACCTTCCCGACCGACGACGGCGGGGTGGACATGAAGTGCCCCACCGAAATCGCGATCAGCGACCGTCGCGAGGCCGAGCTGGCGGCCAACGGCTTCATGCCGCTCTTGCACAAGAAGAACACCAACTTCGCAGCCTTCATCGGCGCCCAGTCGATGCAAAAACCAGCGGAGTACGACGACCCAGACGCCAGCGCCAATGCCAGGCTCGCCGCGCGCCTGCCCTATCTTTTCGCCACCTGCCGCTTTGCGCACTACCTCAAGGCGATCGTGCGCGACAAGGTCGGTTCCTTCAAGGAGCGCGCTGACATGCAGAGCTGGCTGCAGGATTGGATCACCCAGTACGTGCACGGCGATCCCGAGCATGCTAGCGAGACAGAGAAGGCTGAAAAGCCATTGGCGGGGGCCGAAGTCGTGGTGGAGGATGTCGAGGGCAACCCCGGCTACTACAGCGCGAAGTTCTTCCTGCGGCCCCACTACCAGCTCGAAGGGCTCACGGTCTCCCTGCGCTTGACCTCGAAGCTACCTTCTCAGAAGGCTGGATGACATCTTTCGCGAGCAGTGAACAAACCAATTGTTCCCGTGTCGAAGCGACATGGAACTCACAACCATTTTGAGGAGCAAATAAGCCATGGCTGTCGACATGTTTCTGAAGATCGATGACATCAAGGGTGAGTCTTCGGACTCCGCTCACGGGGAGGAGATCGATGTGCTCGCCTGGAGCTGGGGCATGTCCCAGAGCGGTTCGACCCATGCGGGGTCGGGCTCCGGTGCGGGCAAAGTCTCGGTACAGGACGTCGCCATCACCAAGTACGTGGATCGGAGTTCGCCCAACCTCTTGAAGCTCTGCTGCAGCGGTACTCACTTCCAGAAGGCGACTCTGATCGTCCGCAAAGCGGGCGGAAAGAAGCCGCTCGAATACATCAAGATCGAGATGAGCGACGGCATCATTTCATCGGTCAGCACGGGTGGCAGCGGCGGTGAGGATCGGTTGACCGAAAACGTGACGCTGAACTTCGCCTCCTTCAAGTACGAGTACACGCCGCAGAAGGCCGACGGTAGCGGCGCCGCGGCCGTGCCCGCCACCTGGGATATCGCAAAGAACTCCGAAAAGTAGTCAATCTTCGCAAGACGGCGCAAAGCGACGGCGGCGGACCTCGATCCGTCGTCGTCGTGCGGTATCGGAAGGATTTCCATGTCGGCAGCAGACCTCGTTCGAAGCGGGGACCTCGAAGGGGCGCTCGAAACCTTGCAAGGCGAGATTCGCCGCGAGCCCGCGGACGCCAAGCACCGGATCTTCCTCTTTCAGCTGCTTGTCATCATGGGGCAGTGGGAGCGTGCGGTGCGTCAGCTACAGCTGATCGCAGACCTCGAGCCGGCCGCGCTGCCCATGGTGCAGGCCTATCGCGAGGCGATTCGCTGTGAGCTGCTTCGCGCCGAGGTCTTCGGCGGTCGCAGGGCGCCCACCCTCCTCGGCGATCCGCCGCAGTGGGTCGCCCTGATGATCGAGGCCCTGCGCCTACAGGGCGACCAGCAACACGCGGCGGCTGTAGAGTTGCGCGCCGAAGCCTTCGAGCTGGCACCGGCCAGCGGCGGCGAGCTCAACGGAGAAAACTTCGAGTGGATCGCCGACGCCGATTCGCGCCTGGGTCCCATTTTCGAAGCCTTCGTCAATGGGCGCTACTACTGGATTCCGTTCTCCGCGATGGCCAAACTCGAGATCGAGCAGGCGAGCGACCTGCGGGACTTCGCCTGGATCCCTGGCGGTGTGACGCTGAGCAACGGCGGCGAGCTGCCCGCACTGATACCCTCTCGCTACCCGGGCTCGGAGAGCCATGCCGACGGCCTCGTTCGCCTCGCGCGCAAGACCCTGTGGGAGGATGGCGCCGACGGGCGCTACACGGGCTACGGGCAGCGCGCAGTCGTCACCGACCGCAGCGAGCTGGCACTGCTGGACATTCGCAACGCAGCCTTTGATCCATCCCACCCGGTGAGCCCGGACGGCGTGGAGGCGCCAGCGGCCACCGATGGCTGATTACTCACAGCGCGAACAGCTTCAGCCCTCGTTGCTCGACCGCCTGGTGGACGACGAGCCCGGCGAGAAAAACGAGTCTCGCAAGAAACGCGTACTGTCCATCGCCCAGATCCGTGAGTGTGTGCGCCGCGACCTCGCTTCACTACTCAACGCCACGCACCTGGAGGGCCTGCAGGACCTCTCGCTGTATCCCGAGGTGAGCCGCTCGGTGTTGAACTACGGAATACCCGACCTGGCTGGACGCACGCTTTCAGACATCGATCCTCCGGAGATCGAGCAGGCCTTGCGCCAGGCGATCTTGGACTTCGAGCCGCGCCTGCTGCGCGACACGGTGCGGGTGACCATGGTGGCCAGCGACGACGGCTCCCGTCACAACGCCATGCAGTTCGTGATCGAGGCCGATGTCTGGGCGCAGCCCTTGCCCCTGCAGCTCTTTCTCAAGACTCAAATCGACCTCGAGGATGGAAACGTTCGCATCGTCGATGCGGGAAGGCAGGTCTGAGCATGGACCCGCGCATGCTTCAGTACTACGAACGCGAGCTGCGCCACCTGCGGGAAATGGGCGGTGAATTTGCCGCCGAATTTCCCAAGATCGCCTCGCGGCTCGGGCTCAGTGGCTTCGATTGTGCCGATCCCTATGTCGAGCGGCTGCTCGAATCGTTTGCTTTCTTGGCCGCTCGGGTCCAGCTAAAGATTGACTCCGAGTTTCCTCGCTTTACGCAGCACTTGCTGGAGCTTGTCTACCCACACTACCTCGCGCCGACGCCCTCGATGGCCATCGTGCAGCTGGTGCCGCTGCCCAAGGCGGGAGCTCTGGCATCGGGCTTCACGATTCCTCGCGGAACAGCGCTGCGCAGCCCTCGTGGAGGGCGCAACCAGACCGCCTGCGAGTATCGCACGGCTCACGATGTCACCCAGTGGCCGGTAGAGATCGCAGAGGTCGAATACACCACCATCCTCACGGGACTGCGGCAGCTTCGCATTCAGCCGGCCCGACGCGCCAGGGCCATGCTGCGCATCAAGCTGCGGGCGACCTCGGGGTTGACCTTCGACAAGCTCTCGCTCGATCTCCTGCCGGTGTGGCTCTCGGGCGGCGATGCCCTCACCATGCGGCTCTACGAACAGCTGGCCAGCGCGATCGCGATTGTGGGCCGGCCGACGGGGACAACGGAGCGCTGGCACGAAGTCATCGACGACGACAGCTGCGTGCGCCCGCTTGGCCTCAGCGACGACGAAGCCCTGCTTCCCTACACGGCCCGCTCCTTTGAGGGCTACCGCCTGCTGCAAGAGTACTTCGCCTTCCCGCAGCGCTTCCTCTTCGTCGAGCTGCGCCAGCTGTCGGCCGCGGTTCGGCGCTGCAAGGGCAAGGAACTCGAGCTGCTGGTCCTTCTCGAAAACGAGGACCCGACCCTCGAAGGCTCAGTGGACGCGTCGCGCCTGGAGCTCTATTGCACGCCTGCGGTCAATCTCTTTCCGGTGCAGGCCGATCGGATCCATCTCGCCGAGGGCCAGGACGAGTACAACATCGTTCCCGACCGAACACGGCCCATGGACCTGGAGGTTCACTCCGTCACCAAGGTGGTCGGCCGCGGCGCGCGGGCCGACAGTGAGCGGGAATTCATGCCGCTGTACGCGCGCCGAGAACCCATGGACATCGACCCGCGGGCCGCTTTCTACACCGTCGAGCGACGTCCCCGCTTGCTGTCATCGCGACAACGGGACCGCGGTCCGCGCTCGACCTATGTCGGTGGCGAGGTTCTCCTTTCCCTGGTGGACGGAACCGAAGCGGCACATGCGACGGAACTCCGGCAGCTGGGCGTTTCGGTGCTGTGCACCAACCGGGACCTGCCCCTACACATTCCCGTAGGTCAGACCGAGTCCGACTTCACAATCCAGTCGGGTGCACCGGTGGAGCGCGTCAAGTGTCTGGCCGGGCCGAGCGCCCCAAAGCCGTCTTTTGCAAACGGCGACGTCAGCTGGCGCCTGATTAGCCACCTCTCGCTCAACTACCTTTCACTCAGCGACGACGATCGCAGCCGCCAGGCCGGCTTGCGCGAGCTACTGATGCTCTACGCGGACCTGGGTGACGCACACCTGCGCAAGCAAATACGCGGTCTACGGTCGGTGCGCGCCAAAGGTGTCGTACGACCGCTGCCGTTTCCGGGTCGGCTTTCATTTGGGCGTGGTGTCGAGGTCACCGTCGACTTCGACGAAGACGCCTTTGACGGCGCGGGCGCGTTCCTGCTCGGCACGGTGCTCGAGCGCTTCTTCGCGAAATACGTGTCGATCAACAGCTTCAGCGAGACGGTTCTCCGATCACTGCAGCGAGGCGAGATCATGCGATGGCCACCGACGATAGGACAGCAGCAGATCGTTTGAAGGACTTGTTGCCTTCGCTCGCGCAAGCGCCGGAACACCTCGAGTTCCTTCCGGCATTGCGCAGGATCGAATGTGTTTACCGCAACAAGCCCCTATTGGGCCGCGGCGGGCGACCGTCGGAGGAGCCCGTACGCCTCGGGCAGGCCCCATCACTCGCCTTCGCGCCATCAAGCCTAAGTCGCTACAGCCCTGCCAATGCGGTGCGTCCGGCGCGGCTCGAGGTGAGTTTTTTCGGAGTCTTCGGTCCCAACGGACCGTTGCCCTTGCACCTGACCGAACACGCGCACCAGCGCCTTCTCAACCACGGCGACGAGACCTTCGCGCGCTTCGCCGACATCTTCCATCACCGCCTGCTAACGGCCTTTTACAGGGCCTGGGCAGACGCGCGTCCGACCATCAGTCGCGATCGACCGCAAGTCGATCGCTTTGCCATGCTGCTTTCGGCGCTGGTCGGCATCGGCATGCCGTCGCTGCGGGGCCGCGATTCGATCCCCGATGACTTCAAGCTTTACTTCGCTGGCCGTTTTTCGGCGCTTTCGGGCAACGCTGAAGGGCTGCGAGGCAGCATCGCCGATCTCTTCGCCATGCCGACGCAGATCGAGCAGTTCGTCGGTGAATGGCTGAACGTTCCCGAACAGGACTGCTGGCGACTGGGTGCCCCCAAAAAGCGCGGTGCAAGGCGCATGGGGCTGCTCGGGCACACCACACTGGTCGGCCGGCGTGTGTGGGAGCGGCAGCACAAGTTCCGGGTCGTGCTCGGGCCCCTGCGCCGCGACCAGTTCGACACCATGTTGCCAAGCGGCCGCAATCTGTCGCGGCTTTCGACCCTGATTCGCAACTACAGCGGCGACCAGCTGCGCTGGGATCTACGGCTCGTCCTGAAACAAGAGGCGGTTAAACCCGTCACGCTGGGTCGCTCCGGCCGCCTGGGCCGCACGAGCTTCCTGGTTCGCGATTTGAACCCCAGGCGCTGGGATGACGTACTCGTCGACCCCGAACTACACGTCGTACCCGAGGCACCACAGGCCGGCTCCGAGTGGAGCATGGTTCCATCTCCCGCCCGCATTGCCTGACACCGGAGTCTACAAATGTCCGAAATCAGCCGCGTCGACCTCTTCGGCAAACTCAACACCTTGGGCTACAAGGCCATCGAGAGTGCCACCGTCTTTTGCAAGATGCGTGGCAATCCCTACGTAGAACTCGAGCACTGGCTGCACCAGATTCTGCAGGTGCCCGACTCCGATCTCCATCACATCATTCGCGAATACGACCTGGAACCCTCGCGCCTGGCGCGCGATATCATCGAGGCCCTCGATCGACTTCCCCGCGGCTCGACCTCCATCTCGGACCTTTCCGGTCATATCGAAGATGCTGTCGAACGCGGCTGGGTCTACGGCACCTTGATGTTCGGAGAGGGACAGGTTCGAACCGGCCACCTCGTCGTGGGCATGTTCAAGACACCAAGCCTGCGCCATCTGCTGCCGGGCCTTTCCAAGGAGTTCAACAAGGTCAAGATCGGGGACCTCACTGAGCGCTTCTCGTCCATCGTCGGCGGCTCAGCCGAAAACGCCCTGACCGCCCGCGACGGGTCGGGCGTCGGTGGAGGTGCGGCACCGGGTGAGGCCAGCGGCGCCATGGCTCCGGCGCAGATGGGCAAGCAAGAGGCGCTCTTGCGTTTCTCGGTGGACCTGACGGAGAAGGCACGCAAGGGAGAGATCGACCCCATCGTCGGGCGCGACGACGAGATGCGCCAAATCGTCGACATTCTTATGCGTCGACGCCAGAACAACCCCATCCTGACCGGCGAAGCGGGCGTCGGAAAGACCGCCGTCGTGGAGGGTTTTGCACTGCGCATCTCGGCCGGTGATGTGCCACCATCGCTCAAGGATGTCGTCTTGCGGTCGCTGGACATTGGCTTGCTCCAGGCTGGCGCGAGCATGAAGGGCGAGTTTGAAAACCGACTAAGGCAAGTCATCGAAGAAGTTCAAAACTCGCCCAAGCCCGTGATCCTCTTCATCGACGAGGCCCATACGCTGATCGGCGCCGGAGGCGCGGCCGGTACCGGCGACGCCGCCAACCTGCTCAAGCCGGCGCTGGCCCGCGGCACGCTGCGAACCATCGCTGCGACCACCTGGGCCGAATACAAGAAGCACATCGAAAAGGATCCGGCGCTGACCCGGCGCTTCCAGGTGATTCAGGTGCCAGAGCCGACCGAGGCCAAAGCTTTGCTGATGATGCGCGGCATGGCTTCGACGCTCGAGGAGCACCATCGTGTGCAGGTCCTCGATGAGGCGTTGGAAGCCGCGGTGCGCCTCTCCCACCGCTACATTCCGGCCCGCCAACTTCCAGACAAGTCCGTCAGTCTGCTCGATACCGCCTGTGCCCGCGTTGCCATCAGTCAGCACGCCACACCCGCGCACGTCGAGGACAGTCGCCGTCGCATGGAAGCTCTGCGCACAGAGCTCGAGATTGTGGGTCGCGAAAGGACCATCGGCCTCGACACCGCGGTGCGCGAAGCCCAGATTCAGGGCGACCTCGACCAGGAAGAAGAGCGGCTCCAACTACTCGAGAAGCGCTGGCAGTCGGAAAAGGCGCTCGTCGATCGCATCCTCGCAATTCGTGCGGAGCTGCGCGGCTCCGACAAAAAGGTGGAGGGCACCGCGAGCGAGTTAGAGGCGGAGACGCAAGAGGCGTCAGCGCCGCAAGCCTCGTACGGAACTGACCCGGCACAACGCCAGGCGCTGCTTGCCGAAATGAAGGGGCTACTCGAAGAGCTGCAAACGCTACAGGGCGACGCGCCATTGATCCTGCCCACGGTCGACACCCAGGCTGTTGCTTCAGTCGTGGGCGACTGGACCGGAGTTCCGGTCGGTCGCATGGTCAAGGACGAAGTCGAAACGGTCCTACACCTGGCCGACTCCCTCGGCAAGCGCATCATTGGCCAGGACCACGCTCTGGAAATGGTGGCCCGGCGCATCCAGACCTCGCGCGCTGCCCTCGAAAATCCGAACAAGCCCATCGGAGTCTTCATGCTGGCCGGCCCCTCCGGCGTCGGCAAGACCGAGACCGCGCTGTCACTGGCCGAGGCCCTCTACGGAGGCGAGCAAAACCTGATCACGATCAACATGAGCGAGTTTCAGGAAGCACATACCGTTTCCACCCTCAAGGGCGCGCCTCCGGGTTACGTGGGCTATGGCGAGGGAGGCATTCTCACCGAGGCGGTACGGCGCCGCCCCTACAGCGTGGTGCTGCTCGACGAAGTCGAAAAGGCGCACCCGGACGTGCACGAGATCTTTTTCCAGGTCTTCGACAAGGGCTGGATGGAGGATGGCGAGGGGCGCGAGATCGACTTCCGCAACACGCTGATCCTTCTCACCTCGAATGTGGGCAGCGATTTGATCATGAAGATGTGCGGCGATCCGGAGCTTATCCCGGAGCCGGACGCCATCGCCAAGGCGCTTCGGGAACCGCTGCTCAAGGTCTTTCCCGCGGCGCTTCTCGGGCGCATCGTGACCGTGCCCTACTACCCACTCAACGATGCCATGGTCGAGACCATCGTCCGACTGCAGCTCGAGCGCATCAAGCAGCGGGTCGAGGATAACCATGGCGTGCCCTTCCGCTACGGCGACGACGTTGTGAGCCTGGTGGCCAGCCGCTGCAATGAAGTGGAGAGCGGCGCCCGCATGATCGACGCACTGCTGACCAACACCCTGTTGCCAACGATCAGCCGCGAGTTTCTCTCGCGAATGCTGGAAGGCAGCGGTGTTCAGGGCGTCGAAGTCGGAGTGGCCGACGGGGAGTTCAACTACGGCTTTGAGTGAAATGTTTCAAACTCAGTTGTCCTGGGCGAAGACGCCCCTTGCTCCACAGAACTTCGAGTATGCGCGGCTTTCAGGGCCGGGGGTCGCTGGGAGCAGGCTTTGACTTCGAGGTGAACTTCGTCCGCCCCGATGTAACCGTCGATTTCTACGATCTGCTGGGCCAGACCATGAGTCTTCACGTATCCCTTTCGGGGAGCGATGCGCGCACGTTCCACGGTTACGCCACGCGTATCGCACAGCTCGGTTCCGACGGGCGCAAATTTCGCTATCGGGTGAGTATGCGATCGTGGCTGTGGTTGATGACGCAGACCACCAACTGCCGCATCTTCCAGGAGATGACGCCCCCCCGAGGTGATCAAGAAGGTCTTCCGCGACCTTGGCTTCACCGACTTCGACGACCCCCTGAGCAGCAGCTACCGGACCTGGCAATATCTCGTCCAGTACCGCGAAAGCGACTTCAATTTCGTCAATCGCCTGATGCAACAGGAGGGCATCTACTACTACTTCATTCACGAGGACAACAAGCGCACCCTGATCCTGACCGACTCCTACAGCGGCAACCTTCCCGCCAAGGGCTACGAAACGGTTCCTTTCCTTCCGCCGGACCCGAGTAGCGAGGGCGATCGGGACGATCCCGCAAGAGCGGAAAGTTCAGTTGGTCGGCGACACTGAATATGCCTGCCAGGCGCTGGTCAGGGGGCTGCCCGAGCGCATCGTATTTGTCGGCCCGATGGCCATGGATGCGGCCTTGTTTGCTCCGGTCGACCCCAGCAACAAAAAACGCGGACGAGGCCGGCCCCCCAAGAAGGGCGCACGGCTGCCTTCCCCTCAGCAACTACGCGATGATGACTCCGTGCCGTGGGAACGGCGCACGCTCACGCTCTACGGCAAACCTGTCGATGTAGAGACCAAGACGCAGCGGGGGCTGTGGTACCACGTAGCCGGCACATCCGAGGTGCGGGTCATCGTCACCCGCGACCCCAAGGGGCGCATCCAAGATCGAGCCTATTTTGCCACGGACGCCGCGATGAGTGTCGCCGAACTGGCCCAGACCTTCTCCTACTGCTGGAGCCAGGAGGAGATGCACCACCACGTCAAGCATCATCTCGGGCTGCAGCAACCGCACAACGGGTGGTGGCACAGGCGCGCCGGTCGACGCCGGGATACGACCAAGCCCGGGCCGCAGCCCCATCGGTCGCGCGGTGAGTTGGCCGTCAAGCGCACGGTACCTTTCATCCTGACCATGTATACCCTCATCGTGCTCTGGTACCTGGACCACGATACGGCCGAGCAAGACGTCGAACGAGTGCGCCGGCGAGCCCCTTGGAACCGACGCAAGAAGCACCCGTCGTGAGTTCCTAGATTTCGGTGGTCGGCGACAGCGCCACGCCTACCCAAAGCGCTGGAAGGAAACGGCTGCGGCTTTGCCGACCAACGGGCACATCAATCGCGTCGAACCTGATATGATCGGAGCGACTCCCGCCCCCCCTCCGACGGGAGAAGAACCATCACGTGGATCCCCTGGTAGGACAGCTCATCGATGAGCGTTACCGCATCGGCGAGCAACTCGGCGAAGGCGGCATGGGCAGGGTCTACGTCGCCCAGCACTTGAAGTTGAACAAGCGCGTTGCGTTCAAGGTCGTGCGCGCCGAGTACGCGGGCAACCGGGATCTGGCCGTGCGCTTTGCGCGCGAGGCCATGGCCACCTCGGCCGTCGATCATCCCAACGTGGTTAGCGCGATCGACTACGGAACCCTACCCGACCGCGGCGCCTACCTGGTGATGCAATACGTCGAGGGCGTCAGTCTATCGGGGCTACTCGAACGCCACGGCAACATTCCCTGGGCCCGCGCAGCTGAGATCGGAGCGCAAATAGCCGACGCGCTGGCCGCCGCTCACGGACATGGCATCGTCCATCGCGACCTCAAACCCGACAACGTCATCATTCAAACCCAGGATGACGGTCGCGACCTGGTAAAGATCCTCGACTTTGGCATCGCCAGACTGGTGCGCAGCGGCTCGATGCGTCCGTCGGGACGAAGCCGGGCATCGGGCCGCGAACCGGAGGTCACGCAGGCCGGGATGGTGATCGGTACGCCCGGCTACATGGCCCCCGAACAGGCGACCGGGGGCAACGCCAGCTTCTCGACCGATCTCTACGCACTGGGAGTGGTGCTCTGGGAGATCATTGTCGGGCGTCATCCCTTCGAAGCCCAGGACCTGCGGCAGGTGATCAGACGCCAACTCACCGAGGAGCTGCCCTCGGTTCAGGAGGCGACCTCGGATTTCACGATTCCGGAGGAAATCGACATTCTGCTCACGCGCTTGTGCGCGGTCGAAGAGCAAGGTCGCCCCAAGGATGCCGGCAGCGTGCGCGATCTTCTGCGGCGCGTGGCCACACGCGCGGTGGCCAACGCCCCACCCAGTCAGACCGAACTCGAATTGTTGGGCAAGGGGGGAGACGCGGCCCCCAGCGGCGCGGGCGACCCGACGCCCACGCGACCGGAGCCAACGGGTCGTTCTCCCCTGAAGCCACCGGGTCGCGCAGGTAAGCATGCTGCCGCAGAGGCCCAGGGGGCTAATGCCAAGCCGTGGGCGTTGGTGGCACTCGGCGTCGTCGCCGCCCTGGTTTCCGGAGCGCTGCTCGTGCTCTTTGGCCAACTCGAAGTCAAGCCGCAAGGCGGACTCGACAACACCGTCAACACTTTGGTTCATCCCCCGGACACGGCGGCTGCTGGGGGGCGATCCGCGGAGGCTGTGCAAGCGCCCAGTGAGCCCGCTGCTGCAGCCGATCGGGGACAAACCGAGCAAGCCCAAGCCCTCGCCCTCGCTGGACCAGACGCCGCCGCGGGCCTCGACGGACCGACGCAGGCCAAGCCTTCCGATGCCGGTCCGGATGCCGATTCGCCCGGCGGCCATCCCAGCTATGTCGAAGTGCTGCGCAACAGCTCCGAGCACGCTGCGCGCACCGCCGCGGCCGGCGCGCTGTTGGCCCTTGAAGAGGCGGCCAGCGACGCTGCCTCTCGTGCAGAGGCTGAAGCCACAGCCGAGCAAAACCCGGCTGACGTGAAAGGCTCCAACCCCGAGCGCGCGCCCCGCACGCCCCAGTTCGCACTTCTTCTGGCGCACCTGCAGCTGGCGGCAAAGTGCGAGGCAGCGCGACAACCGCTGCAAGCGCTGATCGAGCTCGGCGGTCACCACGTCGCCAGCGCCCTCGAGCAGGTCGCACTCTATCCCGAGGCGGTTTGCGGCCCGAACCCACATGCCGATTGCGCGCGCTGCCTACTCGAGCAGATCCAACCCGAACTGCCGAGACTTCGCACCCTCGGTGGCGCCCGGGCCGGACCTTGAAAAGGCAGCGCCGACTCGAATCGGACCCCAAGGGCCCGATCGCGAGCGGGAGGGCGGCGATGGTTACAACTGCAGTCGAACGAAGACCAGGCCGCCCCGCCGCGGCTCCACCACGGCGCCGAGCCCCAGCTGCGCACGCGGCGCCGCATCCTGAAACGACGCTTCCGACAGCGTCCACGCGATCGGGGTCGGCGCCGCTGCGAACGCAAGCGGAAAGAGGTCGTAGAGCACCACATGCTCTTCATACAGGTCGCCCGGGCCACACGGATTGTCGTCGTGCGAAGCGCTCAGCGCCATCGCCGCCATCCAGCCACCGAGGCCCGTGAGCAGCGATACCCCCAGGGTCGGCAGCAGGGGGAAGCGACCGCTGTCATCGAGCGCAAAGGCCGTCACCGGCGCACCGATCGCCATCACCGCCGCCGACGCAAGATAGACCGCGCCAGCGGTCTCCATGGAGACGTCGTCGCGCACTTCGGGCGGCGTCTCCCCGGGTCCGAGGGGCCCGCACGCACGGGCCGGAGACGTCCAGGACACCTGGAGCACGGTGCAGAGCACGACCACCGCTGCGCCGATCTTACCGGGTCGAAGTAGCCATTCTTGCATAGGCGCAGTATTGCGCGGGTGCACCAGCGGCGCCAGCGGCGCCGCTGGCGCACCCGCCCCCATCGACGCAGCCGCACTGGGCGCGGCATCACGACGCACGCGGGCGGGCCGGCGCACCAACCATGACCTGCGGATGGCAGCGGACACAGGGCGCAGGCCGCGGTCGAAACACGCAGTCATCCCCTTGGTTGCGGAGCGGCAGTCCGGCGGCACGACCGCATCGCATCGCGGCAGGGGTTCACGGCACCGCATGGGCGACCACACCGCCCTGGACCTCGGGCTTCGTTAAGTCACTGTCGCCGCGCTCCTCCGGACGGCGCCCACGGGAGCCCTGCAGGTGAGATAACAGAGGCGAGGTCGACGGGCTCAGGGCGATCGCCGTGCTGCCGGTGGTCATGCGCCTGGTCCACGTGGACGAGCCCCCAGCGTCGGAATTTCTGCTGGGCGGCGCGGTCTCCCTGCTTTTGGCCTATCTGAGCTTTCGCTATGTGGAGCGCCCTTTTCGCCTTCCCGCGCGCTATTCGCGCAAGCAGGTCTTCGCCGCTGCGGCGCTGATGCTCGCGCTGTGTTTGGGGCTCGGCATGCTCGGTCACATGCGCCGCGGCTTCCCGGAGCGCTTCGACTCCACCGACTACAGCGCCTCCATGCGAAGTAGCCCGAAGCGTGAGGCCTGCCACGCTCACCCCGAAAAGCGCCTTTTGCCCGCCGACAGCTGTCGCTACTTCACATCCAACACCACCTGGGCGGTGCTCGGCGATAGCCACGTCGTCGAGATCGCCCACGCGCTGGCGCAGCGGCTGAAACCCGCGGGCGAGGGCATCGTGCACATGACCTTTTCTGGCTGCGCCCCCGCCCTGACCTTCACCGCGCGCCGCACAGGATGCACCGAATGGATGCGCTCGGCGGTCGCGACGCTCGAGCGCGAACCATCCATCGGCAATGTATGGCTCGGGTTCCGCTACTCGAACTTCCTCTACGGACAGGTCGAACGCGTCTATCCCGAGTTGCCGTCGGCGCATCCGCGTCGACGTATGGTCGTCGGCGCGGAGGTCAGTCGGGCGCGAGCCTCGGAACTCTACTTTCAGGGCTTGTCGCAGCTGGTCGAACGCCTGCTGGCGGCCGGCAAGAGAGTGGTCGTGATGTATCCGATCCCCGAGCTACCGGTAGACCTGCGCAAGCTCATCGTACCGGTCAACATCTTCGGGACGCGCAGTCGACTCGATCTGGAACGCACGCTGCCGGCCGACTACTACCGGCGCCGCAATGGGTTCATCCTGCGCAAGTTGGACTCGCTGCCCTACTCGGAGCGGCTCGTCGCGGTGCGTCCCTTCGACGCCCTGTGCGCGGCCGGCTTCTGCCCCGCGGTCCACGGCGGCGAGGCGCTCTACTTCGACGGCCATCATGTGAGCCTCGCCGGGGCACGGCCGATCGTCGCGGCGCTGCCACCGCCGGCCGGTACCCAATAGCCCGCCACGTGCCGTGCAGCCCGATCCCCCGCAGCCACGCCTCCGACCACCCGTCACCCCCCCCAACATTGCTGGAAAAAACAGTGCCAATTGTTGGCAAATTCTTTAAACGGCATGGTTATTTAACGGGAAGCAGTCGCGGGGCCCATGCGCATGAGTCTGCGCGTTCGGCTTCTGCTAGGGTACCGGTGTGGTCGAGTGAGCGTCTGTGTGTGGGCAGGCGAGGAGCAGAAAGGTGGAGGTGTCAACATGATTCGAAGCACGTGCGCAGCAGTGCTAGCCATGGTGGTCCTGGGATGTGGCGACGGCGCTCCGTCCGGGATGAACAGCAACCTCCCGACCCCGATCCCGGTCGCTACCAACGGGAGCCCGACGGGCAGCACCGGCTTTGGCCCGACCGCGACCGCTCCTGCGCCGACGAATACGAACACGGCCGCACCAGCGCCGGCCGCCAGTACCACTCCCAACACCATGGTGGCCGATACGACAGGCACCGGGGACATGGGCGCCGCCGGCGCAGCCGCAGAGCCGCCGGTCACCGAGACCACCGATCCGGCTGTCTCGAGCACCAACCCGGCACCCGCAGGTAGCGTTGACCCGATCATTCCCCCGGTCACCGGCGACTGCCCGGCGTTCGTCAGCGGCACGATCACCTTCGGCGGCCTCGGCGGCATTGTGCTGGAAGCCGGCCCCAAGGCCGCCGGTCCCACAGCGCCCATGGTCTTCTACTGGCACGGAACCGCCTCCACCTCGGGCGAATTTCGGACCATGGCCGGCGCGGTTCACCAGGGCGTGCTGGCGGAAGGCGGCGTGCTGATTTCGTTCCAGGGCACCACGGGCGGCGACGGGCTGTCGGGCACCTCCATCTTCGGCAGGGGTGACCTCGACCTGGCCGACCAGCTGGCGGCCTGCGCCGTGCGCGACCACAACGTCGACCCGCGCCGCATCTACGCCACCGGCTGCAGCGCCGGTGGTCTGTTCTCGACCGCCATGGCGGCCCTGCGCTCGAACTACATCGCCGCCGCCGCCCCCAACTCCGGGGGTTGGAGCTTCCCGCAGCAGTTCCAAACACCGAACTACACGCCTGCGCTGATGACCGTCCACGGCGCAGCGGGTGTCGATGTCGTGATCATCGACTTTTCGACCACCAGCGCGAGCGCGGACATGGCATTCAAGAACCGCGGCGGCTTCGTCATCAACTGCGACCACGGTGGCAGACACTGCGGAGGCGGGCCCCTGGCGCCCGACATCTGGGAGTTCTTCAAGGCCCACCCCTACGGCGCCGAGCCCGAGCCCTGGTCCTCTGGCCTGCCCGCGGGCTTCAACAGTTCCTGCGTGATCTACTGAGGCCGCCGCCGAATCGCGGGCGCGCAGCCGCCGAAGCCGTATCGACCCATGATAGCGGTCTCCTGAACGGTGGCGGCGCTGGCGGCGGCGATGCTCGCCTACCTCTGGGGGCACCCGCGCGCGTGATGCCGACGACGGCGAAACGCGGCGGGTTCCCGGCACGGACTTGACCCAGCGCCATGGCGCGTCTGCATGGTCTGCGCGACCGGCGGCGCCACCCATCGATAACGCCCGCGAGAAGTTCCATCCGCTCGACCACATGGGGCGGCGACTTACGCGACTGGGGCTGGGGCAGCGCGGCTGCGGCACCGTCGGTGGGCACCTCAAAGTGCGCCATGCCCTTGTGCAGCCCATTGCGACGTCCATGGGCCGGCGTGGTATGTGAGCAGCCATGGCCAAACGTCCGATTCGCAGGCTTCAGGTGGTGGACAAGCGACCGCTGAGCACGAACATGGTGCGGGTGACGCTGGGAGGCGACGACCTCGCCGACTTCCCGCCCGGCAGCGAGGGGGACTACGTGAAGCTGATGTTGCCCCGCGACCCGGGCTTCGACGTGGCAGCCGCCGAGCTTCAGAGCCTCGAGCGCTCGGACTTCGTCATGCGCAGCTACACCGTCCGCCGCCTGGACGTGGCCGCGCGCAGGCTGGTGCTCGACTTCCTGGTGCAGGGCCACGCGGGCGCGGCCAGCAGCTGGGTGCAGGCCGCCCAGGTCGGAGACTCGGTGCTGGTAACCGGCCCAGGGCCGGTTAAATCCCTCGACGCGAGTGCTGACGCGGTCTTTGTGGCCGGCGACATGTCGGCGCTGCCGGCCATCGCGGCACAGCTCGAGCGATTGCCCCCCGATGCGCGCGGGGTGGCTGTCGTCGAAGTGCTCGCCGAGGACGACAAGCAGCCCCTTTCCTCGCCCGAAGGGGTGGCCGTGCGCTGGCTGGTCACCCCCGACGCCCATGGCTCGCGCTTGCCCGAGGCCGTGCGCGAAGAGCCTTGGCCGCCAGGGCGCGTCTGCCTGTGGGCCGCCTGCGAGTTCGGCACCATGAAGCGCCTGCGCAGCTACTTCTTCGACGAGCGCGAGGCCGACCGGGCGAGCAGCTACCTCAGCAGCTACTGGAAGATCGACGCCACCGACGAACAGCATAAGGCGGCCAAGCGGACCGAGGCCTTCGGCTGAACTCGGCAGCCTATTCGGGGAGCGACTTGCCTGGCGGAAAGCCGTCCGCCTGACCGTCGCAGGTGTATCCCCAGTATGGGACATGCACAGTGCGGTCCAGCACGCGAAGGGTCGCCTGCACTCGCGGAGACGCGCCGGCCGCGAGTGCAACGGGATGGGGGCACCTCAGGTGGACTTCGGGGCGAGCAAGGACCGGCTCGCTGCGGTGTCCCAGCTGGGCCTGCGGTTCGCGCACTCAGGGGCGCCGATGCCTGGGTGCAACATGTACCAGCGGCCGAGGGCACGATCGGCTACGGCGGTCGGACCCTTGATGTCGATCGCGGAGACGTACCCGCGCTGGCCACCAGTGCGCACCGGCGCGGGCCAAACAAGCACGCGGATTTCCTCCGTTGGTTTGCCATTTCGACAGCCGCTGGCTCAAATCGGTGTCCAAATAGGGATCGTCGTATTTTCAATGACTTAGACGCCCGATGACGGTATTGCGACAGTCCTGCAGTGTTGCGTGCATACGTACAAAGACCATCCATATACATTGGACGTATATCGACAGCCACCTGTGGGGTCGGGGACACCGGGTCCAGCCTACGCGCCAGCCAACCCCGCGGCGGTCCTTCGAGCGGTCCCGCCGGGGAGCAAAGTCAGGCGGCCGATGACCGCATTTGGGGACATGCCAGCTGGTCCTCGATCCCCAACAGGCGGCGGCGAAAACGTCCCGACGAAAACGTCCTGGCAGCTTTCAAGCGGCGAGCGGCGGTGACTTCCTCGGCCTCGCGGTGCTCCAACATGCGCCGTCGCCGCGTGGATGTTCATGCGCACGGACTCGGGCATCTGCTCGCGCAATAGCTCCGAGAAGGACGCGCTGGGCGATCAGGTGCTCACCATCTCGCCGCCGTGCGATGCCGGCCTGCGCCAGCTCGATCAGGCCGCGGTGCGGCGCTCCGCGCGGCCACCCCAGAAGCTGTCCCAAGTTCTCGAGATCGAGGACGAGTCTCGGCTGATGGGCGGAGCGCGTGTCGCCCTATCAGGATTTCGAGCTGCGGCGCCCGAGGCGTGCGTGCAGGACCGGATTCGCAGCAGCCTCCGCCCGTGATAGTCAAGACTCAATGGCCGAGCCCTATGAAATCCCCCGCGAGCAGCTCTTCGATCCCCGCCAGCTGACCGACCCCTACCCCGTGATCGCCGAGCGACGGGCCAAGTGCCCCGTGGCCCATCAATCGACTCCGGTGGAGGCCTACTTCGCCTATGACTATATGGACGTGAAGGCCCTGCTGGCCGATCGCAGTGGTTCGCGGGATCCGCGCAGCGCCAAGTCCGACGGCGTCTCACGCCTGCAGGCGTCCGAGCTGGGCGACACCTCCCGCAGCATGTTGTTTTTGGACCCGCCCGACCACACGCGGCTTCGGGGACTCGTGAGCCGCGCGTTTACACCGAAGGCCGTCGCCGCCATGGCGGGGCCGATCCAAATGCGCACCGATGCCCTGCTCGACGCGGTCGCCGAACAGCCGCGCTTCGAGCTGGTCGAGGCGCTGGCCGGACCGCTGCCAACGATGGTGATCGCGGAAATGCTGGGCGTGGACCCCGACGATCATACGCGTTTCAAGCGCTGGTCCGACGCCATGGTGCGGCTTCTGGACATGGGCGCCAGCGAAGAAGAGAAGCTCGCCGGCTCGCAGGCGCGCGAAGAGTTCGGCGACTACCTGATCGAGCAAGTGGCCGCCCGTCGGCAGAAGCCGCGCGAGGATCTGATGACCGCGCTGATCCGCGCCGCCGACGGCGAAGACCGCCTGAGCGACGAGGAGATCGTGGCGACCTGCCGCCTGCTGCTGGCCGCCGGCAACATCACCACCACCCACCTGATCGGCAACGCCGTGCACACCCTGTTGTCGCACCCGGCCGAGCTGCAGAAACTGCTCGACGAGCCGTCGCTCATCGAAAACGTGATCGAGGAAGTGCTGCGCTACGAGCCTCCCGTGCTCTTCACCTCGCGCAACACCACCACGGAGGTGGAGGTCGGCGGCTGTCCCATCGGGCGCGGCGAAACCGTGATCGCCTCGCTTGCGGGTGCCAACCGCGACCCGGCCGAGCATCCGGACGCCGATCGCTTCGATGTCTCGCGCGACGATCCCCACCATCTTTCGTTCGGCGGCGGTCTGCACTTTTGCCTGGGTGCCCATTTGGCGCGCCTCGAGGGGCGCATCGCCATCGGCTCGCTCTTCGGGCGCTTCCCCGACTTGCGATTGGACCCGGAGTTACCACCCGTGCGCGCCCTGCAGTTCGGATTTCGCGGTTTCGCCGCCATGGCTCTGCGCCGCGGCGCAGCCTGAGGCAAGCCATGACGATGCAGAGAGTTCACTTCGAGCGCTCGGGTAAGGTCGCAAGCCTCACCCTGGACGATGGAAAGGCCAACGTTTTTTCCCCCGAGACCATCGCCGCCATCAACGCCCACCTCGACGACGTCGAAGCCCGGGGTGGAGCGCTGGTGATCACGGCGCGCGGTCCGCGCTTTTCGGGCGGCTTCGACCTGGGCGTGCTGCAAGGCGACGACCGCGCGGCCGCGCGCGCGCTGCTCGACACCGGTCGCGATCTGCTCTTGCGCTTGTTTGCATTTCCACGACCTGTGGTCATCGGCTGCAACGGCCACGCGATGGCCCTTGGGGCGTTTGTGCTGCTATGCGGCGACATGCGCGTGGCTGTCTGCGGCGACTACCGCGTAGCGCTGCCCGAGGTGCGCATCGGCATGTCGGTGCCCTTTTGGGCGCTCGAGGTCGCGCGCGCGCGCCTGTCGCCGCGCTACTTCTCCCGCGCTGCGACACTCGCGGAGACCTTCGGACCCGATCGCTTGCTCGAAGCCGGCTTTGCGGACGAGGTGGTCGCTCCCGATGCGCTCATGCAACGCTGCCTGGCGATCGCTGGCGACCTGGCCGAGCTGAACGACCCCTACTTCGCCGACACCAAGCGCCGTGAACGCGGGCCCGTGATCGAGCAGGTGCGCGAGTTGACGGAGCGCGAACGCGAGCGCGTCCGGGCCGGCGACGCGTAGTCCTTTCGGCTCAGCTCCGCGCAAACGCCGGCGGTACAGCGGGGCGGTTGCCGCAACGCCCGAGGGCGTAGGATGGATCGTCAAAGTCTGCTCTATCGCGACGCGCACCTGATCGTGGTCAACAAGCCCTCTGGCCTGCTGACCCATCGCGGCTGGGCCGGCGATCGGGACACCGCCCTGAGCCGGGCCCGCGACATGTTGGGCACCCGCGTCTACCTGCCCCACCGCCTCGACCGGGCGACCAGCGGGGCGCTGCTGCTGGCCCTCGACCCCGATGTCCTGCAGGCCCTGTCACGGGCGTTCGAGCGGGGCGAAATACACAAACAGTACCTGGCGCTGGTTCGCGGACACGTGCAGCTGGGGGGCCGCATCGACCACCCCCTGCGCCGCGATGGTAGCGAGGAGCCACAGCCGGCAGTGACCGACTTCGCGTGCATCGCCCGGGCCGAAAGCGAGCGCTGCAGCTTGCTGCGCCTGTGGCCGCGCAGCGGACGCACCCATCAGCTGCGACGCCACCTCAAACACATCAGCCATCCGATTGTCGGAGACACCCGCTACGGCAAGGGTGAGATCAACCGCCACTACCGCACGCACTACGGGCTGCACCGCCTGGCGCTGCACGCCGAGCTGCTGGGCTTCGAACATCCGATCACGGGCGCGCGCGTGGAGGTTCGCGCACCGCTGCCACAGGAGCTGATGGCCGCGCTCGAGCGTATCTTGCCGAGTGATACGCAGCTCGATGGCCTGACCGGCTGATAACTTATAGTCAAACAATCCGTTCCAGGATGCGCTCGACGCGCCCGGCGTAGCCACCGCCGAAGAGATTGACGTGCACCATCAGCGGGTAGAGTTGGTAGAGGCCGACCCGCTCGCGATGCCCTTCGGCCAGGGGAAAAGCTTCTTCGTAGGCGGCAAAACAGCGCTCGGAAAAGCCCCCGAACAGGCGCATCATGGCCAGATCGATCTCGCGGTGGCCCCCGTAGACCGCCGGATCGATCAGCACCGGCTGCCCGCTGGCGTCGCTCAGGGAATTGCCCGCCCACAGGTCACCGTGCAGCCGCGCCGGGGGCTCGGCCGGGCCCGAGCGCGCCTCGAGCTTCGGCCACAGCTGCTCGAAGAGCGATCGCAGACGGCGGCTGGCCCGACCGTGATCGACGGCCAGCCGCAGCTGGGGCTCGAGCCTTTGGCTTCGGTAGAAGGCCGGCCATGAGGATGACTGCAAGTTACTTTGCGCCAAAATGGCGATGTAGTTGTCGCAGGCCAGGCCGAAACTCGGCGCGCCGTGGCGGTGCAGTGCCGAAAGGCCCCTGCCGAGTCGCTCGTCGTGATCGGCGGCGGGAGGGCCGGGCTCGATCCACTCGAGGGCCAAGAAGGGCGGATCATCGCCGCACGCCAGCACCTCGGGTAGCCTCAGCGCGTCGGCCTCGGCGAGCCAGCGCAGGCCCTCGGCTTCGCGCTCGAAAAGGCCCGCTGGGGGGTTGCGCTGGTACTTGACGAAGAATTTGCGACCGTCGGCCAGTTCCAGGCGACAAGCCTGATTGATGTCGCCGCCGGAAAGCGGTTGTGCGCGCCGCGGCTCGCTGCCCAGGGTCTGGGTGAGCGCCCGCCACAGCTCGGTATCGACAGATGAGCGCGAGCCCATGGACTACAGGCCGTGCTGACGGCGGATGTGCTCGAGCAGGCCGCGACAGCCCGCCAAGACGATGTCGTAGACGCGGGCGAAGCCATCGTCGCCGCCGTAGTAGGGGTCGGGCACGTCGAGCTGCGCGCCCGGGGTGGCGCCGGGCTCGAAGCTGCGCAGCAATGAGAGTTTGTCACGGTGGGCGGGACTCGGGCACAGCCGCAGCATGTCGCGGAAGTTGTCGCGGTCCATGGCCACCAGGTAATCGAAGCGGTCGAAATCGCGTGCCGCAAACTGGCGCGCCACGCTCTCGAGGTTGACGCCACGGCGGGACGCTTCCTCACGGCTGCGGCGGTCGGCGCGCTCACCGACGTGGTAGGCGCCGGTGCCAGAACTGTCGACGCGGATGCGCTCGGCAAGGCCCACTTCGTGCACCAGATGCAGCATCACGCCCTCGGCGGTAGGAGAGCGACAGATATTGCCCAGACAAACGAAACACACGCCGATCGAAGAGGACATGGAAACTAAACTCCCTGGTATGATGCGATAAAGCCTATGGGGCCCGCGATGGCTGCGTGATTCGCCGCCTGGCTGCGCAGATTTTCCCAGATCGCCGCCGCGATGTCGCGCCCGTGGCGATGCCGCAGGGAGGTCAGCGGTCCGATTGGGTCAACAGTGGGGCGAAGGGGTCGTCGGGGCCCACCAACTGCTGCAGAGTCGCGGCTCCCTCGATGTTGTCGATGCCGATCGAGACGTGGGCGAGGCGGTGGCGCGTGGCCACCTTGGCGCCACCGGGGAGTGTGGTCCAGCCCTCCCAACTGGCGCGGGAACCGCCGACGGGAATCGTGCCGACCCAGACACGGGCTTCGACGGGCAAGCCGTCGTCGCCCGGCAACCACAGGTAAGCATCGCCCGCATTGGGCGCCGGCTCACCGTAGCGAACGAGCAGCGCCTCGCTTTGGTCGGGCAAGTGCACGCGCTCACGCTGGGCCCCGGGATCGTAGAAGCGGGCCAGGGGATTGAGCCAGTAGGCATCGTTGCGCCAGGCGCGGTAGGCCTTGCGCACGTAGGAGCGACCCTCCAGCCCGGAAAGGGGCAGGCCGGCGTGAAAGGCCAGACCCGTGCGGTCGGCCAGGCGCAAGAGCACCCGGTCCTCGCCCCAGCGCACCTCGGCCAGGCCGCGACGGCGGTCCCATAGGTGGTTGCGCTGGTTGCGGAAACGGAAGCGCACCGCGGCCAGGCGCTCCCAGGCCTCGACGTGGGCGGCCTTCATCATGCGTGCGGCCAGGGCCTCGGCCGCCGGCCCCGGCTCACCACGGGGCAGGGGCTCGCTGAGGCTGCGCCACCACCACAGGCCAGCCAGCAGGCACGTGGCCAGGACGCCCAGCGACAGTAGCAACGCGCGCTTGCTCATTTTTCTGTCACGTAGACCTTGCTGCTTGTGAAGCCGGTCTTGTCGGTGGAGACCCCGTGCCAAGCGGATGGCAGCTGGGGCTGGGTGTGTTCGAAGGCGCGGCGGGCGTCGTGGGGGGCCAAATTGACGCAGCCGTGGGAGCGTTGCAGCCCGAAGCGCTCGTGCCAGAAAGCACCGTGAAGGGCGACGGAGCCCTCGAAGTACTGGGCGTAGGGCACGTCATCGATACTGTAGCGATCATCGCCGGCCTCGGGGCCGAGATCGCTCATGGTTGCGGTCAGCAGCTTACGGCGGATCTCGAAGAGGCCCGTGGGCGTCGGGTGTTCGGACAGGCCGCTCGAGACCAGGGTCGCGTACACGGGGCGGTCGCCGTCGTAGAGCACCATGGTCTGGCTGCCGAGATTGACGTGGACCCAGCGCTCCTCGGGGCCCACGCCCTTGGGGCGTGCGACGGCCTCGGCGACGGCGAGGAACCAGTGCTTGAGGTAGCGACCGTCCTCGAGGCGGTGGAAGGTGCGCGTATCGACGCGCTCATAGCCGGCCCAGGGCACCAGAGCCAGACGGGCGAAGGGCGGATGGGCCTCGTCGGCGACCATGCGCAGGCTGCCATCGTCGCGGCGCTTGACCTCGAAGGGCTGGGCCTCGCGCACCGCCCAGGCCAGGGGCAGAGACCGCTGCTCGTCGAGCTCGACGCCGCGGAAATCCGACCCCGTGCGCTCCAGCAGACGGGCCTGTTGGACATAGCTACCACGCACGGTTCGCACGAAACGCCGGCCCTCGCGCTCCTCGAAGCCGGCGGCGGCCACGAAAAAGCCGCGATCGAGGAAGCGGCGCACCACCGCGGGGCGCTCGAGTTCGTCGGCAAGCTCACCCGCCCAGAAGCGCTCGGCGCGCTTTTCGCTCTTTTTCGCGAGTTCGAAGTAGCGCTCCACGAAGGCCTGGGCGCGGCGCTGATCGGCGCGGCCGGGGAGGCGGTGGTACTCCGGCACGCGGGGCTCCTTCACGAAATAGTAGCGGTAGGGCAAAGCGCTTTCGGTGGCGTCCTCGGGGTCGGCCGGGCCTGCGGGAATGGCGGTGTTTTCGCGGGCCTGGCCGGCGGGCACCAGCTCGATGCCCTCTCCGATGCAGACGAAACCGCGCGGGTGGAGGCTGTACCAGCCGCTATTGCAGGTGGGCGTCTTCACCGGCGCCCCGCCGAGGCGCAGGGCCGCGCCAACACGCACCCAGCCCAGCACCATCGCCTCGGGCTCGGGTTGCTCGCGCACCCGCAGCTGGGTCCCGGTGACCCGACCGCGCAGGGGGAAGTCGCGGTCGAGGGCGGCCCGGGCCTGCTGTTCGCCCAGGGAGTTCGCACTCGGCGCCGAGTGAGGCGGCGGCTGCTCGGCAGCGGTGGTCGCGGCTGGTGCAGCCAGCAAGGATGCACCTGGAGCCGGCTGCTTCGCAGCGTCACAGCCCAGCAGCGCAAGTACGCAGCAAAGGGTCGGAGTCGCGCGCATCGCGGGCCCTCTCTACCACGTCTGCGCCCCAACGGACGCCACCCCGCCACCCCGCTCCCAGAAAGCCAGAAAGCCAGAAAGCCAGAAAGCAGCCAGGACGTTTTGCGGGACATTTCCCAGGCCCCCCCCAGAAGCCTCAGAAAACAGTATCAGAATGCTGTCAGGACGTTTTTTCTCGGCTGTGGCAGTAGACCTGCAGGGCCAGTTACACATCGAAAGGAATTTCGGCCGTGGGATCCGGTCCGGGAGGAGGGGGCTGTGGCGGCAAACGGTGGTGCGGACAGCAGCGATGGTGTGGGCGGCAGCGGTGGCGCGAGCCCCGGCCCGAGCTCGTCGGCTTCGCGGGGGGATTGTGCAACGCCGTCCCGCGAGCTGGCGTGGCTGGTGTCCCCCCCTCCATGTTGCTCGGTCGGTTGCCGCTCCGGTGGTTGCCGCTCCGGTGGTTGCCGCTCCGGTGGGCCGACCCTGACCACCACAGATGCGTGACCCCTCGCGGCGACTGGGCGGCCCGGCTGCTCCGAAAAGTGTCCTGGCAGCTTTTCGGTGAGCACACTGCATAGTTGCCCGGGATCCTGGGGGCCGGGGGCATTCAGCTTTTGTCGAAGAGAACTGGCTCGCTTTCGAAGTTTCGGGCGCTGTTGACCATGATGGTGGTGGGGAGCACTTCCAACATGGCGTTCATGCGGTCGAAGAAGGCGTCGACTGCTGCGCGCGCCGCCTGCTCGGCCTGCATGCGTTCTGCGGTGCCGATCTCGTCTTCACCCCGAACCGGCGCGTCGTCCATGGAGTCCCGCGGCGACAATAGCTCCGGTAACTTCAAGCCAAGTAATGCCAGGTCCGCTCCCACGCTTTGCTCGGCCATGATCTGCGGCACCGTGCGTCCTTCACGCAATAGGACTTTGGCTGTGGCACGCAGGCGCGCTGCGGTGATGTACTGTCCGACCATGCGACAGGCCTCGGCGCGCTCGCGCTCGGTGTCGACGATGGTGTGCAGGGTGACCCGGGCGCTGCGCAGCGCGTGGTCCGAGGTCAGCAAGAAGGCCAAGAGCAACATCAGGCCGCCGTTTTGCTCAAGGCCCCCCCAGTAGATGTGAACTTCAGGCGGGCGGCGATTTTTGCGGCTGTTACCGCCGCCACCCATGAGCTGGCCGTCTTTGTTGTTGACCAGCAGCACCGAACGCTCGAGCCTCGCCAGGTCCGCGAGCATTTCCACGAAGGCCATGCGGCGCTCGGGCTTGGTCGGCCAGCCGAGCATCACAGAGTTGCACTCCAAGTTACCAACCCCGTAGGCCTGGGTGGTGGTGATGATGCCGCGGTAGATGTCGCTGACGATGTCGACCCGGTAAAAGACGTTGGGGAATTCCTCGGCGATGCGCTGGCCGGCACTCACAGCCAGGTCCTTCCTGTAGCGCGCGTGCTCGGCAATTGTTCCCTTGATCAGGTGGGCGTAGCTGACGATGCCACGCTCCTGCACGATGGCGCTGCCCAGGCGCAGCAAGTAGGTGCGCTTGTTGGGATGCCCACCCAGGATCAAGAGATTTGGCCGCCAGTTGAGCGGGTGAAATTCAGCCGCTTTCAACCGATGCAGCGCACTGCGCACCAATGCCGCCCAGATGCCATGACGGGCGTCGCCATAGGTCGTCCCCAGAACCCTGCGCTGCGTCAGCGCGTAGATGCCCGCACTGACCAGGAGCGCGATGAACATCGCCCGAATGTCGATGATGCTCATCACGTAGAAGCAGGCCATGGCCCCCGCCAGGCTGACACCGGCCGGCACCCCGAAGTCCGGACGAAAGCTCGGGCTCGCCGCCCAGCGCTCGAGCCCACACGCCAGGTTCGTAAAGCCGTAGGTGACCAGGAAGAACATGGTCAGGATCGGCGCCACCAGGTCGAGATCGCCAAGCACGATGCCCGTCTGCGCCAACCCAAAGGTCAGAAGCAGTCCCGCCACCGGTTCCTGATTCTGGCCAAAGCCCCGCCCAAAGATGCGCGGCACGTGCCCGTCCTGGGCCAGCGCCTGCAGCGTGCGCGGCGCCGTCAGTACGCTCGAGAGCGCACTGGAGAGCGTCGCGGCCCACACGCCCACGTAGATCAGCGACGGCACGGCCGCGATCTTCCAGACGATGCCCATGTCGTCCTGGAGTTCCTGCAGGCTGGCGTTCTTCACCAGCCAAAAGGGAATCGCCATGTAGATCACCATGCACAGCAGGATCGATGACAGCGTGCCCCGCGGAATCGACTTGCGCGGATCGCGCAGGTCTCCGGACATGCTGACGCCGGCCATGATGCCGGTGACGGCCGGAAAGAAGACGGCGAAGACCTCGGTAAAACCCTTGCCCTCGGCCGGCGCTCCCCAACGCAGCTCGGGCTGCGGCGTTTCGGCTCCCCCCAGAAAAAACGACATGAGCGAGACGGCGATGCCCACCATCACGAAGAACTGCAGCTTGATCGCCAGCTCGGCGCTCTTGATCGACAGCACCGTCAAGCCGACGAGACACAGGCTCCCCACCAGCTTCTCCAACGTGAAGCCACCGAAGATTTCCGTCTGCAGCACCGGCAGGATCGCCGCCAACGACTCGGTGAAGCCCACGATGTAGAACGTCACGCCCAGGGCCTGCCCCAAGAAGAGCGGGATGCCGATGGCCGCCCCGGCCGGCGCCCCCAGGGAGCGGCTGATCATGTAATAGGCGCCGCCAGCGCCCACCGTGCGATTGGTGGCGATGGAGGCCACCGAAAGTCCCGTGGCGATCGAGATCAAGTGCGAGACCGCCACCACGAGCAGCGCCCCCAGGAGCCCCTGGTGCCCGACCACCCAGCCGAAGCGCAGGTACATCACGACCCCGAGGATCGTGAGCACGCTGGGCGTAAAGACCCCGCCGAAGGTCCCGAAACGCCCGCTGCCCGCAGCCTCGACGGCGGACGCGGCCTGGCTGTCCAGACGGCGGTTTCGCTTCACGGTGCCCCGACCCTGGCATGGTGAAGATCTCTCGGCAAATCCGCGACCGGCGCAGACTCCGCGGGCCCCTCGGGTATGCTGCCGGCGTGCCACTGCCGGACAATTTCGTGGGCGCCGTCCACCACTGCGACAATCTCGAGCTGCTGGCGAAGCTACCGGACGCCTCGGTGGATCTGATCTACATCGATCCCCCCTTCAATACCGGCAAGGTCCAAAAGCGCCGAAATCTCCGCACCCAACGGGTGACAGGGGACGAGCCCGGCGACCGCACCGGCTTCGGCGGTCGCCGCTACCGCACCGAGGCCCTGTCGACGACCGCCTACGACGATCGCCACGACGACTACCTGGCCTTCCTCGAGCCGCGCATCGCCGAGGCCCATCGCGTGCTGGCCGACCACGGCAGTCTCTACTTCCACATCGACTACCGCGAAGTCCACTACTGCAAGCTGCTGATCGATACCATCTTCGGCCGCGACAACTTCTTGAACGAAATCATCTGGGCCTACGACTACGGTGGCCGCCCCAAAAACCGCTGGCCAGCCAAGCACGACACCATCCTCTTTTACGCCAAGCGCGCTGGCGCCCACGTCTTCAATCGCGACGAGATCGATCGCGAGCCCTACATGGCCCCCGGACTGGTCGGCCCCGAAAAAGCCGCCCGCGGCAAGCTGCCCACCGACACCTGGTGGCACACCATCGTCAGCCCCACGGGCAAGGAAAAGCTCGGCTACCCCACCCAAAAGCCCCTGGGCGTGCTGCGCCGCATCGTGCGCGCCTCGGCCCCACCCGGCGGTCTCGTGCTCGATTTTTTCGCAGGCAGCGGCAGCGCTGGCGCCGCCGCCCTCGACTGCGGTCGCCGCTTCCTCTTGGCCGACAATAACCCCGAAGCCATCGCCACCATGGGCCGCCGCTTCGCCGACCGCGACGACGTCGCCTTCTTCACCGACGCCCCCACTCCCACGTAAATCGAACAGACCCGCGCAATTTCGTCAGCCAAGCCCGGGCTTGACATCGCCTCGCATTCGGGCGGACACGGGTTGGGCCCGAGGCCAGATGATCGCGCGGGCGATCCAGGGTAGGCTCCCTGGCTTGGTCGCAGGACGCGAGCATCGGAAGGCCTCGAGCTGCCCAAAAGCGCCCGGCCAAGAACATCCCAAATGACAGCGAAGTTGGACAGCAAGCTGCCGGCCGACCGGGTCCTGGTCACCGTCGGCACCATGTGTGGCGTCTCGAGCGTCGGCACCACCCTGACGCGGCGTGCGCTCATCGAGGGCGATCCGAGCGCCATCGCCTGGGCCGCCGTCGACGCCGGCCTGTGCGAGGCGGAGCTGGGCGACGGCGCCCCCACCACCCCGCCGCGTTTTCGACTGCTCGCCGCCGCCGGCGCTCCCGACGAAGCTGGCCAGGCCCTGTCGCCGGCTCAAATCGAGGAGCGCTTCGGCCCCCAGCTGCGCGCCGCCATGGGCATCCGCGCGCTCGACCCGGCCTCGATCCCCGAGCACCTGCCCACCGACGTCGGCGCCCCCCTGCCCCACGACCTGGAGCACGGCGGCCTGCGCCGGCTGTCGGGCACCAGTTTCGAAGCCATCCGCGCCTCCGCCTTCCGCGACATGTTCGGGCTGTTCCAGAACGAGCCGGAGCTGGGGCCGAGCCTGCAATCCCAGCTCTTTCTCTACGGGGGTCTGGGCGCCCTTTCTGCCCTGCCCCGGCCGCTGCCCGAGATCCTGCCCCAGGCCCACCTCTTCCGCGTCGCCGCCGGCTGCGCCTTCGGCGGCCAGGAACAGGTGCAAAACCTGGGCTTCGGCATGCAGCCGGGTAGCGCCGGCGCCCGCGAGCGCAAGGGTGACCGCCTGGCCTACCGCCTGGCCGCCTCCCTCAACACCCACGGCCCGGCCCTGCTCAACACGCTGCTGTCGCCGGCCTACAACCTCTCGAAGGTGCGCAAAAACCCGGAGTTGCTCGACGGCCTGATCTGCCCCGACTCCCAGTTGCGCAACGTGCCCCAGGCCCCGATGGTGGTCAGCGGCGCCTGCGCCAGCGCCCTTTTGGCCCTGGCCGATCTCTCGCCCCAGCTGCTGCAGGGCGACTACCCCGGCACCCACGCGCCGAAGCTGGTGCTGTGGACGGCCGCCGACGCCGGGCTGCAGCCCGACGCCCGCACCATCGAGGGCTTCGGCCCCGGCGCCATGATCAGCCGCGAAAAGCTCGCGGAGCTCAACGCGGGTCGCGAGGGCAGCGAGCTGCGCAGCCTCGCAGAAGCCCTGGCCCCCTTCGACCGCGACGCCTGCGGCACGGTCATCGGCCACGGCGGTTCGGGCCTTTTGGTCACCACCCTGCGCTTTGCCGTCGAGCAGCAGCTCGACATCAGCGCCATCATTACCGGCTGGGGCCAGAGCGGTGAAACCGGCGGCAAGGGCCACTTCGCCGGCGTCGGCTTCGGCGGCGAAAACGCCACCATCCTGGCCCTGCGCATGGCCGAAAAAGCCCACGGCTACGGCGTCGAGAGCTTCACCCACCTGGTCGCCCACGCCACCGGCACGCGCACCAATTCGCGCACCGACCTGACCACCATCGAGCGCGCCCGCCGCGCCGCCGCCGGCAAGGACGAAAGCGCCCGGCTGCCGCGCATGACCGTCAGCGCGCCCAAGTCCCTGGGCGACGGCCACACCATGGGCGAAGCGGGCCTGCGCGCCGCCGGCGAGGCCATCGACCACCTGCTGGGCCGGGCCTCGGTGGGCGTGCCCTCGCTCAAGCACCTCGACCCCGACCTGGCCGACTGCCTGGAGCACTTCGACATCAGCGCCTCAGCGGTCGCCGGCAACGACGATGGCGGCGCCCTGATCTCGGCCCAGGGCTTCGGCGGCTACGACGCGGCCATGGCCATGCGCGCCGCCAACCCCGACGCCCTGCGCCGCTACCACTTCGACGACCCGCGCCTGCTCGATGCGTATCTGGAGCGTCACGGCGAGATCCGCCGCGAGCGCGAGGCCCGCGAGTATGAGGCCCGCGCCCGCGCCGGCGCCGCGCTCGCCCTGGCCGAGCGCCACCGCTGGCCGGGGCTCTGAACGAGGCCTCCGAGCGCTCAGCTCAAGGCCCGGCCAGGTCGATCACCTGCACGCCGGCACTGCCACCGACGCAGTAGGCGGCCTCTTCGCGCACGTCGGCCAGGTAGCAGTAGCTGCCGCGGATGGGCTCGTAGCGCAGCTCGGGGGCGGCCGCGTCGCTGGCGTCGAAAACCAGCACCTGGTCGCTGAGCCGGGAGACGAAGCGGCTGCCCTTCACGTGCAGCTCCAGGTAATAGTCGCCCGAAAGCACCTGCGTCGAGGCCGGCTCGAGGGCGTCACTACCCAGGTCGAAGGTCATAAGGCGATGCTCGGGTAGCTCCACGGGACCTGTGAAGCCAAAGGCGATGTCGCCCGTGGCGCCATAGCCGGCGAAGTCACTGGTAGCCACGAAGAGCCGTTCGTCGCTGGCACCCAGGGCGCTGAGCCCATCCTCGACCGCATAGCGGTCCAGACGCAGGGCGCGCTCGCCGTCCAGCTGGAGCAGGCTGACGGCCAGCTCCAGCTCGAAGCAGCGCTCACCGCGCAGGATGGCGCTGTGCGTTTCCCAGCAGCGGTCCTGCTCGAGCTCGTCACCGTAGGCCACATCCAGCGTCACCATGCGGCCGTGCGCGGCGTCCTGGTGGAGCAAGATCCCCGGCACGTTGATGGGCGTCAGCCGCTCGGGCGCCGCCGGGTCGGCCACGTCGATGCGCTCGACGAAGAACTTCACCTTGCTCCCGTCGCCCGCCAGCGCCTCGGCCCGCGTCAGCAATACCTGTCCATCGCCGACGTGCAGACCGCCAAAGCCCACCGAGGCCGGCAGCTCGATGCGCTCGGCCAGCAAAGGCGCCTCGGGATCGCGAATGTCGACCAATGACACGACCGGCGTGGTGCTGACCAGGGTGTCGCCCTCCCACACTTGCTCGTCCTCGAGAAACGCCAGCACCGAGCCCACCTGAACCGCCATGCGCTGACGCGGCAACGACCAGAGGGCAAAGAGATCGCCAGAGCCGCGCCCGATGGGCAGCATCGTATGGCCCACGAAGCGCGGCGCCGCAGCGTCTGCGACATCGAAGCTCGAGAGGATCAGTTCGCCGTAGGAGAAGTTGCCGAAGAGCACATAGTCACCCACAGTGAAGACCAGCTCGTTGGCATCGTCGACCCACTCGTACCAGCACGCGGGCGAGTCAGGCCCGCTGTCCAGTCCCTTCGGACTGGGCGGCTGGAGCCCGGAAAGCTCAAGTTCTCCCAGGGTTTCCGGATTCTCGATGTCGGCGAGGGCGGTCACGTCGAGTACGTCCTGCATGCGGCTAAGCGCATCGGTGGACAAACGTGCCCCGTGCTCGCCGACGATGGCGAAAGCATAGACGTTGCGTGACATGCGCAGGCGGGAGGTCTCCATGGGCGTGTCGCGATCGTCGATGTCGAAGCTCTGCAGCGCCTCGCTCGAGACGCTCAGCAGCCGACCGGCCTGCAAGAAGGCGCGGCGGGCGGCGCCGACCACGGGGGCATTGCCACGCAGGTCCAAGCTGTCTTCGCTGAAGTCCACCAGCTGCACACCGCTCTGCTCCATATCCCCCGGGCACTCCGAAACGCTCTCCGACTGCCCCCAGGACATCATCGGGATCGTCAACAGCCCCTCGGCCTCGTGGATGCCCAGGGCCTGATGCAGCCGATCCTGGCTGTCGCCAAAGGCGCCGCCTGCGCCGCCGAAGTGCACGCGCTCGAGCATCACGGGATTTGCGAGATCGGCCACGTCGAAGAGCGAGACGTGCAGCGCCCCGTCGGGATGTTGCCGATCGAAGCCCAGGGCCAGCAGCCGGTCACCGCGCGGCTCCATGTGATGGATGAAGCCGGGGATCTCCAGCTCGGCGCGCTGCACGGGCGCGGCCGGATCGCTGAGGTCGAGGGTGAAGAGCGGGTCGGTCTGCTCGAAGGTCACGGCATAGCCGCGATCGCCGTCGAAACGCGCACTGCGCAAGCTCTCGGGGCGCGGCAGCTCCAGGGTCAGCGTGCCGAGGGCCGCGATCTCGCTGGCCGAGGTGATGGCAAAGGTCTGCAGCACCGGCGGCACGAAGGCCGCGCCGCTCTGGGCCTGGCTGATCACGCGCAGCACGCCCCCGTGCTCGTCCATCTGCCAGCGGCTCTGGATGGCGCCGGCGACCGCAAGCTCGGCTCCCGGCTGCAGGCTGCCGCTCGGATCACTGATGTCGATGACCTGGATCGTCGAGCGCGCGCCCTCGCTGGGCAGCCAGCTGTCGCTGCCCACGTACATGCGCTCTGTGGAGATCGCGACCGGGTGGTGGTAGCTGAAGTCATAACTGTCAGCCTCGAAGCGCAGCTGGTCGGCGATGGCGATCTGCGTGAGGTCTGCGAGGTGCAGCGACGTCACGGTGGTGCTGGGCGCGCTTTCGCAGCCCCAGCAGTAGCCGTCCTCGATGGACACCAGGTAGAGCACGTCGCCCACGCGCCGCGCCTCGCGGATACGCCCGGGCACCTCGAAGCGCCCGCGCTCGGCGATGGCCGCGGGGTCGCCGACATCCAGCGCCAGCAGAAGCGCGCTCTGCTCGTAGAGGTAGGCGCCTTCTTCTTCCGAAGCCACATAGCGCCCGAAGCCGTTGACCGTCACCAGTGCGGTATCGCCGTCGAGCAGCATCTCGAAGGCCTCGCCGGCGACGCGGTAGCCGCCCAGGCGCTCGAGCCGGTCGGGCTCGGCGATGTCCACCACATGCAGGCCGGTACCGGCGTTGAGCGCATAGAGGATGTTGCCGCGCCGCTGGATTAGGTCCGCATCGGCGATCAGACGCCCGGGGTCGGCCGCATCGGGCGGATCGCCGGAGCCATCCTCGCCGCCCAGGTCCGTGCCGGTCGCGCTACCAAAGCCGACCAGCTCACCGATGGGACTGTCCGAGACGTAGACGCCATCGTTGTCGTTGGGGTTGCCGGTGTCGGTGCCCGCGGTGCAGGCGCCGGCGAGCGCGAGCAGCGCCCACAGGCCCCGGCGGCAGGACCGCGTCAGGGGGTGACTGTCATTGCGCATCGGGATCTCCATCGGTGGTCAAGGGAAATAGCTGAAAGTTGAGTTGCGCCACCAACTCCGGTGGCTCCTCGCCGCTCGGGCTCTCTTGCAAGAGTTCCTGGCGAAAGTCGTAGAGGCGCTCCTGGAGGCGCTGCATTTGGGCGCGGCTGAGCGAAAGGGTGAGCCCCCCGAAGCTGCGCTCGTCGGTTTTGAGCTCCTGCAGGGCAGCGCCCGCACGCTCGAGCATGGCCAGGTGAAAGCTGACGATGTGGTGCCCCAGGGGCCCCTCGCCGGTGGAGACCAGGGCATCGCTTTGCACCAGGCGGCCCTCCTGCTCGGCTACCATGCCCAGCTCCTCGAGCACCTGCAGGGCGCGGCGGGCCTGGCGCGGGGTGATGCGCGGGCGCAGGCGGCGGGCGATCCAGCCCGGCTCGGCGCGGAAGTCCGGCAGCGTCACGAGCTCGCGGACGGCCGGGATGTACCACTTGCCGTGGTAGGCGGCGTGGGCCTCGTCCAGGCGGAAGACCTCGCGGTAGCGGCGGTAGCGCTTGAGCCGCTGCTGGCAGCGCTGGCGATCGTCGGGGCCTGTGGCCTGGTTGAAGGCCACCAGGTCGCAGAAATAGTCGGCCGCCTCGGCGCGCAGACCACAGGCCGCTGCGAAGCGCCCGGCCATCTCGGGACTCAGGTTGCGCGCGCCCTCGCTGACCAACTTCAGGTAGTTGGGCGAGCTGAGGCCAGCATCCCGGGCGAAGCGGCGGTAGGAGTAGCCGTATTCTGAGGCTTTGCGCGCTGCAAAGTAATCTACCAGGAACTTGCGGTAGTTCCGGTAGTCGAAGACATCGGGCAAATCGGGCTTTGACACGTTATAAACTTGGCATTCGGCGAAGGCCCGCGCCAGGGATGGCCGCAGATTTTCGTATACTGAAGGAATACGAAATTTCGGCATTTGACATAGACTGTATCATTCATACGATACAGTTTATGTCGCTCACGCTGCAGCTCGATCCCAATGCCGACGCCCCGGCCTACCGCCAGCTGGCCGACCAGCTGCACTTCGCCATCAACCTGGGCCAGCTGGCGCCCGGACAGCGGCTGCCGAGCCTGCGCAAGCTGGCAAAGAGCCAGGGCCTGGCCATCAACACGGTGGCCCACGCCTATCGCAAGCTCGAGGCCCGCGGCCTGATCGAAGCCATCGATCGCAGCGGCTACCGCGTCTGCGCCCGCGCGCCCGAAGACCGCTACGCCCGCCGCGGCGTCTCCTCCGAAAAGAGCCAGGTCCACGCCGCCATCGACAAGCACGACCGGGGCCTGTTTCCCGGCGCCTTCTGCAAGGTCACCGAGGACTACCTGGGCGGCGACCCCGCGCGCTGCAATGTGCTGCATGCCGACGGCGCCGGCACCAAGGCCCTGGTCGCCTACCTGCGCTACCGGGAGCACGGCGATGCCAGCGTCTTCCGCGGCATCGCCCAGGACTCGGTGGTGATGAACCTGGACGACCTGCTGTGCGTGGGCGTCAGCGGCCGCGTGGTGGTCTCCAGCACCATCAATCGCCACGCCGGGCGCGTCGGCGCCGAGGTGCTCGAGGCCCTGATCGACGGCACCGAGGCCTATTTGGCCGAGCTGCGCGCGCAGGGCGTGGAGATCTACAGCGGCGGCGGCGAGACCGCGGACGTGGGCGATCTGACGCCCACGCTGGTCGTGGACACCACGGCGGTGACGACCCTGGACAAGCGCGAGGTCATCGGCGGCGAGCGGCTGCGGCCGGGGCTGAGCATCGTGGGGCTGTCCTCGAGTGGCACGGCCCGCGGCGAGCGCGCGCCCAACAGCGGCATCGGCAGCAACGGCCTGACCAGCGCCCGCCACGATCTTTTGTGCGCCGACTACGGTGCGCGCTACCCGGAGACCCTCGATGCCTCCATGGACCCGGCCCTGTGCTACGCCGGTCCCTACCGTCTCGAGGACCCGCTGCCCGGCAGCTCGCTGAGCGTGGGTGAGGCGCTGTCGAGTCCAACGCGAAGTTATGCGCCGCTTTTGATGCGCCTTCTGCGCGAACATCGCCCGTGGGTTTCTGGCCTGGTGCATTGCTCCGGTGGTGGCCAGACCAAGTGCCTGCGCTTCGGGCGCCGCCTGCGCTTCGTCAAGGATCAGCTCTTCGAGCCGCCTCCCATCTTCGACGCCATCCAGCAGCACAGCGGCGCCTCGGCCCGCGAGATGTACCGCGTCTTCAACATGGGCCACCGCATGGAGATCTACTGCGCCGCCGCCCACGTGGACGCCATCTGCGCGCTGGCCGCCGAGTACGGCATCGACGCCCGGCAGGTAGGCCACACCGAGACCAGCTCGGGCCGGGACAACGAGCTGTTGCTCTACGCCAAAGACCAGTGCTTGACTTATGGTTTATGACCCTCGGGCGGGCGCCAGAAGGTCAGAAAATAGTTCTGCTTCAGGAAGTCCTCTTCGCCCAACAGCTCGAAGCCCGCGCCCAGGATCTCCTCGATCACCGTCTCCTTGGGCGCGCGCACGTGCAGCAGCATGGACTTCTTGGTCACGCCCTCGATGCGCTCGAAGTCCACCACCACCAGGCGGCCGCCCGGGCGCAGCGCTTCGAGCACCGAAGTCATGTAGCTGTGGGGGTATTCGATGTGGTGGTAGACGTTGCACAAAAAGGCCAGGTCGAGCGAGGCCGGTGAAAGCCCCGTGCGCCGCTCTTCGCCGAGCACGGTGGTGACCTGCGTGGCGCCGGCCTTCTGCGCCCGCATGGCCACCCGCTCGAGAAACGCGGGCACGATGTCGACGGCGTAGACCTGGCCCTCGGGCCCCACCGCGCGCGCCAGCGGCACCGTGAAAAGCCCCGTGCCAGCGCCGATGTCGCCCACCGCCATGCCGCGGGCGAGCCCCAGAGCCGCCACGATGGCATCGCGGTGCCGGAAAACCTCGCGGCTTTCGCCCTCGAAGACCTCGGTCCAGGTCCGGGCGGCCCCCGGCTCGAAGTACTTGGCGTTGACGCCGGGGCGAACGCTCTGTTCCGGCACGGCGCCGTCTGTGGCGCTCGCGGCCTCGCTCGCAGCGGTGGCACCGATACTTGGCGTGGCGCTCTGCCGCCCCGTGGCCGGCACCTCGGGGCGCGCGGAGCTGCCGGCGCAGCCCACGGCGCACCCAAGCAGCAAGCCCAACAGCGATCGCGCTAGATGTGCTCGGCGGGAGTGCTGAGCCGATGATCGGGGTCGATACGATGCCAGATGCAAGGACGGCCTCCGCCGCAATACTCCGTGTATTTCAAGGGGACCGGACGCCGCGGCTGGCGCCGTAGCGGACCCGAGAGCGGATCATGACTCCCGCCGAGCACATCTAGATGTGCTCGGCGGGAGTGCTGAGCCGATGATCGGGGTCGATACGATGCCAGATGCAAGGACGGCCTCCGCCGCAATACTCCGTGTATTTCAAGGGGGCCGGACGCCGCAGCTGGCGCCGTAGCGGTCCCGAGAGCGGATCATGACTCCCGCCGAGCACATCTAGCCCCATGGGCGGACAACATAGGCCCTGCACGCCCAGGGGCCAGTCCCTATCTCGCGCCGCCAAGCGCCCCGATCGGGTACCGCGCCGCTGCCCTCCGGGTCGCGCCGCTCGCTCTTTTTTTCCGGCCTTGGCCAGCCCCGCACGCGTCCGATCGGCTACACTCGCGCCCGCGGCGCCCCCCTGGCACCGCCTGCTGCCGGCCCGGCCGGACCCGAGGAGTAGGATGCAGAATTTCAAGGGCAAGATCGCCGTCATCACCGGAGCCGGTACCGGCATGGGCCGCGAGCTGGCGCTGCAGCTGGCCAGCGAGGGCTGCCACGTGGCCTTTTGCGATGTGGCCCCGGAAGCCCTGGCCAAGACCGAGGCCGCCTGCAAAGAGGCCGCGCCCGAGGGCACCCGCGTCAGCGGCCACCTGTGCGACGTCTCGAACGAAGACGCGGTGCGCGCCTTTCGCGACGCGGTCGCCGAGGCCCACCAAAGCGATCACATTCACCTCCTGTTCAACAACGCCGGCATCGGCGGCACCATCAGCTTCGTGGCCGGCGATCGGGCCGACTGGGAGCGCACCTTCAACGTCTGCTGGTTCGGCGTGTACTACTGCGCGCGCGCCTTTTTGCCCATGCTGATCGCGAGCGACGGCGGCGTCATCGTCAACACCAGCAGCGTCAACGGCTTTTGGGCGAGCCTGGGGCCGACCATGCCCCACACCGCCTACAGCTCGGCCAAGTTTGCGGTCAAGGGTTTCACCGAGAGCTTGATCACCGACCTGCGCGTCAACGCCCCGCACGTCAAGGCCGCCCTGGTGATGCCGGGACACGTGGGCACCGACATCGCCCTCAACTCGCGCAAGCTCTTGCGCAAGGACGACGCGGACGCCGCCGAAGAAGCCGCGACCGCGCGCAAGCGCATGGCCCAGGCCGGCATGTCCGTCGACGGCCTGAGCGACGAGCAGATCCTCGCGGCCATCGAGAAGCGCCTGACCGACTTCCGCGATCGCGCGCCCCTGAGCGCGGCGGGCGCGGCGACCATCATCCTAGACGGCGTGCGCGAAGGGCGCTGGCGCATCCTGGTCGGCGAAGACGCCAAGATGCTCGACAGCCGAGTCCGCGAAAATCCCGAGGGCGCCTACGAAGCGGACTTCTTCGGTGCCGCAGCAGCGCGCCCGCAGCGGCGCTGAAGGGCCCGCCTCGGCCCGCCACCTTCCCGATGAGCACGCGCGCGACCCAGCCGGCGAGAGCAACCGCGTGGGGGCTGCTACCGTGCCTGCTCGGTCTTTTCGTCGCCGCTGGCGGGGCCCGCGCCGACGGGCCACTGGGCCCCAACGGCGCGCCCATCGAAACCAGCAGTTACTCCATCGATCTGGGTGCCGGTCCCATCCTGGCCGGCTCGCGCCCGACGGGCCTGGGCGGCGCCTACGTGGCGATCGCCGAGGAGGTCGACGGAAATCAGCAAAACCCGGCCGCACCTGCCGTGCGTCCAGCCTATTCGCTGACCCATTTCGACTTCTCGCTGGGCCTGGGCGTCACCTTCTCCTCCACCGTCACCGACAACGACTTCTTCAACACCGGCGCCGACCGCACGGTGATCACCAATCATCCCGACGACGCCGTCTTCGCCGCACCCGCTCTCAACTTGCAGTGGGGAACCTTCGGCATCGGACTGTCGGTCGAAGCCCAGACCTACGCCCTCGACCCCACCGGCGCTGGCCGCGAACCCAGCGACGACGATCGCCTGGAGGCCACCATTGGCCGCCTGCGGCTGCAAACCGCCAAAGGCTTCTACGACGGGCAGTTGATCGCCGGCGTTGGTGCCGGTCCCGTGGCCATGAGCATCACCAGGCAGCGCACGCGGCAGGAAGCGTTCGTGGACGAAACCTTCGCCAACGAAGCCATTCTCGACAGCGGCGGCCTCAGCTTCGAACTCGGTGCCCTGTGGCGGCCCATCGGGCTGCCGATTCGCGCCGGCGCCGCGGTGCAGACCGGCGTGCGCACCGAGATCTCGGCCGGTGACCACACCCAGAATAACGGCGACGTCGTCATCGATCCCGAGGGCGCAAATCCGATCTTCCTGCCGCGCTCGGTGGCGTTACCCTGGCGTCTGGGGCTCGGATTCGCGTTTCAAGCCGGACCGCGACCCTTGAACCCGCGCTGGATCGACCCATCGAATGCGATGGCGCCGGCGCGCCGGAGCATCGACATCCGCTGGCAGCGCGAGCGCCTGGACCTGCAGCGGCGCATCGAGCAGGCCGATGCCGCAGGCGACGGGAGCCGCGCCGAAGCCTTTCGTGCCGAGCTGACCCGCGCGAAGGCCCATCACGGCGCCGAGATCGAGGCGCTGGAGGAACGCACCGCGCGCAAGCTGAAGGAACGCTATCACTCGATGCCTCGCGAATACCTGCTGGTCAGTGGCTCGCTGGAGCTCACCAGCGGGGTGGAAAACGCCGTCGGCGTCGAGTCCTTCTTGCAGGGCGTGGTCAACCGCTCGGGAAGGCGGCCGGTGCTTTCGCCGCGGGTGGGCGTCGAGACCGAAGTGCTACCCGGCTACATCAAGCTGCGGGCCGGAAGCTACCTGGAGGGCAGTCGCTTTCAGCGCGGCAGTGCGCGCCTGCACGGCACCCTCGGCTTTGACATCAGGGTGCTCGATTGGAGCGTCTTCGGCCTCTGGGACGACGACCGCAGCTGGCGGTTGGGAGGCGTCATCGACACCGCACCGCGCTATTTTGCCTGGGGTGTCTCCGCCGGTGGCTGGTACTGACCGCGGCCCCAAGAGCAGCACCCGCGCCCAGGAAGTCTCGTAGTCGTATGCGTCGTCGAAGTCGATCGACAACGGCTTGTTCCCTACCGCATCAGGGGTAAAAGCAACCATGCGCACATTTCACCGGCGAGTCGCCATGGTCACCGGCGGAGCCTCCGGCATCGGGCGAGCGCTATGCCTGGCCCTGCATCAGCAGGGAGCCAAGCTGGCCATCTGCGACATCGACAGCGCCGGCGCCCGAGCCCTGGCGGACGAACTCAGCCCCGACGGCAGCCAAGCGGTCGCCTACTGCCTCGACGTGCGCGATTCACAGGCCGTGCGCCTGGCCGTGGAGGCGATCGCAGCGCGCTTTGGACGCATCGACCTGCTCTTCAACAACGCCGGCATCGCGGTGGGCGGCGAGTTTCAAAACCTCGAGCCCGAGAGCGTGCAGCGCATCTACGACGTCAACCTGTTGGGCGCCACCCACGTCATGCACGCCGCGTACCTTCAGATGCTGACTCAACGTGAAGGTCATATCGTCAACATCGCCTCCATGTATGGCCTGGTCCCCGGCATCCTGCAGTCGGTCTACGCCGCAACCAAACACGGCCTGACCGCGCTCACGCTCTCGGTGGCGCCCGAAGCCCGCGATCGCGGCGTGCGCTTGACCCTCGTATGCCCCGGCTACATCGACACCGCCCTCTTCGAGTCGGGCAGTTACGGTGGCAGCCTCACCGCCGCCGAGGCCCTCGAGCGCATTCCCTTCCGCCGCATCGACGCCCAAAGCGCCGCCGCGCGCATCCTGCGAGGTGTGCAAAAACAGCGTCTGATCGTGGTCTTTCCCGCCTACGTGCGCGCCCTGTGGTGGCTAGAGCGTCTGAGCCCGCGCCTGTTGGCCGCAATTTACACTGTGATCCTACGCGCACAGCGCAAGCGCTTTGGCGACGGCTCGACTTCCAGCGGGGCATAGGGGGAGGAATCCGCATCCATGATCGGGTATGCTCCCGGCCCGTGCCCGCCCTCGCCTGCAAAAACCGCCACCGCCGGCTGCCCGCGGCCTGCGGCTTGCTAATGATGGCCTGTGCCGCCGGAGCGCCGGGTATCTCGGAGCAACCCGGTAACGGAGCGCCGCCGTTTCTCACCATGATGGACGCCGGAACCACGCCGGCCGCCCCGGACGCAAGCTCCAGGACCGACACCTCCCAGCAGCCACCCTCGTCGCAGCCCGCCGCCGGCTCCACGGGCGGCGGTGGCAGTGCCGGAGGCGGCAGCAACACCACCGCCGACGCCTCCACAGCGAGCGGTAGCGGCGACTGCACCAACGGCAACAAGGACGGCTTCGAGACCGACACCGACTGCGGTGGTCCCGGCTGCGATCCCTGCCCCTACGGCGACACTTGCCTGGTCGACACCGACTGCGTCACCGACGGCGTCTGCATGCTCGGCCTGTGCACCTGCACCAAAGACAGCGACGGCGACGGCGTCAGCGACTGCGACGACGAGTGCCCGGAGGACCCGGCGCGCACAACCCTCGGCACCTGCGGCTGCGTGGGCGAGCCCGACCCGGCACCGGCCACCACCGACTGCGACTACGGCATCTGCCCGGGGGCCACCAAGTGCGACGGGCTCGGATCGTGCGGTGCCCTCAACGACTGCATCCCCCCCAGCACCGGGGGCTGCGGCGAGGGCGTGCTGGCCGCCGGCACGGTATTCTTCGTCTGCTCGGACATCCGCAGCTGGAACGAAGCGCGCACGATCTGCACCGACGCCGGCTACGACTTGATCAGCATCGACAGCGCCGCGCTCAACGACGCCGTCCAGGCCGCCATCGGCGCCAACAGCTGGATCGGCGCCAGCGACTCCGCCAGCGAAAATCGCTGGGTCTGGCCCGACGGCACCCAGTTTTCCAACGACAGCACGCCCCTGGCCGGCTTCTACGCCAACTGGGCCAGCGGTGAACCCAACAACGACGGTGGCCTACTGCGCGACCAGAACTGCGGCAGCATCTACCTGGCCGACGGCACCTGGGACGACCTGGACTGCGGCGACGACCTGCCCTTCGTCTGCGGCGGACCGTAACCCCGGCGAGTGGCCGCGCGGCGCGGCGCGGCGCCCCATTGGTGGGATGGGTGCACGTTTGCGCAATGCCGTGCTCCACTTGGCGACCCGAGGAGCGATCCATGCCAACGCCCCATCTCATCCTTCTGCTCGGACTCACCACCGTGCTCGCCTTGGCTTGCGGCAACAGCGACGACGAAGCGGCCTGCCCGTCAGCCGCCTGCGGAGCCCCCGCGACGACCGACGACTCGACGCAGACGGGCTCGAATCCGATGCCCGCGGGCGACGCCACGGCGCAGACCGATGACGCAGCCGCCAGCGGCAGCGAAGCGGCGGGCGCAGCCGGCGGCGGCGCAAGCGACGGGGCGGCAGCCGCACAGGCGGGTGCCGGCGGCGGGCTGGCCGACATGGCCGCCGACACCCACACCGATCCCGCAGGCACCGGAAACGCCGCTGCCCCCGCCGGCTGCGACGGCATCGAGCCCACCATCCACAACATCACGCCCGACGAGCTCGATCAGATGCTCGCGAGCAAAGACTTCGTGTTGATCAACGTGCACATCCCCTACGCTGGCGAGATCCCCGGCACCGACGTGCACATCCCCTTCACCGACATCGCCGACCTCGAAGTCCGCCTCGGGAGCGACCACGCGACAAAGGCCGTGCTCTACTGCCGCAGCGGCTCCATGAGCCTGGCAGCCGCCACCGACCTGGTGGGCCTGGGCTATTGCCAGATTTACGATCTGCCCGGCGGTATGAACGGCTGGACGGCTGCGGGCTTCACGCTGTCGCAGTAGACCGCCTCAGCGCCCCATCAACTGTCGCGCAAAGTCGCCCAGGCGCAGCACCGACGGGATGCCATCGTCGGACTGAAACGTCAGGGTCTTGGCGAAGCCCACCTTGTCGGCGACGTTGTAGGCCACGTAGGCGCGGCCGGCGGGGCTGCCCAGGAGCTGATTGACGCGGGCCTCGTAGGCGCCGCGCAGGGTGGCGACTTTGGCCTGGCCCTCGGCCGTGAGGCGATTGGAGATGGAATCGGCTTCGGCCACCACGCGCTGGGTGTACTCGGTGGTCTCGGCCTGGACGTTCTTGATGCCCAAGAGGTGCGCCTCGGTGATGCGGTCGCGCCCGACGCTGAAGACGTCGCTGGCCTGCTGCTCCAGGGCGTCGCGCTCGGTGGCGTCCAGGGTGCCGAGCTTGGCCCGGGCCGCCCCCGGCGTGCGATCGACGCCGGTGTCGATGAAGCCGACCTGGTAGGCGCGGTCGAGGTTGGCGATGCGCTGGGCCCAGTCCTGCTCCTTGGCCGAGATCATGGCGTTGGTCTGCTGCTCGAAGTTGTCCAGGTCCTGCTGCTTTTCCGCCACCGCGCGCTTGGCCCCGTCGAGCAGCTTTTGCTGTTCGTTGAACTGGATCTTCGCCAGCTGGGTCTCGTACTCGCTGCGAAAATAGGTGGCCCGCACCAGCACCGTGCGCGCTTCGAGATGGTAGGGGGCGAGCTTTTTGTTGAGCGTCTTCAGGGCCTGGTTGGCGACCTCCAGACGACGATCGGTGTGGTAGAAGTCCTCCGAGCGCAGCTGCGCCAAGTTCTCGCGCAGCACGCTGGTGGCGGTCTCCTCGGCGAAGCGCTGGAAGCGATAGATTCCCGGGCCGGCGGGCAGATGGTTGCCCGCGTCCATCACCTTCCAGGCCTGGCCGGGCTTGATGCGGTAGGGGATCGAGACGTCCACCTGGACGGTGTTGTTGTCCTTGGTGCGGATGCTGAAGACGTCCTGCTGGGTGTAACGGATCTGCAGGTAGTTGCTTGGCAGCCGCCACACCCGATGCAGACCCGAAACCTCCAGGTGAAAACCGGGCTTGAGGTCCTGCTTGTGCAGGCCGAAGGCGTTGTTGTAGCGCACGCCGACGGTGCCGGCCTCGACCTCGGTGAGCAGACAGGCCCGTGCCATGAGCACGCAGCCCAGGGCGATCACATAGATGCGGCTGTAGCGCACCAACCTCTCGCGTTTGGCGTCGGTCATCGGGCCCTCGCATCTTCGTAGCGTACGCGCGACGGCGTGGCGTCGTCGGCGTAGGGTTTGATCTCGATGGTGATGCCTTCGAGGCGCTGCCCCAGACGTTCCATCACGCGTTCCACCGGCTGGCTGCGAAAGGCGTCGATCTCGGCCTTGCGCGCCAGGTACTTGGCGTCGAGCTCGAGCGCCAGCTGCTGGGCGCGGGCGCTGGCGGCGCTGAGCGCGGCCTGGCCCTCGGCGATCTTGCCGATGCGGTAGGTGTCGGACTCGCGCCGGGCCTCCGAGAGCTCGGCCACGGCGCGCGCCAGGTCTGACTCCAGGTTGGCGCGTCGCTCCTGGATGATGCGGTTTTGCGCCTGGTCGACCTCGGCGATCAGGCGTTCGCGCTCGGTCTGGGCGCGATCGATGTTGGAGCGGATCACCTGCTGCTCATTGCCCAAGCGGTTGCGCTCCTCGATGGCGTGCTCGTAGGCCTCGTTGAACTGGGGCCGCGGCGTGACCAGCTGGGTGACCACGATGCCGTGGGGACCGAGCACTTCGTTGAGACGGTCCTTGGCGCGGTTGGTGGCCTGGGCGTAGGTGGTGGGGTCGGAGACGGCGATGGTGGACTCGCGGCCGAACTCGTCCCGCAGGATCGAGCGCACGTAGGGCTTGAGCCAGCGCCGGTAGCCATTGTCGGGTCCGGCATCGCGCACGGCCGTAACCGCTTCGTCGCCCTTGAGCTGGAAGATGATGGTGGTGTCCTCGAAGTGAAAATTCGAGCCGTCGCTGGCGCGTACCGTCAGCTTGCGCACGTGCAGGTCGTCCTGATCGTCGTCGCCCTTCATGGAGAAGGTCTGGGGCGCGGCATCGAGCTTGTAGATGGCGTGCAACAGCGGAATGCGCGTGGTCCAACCCGGAGTCGTGATCGCGGTTTCAGCGCTGGTGATGTTGTTGATGCGCACCGCCGCTTCGCCCGGCTCGATGTCGACCACGGAATAGGCCAAGAGCATCAGGGTCGCCATGGCGGCGGCCACGACCCAAAGCCAGGGGCGGGCGCTTTCGGGCAGCTTGGGAGCTTTCACGACGATCCTTCCTTGGTCTGCCCGGTATCGAGGCGCTCGGGCAGGTCGGGCACCTCGATGCCCTCGCGCTCACAGTCGACGCGGATCTTGGTTATCAGCTGGCGGTACTCTTCCTGGGTGAACAGCCCCGCCTCGATGCCGGCCCTGAGCGCCCGAATCTCCGCCTGAATGCGCTTGGCTTCCTTGCCGTGCGCGTTTGCGCGCAGGGCCCGGGTGATGCCGTAGGCCACTCCGAAGAGCACCGCCGCGAGCAGCACGAGCCTGACGAGCAAACCAGTCATATCCCTGTCCCCGACAACGCGCCGCGCCGGACGATGGGCCATGGTCCGGGCCGCAGCCGCTCAGGCGCAAGAAAACGACAAGCCGGTTCGCATCCCCAAATGGCCGTTTTCGAGTTTACAGACCGGCGCCCGGAACAGGGCGAAGCGGCGCGACCCGCGGAAAGGGGGACCCGTCGCGGCTTTGCTGCGACGGGGGAAAGGGCGCGCACCCTTTCCGGGATGGCAACAAGCTACGGACGCGCGTGCCGATATCGATCCACGGCCACCGCCACGATGATGATGGCGCCCACCAGGATCTCCTGCACGTAGTTGGGCACCCCCGTCAGCGTGCAGCCATTGGCCAAGACCGCCATCAGGAATGCACCCAGGAGCGATCCCAGCACCCCGCCGCTGCCGCCCGCAAGGCTGCCGCCGCCGATCACCACCGCCGCGATCACGTCCAGCTCCTTGCCCAGGGCCGTGGTGGGATCACCCACGGTCAAGCGCGCGAATTGCAGCGCCCCGGCCAGGCCCGCAAAGAGCCCGGCCAGCGTGTAGATCACGAGCTTCCGGCGCTCGACCGGCACTCCGCACAGCCGCGCGGTGCTTTCGTTGCTGCCGATGGCGTAGGTGTGGACGCCAAAGACCGTGCGCGAGAGCAGCATGGCGCTCAGCGCCGCCAGCACCAGCAGCGCCCAGACGCCCGGCGAGAGCAGGAGCCACGACGGCTCCGGCAGCTTCGCCATCAGGCTGCCGAGGCCTGCCGCCGGCGCGTTGACCTTTTGCTCGTCGGCCAGGTACTTGGCCAGGCCGCGCGCGATGCCCATGGTGCCCAGGGTGACGATGAAGGGCACGATGCGGGCGCGCGTGATCAAAAGGCCGTTGCACAGCCCCACCGCCGCCCCCGCAAGCAGCGCCGACAGCAGCGCCAGGAGCGGTCCGTGACCGTCGCGCAGCAAAAGCGCCGTCACCACCGAGGACAGCGCGATGGTCGAGCCCACCGAGAGATCGATGCCGCCGCTGATGATCACGAAGGTCATGCCCAGCGCCCCGAGGCCCACGATCACGGTTTGGGTCGCCACGGTGCGCAGGTTGTAGCTGGAGAGAAAGCGGTCGGGCAGCAGCACGGCGAAGAGCCCCATCACCAGCAGCAAGGCCAAAAAGGGCCCCAGCCACTGCATCAGTCGCCGCAAGAGCGCCCGCTGCCGCTCGCTGTTGGACTCAGCCATGGGCCCGTATCTCCGGGATCGCCACGCCCGAGCTGGACGCTGCCATCAGGCTCGCTTCATCCCACTGCGCCCGAGGACGCGCCTCACCGAGCTGACCGCGGTGCATGACGGCGATGCGGTCGCAGATTCCGAGCAACTCCGGCAAGTAGCTGCTGACCATCAAAATCGCCTTGCCCTGGGACGAAAGCTCCAGGATCAGACGGTAGATCTCGGCCTTGCTGCCCACGTCCACGCCGCGCGTGGGCTCGTCGAGCAGCAGCAGCTCGGCGTCCTGGTGGAGCAAACGGGCGAGCGCAACTTTCTGTTGATTGCCACCCGAGAGCGTGCCGACGCTGGCCCAGGGGTCGCCTGCGCGCACCTGCAGGGCCTCGATCCAGCGCTCGGCCAACTGCCGCTGGCGTCCGCGGTCGAGCAGCAGACCACGGCGGGCTGGCTCGAGTCGACTGAGGGTGAGGTTTTCGACGATCGAACGCCCCAGCAGGAGCCCCTCTTCCTTGCGCTTCTCCGACAGCAGCCCCACGCCCTGCGACAGCCGCACCCAGGGGGGCTTGCCCCGGTCGCGCACGCCCGCGATGGCGATTTCGCCCGCGCGCACGGCATCGAGGCCGAAGAGCGCACGCAAAAGTTCGCTGCGGCCGGCCCCCACCAGACCCGCGATGCCCAGGATTTCCCCGCGCCTCAAGCCCAAGCTCGCGTTCTGGGGCAGGCGCTCACCGCTCAGCGCCCTGAGCTCCAGCGCAACCTCACCGGCCTCATGCGGCAGCGACGGATAGGCCTCCTGTAGGCGCCGGCCCACCATCGCCTCGATCAGGCTGTCGTTGTCATGTTCGGCCACGGCGCCGGTCACCACCGTCGCCCCATCGCGCAGCACCGTGAAGCGCCCGGCCACGGCGCGTACTTCTTCGAGGAAATGTGTGATGTAGATTACACTTATGCCACGCTCGGCCAGGCGCCGTGTCAGCTCGAAAAGGCGGCGGCTGTCGTCGGCCGAAAGCGAGCTGGTGGGCTCGTCCATGACCACGATCTGCGCGTCGTGGGCCAGCGCCCGCGCCACCTCGATGAGCTGACGCGCACCGGGCCCCAGCTCCGCAACGCGGCGGTCGGGGTCGATCTCCGGGTGGCCGAGCGAGCCCAGCAGCTGGCGAACGTGCCGCCCCATGGCCTCGCGGCGCAGGAAGCCAGCACGCTGCCACTCAGCCCCCAACATCACGTTCTGCGCCACGCTGAGATCGGACGCCAGACTTAGCTCCTGGTAGATCATGGCCACGCCGCGCCTACGCGCCTGTAGCGTGCCGCGCGGCGCGTAGCCGTGCCCATCGAGCTCGAGCGTTCCGGCATCCGGTTCGAGCGCACCGCTGAGCACCTTCATCAGCGTGCTCTTGCCGGCGCCGTTTTCGCCCAGCAGCGCGTGGACCTCGCCGGGCGCGACGCTCAGATCCACGCCGGCCAGGGCGACGACACCGCCGAAGCGTTTGTGCACGCCGCGCATCCGAAGCCGCGGCGCAGGCGCCCGGTTCACTTCAGCCACTTGCCGAGATCGGGCGAGAGCAGCTGGACGATGGCCTCTTCTTTCATGTTCTCGTGGGTGGCCACACCGACGCCGGTGTCGATGCGTGCCTCGACGCTCTTGCCATCCAGAGCCGCCACCGCCGTTTTGACTCCGAGTTCACCCATGGCGAAGGGGTTTTGGAGCACCAGGCCGTGGATTTGGTCCTCTTGCAGCGCCTGGACCAGCTTCTCGCTGCTGTCGAAGCCCACGAAGCGCACCTTGCCCGCAAGGCCCGCGTCCGACAGCGCCCGCAACATCCCGAAGGTGGTCGACTCGTTGGGACAGAAGACGCCGTCGATGTCACGATGTTTGACCAGGAGATTCTCGGCCGTCTTGTAGGCGCTCTCGGTGGTGGCTCCGCCGTATTGATTGCTGGAGACGACTTCGATGCCCGGATGCTTGGCCGCGAGCGCCTCGAGAAAGCCGGCCTCGCGCTTCATGGTGCTGGCCGAACCCTCCTGATAGCGCAGCACAAGGACCTTGCCCTTGCCCTCGAGCAGCGCCGACAGCCGCTCGGCCGCAGCCGCGCCACCGGCGTGGTTGTCGGTGGCCACGAAGCTCTTGCGCCCCTCCCACTGCAGGTCCGAGTCGATGATCACCACCGGGATGTTCTGACCCGCAGCGTCCTTGGCTGGGGGCACCAGGGCCCGATCGTCGAGGGGCGCGAGCACGATGGCGTCGACGCCGCCGGCGATGAAGCCCTCGACCACCTTGATCTGCTCGTCGCGGTCGTCCTCGCGCACCGGCCCCTTCCAGATGATCTCGACGCCCAGCTCGGCGCCGGCCTTGTTGGCCCCGGCGTGCACCGACTTCCAGAACTCGTGGGTGGTGCCCTTGGGGATGACGGCGATGCGGCGCTTCTTTTCGGGCGCTTCGGCCGCTGCATTGGGATCGCCGGGTTCGGCGGCAGCACCCGGCTCGGGGCTGGGCGACGCCGGGCTCTGGCCGCAGGCGGCGCATACGTAGAGCGCGCAGCCCAGGGTCGCGCGCAGCAAGCTCAGTCGGCTCATTCGCAATCGCCTCCGGTGGGTGTACGATGGTCGGCCGAACCGTAACGCAAAACGTCGACAACGGGGTCCGCCATGACGCAGAAAATCGCCCTCTTCTGGCCCGGTGACGGCCGCCCCAGGCCGAACGAACTGGCCACGCCCAGCATCGAAGCCGCGACACAGCAGCTGGAGCGCGCGCTGGGCAAGCTGGGCCGCAGGAGCTACCGCGTGGAGGGCTTTCTTTCCAAGCCCCACCACGCCATCGAAAAGCTTGGGCCCATCGACGATCCGATGATCGGCGTGTGCGTGCACTGGTTCTATGGGCCGCACACCACCGACGGCGTGGTGGGCAAGGAAAACCCGCTCTTGCTGGCGAGCAACTTCTCCGGCGAGTGGCCGGGGCTGGTGGGTCTACTCAATACCGGCGCCTGCCTCGAGACCGTCGGTCGCAAACACTCGCGCATCTGGACCGACGCCGAAGACTTCAGCGCCGACGATGAGTTCATGGAGCGCCTCGACGCCTGGTGCTCCAGCGGCCGCATCGACTACGCCGAACACGACATCCGCTACCACGCCTCGATCTCGCCCGAAGCCGCGGCGCGTGCAACGCGCGTGGCCGACGGCTTTCGCAAACGCCGGGCGCTGATCATGATGCTCGGCGACACCTCCATGGGCATGATCAACGGCTACTTCGGCCCGCGCCTGCTCAACAAGCACGGCTTCACCGAGCACAAGGTCGACCAGGCCTGGATCATCGACCGCGGCAGGGGCATCGCCGACGGGCGCCTCGACGACGCCTTGCGCTTCGTGCAGGACAGGGGCGTCACCTTCCACTGGGGCGAAAAAGACGCCGAGGACTTCGACGCCAACGCCACCCGCGAACAGCTGCGCGACTACCTGGCCGTCATCGATCTGGCCGATGAGTTCAAGGCCGACTGCATCGGCTGGCAGTACCAGCTGGGCCTTTTGCCCCTGCGTCCGCCGTCGGACTTTGCCGAGGGCTTGCTCAACTCAGCCTGCCGGCCCGAAGGCGACGGCGACACCATCGCCTGCGCCACCGAGGCCGACCAGGGCAACGCCGTGCCGATGGAGATGCTCAAACGCCTGCTCGAGGACAAGGGTCTGCACCAGGCGGTGATGTTCCATGACGTGCGCTGGGGCGCCGAGTACGAAGGGCGCTTCCTGTGGGTGCTTCTCAACTCGGGGTCAGCAGGCGCCTACGCCTTCAACCACGACCCCAGCACCTTGAAGGGCGTGCACAGCTACCGCCAGGCCAAGGAATACTTCCCCGTGCCCGGCGGCACCTTCGCCGGCGAGAGCCTGCCGGGCCAGGTCACCTGGGCCCGCGCCTACATCAGAAACGAGCGCCTGTGCATGGACGTGGGTCGCGGCGAGGTGGTGCAGCTGCCCGAAGAGGTGCGCGAGAGCTGGTGGCAGGGCACCACGCGCCAGTGGCCCTTCATGGCCGCAGATCTAGGCATCGGACGCGACACCCTGATGGCCCACTACCTGAGCAATCACGTGGCGGTGGCCTACGGCGACGTCTTCGAGGAGATGGTGGCGCTGTCGCAGGAGCTGGGCTTCTCCGTTCGCATCCTCTCGGCACAGGCCTGAGCCACCATGGCCGAACGCATTTACCTGGGAGTTGACGTCGGCACCGGCAGCGCCCGGGCCGGCCTCTACGATGCAAATGGCAGGGGCCTGGGCGTCGGCGTCGAGCCCTTCGAGATCTTCCGGCCGCGTCCGGACCACGTGGAGCAGTCGAGCGACGACATCTGGCGGGCCTGTGGCGTGGCGATTCGCGCGGCACTCGCCCAGGCCGGGATGCCGCCCGAAGCGGTCGCCGGCATCGGCTTCGACGCCACCTGCTCGCTGGTCCTGCTCGACGCCGAAGATCGGCCCGTGGCGGTCAACGCAGACGGCGTCGACAGCCGCAACATCATCGTCTGGATGGACCACCGTGCGCTGGCCCAGACCGCGCGCATCAACGCCACCGGCCATCGCGTGCTGCGCTACGTGGGCGGCACCATCTCGCCCGAAATGCAGACGCCCAAGCTGCTGTGGTTGAAAGAAGAGCTGCCCACGAACTTCGGCCGTGCGGCGCGCTTTTTCGATCTGCCCGACTTCCTGACCTACCGCGCCACCGGCATCGACACCCGCTCGCTGTGCTCCACCACCTGCAAGTGGACCCACCTGGCCCACGAAGCCGGCGACGGCGGCTGCGGCTGGGATACGAGCTACTTCCAGCAGCTGGGCCTGGGCGAACTTTGCCAGGACGGCTTTGTCCGCATCGGCAAAAACGTCAGGCCCATGGGCGAGCGCGTCGGCGGCCTCACCGAGCTGGCGGCAGCCGAGCTGGGGCTGGTCGCGGGCACGGCCGTGGGTGTTTCCATCATCGACGCCCACGCCGGGGGGCTGGGCATGTTGGGGGCGGTCATCGACGGCCAGGCGCCTGACGCCGCGGCCATGGAGCGACGGCTGGCGCTGATCGGCGGCACCTCCAGCTGCCACATGGCCTGCTCCCTGGAAGCGCACTACCCGGAGGGCATCTGGGGTCCCTACTTCTCGGCCATGATCCCGGGGCTGTGGCTGACCGAGGGCGGCCAGTCGGCCACGGGCGCGCTGATCGACCACGTCATCGACAGCCACCGGCGTGGCGCCGAGCTGCGCCGGCGGGCGCGCGAGCAAGATACAACCGCCTACGCCCTACTCAACGCGCGGTTGGATGCGTTGGCAGGCGAACGCGCCTTCGTCGCCGAGCTAACCGAGCAGCTACACGTGCTGCCCTATTTCCATGGCAACCGCAGCCCGCGTGCCGACGCCACCCTGCGCGGCATGGTCAGCGGCCTGCGCCTCGACGACAGCGTCGATTCACTGGCGCGGCTTTATCTGGCGACGATCCAGGCCATCGCCCACGGCACCCGCCACATCATCGACACCATGAACGGCGCGGGCTTTTCCATCGACACGCTCATCGCCTGTGGCGGCGACACCAAGAACCCGGTTTTCGTACGCGAGCACGCCGACATCAGCGGTTGCCGTATCGTACTGCCGCGGGAGCCCGAAGCGGTGTTGCTGGGCTCGGCCGTGCTCGGCGCCGTCGCCAGCGGGGACCAACGCTCGGTATTGTCGGCGATGGCGGCCATGAACGCCGCCGGCGCGTGCATCGAAGCGGCGGGCGGCGAGGTGGCGAGCTACCACGCACGCAAACACCACGTCTTCCACCGTATGTACGACGACCAGCGTGCCCATGCCGCGCTGATGGCCGCTGACGCCGATCAGAAGGGGTGAAACTTCGAGCCGTCGAAGTAGACGGCGAAGACCGAACCGCAGGCCGAGCCGGCGAAGCTCGGATCCTCGAGGGCCAGGAAGAGCTCGTCGGCGGCGTTTCCCCAGATCTTCTGGATCGCAGGCGAGCCGCCGTTGGCGCCGCAGGCCCACGAAGCCAGCGACTCGAAGCTGCCACCACTATAGCGCAGCAACTGGGTCGAGGTGTGCAGGTAGAGCACGCCGCCAGCACCCCACATTCCGCGGATGCCGTTATTGCAGCCATCCTGCTGCAGCGGCCAGCTCACGCGCTCCCAGCTGCTGCCATCGTAGTGCAAAAGCTCCCCGCCATCGGTGCCGGCCCATACGTCGTCGGCCGCGAAGCCCCAGATCGCGGTGAAGCTCTGCAGTGTGCGCGTGTCGTGCACCGTCCACTCACCTTGATAGGAAACGATGGTGCCCCTGGGACCGGCACCGTAGACGAGAGTGTCGTCGGCCCATAGCCGGCTGATGTCGTAGGGCACGGCGGTGGGCTCGGGTCCCCAGTAGCTGCCGTCCCAGCGGATCAGCTTGTCGTCCATGATGCCGTAGGCGCGGTCGGCGCTGACGCCGAAAAAGTCCGCCATCTGATCGACGCCGCTGATGCAGGTCTTGGTGGACCCGTCCAGGTGGGCCAGCGCGCAACTTCCGGCGCCGCCGAATGGGTCGGGGCCAGCGCTGAAGGATGACCACAGGACCAGCGGGCCTCCCGGCATACCGTCGATGGACGACTCCGTGAAGTCGATGAAACCGCCCTCGCTGAAGGTCTGGTGCCAGCCGCTGCCATCATTGAAGTAGACCGCGTGGGCGCTGCACCCTCCACCCTCACAACGGGTGGCACCGCTGGGATCGATCATGAAGGCACCGTCGCCATCATTGAAGCCGCCGACCAGAACGTACACCCCGCGCTCGTCGCTCCACAGATCGCGGGAGGTGACATAGGTGGTGCCCTCGGTGCAGAGCGTGCCCTGGCTGTCTTTCCAGCCATCCTCGCCCAGGCTGGCCTCGTCGAAGGGCGGCACCCAGGGGTCGGTGCGCGGCGGACTACCGGTGCCGGCTGTGCCGCCGCTGCCCGCGCCGCCGGGGACCGAATCCGAGCCGCCAGCGTCCGCCATGGTCGCCGGAGCGATCAGCTCACCGTTAGGTCCCATCACAAAGCCCCCCGCCGCCGGATCGTAGGGCAGGCCCGTCTCGGGATCGATGCCCGGCTCCCCATCAGACGCTCCCATGCCATCCTCAGCCTGGGCTTCGGGGCCAAGCCCCGCGCCGCCGTCGACGTCGGTACTCAGGACGCCCACGGTCTTGGAGCAGGCCACAAGGGGCATCGAAAACATGAACGCCAACAGTGAGATGGTGGCCGAACGACGGGCAGCGGTGCGCGACAAATCCATGCTCAATGGGGCCACCGCAACGCGCGAAGGGCTCACGCTCGCGCTGGCTTTTTCGCGTGCGCGGCCGCTCGTGCATTCTACAGCGAAAGTGCCATGCCCGCCTGCAGCCCCAACATCACCGCGTCGAGACCGGCGGCGCGGCGCCCATCGGCTTGCAGCTCGAGGCCGAGCAAGGTGTGGCCCAGCTCGAGCGAGGTCAGAAGCCATAGACTCGGACTCAAACGCACGGTCAGCTCACTGCGCAGGCAAAGGGCGGCGACCAGGGCCTTTTGGCTCTGGCCGGCCACGGTCGGGTCGCGGGGCGTACCCGAGCCCCAGCCCAGACCCGCGATCAACTGGGGGCCAAGGCGCAGCTGAAGGCTGCTACCCACCGCAGCCGACATGCCGACACGCCCGGCCAAGAGGCCCATCGACACCTCCCCCAGGGGATCGTCGGCCGAGCCCACCCCCAGCTCGGCGCCCAGGTCCAGGCGCGCGCCCTCGAAGAGCCAGCGCGACAGCGACAGCGCAGGGCCGAGCAGGGCGCCCCCGCGGGAGGGAAAGACGCGCGTGTTGAGCACGGCGGCAAGCTGATGGGAGCGGGCGTGCTGGCGGCGGGCCTGGGCGGCGGCTTCAAAAGCCACGGCGCGATCACGGGTGGGCGGGGGCTCGACGGCATCCGTTTTAGGCCGCAGCCTCTCTACCAGGCGCTGCCTGAGCGCCTCGGACAACTCGTAGTCAGCGGGCCGGTCGCGTTCCAGCAGCAGCTCGGCCCAACTGGCGCGCAAGAGCTCGACCACGGCGATCGCGAGGGCGCGCTCGCGGCTGTCGACGGCCACGTCGGTCAAGTCCAGCTCGCGTAGGGCGCGCTTGTGGGTCAGGGTGTCGAGCACCTGCAGCGCGATGCGATCGCCGCCGTCCTCGCAGTCGGGCAGCTCCACGACCACCGTGGCCAGCGGGGGCTCGGCGCCTGCCGTCACCGTCGCCGCTGCGGGCGCGGCCGGTTCCAGTTCGGCGCCGAGCACGGTCAGCTCGACCCGCAAAAGCGAGCGCAAGCGCACGCGGTCGTAGGGGACGCGAGCGCAGGACGCGTCGTGCAAGGCAACCCGTACGCGGGCCTCGGCCGGCGACTCGGCAGGTTCGTCAGGACGCCGCGCCACTGGCGCCCCGGGGTCCTGGGCGCTGGCGACCGTGGCCGACAGCAGGACCACCGCGAAAGCGAACGCGCGGACGTGCGGCAAGCGGTGCATCGGCGGAGCGCTACGGTAGCGCGGAAGCGGCCGCCGGCGCGAAATCCGGGAAGCTCGCGCGGGCGCGGCGCTCGGCGCGGGCGGCGGCCTCCGGCTCGCCGGCCTTGCGATGGGCCTCGACCAGGCGCAGGTGGCAAGCGCGGCGCAGGCTGCGCGGCAGGCCCAGCTCCAGGGCCAGCTCGAAGGAGCTGGCGGCGACGGCGGGTTGGGCCAGCTGATCGAGCTGTAGGCGGCCCAGGGTCATGGCGGCGAGGGCGGCCTGGGTCGAGCTGCGATGCCGCTGCACGATGCGCATCAGGGGCGGCACAGCCTCGGCGGGATGGCCCGACAGCCGCGCCACGTCGGCCAGGATCAAAAGCTCCTGCACCGACTCGCTGCGCAGGGTCAGGGCGCCGATGCCATCGGGGCCGAGCGAGCCGTAGGCGCGATCGTAGGCGCCGGCGGCGGCGGCGCGGCGCCAGGAGCCAGGCGCGGCGGCGGCGGGGTTTGCGGGCACAGCCTCGGGCGCTCGCACCTCCACCGCGTCGCCGGCCTCGAGCCGCCGCACGCCGTCTTGAAACGACGGGCTTCGGACCAACACGGCGCCGCGCTCGACCGCCACGCGCACCGCCCGCTCGCTGCGCTCGACCACGAAGCGGGTGCCCACCACCTCCACGCGCAGCAGGGGCGTCTCGATCGACCAGCGCCGAGGCCCTCCGGGACGCACGTCGAAGACCACGCGGCCGGCGCGCAGGGCGCTGACGAATTGGTGACCGCTGGACTCGAGGGCCTCGAGCTGGGCACCGGCCTCGAGCAGCAGCGCCGAGCCATCCGAAAGGAGCTCGCGGCGCGGCGGCGGGGCGGCCGTGTCCGACGCCGCAGTGGGACCGCGCAGGGTGCCGATGGGCCGGCCGTCGGCCAGGGTCAGCGGTGCCGGGGGGGCATCTTTGGGAGACGCGGTTGCAGCGGCGGCGGGCGTCGGAGGCACCGGACGCCCGGGGGCCTCGGCGCCCATGGACTCGGACTCGGACCCGGACGGCGATCGCGCGGAGGGAACGAGCACGGCAGCCGAGAGGGCCGCAGCGAGCACCCCCGTCGCCAGCCACGGCAGCGCGGCGCTCCTTCGCCCGCGGCGGCGGACCCGTGCGTCCTCGATGCGGCGCCAGATGCGCTGGCGTGAGGCCTCGTCGCTGGCCTCGCGCAGGGCGTTCCCCAGGGGGCGTTGCAGCTCAGCCATGGCGCCCTCCCGCGCGGCCCTCTTCGGCGCCGAGCGTCCCGGTGGCCTCGTCTGGCGGGACCTCTTGCGGAGCATCGGAAGCGTCGCGCAGCTGCGCGGCGACACGGGCCTGGGCGCGGCTCAAGCGCCGCTTGACGGTGGCCAGCGAGCAACCGCAGAGGGCCGCCACATCGGCCAAGGCGTACCCCTCCACGTGGCGCAGGATCCAGGCAAAGCGCTCGTCGGCGGGCAGCCGCTTCAGGCGCCGATCGAGGCCCAGCAGCTCGGCCTGGGCGTCGGGGGCGAGGCTCGGGCTGGCCAGCTGATACAGACCGGCATCATCGAGCCCGCGGTCCAGGCCCAGGCGCGCCAGCAGGCGCCGGCGGCGAAAGCGGCGGTGGGCCTGGCGCACAGCGATGCGCCGCACCCAGCTACCGAACGCCTCCGGCTGGCGCAGGCTCGCGAGTTCCTCCAGGGCGATCACGAAACTGTCCTGGACCACATCATCGGCCTCGTCGCTACGCCCCAGGAGGCGGAGCGCCACATTGCTCACCGAAGCCACGTGACGTCGGTAGAGGGCCTCCTCGGCCCAGCGGTCGCCGCCGAGGGCACGCGCCACCAGCTCGGCATCGCCCTGGGCCTCGGCCCGGGGCTGCAGCGGCCGCACGCTGGCCGGACGCCGGAGCGATCCCTGCTGCGCCGCGCGCGTGCCGGGGCCCTGGGACTGGGACCGGCTCACGGGTCACCTCCCGGGTCGGTGGGCTGCGAAAACGCTTCAATCGACGACAGCTGAGTTCGCACGCGCATGGTCAAAACGGCTGCGGGCACCTGCAGAAGGCAGGGAGCGCCACCCAGCGTAGGGCCCCGAAGCGCCACAAACGGCTCGCGCGCCGCCCCGGAAAGCATGCGGCCGGAGCCCGACCGCCGCCATGCGACCCCCCGAAAAGCTGCCAGGACGTTTTTTCCAGCCTGCGTCGGGTCGCCTGGGCTTCCCGCCCTGGCGCCCTTGCGGTACAGCCCTTTGACTCGCAGGGTGCTGACCGAATGAGCAAAAAGCTTTCGACACGCACGAAGTTCGCCTATGGCATCGGCCAGGTGGGCGAGCAGGTGAAGACCCGGGGCTTCGACCTCTTCGTCTTCTTCTACTTTCAACAGGTGCTCGGCCTGTCGGGCACCCTGACCGGGGCGGCGGTGGCGATCGCGCTGGTTTTCGATGCCATCACCGATCCGCTGGCCGGATCGCTGTCGGACAACTGGCGCTCACCGCGCGGCCGGCGTCATCCGTTCATGTATGCCTCGGCCATACCGCTGGCCCTGTTCTGGTTTCTGCTCTTCTTCCCGCCCTCGGGTCTCGGACAGACGGGGCTATTCGCCTGGCTGACGGTCTTCGCGATTCTGGTGCGCGGCGCCATGACGCTCTATCACGTGCCACATCTGGCCATGGGAGCCGAACTCAGCGACGACTACGAGGAGCGCACCACCGTGGTCGCCTGGCGCACGCTCTTCGGTCTGGTCGGCGGCGTGGCCACCAGCGTGATCGGTCTCAGGGTCTTCTTTCCCGAAAGCACCGAGTTTCCCAACGGCATGTTGAACCCGGCCGGCTACCCCAAGGTGGCCATTTTCGGATCGGTCGTGATGTTCATCACCATCTGGTACTCGGCCTGGGGCACCCGCGATCAGATCCCGCACTTGCCCCAGATGCAGGAGCACCACGAGCGCTTCTCGTGGCGCGGAATGCTCGCCGACTACACCCAGGCCTGGACCAACGTCTCGTTCCGGGCGCTCTTCATCGGCTTTTCCTTCTTCGCCATCGGCATGGGCGTTTTCCAAACGCTGCAGACCCACATGAACGTCTTTTTCTGGGAGCTGTCGACCAAGCAGCTCTCGGTGCTGCCGATCCCGTTCGCGATCGGCTTCGTGACGGGCATCGTCGCCTCCCAGCGTTTCCACCGGCGCTTCGACAAGAAGGGCGCGATGATGGGCGCGCTGGTGGTGGTGGTGGCGCTGGGACCGCTGCCGGTGGTGTTGCGCCTCCTTGGGCTCTTTCCCGAAAACCACAGCCCTCTGCTGCTGCCGGCCCTGATCGTGCACGGCCTCTTCGTGGCGCTGCTCTTCGGCGTGGTGGTGACCTCGGTGGGCTCGATGATGGCGGACGTGGCCCAGGAGCTGGAACTCGAGAGCGACAAACCCCAGCAGGGCGTGCTCTTCAGCGCCACCTCCTTCGCCGGCAAGCTCGCTTCCGGCGGTGGTCACGTGGTCGCCGGCATCGGGCTTGACCTGATCCGCTTTCCGGTGCAGGCCAAGGATCCTTCCCTGGTGGCCCCGGAGTTGATCCGAAACCTGGGCGTGCTCACGCTCTGCGCCATCGGCTGCAATCTGCTGGGCATCTGGTCGATGAGCCGCTACGGCATCTCGCGGGAGAGCTACACCGCTTCGCTCGCGGCACTGAGCGAGCGCCGCAGGGAAGCGGTCGCGGAACCCGGCGAATAGCGCTCGCTTTCATTCCGACTTGACGCTTTGGCAAGCGCGCGTGCCCGCCGCGGGGCAATGTGACGCGCGGCCGCCCGACGCTGACAGCACAATGCGGCGTTTCGCTGCTGCAGAAAGAATTCCTGTCGCAGCAGACCAGCTCGGTCGATCCCTGGGGCAACGCCTTCCACATCGACTGCGAGGGTCCGGAAGCCACTGTGCTCTCGGCCGCTGACAACGGTCAGTTTGGAGATGAGGACGACATCCGCTGAACGAGTCGGAGCCGGTGCCCGCTCAACGGGCGCCGGCACACCCGGTTTGCGTCAGCGAAAGCGCTCCGGGGGCTCCCAACAGGCGCCGGGTGTAGCGGCCGGTCCCCAGGGTCTGGCGGTGACCGAGGGTGATCAGGTGCTCGCGGGCGCGCGAGACGGTGACGTTGAGCAGGTTCACCCGGTCGTTCAGAAAACCGAGCGAACGCGGGTCGGTGACGACGCTGCTGAAGATTACCACGCTGCGCTCGCCGCCTTGAAAGCGATGCACCGTACCCAAAGTCACCCCGGCCTGCTCGGACTCGGCGCCGAAGAGGCTTCCCTGCTCGTCGGCCACGGGATCGAAAGCCAGGCCGCGGGCGATGCGGATGCCGCGGCGGGCCACCGCGCGCTGCAGCTGCTCGAGCTGCCCGCGGTAGGGTGTGATGATGGCGATGTCATCGGCGGCGATGCCAGCGTCGAGGATCGCCAGCAGCCACTGCATGCAGAGCTCGAGTTCAGCCGGGTTGGTCCAGCTGCCCCCCAGGCGCTCCTGGCGCCCGTCGACGTCGACGAAAAGCACCGGCGAATGCAGAAAAGGCGCCTGCCGCTCACGACTGCTAGGTGGCGTATGCACCTTCAGCCCATAGTTACAGATGGCATCACAAATGGCGATGATCGACGGCTGACAGCGGAAGTGATCGGTCAAGCGCAGGGGACCGCCGCAGGCGCGGTCGGCCAGGGACTGCACCGAGTTCGAGTTCTCGGAGCCCACGCGGTAGGGCGCGAGCACGGCGTCGCTCAGCCGCAGGCCGGCCTGCAGGCGCACGCGGCGCTCGTCGGAAGCGGTGAGTTCCACCACCGGTTCGAGCTGATTGACGTCGCCGATGATCAGCGCCGAGCGCGCGCGCACAAGCGCCGAAATGGCGTGGGCCGGATGGCACTGGCCCGCCTCGTCGATGACCACGCGCTCGACGTGACGCGACTCGGCGACGACGGCGTTGGCCATGGATAGAAGCGTGGAACCCCAAACGCCACAGAGCTGTCGCAACCAGCGCCCGGCCTCGGTCTCGGCGCGGAACAGCGTGCGCATGGAGCGCTCACTCTGGACACACTCCAGGGCGACCGCAAGCGCCTGCGACAGCTGCTCGGCGTGGAGCGTGGCCCAGCGCTCGCGCAGCGCGAGGCCGCTTTGTAGAAGCTCGCCGCGCAGGGGATCGAGCGCGCCGCTCGGTGGCGCCACTTCGGGCACGGCGCGCCGTGCCTCGACCACATGCTGCAGGCGGCGGCGTTCCTTCAGCAGCTCCCGCAGCTCGAGCCGCTCGCCAACTTCGGTGCGTAGGGCCTCGACCTGGTCGATGGCGGTCTCGATCGCCTCTTCCCAGGCTTCCATATAAGCTCCGGGTTGATCGCGATCGCCACCCGCGGGAGGCAAGGGCCAGGGCGCTGCTTCCGAAGCCCTCGCACGCACGGTCTCCAGCGTCGCACCGTACTCGGTCTGAACCCTGCGGTAGGCTTTGTCGAGGCGGCGCTGGGCCGACTTTGAAGGATTGCGGCCGGCCATGTCCTCGAGCCTGTCGAGGTCGACCAGGAGCGACGTCAGACTGGCGAGGTCGGCTTTCTTTTCGACTGGCAACGGCGTCTCGGGGTCGACCTGGCGCTCGCGCAGCTGCGCGTCGAAATGGTCGAGCTTGGCGCGGGCGGCGGCGGCGGCTCGCTGCGCCTTCATGGCCTTTGCGCGCGGCCCTTCCCGCTGCAGCAGCTGCTGGCGCGCGCGCCGATAGCCGCGCACGGCTTGCTCGTAGTTCTCGGTGGCCTGCGCCCGTGCGGCCTGATCGCGGGGCCGAGCCCGGGCCAGCCAGGTGAGCGCCTTGCGCAATTGGGCAGCGGTCACCTTGTGGCAGACCTGCCGGCTGCCGCAGCGCAGGGCCAAGGGCAGGCCGTCGGGGTCGCGGTCGAGGGGCTCGATCACGTTGTCGACAGCGCGGTTATTGGTGCTGGCGACGAGCAGCAAGCGATCGCCCATCTCGCCCTTATCGACCAGGGCGTCGAGCTGCTCGAGCATGTGCTCGGCGGCCAGGTGCAGGATCAGGGTGGTCTTGCCGGTACCGGGCGGCCCCTGCACGGCGCACAGGGTCGAACCCAGAAAGCGCTCGGCCGCCTCCCTTTGACCCTGGGTGAGCGAGCTGTGCTCGAAGGCGGCGCGATGGAGGGCCGCCGCGGGCGCCGGCGCTCGGCCGCTCAAGTAGGCCTCGAGCGGGGTGAGCCTAGTGGCTGCGGCCGGCGTGTCTTCGCGGCGGCCGTATTCGCCGATCAGAAGCTCCAGCTCGCGCTGCAGATGCCAGGTGGCGCGTACCTGCTGGGCGTCGACCACGATCGCGACGCCATAGGCCCGCGCCGGCAGCTGGCGGACGGCCATGCGCGCGTTCATGCGCTGGGCGAGCAATGTGAGCAACTCGCTGGGGCTCGCGGCAGTCAGGGTTTGGGCGTCGGACGCGGCCACCTGGCCATCTTCGGTATCGGGGGCCAGCAATTCGCATAGGGCGGTGAGCAGGACCCTGGGAGCGACGCGCCCGGAGGCGTCGGCGCGCGCGTCGAGGCCTCTGAAAAACGCCTCCAGCTCGGGAGCCTCGACGCCGAGCTGATCGTGCAAAAGACGCGTATCGATGAAGAGCGGCAGCCGTCGCTCCTCGACCGGCCGCGGACCGCTGATGCGCAGCTGCACCGGTGCCGGCGGCAAGTTCTTGCTGCGGCGGGCGCGGGCGTCGGGCACCTCGAATGCCGAGCCGTCGGGCTGCAGGAACTCGACACCGACGTCGCAGCGCAGCAGACCGGCCAGTTCCTGGCGCGGCAGGTGCACCACCGGAAACGCCAGCATGTGCTCGAGGCGGTCCTCGTCGTCGGCCTCCTGGGCGGCGCGCCCCTTGCCGCCGGAGCCGCTGCGGTACTTTCGGTAGAGCCAGGTCTCGAAGAACGCGGCGCCCGCGTGGTCCATGGGCAAGTCCAGCCGGCCCTGCTCGGTCGCCAGGCGCCAGGTCCCCTCGTCGCAGGCGAGGCGCAGGTACTCGAGCCCCTCCACAGGCTGGACCAGATCGATCGTCAGCCGACCGCGGCCGGGCGGGAGCTTGCGGGCGCGCGGGCGCGTGGCCAGCGCCTCCTCCATGCGCACGCAGCCGAGCCAGTAGCGCAGCACCTGTCTGGAAAGCTCATCGCCCATGGAGCGCACCGCGGTGCCGGCCGCGACAGACCGCCGGCACCGCATCGATCGCCGTGGCCAGACACATACCTCCGGTATCGGCCAAAGGGGTCACCGATTTCGCATTTTCGACCCCGACCCGCTCCGATAAAAATGTCTCCAAAAATGTCCTGGCAGTTTTTTCGCAGGCCCGGCCGTCACCGGAAAAACGTCCTGGCAGCTTTTCTGTGGGTGGGTGGGGGCGTGAATTTGTCGGGGTTTCAGGCAGAATCGGCGCCGAGATGAAGGGTGAGATGAATATGGCTTCCACTGAATCCGAGACCGAGAAGCTCAAGCGGGCAGCCGCGCGCGGCATGGGCCTTGCGGTCTGGGCCTCGCGCATCGGCGACCAACCGGCGCTGATCACGACCATGGGGCGGCGCAGCTTTGCCGAGCTCAACGCAAACGCCAACCGCCTGCTGCGCGCCCTGCGCAGCCGCGGTCTCCAAGCGGGCGACTCGGTGGCCCTGGTCTGCAGCAACCGTCCCGAGTTCGTGGAGACGATCTACGCCGCCCTGCGCGGCGGGCTGCGCTACACGCCGGTCAACTGGCATCTGACCTCCGACGAAACCGCCTACATCGCCGAGGACTGCGAGGCCAAGGCCCTGATCGCCGACGCCCGCTTCGCCGAGACCATGGCCCGCACCGCCGAGCTCGCCCCGGGCGCCGCGGTGCGCCTGGCCATCGGCGGCGAGATTCCGGGCTTCGAGTCCTACGACGACGCCCTCGCAGCCGAGGCGTCAGAGGACATCGAGGACCCATCCCTGGGCAACCGCATGCTCTACACCTCGGGCACCACCGGCCGCCCCAAGGGCGTGCTCAGGCCCCCGACCTACTCGGCCGCGCCGTCGGCGTCGCTGCAAGCCGCCAACTACACGCCCGCGACAGGCCAGCTGCACCTGTGCACAGGCCCCCTCTACCACGCCGCCCCGCTGGCCTTTTCGCTGACGCTGCCCCTGGCCGCTGGCGTCGGCGTGGTGGTGATGGATCGCTGGGACGCCGAGGAAACCCTGCGCCTGATCGAGACCCTCCGCATCACCCACACGCACATGGTCCCCACCATGTTCCACCGCCTCCTGCGGCTTCCAAAGGAGGTGCGCGATCGCTACGACGTCTCCTCCATGGGCTACATCATCCACGGCGCCGCCCCCTGCCCCGTGGCCACCAAGAAGTCCATCATGGAGTGGTTCGGCGAGGTGGTCTGGGAGTACTACGCCGCCACCGAGGGCGCAGGCTCCACGGTCAGTCCCCAGCAATGGCTGAAACGCCCGGGTACCGTCGGCAAGCCCCCCACACCCGACCACGTGCTGATCCTGGACGACGACGGCAACCCCTGCCCGCCCAACGAAGCCGGCACCATCTATCTAAAAGTGCTCAAAGGCGCGAACTTCGAGTACCACAAGGATCCCGAAAAGACCTCCGGCGCCCGTCGCGGCGACCACTTCACTCTGGGTGATGTCGGCTACCTCGACGACGACGGCTACCTCTACCTCACCGACCGCAGCGCCAACCTGATCATCAGCGGCGGGGTCAACATCTACCCGGCCGAGGTGGAAGCGGTGCTGCTGCAGCATCCGGCGGTGCACGACGCCGCCGTCATCGGCGTGCCCAACGCCGATTGGGGCGAAGAGGTCAAAGCCGTGGTCGAACTTGACACGGCCAGCAGCAAGGCCAGCAGCACGGCCAGCCAGGCCTCGCGCTCCGACACGCTCGCCGACGAGCTCATCAGCTTCTGTCGCGAACGCCTGGCCCACTACAAGTGCCCACGCAGCGTCGACTTCACCGACGCCCTACCCCGCCACGACAACGGCAAGCTCTACAAACGCCGTCTGCGCGAGCAATACCGCAACGCCAGCAAGCACGCCCCGTCGTGATCACCCCGCGAAACCCGACGCCTCAGAGTTCAGCGCTCTGCTGCGGACGCCGCGGCCCCAGGCGCAGTCGCCCGGGCACCTCCACCATGCGCGGCGGCGAACGCAACAAGCCAAAGGAACGCAGCGCCCCCATCTCGTAGGTCCCGGGACGAAGCCCCTCGAAGCGGGTCTGCGTTGCCCCGTCGACCCAACCGACCGGCACCCCCTCCACCAACACGATGGCCCGCGTGATGGCGTTGTTGACCACGTGCAAAGTGCCGTCGCTCCCCTGGGGCCGCGGTCCGGGACGACGCTCGATGCGCGCCATGGCCGAGGTGTCCAGCATTGCGTGGGCGGTGCGATGTTCGATGGGCGCAGGCGCATCCACTTCATCTGCGCGCAGCGCGTAGCGCGGCAGCTCCAGCGGCACCACCGCCGTCAGCTCGGCCCCCCAGGGACCGAAACGAAAGCCGGGCGGCAAGGAACCGCCGCTACAGCGCCGCGACAGGTTATCGCGGGACTGATTGGTCCATTCCGCCAGCAGGGCGCACATCAACTCCGCCGGCCCCTCCTGATTGGCCTTGGCTCGGGCGCCGAACTCCCGCCGCACCCGCACCCGCGACTGCGAGCGCCCCGACTCGTTGCCCGCAAACCACGCGGCCAGTTGCCCGGGCCCCAGGGAACGCCCGCCCAATCCGTCAAAGAGGTAGACCCCCGAAACATCGCGCCTGAGGCGCACCTGGGCGCCCTCGTCCACCGGCCACCCGGAGCCAACGAAACGCGCCCGCAGCCGATCGATCGACAAATCCACGTGCAGCTCGCCGGCAGGCGGCGACACCGACAGCGCCTTGCGGCTCCTGAAGCCGGGCGGAACGATGAAGCTCACGCGGTAGACCAGGCGCCGCGCGGCCACCAGGTCATCGCTGTCCTCGGAGTCGTCGCGCATCACCGCCGGATGGATCGGCGGCGCACGCCGGGGCTCGGCAACGGCGGCCGGCGTCGGCTGCACGTGGCTGGCCCAGTCGGCGGCCTCCAGCACGGGGCTCGGCGGCGGTGGCAGCTGGTGGTGGCCCGAAGGGGACTCGTCACCGCAGCCCCCGAGGAGCCCGCAGCACAGCAGCCATGGCGCCAGGGCGCGCGGGTTCATGGACAACTCGGCTCAGCGTCCCACGTCGACCGCATCGCGCAGCGCGGCCAGGGCGGGGTCGTCTTGAAGCGCCTGGCGCAGGAGCGCCCCGATCTCACCCCGCTCCTCGGGCCCCAGCACCCCTCCGAGCCCCTCAATCGATTGCTCGACCAACGCATCGATGGCCTGCTCGGCCGTGATCGCCCCGCTGCGAACGGCCTCGGCCAAGCTCTCCACCGACGCCCCCTGGGCCCCGCCAGCCGCTTCGGCGACTCCGACCCCCGCCGACACTTCGGGCGCGGCCACCCCCTCGGCGCCCTCGAGCACCTTGCGAAAGGCGGCTCCAGCGGCGTCTGCCCCGCCCCCGGACTCCACTCCGGAGCCCGTCGCTGCAGAGCCAGCGGGCTTTGCGTCTGTCGGTTTGATCGAACTCATGGCCTCATGCTCCCGGAATGCTACGGCTGGGTCGGTAAGCGGCGCAAGCGCGCCCCGATTTAGGTTATCGGCCAATCTCCGCGTCGGTTGCGCGCTTGACGTGGGTCGGGGCTGGTCCCTATGTTTTTAATTGAGCAATCATGAGTTCCACGGGCGACGGATACGGCGAAGCCGGCGACATCGAGTGGCTGACCACGGGCGACATGGCCCGTCTGGGGCACACCACGCTGCGAACGGTGCGGTTTTACGAGGCCCAGGGCCTGATCGTGGCTCGCGATCGCGCCGAGGGCAGTCACCGAAAATTCCACAAAACGGAATTTTCGAAACTTCAGATAATCATGGATTTGCGCGATGCAGGACTCTCGGTCCAGGAGATTCGCGAGTTGATCGAGACCAAGGAGCGCTGTGAGGACGTGGTGGCCGCCTCCGAGGAGCTGGCCGCGGGCGTGGGCGCCCAGCTCGCCGAACTCGATCGGCGTATCACGGCCCTGCATCGGGTACGCCGCGAACTACTCAAGCTCATGGACATGCTCGAGGTCTGCCGCAAGTGCGGCGTCACGGACTATCCGGAGCACTGTGGCGACTGCAACGTGGTGCAGCGCTGTGGCGCCGATCGGGCCACGGCCCTGCTCTGGAAGAACTGAGCGCAGCTTGGCCAACACCCAGGCCAACGCCCAGGCCGACTCCCAGGCCAACACCCAGGCCGACTCCCAGGCCGAGGCGCGCAGGCGACCGGATGTCGCACGCGCTGCCGCGGCGCTCGCAGACTTTCTTCGCGCCCTCGGGCACGCCCCCGAAGACGACCCGGAGCTGTCCAAGGCTCCGCAGCTCACAGCCCAGGCCTTCGCCGAAGAACTCCTGAGCGGTTATGCCATGGACCCGGCCACGATTCTGGCCGACACCATGGAAGCCGGCCCCGACGAGGGTCTGGTGGCGGTGCGCTCGATCCAAACCACCATCGTCTGCCCCCACCACCTCCTGCCCGCAGGCGGCCTGGTGCACCTGGCCTACGTCCCCGGTTCGCGCCTGGCGGGCCTGGGATCGCTGGCGCGCCTGGTGCAATGCCTGGGGCGGCGCTTGACGCTGCAGGAGACCCTGGTGCGCGAGCTGGCCGAGACCCTGATGACGGGTCTCGGCGCCCGCGGCGCCGGTTGCCTGGCCGAGTTCACCCCCGCCTGCCTGACGGCGCGCCGGCCCGACTGCCACCGGGCCCGCAGCGTGAGCATGGCAGCGGTGGGCTGCATGGCGCCGGGCGAACCCATGCACGCGGCCTTTCTACAGGCCGTCGGCGGCATCGACCACCGATAGCCGGTCCCTACTCCAGTTCGATCAGGTGACCCATGCGCCGATTCTTGGTGTCGAGGTAATCGCGGTTGTGATCGTTGGGGGCGATACTCATCGCCTCCCGCCGCGCCACCCGCACCCCGTCCTTGCGCAGGGCCTCCACCTTGGCCGGATTGTTGGTCATCAGAGCGATCGAAGCGACGCCCAGGTCGTCGAGGATCTCCGCCGCCGCGTGGTAGCGGCGCGAGTCGGCGTCAAAGCCGAGCTGCAGGTTTGCGTCGACCGTGTCGACGCCTTCCTGCTGCAGCGCATAGGCGCGGATCTTGTTACCGAGGCCAATGCCGCGCCCCTCCTGGCGCAGGTAGATCACGACACCACTGCCTGCATCGGAGATGCGCACCAAAGCCTGGTCCAGTTGCTCGCGGCAGTCGCACTTCAACGAGTGCAGGACTTCGCCCGTAAAGCACTCGCTGTGCACACGGCACAGCACCTGCTCGCGGCCCAGTAGCTCGCCGGCCACGAAGGCGCAGTGCTCGACGCCGGTCTCCGGCTCGCGGTAGATGATGACCTGAAGCGCACCGTAATCGGTGGGAACTTCGGCGTCGGCGTAGCGCACGACGCCGGGGCGCTCAAGGGACTCGGTTGCGGGATGAACTTCATTCATCGTTCAAACTTGAGCTCCGTCCGGGGCGGCGCGTCCGGGCTAATGTAGGTCTTCAAAGGGGCACGTCAAGCCGCGCGGCGGCATCAGCGCCGCCCCTGTTCGGCCAGAAGCGCCGCCTGGTGTTCGTTGCGCAGCGCCGTGAGCAGCTCATCGAGATCGCCGTCCACAATCGCCTCGAGCCTGTGCAGGGTCAGCCCCAGACGATGGTCGGTCACGCGGTTTTGCGGGTAGTTATAGGTTCGAATCTTCTCCGAGCGCTCGCCGCTGCCGACCATGGTGCGCCGCTCGGCAGCCTCGGCCTCGTGGGCCTTGTCCTGGGCCAGCACCAGCAACTTGGCGCGGAGGATCTGCAGCGCCCGGGCCTTGTTCTTGTGCTGCGAGCGCTCGTCCTGACAACGCACCATGATGCCGCTGGGCTTGTGGAAGACCTGCACGGCGCTGTTGGTGGTGTTGACGTGCTGGCCTCCGGGACCGCCAGCGCCCGTGGCCTGAATCTCGAGATCGTTGTCGTCGAGCTCCACATCGACCTCGTCGGCCTCGGGCAATACCGCCACGGTCGCTGTGGAGGTGTGGATGCGACCTTGACTCTCAGTTTCAGGCACGCGCTGCACGCGATGGACACCGCCCTCGAAGCGCAACACGGAGTAGACGCGCTCGCCCTTGATCGCGGCGATCACTTCCTTGAAGCCGCCAGCCGCCGATTCACTGCTCGACAGGACCTCGACCTTCCAGCGCTGCTGCTCGGCAAAGCGGCTGTACATGCGGAAGAGATCGGCGGCGAAGAGCGCTGCCTCGTCGCCGCCGGTGCCGGCACGGATCTCGAGCAGGGTGTCGCGGGCGTCGTTGGGGTCACTGGGCAAAAGCAGGATCGAGATCTCCTGCTCGAGGCGCTCGAGTTCGCGCTCCAGCCCCGGCAACTCCTCCTGCACCAGCTCGCGCAGCTCCGGGTCGCTGAGCGCCGCGCGGTCTTCGGCGATCTGGCGGCTGACCGTCAGATAACGCCCGTAGGCCTCCACCAGCGGCGCCAGCTCGCCGCGCTCCCGCGACAGCTCGGTGTAACGCTTGCCGTCGGCGGCGATGTCCGGCTGGCACAGCAGGTCGTCGAGCTCGTCGAAACGGCTCCTCAGCGATTCGAGCTTGTCGGTGGGAAGCATGCGCGCACCATGCGGGAGCGGGGAGAAAGACGGCCATCGGGTTGCCGCAAAGACACACGGCCACCCGCAACCGCACGCGCGCTACTTGCCGTACTTCTTCCGGAAGCGCTCGATGCGTCCCGCGGTATCGACCACCTTCTGCTTACCGGTGTAGAAGGGGTGGCACTGGGAGCAGATGTCGATGCTGAAGGAGCCGCGTGTCGAATGGGTCACGAAGCTCTCGCCGCAAGCACAGGTCACGGTCGCTTCGACGTACTCGGGGTGAATCTCGGGCTTCATCGCAGTTTTCCTGGCCTCGCGCGAAGCGAGGGCTTTGACCCGGGGCGGCAGCCCAGGGCCCGAGGCTTGTAGCTGAGATCGGAAGCCCGGGCAAGCCGCAGCAACACCGGTTGCGGCCGGGGTCGCTGCGGGATAAAGAAGCCGGGTCATGGGGCAAAAGCGAATCCACCTGGTCTTGAGGGGACGCGTCCAGGGCGTCTACCTGCGGGCCTCGACCCAACGGGAAGCGCGGCAGCTGGGGCTCACGGGCTGGGTGAAAAACCGTGGCGACGGCGCGGTGGAAATCGTGGCCGAGGGCGAGGAGGACCAGGTCAAGGATCTGCTCTCCTGGGCCCAGACCGGGCCCGCCACGGCCCGGGTGGACAGCGTCGAAACCCGCTGGCGAAGCTACACGGGTGAATTTTCGCGCTTTGATATCGTGCACGACTGAGAGGCTTCTTTCTCCGGGGGAAACAAGCCACGTCCGGACGCTTCCGGGCCCTGTCGTGTCGCGTCTCTCCTGCTCGTGGCCGCAGTCGCAGTCCGGCGACCACGCCCGGCACCGCGCCCCACGCTCGTCGTCGTAGCCGCCGTCGTTTGTTCGTGCTCGAGGTGCCGGCAGGTGCCATGCACCTGGACGCCATCGACGACCGGGCCTGCCATGGCATCCATGAACACGCGCACCCGTGTTCGAAAAACCAACGAAAGAAGCGCCCCGGCCCCAGCCGACGATCTGAGGGCCCGGCTCCGATGCGGCAAGAATGGCCGGAAAATTGACCCCTGGCGATCGCCGGTGACACTGGGCCCATGTTGCGACATTCGCGCTGGGTCGCAGTGCTGCTCTTGCTCGGGCCGGGCTCGCCCGGCGCGGCGCAGCAACCAGCGGCGGCGCCGGCCCCCAAAGCCCTACCCGAGATCCCGCTCGAGCCCCAGCTCATCGGCCTGCAAGGACTCTCCGGCGAGGCCCTCGGCCGCGCCGCCCGCGAACTCGGCTCCGACTCACCCCATCAGCGCCAGGCAGCCGCTGGCCTGCTGAGCACGCTGGGCTCCGAGAGCCTGCCGGGCATCACGGCGCGCCTCAAACACCTGGCGGCCAAGCGCCGCCCCGGCGCCGAGGACGCCCGCGCGGCCATGACCGCCATCCGCCACGCCGCCGGCAGCCGCCGCGCCGACGACGACGCGGACCTGGCCAAGGGCGTACTCAGCGCCCTGGCCGAGTCGCGCGACGCCGCGCGCTTGGCCATCGCCGAGCCGCTTTTGCTCTTGCGCTCGCTCGAAGCCATCGGCGGGCGCACCGGCGGCCGCCAGATCGCCCAGATCCTGACCCTCGACGACAGCGGGCTGTGGACCCACGAGGGGCGCCTGGTCCAAAAGCGCATGGGTTTGCGCCTTTTGCCGGCCCTGATCGAGCTGCGCAGTCACGAAAAGCCCTGGGTGCGCCGCTGGGCCCAGCGCGGCGTGCACACGCTCGGCATGGAGGAACCCAAGGCTGCCACCTCGCTCGAAGATCGGGCACTGGTGGCCGAGGTGATCGCCGCCTACACCGAACCCCTGGACTTCCCCGCCATGCCCATCGTGGTGCGGCTGACGGCGAGCGAGGGACTGCAGGTGCGGGCCGCTGCGCGCCGCGCTGTCGCCGCCTACGGCAAGAACGCCCGCTGGAAGCTACGCGAACTCTACCGCGAACTGGCCGGAAAGCCCGCCACCAAAGCCTGGAGCCCCGAGCGGGTGGCGAGCGAACTCTACGCCGTCATCGATCGCGCCGACACAAAGAAAGCCGAAGCGCTGCTGGCGAAGGGCGCCGAGCTGGGCCGCGCTGGTGACCTCGCCGGCGCCCAGCGGCACTTCGACGAGCTGCTGGCGCGCTTCCCGGACTTCGGTCGCCGCGCCGAGCTGGCCGCCGGCTACGCCGCCATCGGCGCCGAACATCTGGCCGCCGATCGCCTCGAAGCCTCACGCGCCGCCTACGCCCGCGCCCTGCGCCTTTCGCCCCAGCACGACGAAGCCGCAAGCTGGCGTGCCCAGCTCGCCTATGTCGGTGCCGAGCGGGCGCTGAGCCGCGGCGTCGTCGACCTACACAGCTACGGGCGCGCGCTGCAGCTCGATTCCAAGCACGCCGCCGCCAGCCACGCCCGCGATCGCCTCAGCGGTCGCAGCGAAAGCCGACAGCGTTCCCAGAGACGCCTGGCCGCCGGCAGCGCCATCGGACTGTTGCTGGCGATCCTGCTGCTCTTGCGCCGCCGTCAGGGCGACAGCGCCGCCAGCCCCACTGCGGGATGACTGCGGGCTGACGCAAATCGGCGCTTGTGGCATGGTCTGCAGCCACGGTGGCCCGACCCATCGGGGCCGCGACAGACGACATGAGCGACTTCGAATACCAATCCCTGTTGCCCCTCGGGGCCGACAAAACGCCCTACCGCAAACTGACCTCCGACTACGTGGAGCGCCTGGAGCTTTCCGGCGAGCCACTGCTGCGCATTGCCCCCGAGGGCCTGACGCTCTTGGCCAAGGAAGCGATGGCCGACATCGCCCACTTCCTCAGGCCGAGCCACCTGGCCCAACTGCGCGCCATCATCGACGACCCCGAGGCCAGCCAAAACGACCGCTTCGTGGCCTTGGACCTGCTCAAGAACGCCAACATCGCCGCTGGCGGCGTGCTGCCCATGTGCCAGGACACGGGTACCGCCATCGTCATGGGTAAGAAGGGCGAGCGCGTGCTGACCGGCGGTCAGGACGAGCGGGCGCTGTCGCACGGCATCTACCAGACCTACCAGGAGCGCAACCTGCGCTACTCACAGCTGGCGCCGCTGACGATGTACGAGGAGCAGAACACCAAGACCAACCTGCCGGCGCAAATCGAGATCTACGCCACCGCCGGCGATAGCTACGACTTTCTCTTCATGGCCAAGGGCGGCGGCTCTGCCAACAAGAGTTTTCTCTATCAGGAGACCAAGGCGCTGTTGAATGAAGCGCGCCTGATGGACTTCATCGACGAGAAAATTCGCTCGCTCGGCACCGCCGCCTGTCCGCCCTACCACCTGGCCCTGGTCATCGGCGGCACCAGCGCCGAACACACGCTCAAGACGGTGAAGCTCGCCTCGGCGCGCTACCTCGACAGCCTGCCTACCGAGGGCAACGCTCTGGGCCGGGGTTTTCGCGACGTCGAACTGGAAGCCCGCGTGCTCGAGCTTTCGCGCAAGACCGGCATCGGCGCCCAATTCGGCGGCAAGTACTTCTGCCATGACGTGCGCGTGATCCGGCTGCCGCGCCACGGCGCCAGCTGCCCGGTGGGCATCGGCGTCTCCTGTTCGGCCGACCGCCAGTGCAAGGCCAAGATCACCGCCGACGGTATCTTCATCGAAGCGCTCGAGCGCGACCCGGCACACTTCCTGCCGCCGCCCACCAACGACGAGCTGGGCGGCGAGGTGGTGGCCATCGATCTGGACGCCTTGGGCATGGATGCCCTGCGTGAAAAACTCAGCGGCTATCCCATCAAGACCCGACTGTCGCTCACGGGACACATCATCGTGGCCCGCGACATCGCCCACGCCAAGCTGCGCGAGCGGCTCGACTCCGGCGAAGGGCTGCCCGACTACATCAAGCGTCACATCGTCTACTACGCCGGCCCTGCAAAGACGCCGGAAGGTTTCGCCTCCGGCTCCTTTGGTCCCACGACCGCCGGTCGCATGGACAGCTACGTGGAGCCCTTTCAAGCAGCCGGCGGCAGCATGGTGATGCTCGCGAAGGGCAATCGTTCACCGGCGGTCACAGCTGCCTGCAAGGCCCACGGCGGCTTCTATCTGGGCTCCATCGGCGGCCCCGCAGCGCGTCTGGCCCAGGATTGCATCAAGCATGTCGAGGTTCTGGAGTACCCCGAGCTGGGCATGGAAGCGGTGTGGAAAATCCGCGTGCAGGACTTCCCGGCGTTCATCGTCGTCGACGACAAGGGCAACGACTTCTTCGCCGAGTTCCGGAAGGGCTCGCTGCCCGTGCAGCGCTGAAGCGCGCACGAGGGCCTGCAAAACCCGGCGTTTCGAGCGCCGCGTGCGGACGCGCATTTGCAGTCACAGGCGGTCCATGCGAGTCTTGGGCTTCCTGAGAGGGCCCTACCTTTCTCGTCCAGCGCCGGTTCCCGGTGAGTGAAGTATCGAAGTGTGTGCGTGAGTGGACGGAACGTGCGCTGAGAAACGGGCGCCATCGGCGGCGTTCGGACGGACCGAGAAAGGCATCATGTCGAGAAAGATCTTCGTAGGAAACCTCAACTTCGGCACCGCAGAGGAGGCCCTGCGCGAGTTCTGCGCCGGCGCTGGCACCGTGGTCGATGTGCGGATCCCGCTCGACCGCGACAGCGGACGGCCGCGGGGCTTCGCCTTCGTCACCTACTCGAGCGAAGAAGAGGCAAGCGCAGCCATCGAGCAGCTCAATGGGCAAGACCTGGAGGGCCGAGCGCTGCGCATCGACACCGCCGAGGAACGCCGTCCGCCCCGACCCGGCCCCTCTTTCAATGACAACGGCCCGTCCGACTACGGCGACGGTGGCGGCGGTGGCGGTGGTGGTGGCCGCGGTCGCGGCTACGGCGGCGGTGGCGGCGGTGGCGGCTACGGCGGTGGTCCCCCGGGAGGCGGCAACAAGCCCAAGGGCAGCCGTCGCGGCCTGCGCGCTCGCAAGCGCTCGCTATAGGCGCCGGAGGGCGCGAGCAGCAGACGCTCGCTGCGATGGATGACACCTGCGGCGGCAACTCCGCCGCAGGCGCGTCGCGCCTTCACTTCACGAAGCGCTGGTAGATCGCGCGCACCGCAGCTTCGAAGTCGTCCTCGCGGACGCCGACGATGATGTTCAGCTCGCCCGATCCCTGATCGATCATGCGGATGTTGATGCCGGCATCGGCGAGCGCCGTCATCACGCGCGCCGCCATGCCGGGCGCGTACATCATGCCGCGGCCCACCGTCGCAATCAGCGCGATGCCCGGCTTGATGTCGATGCTATCGGGCTTGCACTGGGCCCGCAGATCCTCGAGCACCGCATCCGCCTTGCCTTCCAGTTGACTGGAGCTGACCACGATGCTGAGGGTGTCGATGCCCGAAGGCATGTGCTCGAAGCTGATGCCGTGACTCTCCAGCACGCCCAGCAGCCGCCGGCCGAAACCGATCTCGGCGTTCATCAGCGTCTTTTCGACGGCGATGATGGAAAAGCCCTTGCGACCGGCCACCCCGGTGATGCGCTCGCTGCTGGCGAGTTCGGTCTCACCGTTGCCGCGGACGATCATCGTGCCCGGATCGCCCGGCTCGCTGGTGTTGCGGATGTTGACCGGAATCCCCGACTCGCGCACCGGGAAAATGGCCTCGTCGTGCAGCACCGTCGCGCCCATGTACGCCAGCTCGCGCAGCTCGCGGTAGGTGAGCACCGCGATTTGCTTGGGGCTGTCGACGATGCGCGGATCGGCCATCAAAAGCCCCGAGACGTCGGTCCAATTTTCGTAGACGTCGGCGTCGACACCGCGGGCGATGATTGCGCCGGTCACATCCGAACCACCACGCGAAAAGGTGGCCACTTCACCGTCCAAGCGCGCGCCGTAGAAGCCGCTGATGACGCCATGGGGCAACTTCCCGAGACGCGCGCTGACTGCTTGATGGGTCTCTTCGGGCAGGAAGCGACCGCGTTCGTCGAAAACGATGATCTCGACTGGATCGATGAAGGGCCAGCCGAGAAGCGCGGCTACGATATGACCGTTGAGAAACTCCCCGCGGCTTGCACAGTAGGCCGCGCCAGCGCCGGCCGCGATGCGGGCGTGCACCTCGTCGAGCAGCGAAGCGATGTCCAACGACAGCCCGAGGTCGCAAACGATCGTCTGGTAACGCTCGCGGATCAGCCCGAACACCTCTTCGAAGCCCACGCCGCGCTTGACGTGCTCGTGGCAGAGGTAAAGCAGGTCGGTGACCTTCTGGTCATCGCGGCTGCGCTTGCCGGGCGCCGAGGGCACCACCCAGCGACGCGCCGAATCAGCCTCGACGATGGCCTGGACCTGCCGCAGCTGGGCGCCGCCGGCCACGCTCGTTCCGCCGAATTTGCAGACCTTCACGGCCATGACTGCAGAACCTACACCGAAACGACAGCTGCGCCAGCCCGGCGCGAGAAGCCGCCGTCGGATGGAGCAGCTAGAGCAGCTCGATCAGGCTCATGGGCGCATTGTCGCCGCGCCGATTGCCCTTCTTGATGATGCGTGTGTAGCCGCCACCGCGGCCTTCCTGGACGCGCTCGAGGTAGCGCGGTGCGATCTCTTCGAAGAGCTTCTGCACCAGGTTCACTTCCTCCACGTCCCCGCCGGGCAGGGTGCGCGTGGACTTGACCGGCAGAAAGCGGGCGATCTGGCGCTGGGCGTGAAGCCGGCGGGCCAGAACACGCGAGCGCTCTTCTTCCTGGAGCTTGGCCACATCCACGGTGAGATCTTCACCGAGACGCAGGGCCTTGCTGATCAAACGCTCGGTCACCCCGCGCAGCTCCTTGGCCTTGGCGTCGGTGGTCTCGATGCGCTCGTGGAGCACCAGATTGCCCGCGAGGTTGCGGAACATGGCGCGGCGGTGGGCGCTGTTGCGTCCGAACTTTCGACCTGTTTTGCGATGGCGCATGACGGCTGCTCTCTCGTAGTTACGGCTAGCTGCGAAGGGCCCGGCGACGGCCGCCTGCGCTCTTGCGCAAGGGGCCGGTTGCCGCCTCTGCCCCGGGGCTCCTCAGTGCTGCCCCTGCATCGACTTCCAGCGCTCGAGCATCTGCGGCCAGTTATCGATCCGCATGCCGAGGTTGAGTTGCATCTCGGCCAGGATTTCCTTGATCTCTTTCAGGGACTTGCGGCCGAAGTTCTTGGTCTTGAGCATCTCACCCTCGGAGCGCTGCACCAGCTCGCCGATCAGGTGAATGTTGGCGTTCTGCAGGCAGTTGGCTGAACGCACCGACAGCTCGAGCTCCTCGACCGTGCGGAAGAGGTTCTCGTTGAGGGGCTCTTCCTCGCTCTCCTCGGAAGCTCCAGCTTCGGTCTCTTCCTCGAAGTTGATGAAGATCGTCAGCTGCTCCTTGAGGATCTTGGCGGCGTAGGCGACGGCATCGGCCGGGGCGACCGAACCGTTGGTCCAGACCTCGAGCGTCAGCTTGTCGTAGTCGGTCTGCTGGCCCACGCGGGCGTTGGTCACCGTGTAGTTGACCTTGCGCAGAGGCGAAAAGAGCGCATCGATGGGGATGGTGCCGAGGGGCATGGCGGCATCCTTGTTGCGCTCGGCCGAAACATAGCCATGTCCGTTGCCCAGGGTGAGTTCGGCCGAAAAACGACCGCCCTTGGCCACCGAGCAAATGAAGTGATCCTTGTTGAGGATCTCCACATTATGCGTGGCTTGGATGTCGCCGGCCACCACCTCAGCGGGACCATCCTTCTCCAGGCGCAGCACGGTTCCACTGGGCAGCCCGCCCTTGGCGCGCACCACGACGCCCTTGAGGTTGAGCACGATGTCGGTGACGTCTTCGGTGACGTCCGGTACCGAGGTGAACTCGTGCAGCGCCCCGTCGATGCGCACGGCGGTGATGGCCGTGCCCTGCAGGCTCGACAGAAGCACGCGCCGCAAGGCATTGCCAAGGGTCAGACCGAAGCCGCGCTCGAGCGGCTCGCAGACGAACTTGGCGTAGGTCTGCTTGGCCGTGGTCTCGTCGATGGCAATGGCCTTGGGCCGGATCAGCTCTTTCCAGTTTTTGGCGGTCAGGGAGGTCATGGGTTGGTTGCTCTGCTCGACGGTCTGCACGAATACCTACCTAGCGCGAGTAAAACTCGACGATCATTTGTTCTTCGATGGGTAGCGTGATGGCCTCGCGGCTGGGCATGGCCTTGACGGTGGCCTCAAGGGCATCGCGATTGAACTCGAGCCACTCGGGCTGCTCGCGACGGGCCGCCACTTCGAGCGCCCCCTGAATACGAGCCAGGTTCTTGCTCTTTTCGCGCACGGTGATGGTGTCGCCAGGGCGCAGCAAAAACGAGGGGATGTTCACGGTGCGACCGTTGACCTTGACGTGCTTGTGGCGCACCAGCTGGCGGGCTTCGGTGCGCGTGGAGCCCAGGCCCAGCCGGAAAACCGCGCTGTCGAGACGCCGCTCGAGCAGATTCAGCAGGTTTTCACCGGTTACGCCGCGCTGGCGGTCGGCCATGGCGAAGTAACGACGAAACTGCTTTTCGAGCACGCCGTACATGCGACGCACCTTCTGCTTTTCGCGCAGACGCACGCCATACTCGGTGAACTTCGAACGGCGCTGGCCGTGAACGCCGGGCGGATAGGGCCGGCGGTCGAAGGAACACTTGTCGGTGTAGCAACGCTCTCCCTTGAGGAAGAGCTTCATGTTTTCACGCCTGCACTGCTTGCAGACCGGGCCGATGTAACGTGCCATGGGGTCGCTTTCTCCTGCTCGGCTCAGACGCGGCGACGCTTGGGGGGGCGGCAGCCGTTGTGGGGAATCGGGGTGACGTCGCGGATCAGAGTCACGCGCATGCCGACGCTCTGGAACGCGCGCAGCGCAGACTCACGGCCGGAACCGGGGCCCTTGACGAAGATCGCGACCGTTCGCATGCCGTGATCCTGCGCCTTGCGGGCGGCGTCCTCGGCGGCCAGCTGGGCTGCAAAGGGCGTGCTCTTGCGCGAGCCCTTGAAGCCGCGCGAGCCGGCGCTCGACCAGGAAACCACGTTGCCGCTGACGTCGGTGATGGTGACCAGGGTGTTGTTGAAGGTCGACTGGATGTGCGCAATTCCAGCCGCCACGTTCTTCTTGACGCGCTTTTTGCCCTTGGACGCGCTTTTTGCTGATGCTTTAGCCATCGGATCTTTCTCGTCTTCGGGACTACTTCTTGCGACTCATGACACCCTTGCGGGGGCCCTTGCGCGTGCGCGCGTTGGTGTGGGTTCGCTGACCGCGGACCGGCAGGCCGCGCCGATGGCGCAGCCCCCGATAGCAGCCCAGATCCATCAGGCGCTTGACGTTCATCTGAATCTCGCGACGCAGATCGCCTTCGACCTTGTAATCGCCGTCGAGAACTTCGCGGATGCGCTTGAGCTCGGCGTCACCGAGATTGTCGGTGATCATTTCCGGGGACAGCTCCGCCTTCCTGCAGATCTCTTTGGCCACGTGGGGGCCGATTCCGTAGATGTACTGAAGCGAGATCCACAGGTGCTTGCGCCCTGGAATGTCTACGCCGGCAATTCGAGCCATTGCTGCTTTCTCCTGCTTCCCGTCTCTGGAAGTGAAATGGATTCGGTCGAACCCTCTGCCCTTCAGCCCTGGCGCTGCTTGTGGCGGGGGTTTTCACACAAGACCCGGACGATGCCCTTGCGGCGCACGATTTTGCACTTGTCACAGATCTTTTTGACGCTGGGTCGAACCTTCATGTCGTCCTCGAAACTTGGTCTTGGTCCTGCTAGCCGCTAACTTTTGCGCTGAATCTTGGCGCTGATCTTTCCGCGTGTGGGGTCGAAGGCGGATATCTCGAGTCGAACCCGGTCTCCGGGAATCACCCGGACCAGGACTCGCCTGGCTGCACTTGATATCGATGCCGTGATCGTCTTGCCGTCCTCCAAAACCACTCTGTAGAGCCCCTTGGGTAGGGCGCTTTCGACCAGCCCTTCCATCTGCCGCTCGTCGCCCATGGCCACCGCAGCCGCCGTTCTACTCGATTCGCGTCCCTATCGCTTCCCTTTGGCTCCGTCTATCCAAGCACCCCTCGGATGCGCTCGGTGATTTCGTCCAGGCTGCCTACGCCGTCAACCGCCTTCACCACTCCGGCCTTTTGGTAGAAATCGAGCAAGGGGGCGGTCTTTTCCAGGTACTCGTCGTAGCGTTTTCGCACGACTTCTTCGGTGTCGTCCTTGCGCTGGACCAATTGACCCCCGCATTCGCAGCGGTCCTGCGAGGGCGGCGGATTGTAGCGCAAGTGGAAAATCTGTCCACAGCTCTGACAGGAACGGCGGTGGATGATGCGTTCGATCATCTCGTCGAGCTGCACCTCGATGCTGACCACGGAGTCGACCTGACGACCGGCTTCGCTCAGCAGCCCATCGAGGGCTTCTGCCTGCGCCACTGTGCGTGGGTAACCGTCGAAGATCGCTCCGTTTTTCGCGTCCTCGGCGGCCAGGCGCTGACGGAAGAGTTCCAGCACCAGGCTGTCGGGCACGAGCAGGCCCTTGGACATGTAGTCGTCGAACTGCTTGCCCAGCTCGCTGCCGGCCGCGCGCTCGGCGCGCATCATGTCACCGGTGGAAATTTGCGGTATTTGCAGAATATCCACCAGGCGTTTGGCTTGGGTGCCCTTACCGGCTCCCGGGGGTCCGAAAAGAATCAGGTCCATCAGGCGGCCCTCCTGCCACGGACGCGCGGCCCCTTGGGCCCGGTGAGGCCCTCGTAATGGCGGGTAATCAGGTGCGACTCGATCTGCTGCACCAGGTCGAGCGCAACGCCCACAACGATCATGATCGAGGTGCCGCCGAAGTAGAACGGCACTTTGAACGCCGAGCGCAGGAAGTCGGGCACGGTGCAGACCGCGGCCACGTAGAGCGCGCCGCCCACGGTGATGCGCGTCATCACGGTGTCGATGAAATCCGCGGTGGCCTTGCCGGGCCGGATGCCGGGGATGAAGGCGTTCTGCTTTTTCAGGTTGTCTGCGACCTGCACCGGCTGGAACTGAATCGCCGTGTAGAAGAAGCAGAAGAAGATGATCATGGTCACGTAGATCAGGGTCCAGCGCCAGTCGCCCGGCACCAGCACCTGATTGACGTAGTCCATGCCCGGCACGTTGAAGTTCGCCAGGGTGTTGGGAAACATCAGCAGCGAGCTGGCGAAGATGGGCGGAATCACGCCGGCGGCGTTGACCTTCAACGGCAGGTGCGAACTCTGCCCGCCGTAGACCTGCCGGCCCACCATGCGCTTGGCGTACTGGATGGGAATGCGCCGTTGGGCTCGCTCGAAGAAGACGATGACTGCGAAGACGGCCAGCACAACACCGGTGACCATCAACAGGGAGATGGGCTGGATCTGGCCGATCTTGACCTGAGCCCCGGTCTGGAAGAGGGCGTCGGGCAGCGCGGCGACGATGCCGGCGAAGATGATCAGAGAGATGCCGTTGCCGATACCGCGCTCGGTGATCTGCTCGCCCAGCCACATGATGAAGGCGGTGCCCGTGGTCAGCGAGATCATGGTCAGCAGACGGAATCCCCAGCCCGGAGTGGCCACCACGTCGCCGTACTGGCCGCCGTCGGTGCCGTTGAGGCCTTCGAGGAAAATCGCGATGCCGATGCTCTGCACCATGCTCAGCCCAACGGTGCCGTAGCGCGTGTACTGGTTGATCTTGCGCTGGCCGGACTCGCCTTCCTTGCGCAGCTCTTCCAGGTGCGGCACCACGGCGCTCATCAGCGTCAGGATGATGGAGGCCGAGACGTAGGGCATGATGCCCAGGGCGAAGATCGACAGCTGCTCCAGCGCGCCACCGCTGAAGAGATTGAACATGCCCAGGAACGTGCCCGACTGGGCCGCCATGATCTGGTGCATGACGTTGCGGTCGACCCCGGGCGTGGTGATGAAAATGCCGATCCGGTAGATCGCCAGCATCCCGAGCGTGAACAGCAGCCGACTCCTGAGCTCGGGGATCTTGAAGATATTGGCGATCGCATTCATGGCTTAGACCGTGGGTCGCTTCAGCTCTCGGTGGTTTCCGGGGCCGCTTCGGCCTTGGGCTTGTCGCCGAGCAGCTCGACCGTGCCGCCCGCGGCTTCAATCGCCTTGCGTGCACCGGCGCTGAAGGCGTGGGCCTTGACCGTCAACGCTTGCTCGAGACTGCCGTGGCCGAGGATCTTGATGCCGTCGTAGCGCTTGCGGATCAGCCCTGCAGCCAGCAGCTCTTCGGGGCCGACTGCGGCGCCGCTTTCAAAGCGCCCGAGGCTGCCGACGTTCACGGTCTCGATCTTCTTGGCGAAAGGGTTGTTGAAGCCGATCTTGGGCAGCCGGCGCTGCAACGGGGTCTGACCACCCTCGAACCAGGGATGGATGGAACCGCCGGAACGGCTCTTCTGGCCCTTCTGGCCCTTGCCGCAGGTCTTGCCCAGGCCCGAACCGGGACCACGGCCGACGCGACGGCGACGCTTGACCGCACCGGCCGGGGCGCGCAGGCGCGAGAGAAGCGGAATGTCGGTATCTGAGTCAGCCATCGATCTCCTCCACCGTGACCAGGTGCAAAACCTTCTTGACCATGCCGCGGAAGGACGGCGTGTTTTCGACCGTGACGCTGCGGTTGACGCCCCGCAGGCCAAGCCCGGCGAGAATCGCACGCTGCTTGCGCGGCCTGCTGATGCCGCTGCGGATTTGGGTGACTTTGAGCTTCGGCTTCATGACACTCAGGCCTGTTTGTGAACCGCTCGCGCGGCCACGTCGTCGGGGTTGAGTGAGCGGCGCGCGGCCACCTGATGGGCGGTCTCGAGCTGCTTGAGGGCCTCGATCGTGGCCTTGACGGCGTTGATCTTGTTGTTGGTGCCAATGCACTTGGTCAGGATGTCGCGGATGCCGGCGACCTCCACCACAGCACGTACCGGACCGCCGGCGATAACGCCGGTACCGGGGCCCGCGGGGCGCAGAAGCACGCGGCCGGCGCCGTGCTGGCCCTCGACGCGGTGCGGGATCGTGGTGCCGTCCATGGAGACCTTGAAGAGATTCTTGCGGGCGCGTTCATTGCCCTTGCGAATCGCTTCCGGGACTTCGTTGGCCTTGCCCATGCCGACGCCGACATAGCCCTTGCCATCGCCGACGACGATCAGCGCGCTGAAGCTGAAGCGGCGCCCGCCCTTGACGACCTTGGCCACGCGGTTGATGTGGATCACGCGGTCCTGGAGGTCCTCGAGACTGTTGGGATCGATCGGGGTCATTTCTCGTTCTCCGCTCGGAGTTAGAACCTCAGGCCGCCCTTGCGCGCACCATCGGCCAGCGCCTTGACGCGACCGTGATACATGTAGCCGTTGCGGTCAAAGCGCACCTGCTCGATGCCCTTGGCGACGCAGGCCTGGGCCAGGGCTTCGCCAACCGCTTCGGCGGTGGCGACTTTGCCACCCTCGGCCTCGGCGCTGCGGCCGTGACTGCTGGCCGCTGCCAGCGTGGCGCCGGCGGCGTCGTCGATGACCTGCGCGTAAATCGCCTTGTTGCTGCGGAAGACCGTGAGCCTCGGACGCTCCGGATCGCCGGCGATCTTCTTGCGAATGCGGCGCTTGCGGCGCGCCCTGCCGTCGTTTTTCGTAGTGGCCATCTCGGTACTCTGCCTGTTGTCTGGCTACTTCTTGCCGCCGGATTTACCGGCCTTTTCACGTACGTGCTCGCCGGTATAGCGCACACCCTTGCCCTTGTAGGGCTCCGGCGGACGAAACGACCGGATATGGGCGGCGATTTGGCCCAGCACGGCCTTGTCGTGCGAGTTCAGGTGCACGCGCGGCTTTTTCAGGCCGCCCTCGTCGATGGTCTCGATACGTGCACTGATTTCGCTCGGCAGCTCCACCACCACGGGATGGGACAGGCCCAGCGCCAATTTCAGGCTTTGGCCGTTCAACTCGGCGCGGTAGCCGACGCCGACCAGGTCGAGCGAAACGTCGAAACCCTTGCTCGTGCCCTCGACCATGCCGTTGATCAGCGAGCGCGCCAGGCCCTGAAACTGCTTGGCGCTGCGGCCGGCGCCCCGTGCCGGCTTGACGGTGATGGTGCGGTCTTCGACTACCACCTCGACCTCGGAAGGCAGCACGCGCTCGATCGACCCCTTGGGACCCTTGACCGAGACCTTGCGGCCGTCGAGGCGAACCTCGACACCGGCGGGAAGCTCAACCGGGCGCTTGCCAATGCGCGATTGAACGATTTCGGGCTGTACTTCAGCCATCACCATACCTCGCAAAGAATTTCGCCTCCCACACGGGCGTCGCGCGCCTGGCGCGCGGTGAGCACGCCGCGGGAGGTGGAGATGATCGAGATGCCGAGCCCGCCCATGACCTGGGGAAGCTCGTCGTGGCCGACGTAGACCCTGCGGCCCGGACGGCTGGTGCGCTTGAGGCCGAGGATGGCGGAGCGCTGGTCACGGCCGTAGCGCAGAAGCACTGTCAGCGTGGCCGGCCGCTCGCGCTGCACCGTAAAGGCTTCGATGTAGCCTTCCTCCTTGAGCAGCTCGGCGATGCGAAGCTTCAGCTTGGAGAAGGGAATCTCGACGCGGTCGTGCCGCGCGAGGATCGCGTTGCGAATCCGCGTCAGCATATCGGCGATGGGATCGGTCATCATGGCGCAATCTCCCTACCAGCTCGACTTGGTCACACCCGGAACCTCACCCCGAAGGGCAAGCTGCCTGAGGCAGATCCGGCAGAGCTCGAATTTGCGATAGAAGGCTCGAGGCCGCCCGCATACCTTGCAGCGGTTGCGCTGGCGCACCTTGAACTTCGGGGACTTGTTCATCTTGGCGAACATGCGTGCACTAGCCACAGTTCTCTCCTATTTCCTGAACGGCATGCCGAGGCCGGCCAGCAGCGCGCGCCCGTGCTCGTCGGTGGCGGCGGTGGTAACGAAGGTGGCACTGAGGCCCTTGATGCGGTCGATTTTGTCGTAGTCGATTTCGGGAAAGACGATCTGCTCGCGCACCCCGAGGGTGTAGTTGCCGCGGCCATCAAAAGCCTTGGGGCTGGTGCCGCGGAAGTCGCGCACCTGGGGCAAGGCCACGCTGATCAAGCGGTCGACGAACTCCCACATGCGTCGGCGGCGCAGGGTGACCGACACACCGATGGGCGCGCCCTCGCGGAGTTTGAAGCCAGCGATGGATTTGCGGGCGCGGGCGATGACGGGCTTTTGGCCGCTGATGGCGGCCAGCTCCTGCACCGCCGCCTCGATGATCTTGGGCGTCTGCACGGCCTCACCAAGGCCCATGTTCAGGGTCACCTTGATCAGCTTCGGTGCCTGCATCGGGTTTGCGAGCCCGAAATCTTTGATCAGGCTCGGCAGGACTTCCTTTTGGTACTTGTCCTGCAAGCGTGGCGTAGGTTCAGCCATGACGTTCGTTCCTCTACGAATCCTTGAATGCGAACTCTGGAGCGCGTGTGGGCTAGCTCTCGATCACCGTTCCGGTGCGCGCCGAGACGCGGACCTTCTTGCCCTCGTCGTTCTGCTGGAAGCGCACGCGCGTTGGCTTGTCGGCCTTGGTGTCCAGCAGCATCACGTTGGACACGTGAATCGGCATGGACTTGGTGGTGATGCCGCCCTGGGGGTTCTTGTTGGAGGGGCGCTCGTGACGCGTGACGACATTGACGCCCTCGACGATGACGCGATCGCGGTCGGTAAGCACCTTGAGGATCTTGCCCCGTGCGCGCTTGTCCTTGCCCGCGATGACGACGACCTCGTCGCCCTTCTTCAAGCGATTGCCCATCACACCACCTCCGGCGCCAACGAGATGATCTTCATGAAGCGCTTGGCGCGAAGCTCGCGCGCAACCGGCCCGAAGATGCGGGTGCCGATGGGTTCGCCCTGGGCGTTGATCAGCACGGCGCTGTTGTTGTCGAACTTGATGTAGCTGCCATCGGGGCGGCCGTGCTCTCGGGCGGTGCGGACGATGACGGCCTTGGCCACGTCGCCCTTTTTGACGCGCGAGTTGGGCAGCGCTTCCTTGATGGAGACGACGATCACGTCGCCCAGGCCGGCGTAGCGCCGGCGGCTGCCGCCGAGCACCTTGATGCACAGCACTCGCTTGGCGCCGCTGTTGTCAGCCACATCCAAAATGCTTTCGGTCTGGATCATCTTAGACCTCTTCCGGACGGTCGAGCAGACGCGTCACGATCCAACGCTTGGTGGCAGACATCGGGCGACATTCGCCGATCTCTACCAGGTCGTTGGTGCGGTACTGCTCTTTCTCGTCGTGGGCGTGATACTTCTTGCGGCTCTTGACGTACTTTCCGTAGACCGGATCCCGGTAGCGGCGCTCGACGCTGACCACTACGGTCTTCTTGGCGCGGCCTTCAGCCTTGGTGTCGTTGACGACCCGTCCCTGCAGCCGACGGCGGTTACCGCGGGCCGTGGAGGTCGTTTCTTCTGCTTTGGTCTCAGCCATGGCCTTTTCAGTCCTGCTGCGCGTCCGCGCTCTGGCCCGCGCCCTGTGCCAGCAGGGTCTTGACGCGGGAAATGTCCCGACGCAAGCGCCGAATCCTGGCGGTGTCGTCGAGTTGGTTGGTGAAGTTCTGGAAGCGGGTCTTCCAGAGATCGCGCGTCAAGTCGCGCTCCATCTCCAGCAGCTCACCGCGAGTCCGCTCCCTCATTTCCTTGGCCTTCATAGCTGCTCACTCCGGTCCATGAAGCGGCACTTCATCGGCAGCTTGACGCCGGCCACGCGAAAGGCCTCTTCGGCGAGTTCACGGGAGACGCCTTCGATCTCGTAGAGGATGCGTCCGGGGCGAACCACGGCGACCCACTGCTCCGGGCTGCCCTTGCCCTTACCCATGCGGGTTTCGAGCGGCTTCTTGCTCAGGGGCTTGTCGGGAAAGACACGGATGTAGAGCTTGCCCGCACGCTTGGTCTTGCGCTGGATGGCCATACGAGCCGCCTCGATTTGGCGCGCGGTCACGTAGCCCCGATCCATTGCCTGCAGACCGAAATCACCGAAAGACACATCGGAGCCGCGCTGCGCGAGCCCGCGCATCTTGCCCTTCTGTTGCTTTCGGAACTTGGTTCGCTTTGGCATCAACATGGTGATTGCTCCTCGGTATTGGGCTCTAGCGCGTTCGGGCTAGCGACCCAGGGCCTGCGGCTGGCCTGCGCCCGGTAACTGCTGCCGGCGGCGCTGGGGCAGGATCTCGCCCTTGAAGATCCAGCACTTGATGCCGATGGCACCGGCGGTTGTTTTGGCCGTGGCCACTCCGTATTCGATGTCAGCGCGCAGGGTGTGCAGGGGCACGCGACCTTCGCGATACTTTTCGGAGCGCGCGATCTCCGAGCCGCCCAGACGGCCGCTGGCTTCCACGCGGATGCCCTTGGCGCCGAACTTCATGGCGATTGAGACGGCCTTCTTCATGGCGCGGCGGAAGGCCACGCGGCGCTCGAGCTGGGTGGCGATGTTCTCGGCCACCAGCTGCGCGTTGGTCTCGGCCTTGCGCACTTCCTGGATGTCGATGAACAACTCGTTGCTGGTCAGGCCCTGGAGTTCTTCCTTGAGCTGCTCCACGCCCGCTCCGCGACGGCCGATGATGATGCCCGGACGCGAGGTCTGGATGATCACCTTGGCCTTGCTGGCAGCGCGCTCGATGGAAATACCGGCAATTCCCGCGTTGGAGAAGCGGTCCTTGATCACCTTCCGCAGGCGCAGATCCTCATGCAGCCAGCGCTGGTAGTTTTTGTCCTCGTACCACTTGGAACTCCAGGTACGGATGACATTGAGCCGAAACCCATAGGGATGTGTTTTTTGTCCCATCAGTCCTCTCGCTCCGCGACAACCACGGTGATGTGGCTCATGCCCTTTTGAATCGGTGTGGCGCGGCCCATGGCGCGCGGACGCCAGCGAACCATGTGGTGATCGGGAGCCTTGTCGGCGAAGGCGAGCTTGACGTAGAGGCGGTCGAGGTCGACGTTCTCGTCGTGCTGCTCGGCGTTGGCGATGGCGCTGTCGAGCAGCTTCTCGATCATCGGTGCCGCTGCCTTGCGTGTGAAGCGAAGTTGCTCGATGGCCTCGGCCACGTACTTGCCGCGGACCATGTTGAGCACCATGCGCGCCTTGCGGGGTGCGATGCGCGCGTAGCGCAATTTGGCTGTTGCTTCCATCGTCTGCCTCAGCGCTTGCCGGTGCGGGGATTGACACCGCCGCCCTTGCCCTTGCGGTCGGCCGCGTGCCCGCCGAAGGTGCGGGTCGGGGCGAACTCGCCGAGCTTGTGGCCCACCATGTTCTCGTTGACGAAAACAGTCACGAATTTGCGTCCGTTGTGAACGGCGAAGCTCAGGCCAACGAACTCCGGCGAGATCGTCGAGCGGCGCGACCAAGTCTTGATCAACTTGCGATCGCCGCTCTGCTGCGCCGTGTCCACCTTTTTCATCAGGTGGTCGTCGATGAACGGTCCTTTTTTGACTGAACGGGGCATCTCAGATCTCCGCCTACTTCTTGCTTCGCCGTTTGACGATGAATTTGTCGGTACGCTTGTTCTTGCGGGTCTTCTTGCCCTTGGCCAACTGGCCCCAGGGGGAGCAGGGATGACGACCGCCGCTGGTGCGTCCCTCACCACCGCCCATGGGGTGGTCTACGGGATTCATGGTGACGCCGCGGTTGTGAGGCCGGCGGCCGAGCCAGCGCGAACGACCGGCTTTGCCCAGCGAGACGCGGGCGTGCAGCACGTTGCTGACCTGTCCGATGGTGGCGCGGCAGTTGAGGTGCACCAGACGCACCTCCGAGGAGGGCAGGCGCACGTGCGCGTAGTCGCCTTCCTTGGCCATCAGCTGCGCGGCGGTTCCCGCCGAGCGCACCATTTGGCCGCCCTTGCCGATCTTCAGCTCGATGTTGTGGATCATCGTGCCGGTGGGGATGTAGCGCAGCTGCAGGGCGTTGCCGGGCTTGATGTCGGCGGTGCGTGAGGAGATGACGGGATCGCCCACCTTCAGGCCGTCGGGGGCCAGAATGTAGCGCTTCTCGCCGTCGGCGTAGTGCAGAAGGGCCAGCCGCGCGCTGCGATTGGGGTCGTACTGCAGCTTGGCCACCTTGGCCGGCACACCGATCTTGTTGCGCTTCCAGTCGACCGTTCGGTAGCGGCGCTTGTGGCCGCCGCCACGGAAACGCACGGTGGTGCGACCGGTGTTATTGCGGCCGCCGGCAGAGTTCTGCGCCTCGAGCAGGCGCCGCTCGGGACGATCCTTGGATAGGCCCTCCGAGGAGAGGACCTCGTAGTAGCGCCGTGCGGGCGAGGTGGGCTTGTATCGCTTGACGGGCATCATGCACCTTCCCAGAAGTCGATGGTTTCGCCATCGGCGACCGACACGAAGGCCTTCTTCCAGTTTTGGTTTTTGGCATGGCCGCGGCCCATGCGACGAACGCGACCGCGCATGATCAGGGTGCGAACCTTGGTGACCTTGACCGAGAAGAGGGTCTCGATGGCATCCCGAATTTGGATCTTGTTCGCCTTCGGGTGGACCTCGAACATGTACTGATTTTCGTCTTCTTGCAGCCGGGTGCCCTTCTCGGTGAGGGTCAGCGGCCGTTTGATGATCTGCTCGGGAAGCATGGTCAGGCCTTCTGCAAGCGGCTCTCGACGGCCTTGGCGGCGTCCTTGGTGAGCACCAGGTGGGGATAGCGCAGCACGTCGTAGAGGTTCAGGCCCTCCGGTGGCAAGTACTGGCTGTCGGGGATATTGCGCACGCTCAGGCGCAAATTGTTGTTGTTGTCGAGATCGACGATGAGCGAACCGTTATCCACCTGCAGCGCGCTGAGCACGGAGGCCAGGGCGCGGGTCTTGATCTCGGCCAGCTCGAAGGTGTCGACCACCGTAACCTTGCCCTCCTTGAGCTTGAGGGAAAGGGCCGAGCGCATGGCGCCCTGGCGCATCTTGCGCGGTGGGCGGTAGCCGTAGTCCCGGGGCATCGGGCCGTGGGCGACGCCGCCGCCGACCAGGCTCATCGCCCGCTTGCCGCCGTGACGGGCGTTGCCGGTGCCCTTCTGGCGATACATCTTGGTCTTGGAACCGGAGACCGCCGAGCGGCCCTTGGTGCTGGCGTTGCCGCCGCGGCGGCTAGCCAACTGAGCCTTGAGCACGTCGTAGATCAGGGCTTCGTTGACCTCGGCCCCGAAGACTTCGTCGGAAAGCTCGAGCTCGCCGACGCTCTTTCGCTCCAAGTTATAGACTGTGACCTTTGCCATGGTCCATCTCCGCTGAGCTGACCGCTCAGCTCTTGATCTCGACGTCGACACCTGCCGACAGATCGAGCTTCATCAACGCGTCGAGCGTCTGTTGGGTCGGCTCGAGAATGTCGAGCAACCGCTTGTGGGTACGGATTTCGAACTGCTCGCGCGCCTTCTTGTCGACGTGCGGGCCGCGCAACACGGTGTACTTGTTGACGCGGGTGGGCAGCGGGATCGGACCTGCCACGCGCGCACCGGTCCGCTTCGCCGTGTCGACGATTTCGGACGTCGATTGGTCGAGCAAACGGTAGTCGTACGCCTTGAGGCGAATGCGGATTTTCATGGTGCGCTTTCCTACTCGATGATCTTGGTCACGACGCCGGCGCCGACAGTACGGCCGCCTTCGCGGATGGCGAAGCGCTGCTGCTCCTCCAGAGCCACGGGGCTGATCAGCTCCACCGTCATCTTCACGTTGTCGCCGGGCATCACCA
>Ga0224501_10000073_pt1 | contig 109097 bp, 112 predicted proteins | sample SF_Oct11_sed_USG_4_FD_169105 | JGI IMG/M metagenome (GOLD analysis project Ga0224501, IMG submission 169105) | Sediment microbial communities from San Francisco Bay, California, United States - SF_Oct11_sed_USGS_8_1 | ecosystem: Environmental > Aquatic > Marine > Sediment | place: USA...
TCCTTCGAGTTGGCCAATGGAAATAAAGAAGCCATACAGCGCAAGAAAAAGCGGAGTAAGAAGAATCAATGGTCCGTAGCCAGTTAATCCTGACGATGGGGGTCCCCCTACAGCGCTTAGAACAAAGACAATTAACTGAAAGAAACCAAGGACTATCGCACTCATCATAGTCAATGCTGCCACTACGGTTACACCGATCGGCCTCTTTGCCATAATTATTGCCTCTTTCTCAACTGATAGTTAACGATTTCCATCATTGCTGTTAACGCATGATGTGTTCCAGTTCCTTGCGCTCTCTCTTGATGCGTTAATCCTTGCGTAAATGCACGTGCTCAGGGCGCACTCACTACGAAGGGATTGCCTTCACATTAGTTGTTGATGTTCCAGATCTATGAAAATGCAGTCTCGGGTACAATTCATTGGTGACTTTCAATTGCCGTTTCCATTCTCCATTCATTTCTGATGTGTGAAAAATGCGCATCTCCCAAGCCTCCTGCCTTTGCGTCACATCAACTGCCTACACAATGCGTCTTTTCATTCTTAAATCTTTATTATCAAAAAAAACGCGCGCGCCAATCATAACATCAAACTTATACGCTTATGGAGAAAATCTTTTTCCTTTTGAGTCATTTTCCAATTGGACTATCTTTCAATTCTTGAACCAACTGATCTGCATGCATGCAGTAGCTTTAAAGGTCTGGCTGTTCAATCTAAATTCGATGCATCATGAATGATGGTTTCTTCGTCGGTTTCGCAGCCCATGCCCACACGATGAATGAGCTGGAAACCGACCAACAAAAGGAGTTGGAACTGAGAAGAAAAAACAGTCCAGAAGAAGCCCAGAAATTAATCGCAATTGTCCTTGACAAACTTGAAAAAGATCTTTTAGATGGCGGCTACGGTCTTGAGGATGTAAAACTGTTGATTCTGTATCTAAGTTACAGAGGAGAACCCACTGAGAAGGACACACTAATATGTGGGTCAATTTTAAGAGCGATAGAGAACAGGTTTAAGAAACACGCTGGACCCCAGCTCAGGCTTATTGGGCACACAACTGCTGGAGAGTTAGAAAACGAGGACCTTGTGCTGAAGGAGATTTCTGGAGTAGGCTATAACGGTTTATCTCTCATGGCTTTGGTTACAAATCTGCCGATAGGTGTGGGCAGAACTTGGGGTCTTCGAACAGCAGAGGAAGCACGAGAGCAGGGAAGAGAGATGGCTCGTGACGCATGGGTTGACCTTAACCAACAGACCACGAGCAAAGAACATCTTCACATAAGGAAGACTCAGCTCGTGTTGACTCAGGGGTCGAAGGTCGATACTCCAGGCTACGAGCATTTTCTGGCAGAGGGAATCGCCCAATTCATGGGTAGCACCCGCGAGGCGAGAATAATGAACGTGACAGGCGGAAGCAGCGGTGATGGAGTAATTGCCAAGCTTTGTCGTCAATTCTATGGGCGACTGAAAGAACATCCACAGTTAAAAATCCTTGATGGAGAAGCCGTGTGTGCCTTGATTCCCAACTTACGTGAAACATCTGTCGGTCTCGACGTAAATGCTATAACTAAAATCGGAAGGCAACACACCTTTCATTTCAACAGTGAAAAGGAACCTCATTACAAATACGTCAAACGCATTGGCAGCAAAGATCCCTTCACTAAGTATGCTGAAGTAGTTTATGAGAACGAAGTCAAATTGTCGAAAGAAAAAGGACTTCCTATGCCTAATAAGGAAGCAATTCTGGAAGCAGCGCGACTTTCTCGAGCACGGAAAAGGTTACTAATATTCAACCCGGTTGTGGCCAGATACGCTTTTGCTTTCCCTTTCGGTAACTATGCGTGTGTTGCTGGTGTGCGAGTACTGGGAGACGATATTGAGCTTATGCTTCCGATCAGAAGTTATACTCCCGAGATGCCTGGCTACATCATGATGGGTGACCATGATAAGGTACGAAAAGGAGCTCACCGTGTGTACAATATGCTGAGAGAAGATCAAGGCTTCCGCAGAAACGATGCCACTTTCCTCGTTTCATGTATTAACAGGAGAATCGTTGAGCTTATGGCTGGATGCAGAGCAGGAACGGAAGCTGAGATATTGAAGGAAGGGCTTTCGTCAACCCAAGTAATAGGGTTCTTAGCATATGGTGAGCTGGCATTCACTCATTTTATGCAGGAGCCTTACTTCCACGCCTTCAGCTGCTGGGGAATCACTCTTCATTCAAAAACCGCTCATACACATGTATTGATCTCAAAGTCCGAAGCACCAGAGATTCCAACTTCTGGTCGTATCACGACTGGCTATAAGAACCTCGACAGGTTGTTGGGTGGAGGAATACCTGAAAAGTACACAGTTACATTAAACGCACCTTCGTGTGACGAAAGAGAAATGCTGATAAGAACCTTCCTTGAAAACGGAGCAAGACAAGGTGAAACTATATTTTACCTCGCTGCCGACCCAGGTGTGATGAAAACTCTGGCAGAAGAGTATCCGTCAAACTTCTACCTCTTCGTTTGCAACCCCAATGCAGATGCAATAGTTAAGAGCGCACCTAACGTGTCCAAGTTAAAAGGCGTCGAAAACCTTGTAGACATCAACATTGCTTTGACCACAGCCATTCGAAAATTAGACTCCTCCTCGAAAAGCCCGAGAAGAATCTGTATTGGCTTAGTCTCAGATGTTCTGTTGCACCATCATTCTGGTCAAGCCAGAAGATGGCTGAGCGCACTCATTCCAGAGCTGAAATCGGCAGGATTTACAACTCTTGCAGTAGTAGACCCCCAAATTCACCCTCCAGAAGAGCTTCACGCAATTCTGGGACTGTTCGAAGGAGAAATCAACATTCATGAGAAAGAAACAAGAACAGGCTTGGAAAAATACTTGAAGATCAAGAAGATGACCAATCAGAAATATTCAGACAGTGAGTTGCTTCTAAAAAGAGAAGATCTGCAGAAATGAATGTAGAGCGTCCAGCGCGTTCCATGTATTATGCGCGCGCACATGAATTATGATTATGTTTTTCCATGCAACCTTTCTTGGCAGTCTCTCCATTGAGTTTTAACATAAGGCCCCAAGCTTTCAATATCTGATACTCAATCAAAATCTCTTTAAACAATAGTCGAATAATGTAGAATGACAAGTTTTTTATCTAGACTATTTGTATTAATGCAACGTAGGGGAGAAAGAGTTTGTCTTTAGAAGAAATAACTGGCTCCTTAGTTTTAGAAAAAGGCGAAAAGGTACTTAATGCATGGAATGGCGACGTAGAATCAACCATCAAGACAGTGCAAAGCAAGAAGGGTTTGATAAGGACAAAACACAAAGTAGTTGATGCCAAAGACAAGGAAAGAGGGGCACTTGCCCTTACAAGTGAACGACTTGTCTGGCTCAAAAAAAGAGGTGTTTTCAGCAAATCATATCACACAGCTTTCGAAATTCCGTTACAAGACATTACAGGTATTTCTGAAACTGGAAGAATTGGCAAGAGAATATGTGTTTCAGACAGAGCAGGCGAGTATAGGTTTCGGATTGGAGTTGGAACAGAAGAGTTCAAGAATACAGTTCAAAATGCTCTGACCGAGAGAAAGAGGGCATTAGAGGAGATGCGGAAAAAGGAAAGAGTACATGTGATGATTGACTTCTCCTCTCTGAAAGACTATATGAAGAAAGGAGGATTAACTCTTACATCAGTCAAATGCCCAGAATGTAATGCACCACTTAACCTACCCAAAGATGGAACAGAGATTGTATGCAAGTATTGCAACAGCACTATCTTGGCACAAGACATCTTTGAGAAAATAAAGTCCTTGATATGATGAGACCAAGTTTACATCAGTGGAGTAATGTAAAATGGAATTTGCACGCAGATTGGAAAACATCAACTTGGATTCTCACTACCTTTCCTTCTTGACCCATCTCTTTCCTACTTTAAACGCCGTTTTTAAGAGCCTTTCTTCCGATTGCAAGCAATACGGAAGGATGTGCATTGCCAAAATTTCTGTTCCTTTCTTTCAATTCTTCCCCCATCTTTCTAAGTCTGACGCGAGCCTCTGGATCTGTGATTTGCTTCAACCTCTTAAGGTTGTCATCAATCTCTTTGAGAGATCTGTCGATTTGCTCTTCGCTTTTTGGATCGTCACATCTAAACCTTCTTTCACAGAACAAGCATTCCACTGGATGTGTGGATTCGATTATTTCAACTGTTTCAAGCTGTAGATTGCTGATAATTTCTTCGATTTTATGTTTAGTTAAAGTCGTGTTATGAATCTCGCCTAACAAGGAATCGATTTGCGCTTCCCAAGCATGTTGCAGTAGGTTTGTTTTCTGTGCTTCATTCTGGTTTCTATCGAAGAACTCTTCCTGAATAATGATGTTTCCGCCAGGCTTTAACACTCGGCGCATCTCAGCTAGCACCTTATCTGTTCTTTCCAGATGATGCAACGAGTAAGCCATGCATACCGTGTCAAAGGAATTATCGTCGAACTCCAACGATTCTGCGTTCATCTCTATTAATTTGACAGGGTTGTTTCTAAACCGTTTCTTCGGGGACTCCAGATTCTTTCTTGAAATATCAACGCCGACAAAACAGTCATAATTTTTCAACGTTTTCATTAAGGTATCAATAAAATCACCAGAGCCAGTTGCAACATCCAAGACTTCTCCGCCAGAAATTGAACCTAGCTTGGACCGAATCTTAAAAACACCTGATGTTGCCAATCTTTTTGGCAAGTTCTCCAATTCAGTGTTCACCTTCTAGGCGGTTTGGTTGCCTTGCAAACTCATAAGTTTTCTCATATTATAGGAGTCTTCACTCAAAGCCTATAAAACAGTAGTGGAATAATGTGAAATGTAAATCCATGTGTACACACACCGAGAGAGTTGAGGGAAGTGAGCCTGCGTCAAGCTTACAGAGATTTGCTCTTGTTTTCTCTATTCGTAGGGCTTATCTTTTCATGTATTTTATCGATAGTCTATTTTATAATATATCGCCAAATGCAGTTTCTTGTACTTGGCTTCGTTCTTGGTGTGCTAGGTACATTGGAGGGCCTAGCTAGATTTGTGACTTTTGTGGAATTCTGGCGTGCAATTTGGGACTCATGGCATAAGCGAGGAGAAAAGAGAAAAGGCTCTTATAACAATAGTTGAGTAATGTAGAATAACAAATTTTTTGCGCGCATGTTTTTTGGTAGAGAGATGTGACCAATTACTTGATCACATTTTTACAGAACACCTAATTGCTATGACCAGCATTTTATTGTTCTAAAGATGTGAAATGAGACAATGAATGTTCTATTATGGAGTGATATGGAAGGCCCGTCGGGCATAGATGACCATGAAATGTTTGCAGATGCAACGTCGTATAAAACTGCTAAGAGTTATGCAACTCAAGATGTTAATGCAGCGATTCAAGGAATCAGAAAAGCAGATGCTCAAGCAAAGATCGACATTTTTGACGGGCATGGTATGGGTGACAATCTACTAAAAGAAGAACTAGAATCTGGTTGCAATTTACTTGGAGGTGGATGGATGACACGCTTTTATGAGATGGTCAAGTCTCGAGAAGTGGCAAAGTATGATGCAGTATTGCTGCTGGGTCAACATGCTGCTGAAGGTACTGTTGATGGTTTTATGAGTCACACAAATACAGGTGATACTGCTCTGCGCGTAAACGGAAAAGACGCAGGAGAAGCCCCCCAGCTAGCATGGCTCTTCGGACATTTCAACGTCCCTGTTGTGCTGCTGGTTGGAGATGACGCAGTTATTAGAGAAGCAAATGCCTTATTGCCTGGGATTGAAACAGTCTCAGTCAAGAAAGCAATAACAAGAGATAAAGCAAAAAGCATTCCATCAGAAGCAGCACATAAGCTTATCTATGAAGCTTCATGCAAAGCAATGCGTAACTTGGAGGCATTCACCCCTCAAAGAGTAGCCTCTCCAGTTAGAATAGACATTTTGTATTCTGAAAAGCAGATGGCTTCTACAGCAGCTCGGTTCCCAAGGACCGAAAGAACAGGAGAGAATAAAGTTACTTACATCGCAGATGATTACTTGGAAGGCTGGTTAGCCTACAATACATGCAGAGTTGTATCACGTATGCATATCCTCGAAGATCTTTTAATGTTTATGGTCAAAGCCCTAACGGACGACATGCAGCAGGTGAAAGAACGAAAAAAAGAATGGGAGGAACAAAGAAGGAAGAGGATAAAAAGCGAACAACCTTTTCCATCTGTAAAGTACTAACAGTGATAATAACACTCGAAAAGGCATGCATGCTTTGACACGTTGGTCGTGTTGTGGGGTGGGGATTTCCAACATGGATAACTGTCTCGATTATAGGTGGAACACTTTCATACCTCGTTCATAGTTACTACAGTGCTAAGGAAAAAAGAATAGCTCAGAAACTATCTACAACAGTTCCTAAATGCCCTAAATGTGGGAAGCAAATCTCCAAAGCAAACTTCGATTTCTGTCCTTTTTGCGGTGCCTCATTGACACAAGGATAAATTCATATCATAATAGTGGAATAATGTAAAATGATGCTGACTATGAAGAAAATTGCTTTAGGCTTCATGTTGTTTACTGGGCTGATCATCATTGTTTTAGGAGCTTATCTTACTTTTTTTTGGATGAAAGGAACTGTAGGAAAAGGGGACTACGATGTAGAAGGAGGAGACGTGCTTCAACTATCATGGTACCTTGAAAACGGTGACAGAACTGAGGGTGGATTCACAGTTAGCGGTGGAAACGAAGAGATAAAATTCTACATAAAAAATCCTTCTGGAGCAATTATCTACGATGCTGGAATTGTGAAAACCCGACTTTGGCACGGTTTTACAGCAGGAAATTCTGGGATCTACAGTTTTTATTTTGACAATCAGGAATATGCCAGCAAAAAGACTGTACATGCAAGCTTTCTTTCGCCATACGAACCTAGCATTAACAGGTTTGAAGTTCTAGGCCTATCGCTGATGTTTGTAGGTTTGATTATCTTGATCTATAGCACCAGAGGGCTATGGATTAAAAAGCGGACATAGTGACTAATCTAGTCTATTATTTTTCTTAATTCCCAAGCAATATATCTTGAAAAGCTCTCCACTGTGTCTTAACATAAGGCCCTAAGCTTTTATTCTGCATTAGTGGATAATGTAGAATGGAGAGCATGTATCACGGGGAATTTTGATAGTGACAAAAACAAGTGTTAATCTTCAGCCAAGTTATGATACGAAATCTCTTGCTGGCAAGCTGGCACGAGTAATAATTTACGCATTTATCCCTTTTTTTGTAGTACTGGGAATATTGGTTCTCGTTCGTGGGTTCTCAGTTTCAACAGCTCTATCCTCTATGGAAGTATTGGCAGGAAGCATTTGTTTAGGCTGTTCTATCATTCTTCCGATTACTGTACATCGGAGGTTGAGAAAAAGCAAAGAAATGTGCATTGAATTTGTTAATTCCATCTCCGATCTGATTAAACACTGGGCTATAGTATGCATTGGTCCTCTTGCCTATCAAGCCTACTGCGAATTATTCGATGATTTCTTTTTAGAAGTGACCCCCACAACATCGAACATGCTTTCGTTCACTATCTACAAATTCCTTTCTCCAACGCAGAATGTTATGAAGACTCCGTTATGGAGTACGGGAAAGCCCGACAAGAAGATTTTGCCATACAGGTTCCTACCGTTTATCACGGTGCCACAAAAAACTAAAGATTTTCAGAAATGGAAACAACAACCAGAAAAGTGGAAACGCACAATTGCTGAGGATGAAGAGCTTCGTGAGCTAATATTGACGTATAGTCATATCACCTATCTTCAAGAGAGGTTGTCTCCCTCCAAAGGTGTTTTTTCGATCCACGTAGCTGGATATGATACATACTTCGTACATCCTCTCTATAGAGGACAATCAGTTCATGGAAAATCTGTAGGGGCAAGCATAACTTTTTACACAGTAAAAACACCTCTTGAGAAATTTGAAACACCTCAAAAATTCAATGAACAACTCATCAATATCGGCAAAAAAATCTTAAATCATATCGTTCAAGGAATCGAAACTTAACAATAACTTGAGAAAAATGGATGTCTACAAATAATTATGAAATGATCGTTCTTAATGACCAAGCAAGATGATAAGCAAATTTAACTATTTCTAACAATCTAATAACTAAGATTAACCATTTATTTTCTACGAAGGAGCTTTTCTTCATAGTCTCTCTATTGTATCTTACATAACGGCCTAAACTCTCTATATCTGATACTCAATCAAAATCTCTTTAAACAATAGTTGAATAATGTAAAATCGGTAAGATCAAATTGTCTCTAATCGATCGAGAGGTTAGTGATCTAAGTGGAAAAGGATGCAGCAACGGCGATAATAGAAGAGTATGAGAAGCAATGCAAGCTTTTCACGACTTTCACTGAAAAAGCGGAGAAACTGATAAGAGATTTGTTAAAGGAGAATCATCTATGTGTGCATTCTGTTACTTCTCGCGTTAAGGATAAAGCAAAGCTTCATTCTAATTTGACTCAATCAGGGAAAGAGTTTTCAAAACTGAGCGATGTCCCAGATATATCAGGACTGCGCATCATTACATATTTCGCTGACGAGGTTGATTCGATAGCAGAAATGGTTGAAAAAGAATTTAATGTTGACAGGAAGCGTTCAGTGGACAAACGTGAGTTACTAGATCCGGATCGATTTGGCTATCTCTCTTTACATTACATTGTTAAACTCTCTGCTTCTCGTTTGAAACTTACTGAATATCGACGCTTCGCAAATTGTCATGCTGAGATTCAGATACGATCCATACTCCAACATGCGTGGGCAGAAATCGAACATGATCTAGGTTATAAGAGCAAATATGCTGTCCCAAGAGATGTTCGGCGGCGTTTCTCTAGACTCGCTGGGCTTCTGGAAATTGCTGATGACGAATTTATTCAAATAAGAGATGGTCTGCTTGAATATGAGCGAAACGTTCCTAAAGAAATTGTTGAGGCTCCTGCATCAGTCTTGATTGACAAGGCTTCTTTACTTTCATTCATCAGGACTAACTCGCTGGTACAAGAGTTAGACAGGAAAATAGCCTCTATTGCTAAATCAAAGATTAGAGAACATAAAGGTCGTTTTATGGATGGATTAGTTGATGAATTGAGGTACGCTCGCTTGAGGACTATTGCGGAACTCGATTCCAAACTTTGTGAAGAAAGAGAAAAGATAACAAAATTCGCAGAACTTTGGATAACTCCATCCAAATATGATGAGCTCGGTGCAGGAATTAGCTTATTCTATCTAATCTACGTCTTAATAGGAAAAGAGAAATCGATTGAGAAAGCAAGAGACTATATAACAACCTCCGAAATCGGTCCACCTGATGAAATCGAATCAAACGCAGAGAAGATTATCTCAATATACTCTAAAATCGCTGGTTCGTGATAACTGAAACATTGATGTTGTTTAACTTTGACTTTCGCCAAGCAAACCAGCTCTATAATCTCTCCATTGAGTCTTAACATATGGTCCTAAGCTCTCAATATCTGATACACCTACAAAGTCTCTTAGTGCGAATGGTGTGTTGAAGACGTATTTTCCATAGTAGCTTTCAGCTTGACACCGGCGGTTACATAGTAGTTGGAGTGTAGTAAATAAATGCAAATAGTACTCCTTGGGAAACTGTGTTAGCTTTGCTGTTTCTCCATCGCTTCAACGCGTGCAATCAGCCTTTTAGTTAGCGTCTTTAAGTCTGCAAGCTCCTGCTTAACCTCCGCCGTCTCAGCTAGTTTTCTTTCCAACTCTTCGATTCGCTCGGCTTGCTTGGCTATGACCTCTTCAGTTTGGGTAGGTGTAGCTTGCTCTATTCTCAAGAATGGCATGGCTTTTTCTACATAGAGCTCTCTATAAAATTCAGGATCTTGCGGTCTGTAATGTTCATCTACCCCGGCTTCTACAGTGTGACCCATCCAAAACTGAACTAGCTCAAACCCTGCCTGGTGTGCTTGCTTCCTAAACCATTTTCTTAAATTGTAGAGCCTTAGCTGGCTTGGTTTTCCAGCTTCTTTCTGCTCGAAGTCAACTATCCCTTTTTCTTTGAGTTTTAAAAGCGCAATTCTGAATCTGTGGCTCACGTTTGAATAGGTGATGGGTGTTTCTTTGCCGTACTGTGTGAAGACATAGCTTTCTCTAGTTATCCTTGATCTTGTTTTCAAATAGTCTCTGAGGTGTGTAAGAGCCTCTTGCGCGATAAATGTGAAATAAGATTTGTAGTTGCCTTTTGCGATCTCTCTAGGGACTTCAATTTTGCATGGTATTCTCTCTTTTGAGAAGTCAGGTTCAAAGTGTTTTATGCGTAACTGGCAGAGTGTATGGGGCCTTAAGCCGCTTTGAGCCATAACCGCGAAAAAGGCTCTATCTCGGGGTCTTGCTATTCTCAAAACCTCTGCTATTTCTTCTTTAGTTATATCCCTGTTGTGGTGTGAGGTGAAGGCTTTAGCCATCGGGACATAACCAAGTGGCAAATCGTTGTATTTGAAGAAACTCTTAATGCTAGCTGCCATAACTCTGATAGTGTTTTTTGTGAACTCTCGACTTAAACTTCCTATCCAAGCCTTCAAATACTGCGCATATTTCCGTTTGAACTCTCTGTCGTTGCCGTCCTCATACTCTGCTAAAACTTCAGTTGCTTTCTTATCTATGAACCCTAAGAACAGCTGCAAGTGCCGCCTATAGTTTCTTGCTGTGTATTTGCTTGTTGAATGAGAGAAAGCAACGGTATCTATCCAACATTGAACAGGATCAAACTTGTTTCTGTTGTCAAGTTTCATTTTAACCGTGTCCACTCTAATGAGCTATAGTAGTAGTATTTAAATATGACTACAAAAACATATAACAGAAGAAGTGTGTTTGTTGCGTGTTGGAATAGCTTTTCACGAAAAATATCGGCAGTATGACTTTGGACCTGGGCACCCCTTCAGAGGCGACCGTTTTGGCAACGCTATGAAGCTTTTTGAAGAGCAAGGATTACTAAATTTGCCTAACGTCAGTATTTTGAAACCAGAAGTTGCCAAATTAAAAGATTTGTTGCGAGTTCACAACAAAAGCTATGTTGACTTGATCTTTGACTTCGCAGAAAAGGGCAGACCATATGACCTTGACACACCGGTATCACCCAGTATTCTCGAGGCGGCACTGTACATTATGGGTGGAGCATTGAAAATTGGAGAATCTATTTACAGTGGAGAGATTGAACGAGGAGTATCCCTTGGCGGTGGGCTTCACCATGCAGGAGAAGACTTTGGTGGGGGATTCTGTCTCTTCAACGATGTTGCCATGCTGGCTAGGTATCTTCAGGAGAAGCATGGTGTTAGGCGTGTTTTGATTTTGGATTATGATGTGCATGCGGGAAACGGCACTAGTGATATTTTCTTTTCTGATTCTTCGGTGTTGTTTATTTCGGTGCATCAAGATCCGAAAACTCTTTTTCCAGGCACTGGTTTCGTTGGCCAGATTGGTAAAGGTGATGGAGAGGGTTTTAATGTTAATGTGCCTTTGCCGCCTGGAACTAGAGGTGAGACGTACTTTTTTGCGTTGAGAGAGATTTTTGTTCCTCTTGCCAAGGAGTTTAAGCCGGATATTGTTTTGGCTAATGGGGGGAGTGATCCGCATTTTGCTGATATCCTTGGCAGTTTAGGTTTGACTGTTAAGGATTTTTTTGACTTGTCGAGACTTATTGCGAATGCTGCAGAGGAAGTTTGCGGAGGTAGGGTTGTTTTGTTGGTGGGCAGCGGCTACAATCCTCGTGTGTTGCCTCTCTGTTGGTACGCTCTTGCGGCGGGAGTTGCGGGTGTAGAAAAGATTAGGGTAACTGATCTTTCTGAGCCGCCGGTTGAGCCACCTTGGTGTCGTGAGCGTGTTGAGGCTACGGTGAAAGAGTTGAGTCAGATTCTAAAGAAATATTGGGCATGTTTTAGATAAAGCTTGTATTTTCTTTAGGTTTTATTGTGGGGGTATGTTGCGGCGTACGTTTTATAGTGTTGATAGGGTTGAGGTTGATAGATTTGTTGCTGAGAATGAGTGTGTGGGTTCTTGGTTGGGGAAGTTTGCGGAGAGTTGTAGCCGACGTCTGGTTTTTCTTGTTGCTAGTCCATAATCTACCGCCTTCTTTACAACTGTGCTAGCAGTTCTAGGCTCATAAACACATAATACTAGAGCATTTTTCACTATGTCATCTAGTAACGATTCACTCAGAGTTTCTTCCAGTTTTCTTCGATAAAGTTCATCCTCTTTGAAATATCGTTTCAGAAATTCTTCATCATTTATATCTAATCCTTGTTGCTTCAACGCTTTCAATATTGGATAAATGATGTCCTCTCCTTCTTCAACTGGATAACGCAAAGTATAGAAATCATCAAATGTAATGGCTTCAACTGTCAACCCACTAAACATTGATACATCATTGTCTTCGCTTTTCTTTCTTCCCATCTTTCATGCTCCTATTACTACTCTTAATATTCTTTGTATTAGGTTGGGTTTCTTTGGTTCTTATGGTTCAACATTCAGTTTAGGTCTTGTGAAGCTTCTGAACAAAGGTACTTTCTCCAGGGTAATTTTTGAACCATATTGCTGTATGAATTCGCTAGTTTTCAAATCTCTGGCTTTAAGTATTGTTTGTGAAGCCATGCGCGCGCGCAGTAAATCCTGGCGTGTGCTGCGATTTTTCCGCCACTCGTCGTTTGGTTGGTTTGGTTTGATAAAACTTTACCCAAAAAAATAATACTCACGAGAAAATCGGCTGGATATCAAGCTCATCAACAATAGCGCTCATTTCTATATCGGGTGGTCGCTTCTCAAAACGATTGGCAGCATCCAACATCTTGGGCAGAAGCTGCATATCACCTGCTGTGATCAGAAAGCTGTCCGGGAAACCCAATGACCAATGCACCGACTTATCAATAGCAATTTGAGTCTCTAAAGGTTCATAGAAATACGTATTGTAAGTCTTGGGACGGTTCCCCCACGGCCGCCGAGCAATGGATTTGATGGTTTGTACTGAAACGTTGCGCTTACGGCACAACCCAACTAACTCATTGAAATCAGCTGCATAACGGGGATTCTGCATCAGCACGTAGTTGTACGGCAATAAGACTGTATCGAAATCAAAACGCTCCAAGCTGCGTTTGTGCATTGCCGGCACTTTGTTACCGTGGCCTGTGACGCCCAGAAACCGCACCAAACCTTTATCACGCGCTTCAATAAAGGCCTCCAAGGCGCCCTCAGGCCCCATCACTTTTTCCCAACCTGCCGGGTTGGTCAGGCCATGCATTTGCCAGAGATCGATGTAGTCGACGCGTAGCCGTTCCAACGATCGCTTCAGATTGTCCAAGGCTCCTGGGCGTGAGCGTCTGCGGGTTTTGGTGGCAACGAAGAAGTCATTTCGATGCTTGGCCAACCAAGGCCCGATGACCTTCTCTGCGTTGCCGTACATGGGCGCGGTATCGATGTGATTCACTCCGTATTCTTGCAACAGCGCCAATGCGCTATCCGCTTCTGCCTGCGTTGCTTTGTTGAGCGCATAGGCGCCGAAAATGACGCGTGTGCTTTGATGTCCTGTACGTCCGAATTCCTGTCTCGGAATCATCTCAATGTTCCTCCGTTTTACTCAAGCTGCGTAAGCTCAGTTGGTATCGCCATAGCCCTTATAATGTGTTCCGAGGCGGTCGCATCTTTGTCAGCAGCAGCTTCTCCACATCCTTTGCATCGGATTCGCTGGTCACTGGAATGAACAGCCAACGCCCGTCTCGCAACTGCGGGGCCTCCTGCAGCATCCGCGAGATCTTCTCTCCGAGCTCAAGCTGCAGGGCACGCTCGGCCTGAGCCTTGCCGAGTACGATCTGCGCAAGGATTCGTTCCCGCTGTGGATGTAGCGCAGTCAGTGATTTGCCGTTTCGCCGGTAGCGGAGATTCCAGCCGCTCTTGGCTGGGCCCCATGTGCTCCAGGTTCCTTCTATCCGGTAGGACTTCTCGATGAAGATGGTCAAGCGCTCCCAGAGTGGGAAGCAAGAGCCTAGAGCCGATCGGATTTCCTCCGGAGTCGGTTGGTGCTTTGGGTCAGTGAAATAACTCTCGGTCATCGTTGCGACCTTCTCCATTCGTCAATGTCTCCTTGAATATCATTTTCTACCCCTTCCAACCTACTACATATGCACCTAACTACTGCTTATATCTAAGATTTTATGCGCGCGCGGATTGAGTGCCCACTTACTCTTCTATTCTTCTCACCAATTTAAACGAGAGCAGAGTGATTGCTATAATAGCGACTGATGCGACAATTCCTATGGTTGCCATGCCAGTAGTAATTGGTTCGAAAGTTGGTTCTCGGCTCATCATTTGCCAAGTCTCAGGGATTAGATAGAAACCGAGTACAAAGGCTATTAATGCTCCAGATAAAATCGCGTGCAATAATTTAATCTGCATTTTTACCCTCCAAGTATTCGTGGCTTTTAATAGCTATAGTTCTATTCTTTAGAACACTGGTCAAATAGGTTTCAACCTCCATTGTCTCCAAGTTTCGTATGCTGTGATGACAAGTCCGCTTCCTCCAAAAGCTAAAGCGAAGATGCCTTGTATGGACAGTGCGTGAGCATATCCAACTACAAACACAATTAGAAGAGTAAAGAAAAAGATCGTGTAAAACACGTATCTCGGAATCATCAGCTGGCTAATCCTTACAAAGGAGCTCATCACCTCCAAGCTAACTGTTTTCCTAAGTTCGTAGTCTCCCTTAGCGTTTTTCCTGATGAGCTCCATGTCCAAAAGCTTCTCAAGATGATAAGATGCCACGCTTGGACTTGAAAGACCTAGTTCTCTTTGAAGACGCCTGATGGTAGTGGGTTTCCCACTTCTCAGAAGATGCCAGTATACCTGAAGGGTTGTACCCTTCAGCTTTGACTTAACATCCTCCATTAGCAGCCCCTGAGGACAATCTACAGTCAATTGGCTTATAAGTTTCGAACACCTCAGCGCGCGTATTGTTTACTTGTTCTAATTTTAGAACATTTGTTCTAATGCATAGAACTAAATGTTTCTCAGATCTTTATTTTCTTTGATGATTAAAATGAGAAAGAAACTGCTAGTAATAGTAATAATGGTGTCCATCGCCGTTTCTTCTGTAGCCTATGCTTGGCTTGCAAGAGACGAAGGCACACGAGCCAAAGAAAATGAAGAAACACTTCCGGGTGTGACTAAGTTCGAGGCTGTTGTCAACGGTATGAAGCGTCTGGATGTCTTCGTGTGCGTCAACATAAGCGACGGCTTGACTGAGAAAGAAGCCGAATTGATAGCGGGGACAACTTTCATCCATGTTAAGGGAGAATATGTTTGGCGTCGACTTGTTACTCTAACCTTTGATGATACTCAAATAAGGGCACACTATGTTTGGGGCTATGATGAAACTGACTTGGGACATATATATGACATGACTGCAGATCTCACAACACTTCAGATAACAGTTGATCACTGCTTCTGATAGTTGTCATACGATGATAACTCAGTGTGCGCGGAGATAACAACCTCGCGAAATTTAAGACGGGATCTTGGAATAACTGCAAGCGCACAAGCGGACTGATGGTATTCCTTTTTCTGCGCGCGCACCAAAAACTCTCATTCTACACCTAACGGATATACGTAAGAGCAAAATCAAAAATAGAAACTTTTTGGCTCTGGAATCCACAATTATTGAGAATTTCCAGAGGCTTCTATTAGAATAGCTATTCTGAGTAGTAGGGGACTTTCTCAGAGGCTTTTCTCGACTACGCCAAAGAACTCAACCTACTCACAGAAGCATGCCACTAACTTAAGGGAAACAGTTAGGACCGTATTAGGAAAATTTTACGTTTAAAGAATAGTACTATAACCAAAGGGTGAGAGACTCTATATGGAACCTAATCCTAGATTCCAAATATGGAAGGTGATATTTTGAAAGCACCTACAGAGGAAGAACCAAAGAAAGGAGCAGAGTTGTGTCTAGAAAACGCAAGTAGCCTTATTGCAGACGCTGAAGTATTGCTTAAACGAGAAAGTTATGGTCATGCAGTATTTTTAGCAATTTCTGCAATTGAGGAGGCAGGCAAGGCATATGTTTGTGCAATAAATAGAATTGAGGGAGAACGTACACTAGCTGATGAGCTAAAAGACTATACATATGGTAGGAGTGCCCACGAAGCAAAGCTCAATCTTTTCATCAGTTATCATTTTATGGAAGCAATAGGAAAAGCAATGGAGAATCATAAAGAAGTTAATAAGCCTTTAGATGTCGAGGATTTGGTTGAAGTGGGTAAAGATTTGGATTCTGCAGGAAAAGCCATGAGGGATACGAGGTCACGAGGATTATATGTTGATTTCAGAGAAGGGAGATGGGCAGCTCCATCTAATTCCACTCGTGAAGATGCTGAATCATGGGTCGAATATGCTAGAAAATATAAAGAATAAATGAATTTAATATGTGCAGGAATATTAAATCCTCCTCTTGATTTAGTGAAGGTAGTTAAGAAATTTATTGATCAGTTACAAACTGCATATGTTAATGGATTCTCTCAAAAAGCTGAAATGTTGTACAAGAACGGAAAGATCACTAAGGAGTTATATGATCGAATATTGCGTAAGAAGTAAAATCATGAAAACTAGATTTGTAAGAAATGCGGAAAAGTTATAGCAAAACCAAAAATCCTAAAACAGACCACTCCTAAAGCCTAACCATAATTGGAAATGCTTAGGTAGGCTGGAATAGATGAGAGACATTCGAGAGATTCGTGAAAAGTTTCCGGTGACGCGGAGTAAGGTGTTTTTGAATCACTCTGCTTATTCACCTCTTCCGCAGCCTGTGGTGGATGTTATGAGGAGGTATAATGAGGAGCTTTGTCGCTATGAGATTGACGAGTCGGAGTATAGTCTTGGGCAGGAATTTTTTGCAAAGCTTGTAGGTGCTGAAAAAGACGAGGTTGCTTTGGTTCCTAACACTTCTACAGGGCTGAATATTGTTGCTAATATGCTTGACTACTCTGCAGGTGCTAACATTGTTACGACGGATTTGGAGTATCCCTCGGTGGTGTATCCTTGGCTTAAAGAGAAGCTTGGCATGGAGGTGCGGTATGTCAAGAATGTTGGCGGAAAGGTTTTTCTTGGAGATGTAGAAAAGACCGTGAATGACCAAACTGCTGCAGTTGCCGTAAGCCATGTGGAGTACGTAAACGGTTTTAGACACGACTTGAAGGCGTTAGCTGAGATAGCTCATGAGCACGGTGCCTATCTTGTAGTGGACGCTATTCAGTCGTTGGGTGCTATGCCTGTCGACGTGGGAAGGGATGGCGTAGACTTTTTGACGGCAAGCTGCTACAAATGGCTCCTAGGTCCTGCTGGAGCAGGATACCTGTATGTTTGCAAGGAGCTTGTGGAACGGTTTGAACCGCCATTTATCGGTTGGGCAAGCGTGAAACCCGAGGTTTTTGACTCGATTGAGTTTTGGGACATTTGGCGGCTACAGCTTTCTAAGACTGCTAGCCGCTTCGAGGTGGGTTCTCCAAGTTTCATAAGTTTCGTAGGAGCAGCGGTTGCCATTCAACTTCTCCTAGACGTAGGCATTGAGAATATTCAGAAGCGTATTTTGGATCTGACAGCACTACTTATGGATTCTGTAAAGAGTTTGGGATTTCGTCTCACTACTCCAGAAGATAGGGAGTGTCGTTCAGGTATAGTCCATTTTCTTACTGATAGAGCTCAGGAGAGGGCAGAGAGGCTGAAGAAGAAGGGAGTTATAATATCGGCGCGGTCGAAGGGGCTGCGTGTGGCGCCTCACTTCTATAATACTGAAGAAGAAATAGAGCGGTTAATCAAAGAACTCAAAACCACATAAAAATGGCTTAAACTGCATGCTTAGCAAGTGCTTCCTTCAGCTTAGAAACGAAACCATCCTCATCCTCTGCAAGTCTTTTCTTTACCTCTTTCCAGGCACTTGAGCAATTCTTATACTCCACACCAACAATGCCATGAATAACTCTGTCAATCTTCCGTTTGTTCTCTTTAGAGACCTCTATTCCTGCTTTTTCGAAAACATGTTTAAGATGCCTAAAATAGCAAGTCACAACAGACCATCCTAGACAATTAAACTAGCTTTCTAAACTTATAACTTTAGGCTGTGTAGGGTTTGAATTCCCACTTTTCCCGTTCTAATGCAATCTGTCTCATAATCTCCGTCGCCTTCTCTTTAGGAATCGTCATCATTGCCTTGCCAACATGTTTGCAAAATTGTTTTGCGGGTGCACATCGACTCCAATCTGCACAGTCATGAAGCATTACGCGGTTTTTTGTGTCTACGAAAAGATGGTATTTGCGAATTGAAGCCTTAATGCTGCTGTCGGAAATTTCCTCAATTCTAATCTCTTTATCGCTAATGCCTTTTGCCCGTCTAATCCTACCTTTATCCATAAACGTGCTAAGCAACTTCTCAAAATTCATCCGTTCAACTTCTTCAGGTATATACGCAGCCAAGGTCATGCCTCGCTCCTTCATCTTCTTCTTTGCCACTGCCTTGGCCTCTTTGAAGTAGCTTTCAATGTTTTCTTTGGCTTCTCTCTGTCCTTCCGTCAACTCCCCAATCATCTCTGCAAACTGAAGACAATTCCTAACAGCATACCCATGATAATGATTGTTAAAATAGCCAAAAACCTTCTTAGCCTGCTTCTCCGTCTTTTTAACCTTCTCAACCCACGGCTCAAGCTCACTTGGCTCGTAAAGATAATAGTACCAAGGACGATCACCCCGTCCATGCCACCTCACATAGGCAATGTCTGAAGTGACTTTCACGGTAGGCGGAAGTAAAGGTTCATCGACGATGGTATAGGCTGCATTGTAGCTTTCTAATAGCTTCCACGTTTCATCTCTCAGCCATGATTTGTGGCGAAACTCGATGGCAAGCTTGAACTCAGGTGGGAAAATTGTGAGAAAGCCTTCCAGCAAAGCAACATCATACTTCAAGCTTGGAGGCAACTGCGCAAGAAGACAGCCAAGCTTGCCGCCAAGCTGTAGAGGCTGCATTAAATCGCAAAACTTGTTTAGATCGGTTTCTACAGCTTTAGACTCAAGCCTTCCTTCGTGAGTAACTTGCTTGGGTAACTTTGCCGCAAAAATAAAATCTGACGGCGTGTATCTGAGCCAGCCCATAACCAAACCTCTTGTGGGAAAGCGGTAGAAAGTAGAGTCAATTTCCGCCGTTTTGAAGACCTTAGAGTAAGCCTTAAGCTTGCTTTCTGTTGATGTCTTGTAAAATGGTCCAATCCAGTCTTTGTAGGACCATCCTGAAGTGCCGAGGAAAACTCTACCCATCGACAAACAACCAAGCCTAGAATTTTTTTCCACTCAACCGTTCAAAAGCCTCAATATACTTCTTTGAAGTTTCAAGAACCACATGCTCTGGCAGTTCCGGCGCTGGAGGCTGTCTATTCCACTCTATTGACGTTAGATAGTCGCGTACGTATTGTTTGTCAAAGCTCGGCTGGCTCTTTCCAACTTCGTATCTGTCTTTAGGCCAAAACCTAGACGAGTCTGGAGTTAGAAGTTCATCTATGAGGATGAGTTCGTTGTCAAGTACGCCAAATTCCATCTTCGTGTCTGCCACTATAATGCCTTTGGCTTCTGCCTTCCGTGAAGCTCTTTCATAAATCTTCAAGCATACGTTGCCAATTTTCTCTGCCATGTCTTTCCCGATTTTCCCTGCAACTTCTTCCTTTATCATTTCTACGTCGTGCCCTGTTTCTGCCTTTGTGGTAGGAGTCAAAATGGGCTCAGATAACTGTTCGGCTTTTTTCAGTCCTTTTGGTAAGTGTGTTCCGCTGATAGGCTTTTCTTTTCGGTAGTTTTCCCATGCTGAGCCATAGAGATACCCGCGCACGACGAATTCAACTTTTATGGGCTTAGTTTTTTTCACTAGGACTGTGCGGGGGTTGACGACTTCTAGAATGTGATTTGGCATTATATCTATAGTTTCGTTGAACCAATATGCTGAGAGCCTATTGAGGGCTTCGCCTTTGTGGGGAATGCCGTTTGGAAGGACTACATCGAAGGCGGAGATGCGGTCTGTAGAGACAATTAGCAGTCTTTCGCCCATGTCATAGAGGTCTCTGACTTTTCCCCTTTTGAACAGGGTAAGAGGGAGATGAGTTTTGAGGATGACGTCGGAGCTCATCTGTTCTTCCAGCTTTAGGCTTTGGATTTGCCGCTTTCTTTAAGCCTTCGCATGTAAACCTCAACTTTTCTCTGCAGGCTCTTGTCAAAGAGAGCAAGCATCTTAACGGCGGAGAGTGCAGCGTTTTCGGGCCTAGGAACATAAGCCACTGCAACACCTTGAGGGGTCATTGCTGAAGAAAAGAATTTAGCCCACCAGAACCTTTCCGAATCAGGGGGACAAGCAATAACTGGATATTTCGATGAGCCTGCCACAACCCCTGAGAGAGCGTCGGACAAGCCAACAACCGTAATAAAAACTATGTTTTCCCCTTTTTTCTCGCATTTTTTAACTTCTTCTAACAGTTTTCTGGGAGCTTTGTGAGCAGACGCGACTACATATTCGCATTTTACATTGAACTTTTCTTGTTTCAAGAATTTGTTGATACGAGAGGCAAACTCGTAATCTCTCTTTGAACCCATAAAAACAACGATTTTTCCTTGCTGCATGGTTCCTATATTACGAGAAAAACGATTTAAAGCTAACTAACCCTAACCGACACCATAGATATAAGAAAAATTCAGACGATCTCAAAGCACATCCCAGTAGAGTATATTAATTTTCAAAACAAATACTTTTTGGATACTGTTCCAATGAATCAAATCATGAAAGAATTCTAAGCAGTACAAAGGAGAATTTACTTACAACTATGGTCATCCACATCCAAACACAAAAAAGAAAATATGCTTGAAAACATCTCCATTGCAACTTTTACTCTCCACCAAAAGGCAAGACTTTCTCGCACACATCGGTTTAAAGCTTAATTATGACAGCCTCTTTATTTGTCGGCTAAGGTGTAAAAGCTTTGAATACAGACGAAAAGTTTGAAGAACTAAAAAAGGAAATATTCGACAAATTCTTCGAGTTAAACCCCCACTGGGCCAGCCACTTAGGCCTCCACGACCCCTACGACCACTTGCTTCCAAAAGGCAACACTGCACACATTCTTGAAAACCTGCATTTGCTTGAAAAATCTGTTAAACGCATTAAGGAAACAATAGACTACAACGCCTTAAACGATGCTAACATGATAGATTGCCAAGTATTAGAGAAAGCCCTCGAAATGAGCAGATTCGAAGTCTATGAACAACGCACCCACGAACTAAACCCAGACGCCTTCCAAGAAGTCGGCAGCACCTTCTTCATGATGATCACCCGAGACTATGCACCCTTAGAGAAACGAATCGACGCTATCATCGCAAGACTCGAAAAACTCCCCAAATACTTAGAAGAGTTTCGATCAAGATTTAAAAACTCAATACCTGTAAAGCTATGGACTGAAGTCGCCATAGAATCAGCACAACAGATACCCGGATTATTCCAATTTATCGCTGCAGCATCAAAGGGCAAGATTCCAGAGGAACTCCATGGAAGACTTGGAAAAACCGTAATGAACCTGATGCAACCCTTCCAAGAACACATGCAGTGGCTTCAAAGTCTAAAGTCAAACACAACCGAAAACTGGGCTCTGGGCAAGGAAAAGTTTGAGAAACTAATCCAGCTACGCGACCTCGGAATGACCTCAGAGGAAATCTACCAACTCGGCATCAAATACCTTAAAGAGTTAAAAGAGGAAAGAGCACGTATAGCCGCACAGATTGCCCCAGGCAAAAGTGTCGAAGAAGTCATGAAGACGATTGAGAACAACGCTCCGAAAACTTTTGAAGAAGCCTTAAAAGCCACAAGAGAGGCAATGGAAGAGGCAAAACGATTCCTCATTAAAAACAACATTGCCACTGTTCATGAAGAAGACAAATTGGTGATTGAGCAAACTCCAGCATTTATAGCACCTCTCATTCCGTTCGCAGCTATGATGATGCCGTCAAGATTTGACAAGCCAATGATAGGCGTTTACCTAGTCACCCGACCCAAAGACACTGCAAACCTCGGCAGCCACCTGAACTACGTAAGCATCAAAAACACTGCAGTCCACGAAGCTTTTCCAGGACACTTTCTCCAAGGTACAATCTCAAACAGAAGCTCTCTGATACACATGCTTGCTAATGGAACGGAAACAGTTGAAGGCTGGGCGCACTATTGTGAGCAGATGATGGTGGAACACGAATACGTAACAAGCTTAGAATCTAAACTGATACAAATAAAAGATGTGATCTGGCGTGCTGTGAGGATTATCGTGGACGTCAAATTGTCACGTGGCGAAATGAGCTTCGACGATGCTGTTGGCTTGTTGATGAAAGAAGCTGGATTGTCGCGGGAAGGTGCTGTCGCGGAGGTACGCCGCTATACACAAACACCAAGCTACGCTCTTTCGTACCTTCTCGGCAAACACTTGATACTGCAGTTGCGAGAAGAAGTAAAGCAGAAAATGGGAAAAAAATACAACGAGAAGTTCTTCCACGACATCATCACAGCAAACGGATACCTGCCAATCTCTCTGCTAAGAAAAGTGTTCAATCAAGAAGTAGCGAAACTTATGGCTTAATCAAACTTCCTTAGAGAGGCTTCATGCGCAATTAAGCGCTGATCCTCTGCTATTTTTTCCACAATTTTCTCAACTAACTCTGGTTCAGTAGCCAATCTGCCTACTGTATGAAGCTTACCATGTGTGTTGATGGCTATGAGTTCAGTCACCGTAAGACCGTAAGTTTCTCTGCCATACATGTGGGGATTAGTGTTGATCACTACTGTGTGAATACCTTCCTTTCTTATCATCTTAGAGACAGAAATAACATCGCGAATAGCAAGGTCTTCGTATTCTCGAACTATTATACGCATTTCTTCAATGGATCGAACTTCACCAGTCTCCAAGCTTCTTACCAAGGGCACGTTAGCGCTTCCATCGGTAATGACGATCATGGCTGGTATTGTTGAAGGTGCGCGTCTTTTTGATTCTTTCAGGGCCTCCCAAGCCTTGAGCATTCCAGCAGCAAGAGGCGTGTAGCCGCTGATTTTTAGTCCTAGAAGTTTGTTTGCTACAACTCTCAGGTTTGTGATGGGATGTTGAACCACAACGGCTCCAGTGTCTTTCAGCACCACAATTCCAACCCGATCTCTGTAGCGGTAAGCGTCTCCATGCAGTTTTAGTATAGCCTTCTTTACCGCTTCGATGCTGAGCATCATGGAGCCGCTTAGGTCTAACACAAAAATTATTGTCATGGGCACTTTGTAACGCCTTAGCTTTTCACGGACATCGTGGAGGCTTATATCGAGGGCGGTTTCGAGACTCTTCTTTTTATATTTTTGTTTTCTTGCTGCCGCTCGGATAGTGGCTGGAAGATGTATATCTCTGGGTTTGCCATGGGGGAACTTCCATCCGCTGGCTCTGCCTCGGCCGATTGTCGTTGTAGCTTCTGCTCTCTTGCCTGCGAAACCGCTCGTATCCCAGCGGGTTTTCTTTATTTTAAAGGATGATTTTGAAAGGACACTAGATTCGATCTTTGAACCTTTGAAGATTTTAAAAAGAGCGAGTCCTTTTTTTAGTCTGGGAGTTTTTGCTGCATGACTTATTGATGGTATGCCTTTCATTTTCTTCAAACTGATTTGCTTTCCTTCGTCTCCGTCCTCTGCTTTCAATGGCTTGTTGCTTTTTACTATGGCTTTCACGCTTGGTATGCCTTTGACCTGTTTTTTCATTCTCTGCCCAAAGGCAAATATCACTTGACCAAGCAATCTATTTATTTTGACGAAGAGGTGTGATAATTTCTTACGAACTTCAGTGCTTTTTTTGTGTTTTTCTAAAAATTTTTCAAACTTCTTACTCGCATCGCCTTTGATGAAGACAATTGCACGTCCCTCTTTTTTCTTCTTTTTATCGCCTCCTCCTTTTTCTTTTTGCGTTTTTGCTTCGGTTTTTTCGGGTTTAAAGCCAACAGCCTTTGCAGCGGTGAAGAGTGTTTCCTTTATTTCTTCTGGTGTAGCTGGTTCGAGGAACCCGCCTTCCCTTGTGCGGTGGCTTAGGGCAAGTTCTGAGGCGATATAAACGTCCTCTAATGAAACTTCCTTTCTGTTTTCAAAAGCAGTGAGAGTGGTGGCTGCTTTGCTGATAACTATGTCGGGTCTTAAGCCATCAACTTTCAAGTCTAGGCAAGTTTTGCATATTGCTTCGAGGAGTTTTTCAGGGATAACGACGATTGGAAGTGTTTTTCTTGCTTGTGCAATTCTGTTTTTCAGCTCTTCTTGTGTGGGTTTGTGTTTCTCGCGGAAGGCTTCGGGGTCTTCTTCGAATTCTAGGTTTCGCTTTACGACCTCCATTCTTTCTTCTACTGATGTTATTCTTTCGACACTAGCGGATAGTGGAAAGCGGTCTAGGAGTTGAGGGCGGAGTTGACCTTCTTCTGGGTTCATTGTTCCAATGAAGATGAACCGTGAGGGGTGGCTTACTGAGATTCCTTCTCTTTCAACGACGTTCCATCCTGTTGCTGCAGCGTCTAGTAAGTCGTCTGCGATGTGGTCTGGTAGTAGGTTGACTTCGTCTACGTAGAGTATGTTCTGGTTTGCTTCTGCCAGAATGCCTGGTTCTAGTGCTTCTATGCCGTGTTTTATGGCTTTTTCAATGTCTAAGCTTCCAACCACGCGGTCTTCAGTGGCACCTAGGGGAAGGTCCACTACCCTCATCTCTCTTTCTTCTATTGAGAATTTTCTGTTTTTTTGGTAGGTTGCGCTGCATTTCTCGCACATGTTAGAAGCGTCGTAGGGGTTGCAGTTGAAGGGGCAATCTTTGACGACTTGGATTTCTGGCAAAACATCCGTTAAGGCTCGAACGGCTGTGGTTTTTCCGGAGCCTTTTGGTCCTCTAATTAGCAGTCCGCCGATGTTGGGGTTGACGGCGTTGATTATTATGGCGAGCTTTAGCTTGTCAAGCTCAACGATGGCGGTAAATGGGAAGAAAATTCTGTGTTGCAATCTTTGCTCTCTCTAATAAGATAGAGAATCTGGAATGATATAAGTTGTGACTTTCAAGGTTGTTTGTCAAGCTATTTCCTTACGCGCCTAATTTCAAACTCGATTGAGCTGCAGCCAAGCAAAGGTAAGGACAACAAATGCAAAAGCATTACCAAAACTAGTGCAGTAACAGCCACCACATGCATAAGAGAATGGCTCAATACCCATACACTAAAAACTCTGTAGTTCAACCTTAAAAACTGGCTCTTAACAAAATAACGCTCAACACACGCCTGAAAAATTCTTCTGAACGTGCCATTCACATTTGTGTCTATTAGCTGCCTATTTGGCACCAAATAAAACCTAGACAAAAGACAGGCCGTACACAGAAACTATACTCTACCAACATCCACCTACAAACTCCAAAACTCGAAAGGGAGAAAAGCGCACAAATCTCGCCTTAAACAACCGCCTTCCAAGTTTCGGCACTAATCCTCTAGCATCTGTTCCCAAGTTGCAAACCACAACATGTTCCAAAAAATCCAGAGATTCAACCCCCAGAACATCACGCTTAAGCCTTGCTCTCCTAACAGCCTCTCTCACTCTTTCACCTAAAGCTCCCAAAACAACTAAACGATCAACCCGCGAGTCAATCCAGCGACTGTAAAGCTCTAATTGATTCTCCGTCAACTCCGCCTCAAACCCGTCTGCGCCAGCCTTAACCACCCGAACCTCTAAAGGAAATCCATCTGCCAATCCAAACAACTCAGCAACCCGTTCAAGCGCAAACTTCCTACCATCAACCAACTGTCCCTGCAAACACCGCAGAGGAACAAACACGTAAATGGGCTTTGGCGAAAAAACTCCAACATCCACAGAAATTTTCATTCTACTCCATCCAGAAAATACGACTTTTCCACGTAAAACAGAAAATCGTTTAACACTTCTAATGGTAATCGGAGCTAACCCTAACTCTCTTTCCAAAAAACGAACCGCAACCTTTTCATCCTCACCAGAAATCTCAACTTTGACCCAGCCATTCTCCACTACACTCAAACCAGTTAACTCAACTCTCAGCCCTTCGCATAACCCCTTCAAAACTTCTTTAAGCTCATCTAGGGAACTCTCACCATAAATCTTCTGAAGCAACACAACTTCACACAAAAACGGCACTCCTCTACTTTAAGCAGACTGAAAACTCTTTATGCCACTGCTTCAAACGTTCAACAGAAGTTTCTGGAATGTGCCTATCTCGACAAAATCGCTCAACAGCCACTTCAACAGGCATCCGCATTGAACCTTCAATCAACTTGTCAGCATAAGACACAATACGCTCCTCTAAGGACTCTGGAACGTAACTCTTTACAGGCCACCCCAGTTTCTCAGCCTCACGTTTTGTAATTCCACTACCAACATGCCGTTCGATGATAAAAACCACGGCATCTGGCAAGTTGAAATCCCTTGCAATTTGAGCTCCCACAATGCCATGGTCAACAGTATGAGTTTTTGCTCGTCCAATATCATGTAAAAGTGCGCCAATTCGCACAAGGTCAACATCAACTTCTAAACCCTTCTTCTTGCAAGCTTCAGCTATTTCCACCCCAAAATCCGCCACTACTCCACAATGTTCCACAACTTTCTCTGAACAACCAGCTTGCACTAGGAGTTTCAGCGCCGTCTCCTCAGACGGTAGCCGCCTACTCACTCAACTCCTTCCTTAATTGATCAACCTTTCGAGACAAAACTTCAATAACCTTGCCATTGTCAAAATGCATCATGGGCTTATTACACGTCGGACACCGAAAAATCAGTTCCACTGCTTCTTCAAATGGAACTTGTTTACATCCAGGGGTGCCACAATAGTAAAAATCATGATTTTTCTCATAACTAAGCCGTGCATCCAGCTTCTGCAAAACGTGTCTTTTTTGGTTCAAAATGAACCCTTCAAGCTGATCTGGCTGGAGTTTCCAATGGAATATGAACCAACCTGTGTTTTGGTCTCTTGATCGCCTTAACGACACGAGAGAGTGATCGTACAGCCTGTAAAGTATCTTGCGGACAGAATTCAACCGTATCCCGGTTTTGTTCGCGATTTGGTCATCTGTAATTTCACCTGCATCTTTCAATGTGTACATGATTTCAATAGCATCTTCTTTTCCTAACACTTCTGCAACTTTGACCAATGTCTCATCATCTACGAAAGTCAACATAGGATACCTCTGTCACCAACTAATATACTATCTACATGAAACATAAATCTCTTTATCGAATCCCAATTTGACTTTTAAACTTTACTTTTTCGAAACAACTTTTTTCCCATATTTTTGCGGAACGATTTGTAGTCTGGCTTTTTTGAACGTCTTCTCCAATTCGTTACCTTCAAAATATCGGTCGAGGAAAACTGCAAGACTGGAACACTCAGAATGAGGCTGGTTTCCAACAGCAATGTCAAAATCCGAAATTTCCTTAGAAAAGAATTCGCTTGGAACTTTTTGGCTACCCACAATAACCAGCACATCTTTTCCAGCTGCTTGAATTCGTTGGATTACGTTGCTTGTTTGAATGTTTTCACCATAGGCGGTCAAGTGAACAACTACGCCACCTTTGGCTCTCCAGTCTTTCAAAGCTTTTTTCCATGGAGTACCCATCTGAAAAAAGAAAAACCCGCCCCAGTTCTTGACAACTTCATCTATGGTTTTCTTTATTTTTTCATCTTCAACGTCGGTAAGTATTATTCCTGATGCACCCAGCGCTCTAGCGGTGAGCGCAACATGAGTTGTCAGTCTCTCATCTCTCAGTCGATGTCCCCATCTTAAAACTACAACCTTAGGCAATTTAATCCCAACTATTCTAACTCAACAAGTTCTTTAACAGTTCCACCATACTGCTCTACACGTCCAAGAACTTTGTCAACAAAGCTCGACACTGCCTCGAAGACAACTTTTGCATAATTGTTTTCGTATTTCACGTTTCTCACGTCGGCGTAATTGAAGAGCCATGAAAGAAAGGAGAGAGTTTCGTCTGAAAGTGGGATGGAAAAAGTTACGTGAACATAGTTTTTAAGGCGTTTAGACAGTTCTTGCTTAAGAAGGCTAATGTTTATGCTGTGTAGAGCAGAGATGGGAACAACATTTGAAGCTGCTGCTTTCAATACTTCTGTTCGTTTTTGAATTTCAAACTCTGAGAGTAAATCGATTTTGTTAAGCACAGTTACTATAGGAATCCCGTGAGCTCCAATTCTTTGAATGATGTCTAGGCTTACCGAAACTTTTCTTTCAATATCTTCCAAGGGCTCACTCCCATCTACAATTAGCAGTATCGAATCGGAAAAAATTGTTTCTTCAAGAGTGGAGCGAAAAGCTTCTATCAACGTGAGTGGAAGCCGATCGATAAAACCAACAGTATCCGTTAAAAGGACTCGTTTTCCAAACAACTCTACGATTCGCGTTGTAGTGGAGAGCGTTGTAAACAATTTTTCACTCGTTGGAACAGCTTCTTGAACTAATGCATTGAAAAGAGTGCTTTTTCCAGCATAAGTATAACCTGCCAACGAAACAGATGAGAAACCGAGTTCTCGTCTTCGTTTCCTATGTAAGCCTCGCTTTCCTTTGATTTTTCTCAATTTTTCTTGTATTGTGTGAACTTGCCTTTGCACTGCCCTATGATAGACGTCTACCTCATATGCGCCTAGCCCCATGAAGCCTGGTTGTTCTTCCATTCTTGCAAGCCGAACTTTTTCCTTTGCGTGTGCCAATTCGTAGCGGAGTTTAGCTAGTTGAATTTGAAGCTTAGCTTCCTTTGTTGAAGCTCTGCGAGTGAATATTTCGAGAATTATCTGAAATCTGTCTATGGCTTCTATGCCTGTTTCTTTGGCGAGGTTGTAAGCCTGAACTGATTTGAGCTTATTGTCGAAGATTATTTTCCCAGCATCGTACTTTTTGACTAGTCGTGTAATCTCTTCTACTTTGCCTCTTCCTATCTGAAAACCTGGATCTGCTTTCCGTACTTGCTCAACAGCTGCAACAACGGTATATCCAGCAGCTCCTGCCAGGCTTCCAAGTTCTTTCAAGCTGCTTGGTTCGTTTCTTAGGCGTCGTTGCACGACAATGGCTTTTGTTATTTTTTTGCCTCCGGCTTTTTCTTATTTTTGATTAGATCGCCTAACGTTAGGACTTTTGATGGAGTTGCAGTTAAGAGTCTTTTCGAAAGTTTCTCTTCAGTTGCTGGAACAAGGAGTTTGATTTTTAATGAGTGCTGAAGTTTTTCAGCAAGTTTGTTGTCAGGCGTCATTTTGTGGCTTTCCAACTTTTTGAGCACAGAGATTTTTTCGTTTATTTTTCTACCCAAGTCTTCATGGCTTAATCCTTTCTTTTCCCTTGCTCGGCGTATGCGAACGTCGAAATCGTCAACAAGTTCTAAAGTCGGCTCTAGAGGAGACTGTCGCTTCGTTGAGACACTCAATTTCCGCTTTAGTGGCTTTTTGAGTTTGGCAGCAGATTTACTTGGCTTCGGCGTTTTAATTTCCCAGCTCATTGAGCCGAGCGTTGCACAGTCACTGCATACTACGAGTCGTGCCCTTTCGATTATAGCTTTGTAAGCTTTGCCCCTTATACGACGACCACAAACTTCGCACTGCAAAGCGTTGTCACCTAAACTGTTTTTACATGTCTTTGCTTCTTTATAACTATCACATTAGTAATGGTGTACCTATGCTAGATAATCCTTTACAGAAAATCCGTTCCATTGCTGATTACCAGTTGGGACGAGGAACTGGAAAAACGCTTTTTCCCGACAATGTTGACATTTCTTTCTCTCGAAGAACTGGCAGAATAAGGCATATTTATTTAGATGGTAAACTTTTGGCTACTTTACGCCCTACCGACGGATTTTTTTCGCTAACCCTCGAAGGTGCACGCCGCATCGTGCGGATTAAGCCTCTCCGATTATGGGTTAGGGTTCAAGACGACGTAGCCGACTTCATTGCTAAGGGTAGAAGTGTTTTTGCCAAGCACGTTGTTGACTGTGACGAGGAAATTAGACCAGAAGAAGAAGTGGTCGTTATAGATAGCCAACATAAAGTTTTGGCTGTTGGCAGAGCACTTTTAACTGGAGAAGAGATGAAAGCGTTTAAACATGGCGTTGCTGTTCGTGTCAGACGGGGAGTTGCTGAAAAGAAAAAAGGGGAAGGTTAAGAAGGAGAAGCAAGAAAACTATGTGTGGAGTGAGTGAAAGTTGCGTAGAGGAATGAGTTCACGAGAGACCAAGCGGATGATGAAGCGTATGGGCTTAAGCATGGATGCAATGCCCGACGTTCAACAAGTTGTTTTCAAAACAAGCATAAAAGAAATAATTGTTGAAGAGCCAGAAGTAGCTATGTTAAACCTCAAAGGGCAAAAAGTGTTTCAGGTTACGGGAGGAAAAATCACTGAAAAAGCATTAGTGATTGAAGAAAAGAAGGCGACGATTCCTGAAGAAGACATAAGGTTGGTGGCTGATCAAACTGGGAAAAGCATGGAAGAAGCAAGACAAGCATTAGGAGAAAGCGGAGGAGACCTTGCTAAGGCTATTCTTCTTCTTCAGACAAGATAGCTTAGAATTGTTTTAAAATGTCTTGTTTTTCCATTAGGTAGCCGCAGTAGTGGCATCTTATCATTAGGGGTTCCTGAGATTTTACGTAGAATTTTGGCTGTACCGGTTCGTTGCTATTGGATATGCATGCGGGGTTTCCGCATTTCACTGTTCCGCGTATGATGTTTGGCAGTTTTACGAGTTTTTTGTCGACTACTTTGTAATCGCGGACTATGTTGATTGAGGCGTGGGGGGCTAAGAGCGCTATCTTGTCGACTTCTTCGGGTTTTAGTTCTCTGCCTTCCACTTTAACTATGTCTTTTGTGCCTAGCTGTTTGCTGGGCACATGCATAGCGATTAATACGATTCCATTGGTTCGCCTTGTTATTCCCAGAATTTTTACTACGTCTAATGCATGTCCGCCTGTGATGTGGTCGATGACTGTGCCATCTTTGATTTTTGAGACAAGGAGGGTTGTTTCAGCCATTTATGGTTTGCCTCTTACACAGATTCGTAGAAAGAAGGCTATATGGCTTTTCCTAGCAAAGAAGTTATTTATCACATGCTCAATTTTGTGTTTGGTGTTAGAGGTTGAAGTTTAAGGGACGTGACATTATTTCTTTAAAGGATTTTTCGCGGGAGGAAATTGATTACGTTTTGGAGATGGCTCGAGCTATGGAGCCTATGGCTAGGACTGGCTCAGATTCGCTGCGGGGGAAGATTTTGGCTACGCTGTTTTTTGAGCCTAGCACTCGTACGCGTTTGAGTTTCGAGTCGGCTATGCATAGGTTGGGTGGCTCTGCGATTGGTTTTGCGGAGGCGGAGATTGCTTCTGTAAAGAAGGGTGAGAACTTAGCTGACACTATGCGGGTTGTTGAGAGCTACGCTGATGTGATTGTGGTTCGTCATCCACTGGAGGGGGCAGCTAAGTTGGCAGCTGAGTTTGCTGGTGTCCCGGTTATTAATGGTGGTTCTGGTGCTGAGGAGCATCCGACGCAAGCGTTGTTGGATTTGTACACGATTGTGAAGGAGAAAGAAAGGATTGACGGTTTGAATGTGGCTTTGGTTGGTGATTTGCGCTATGGGCGGACGGTGCATTCGCTGGCGTACGCATTGTCGTTGTATAATGTGAAGTTGTTTTTTGTGTCGCCTGATATGTTGCATATGCGGAGGGAGGTTTTGGAGGTTATTAAGGAGAAGATTAAGGTTACTGAGAAGAGTAGCTTGGAAGAGATTATTGGTGATGTGGATGTGTTGTATATGACTCGTATTCAGAAGGAGCGGTTCCCTGATGCGGCGGAATATGCGAAAGTGAAGGGTTCGTATAGGGTTGATTTGGGATTGTTGGAGAGGGCGAGGAAGGATATGATTGTGTTGCATCCGTTGCCGAGGGTGGATGAGATTGCGCCTGAAGTGGATGGAACGAGTCATGCACGGTATTTTCAGCAAGTTTGGAATGGGATTGTCATGAGGATGGCGTTGCTGGCTTTGATTTTGGGGAAGGTGGAATAGAGGCGTTTTTTGTGTTCGGTGCAGTGACTAGACTGTTCTATTGAACTCCAAATAGCCTTCTATATAAAGGCCTTTTTAGTGTGGATTTAGCTCTGGATCAGAAAGTCTAGCGTTTTTCTAGGATTTCTTTTAGTTTTGTTTTTTCCTGGTGGTAAAGTGGGTGAGAAGTGCAGCAGCTTACGCCTTCTAAGATTTTTGGTGTGTTCCATGCAGGTGGTTTCGAGTTTTTGGCGGTCGGCAACCACATGAGGTAGATTTTGAAGCATTCTCCTTTGTGCTTCAGCTTGTGCATTACTCTAACTGAGTCGAGAGATTTGAAACCAAGCTTCTCCATCTGCCATTTTTTCAGCCAAGGACTCCAATGATTTTCTAATGCTACGGTAGCAAAGCCATCTGCATTCTTTTCGTTTTTCATCATATCAGCGAACAGTTGTTTTCCAAGGAGTCGTCCTTTTACTTTCCTTAATACCCAAATGCAGTTCATCACGATGACGTTATCACCGATTATTGGATAGTAGGATGCTTCTGGTGGGGCGTATTCGATTTGCCCAACAATTCCTTCATTGAAGATTAGAATTTTTTTATGAAATCCCTTAGGAATGGCAGCTTCTAAATATCCACGTCTTTTTCTGTATTTTCTGAAAGGCATAGGTGCGAGACATTTGTAAAGATATTTCTCATACTCGTCGTTTTTGGTTATATCCAAAATCCTAGTTTCGAAGTTCATTTCCAATTACCGTTGCAAGGTCAACTAATAAGTAACGGAATCTACAATTTCTAATTTATGCTCCCTGACCTAGTAATAGCGATTTTCCTAGCAGCATGCCTCGCTATTTTTGCCAGCATAAACCTGCACAACATAACAAAATCCAGCGCAAGTAAACAGGGAGTCAAGTACAAAGCTGAGGTAGAGCGACCAAGCGGACCTATTTTCGCCTTTGCAGCTCTCGGAACAGGAATCTTCTTTCTAGAGTCAGTCCTGTACATCATAATAGTCTTCATGGGGCTTAACACAATCATAAGCAATTCTCTCCTTCAACTTCAATTTCCCTTTGATTCGTGGGTGCAATTAGCAGGTATTCTTGCGACTGCTTTTGGCTACGCTTTGTTCATCTGGAGCGTTCTAGCTAGAGGTAGATATGCTACTTCTTGGGAAATGCCTGAAAAGCAAAAACTTGTGACTTGGGGTCCTTACAGCCATGTGCGTCACCCCTCATACCTTGCCTACTTCATCTTGTTCATCGGTATGTTCCTTACTTTTCTAAACCTGATAGCAGTGATTCCTTTTATTGCAATTCCAGGCTACTTGCATATAGCGACTGTAGAAGAAGAATTGTTAACGAAAAGGTTTGGTGAAGCGTATTTGGAATATCAATGTGCGACTGGTAAATTCTTTCCAAGAGGGAAAAAGGGAGTACCCTGACTTTAATCGCTGAGTTATAGTCTTTCTATTGTATGTTTTAGATTTTGCGCGGCATCTTCCGGCGGCACCACATTAATGTGTACTCCAGTGCTTTTCTCAAATCCTGCCCAAATGCTTAGCTTCGGATAAACCTCAATGTGCCAATGGTAAAACTTGCCTGCTTCTTCGTTTGGTGCTATGTGAAACCCATAATTGTAAGATGGGTCATTTAGAAGCGATTTTAGCCCACCTAAACAAGTTTTCAAAGCTTTGGCCAAATCCTTTACAGTTTTAGGCTGTAAATCCAGTAGTGTTGCTTGATGCTTCTTTGGCACTATCCAAAACTCGAAAGGATGAACTCCAGCCCAAGGTGCAAATGTAACAAAGCTTTCGTTTTCCCAAATGAATCGAGGTCCACTTTTTTCTTTTTCAACTATGTAGCAGAAAACACACATTTCATGTATCTCAAAAAACTTCTTGCTTGCCTTCAGTTCATCACTTGGAATCGTTGGTATTGTGGGCGTCGCAATTATTTGACTGTGGGCATGTGATAACGAAGCCCCAGCATCTAAGCCGTGATTTCGGAAAATCGAAACATACTTCACATAAGGTTTGGAAGAAAGCACCTTCAAACGATCAATATAGCCGTTAATCACGTGAACTAACTGTGAAATCTTCGCGGCAGCAGGATGCTCATTGTGATTCGGCGATTCAATAAGCACCTCATGATGTCCTACCGCTTTGCCCGATTCGAAGCTTTCACCCTTCTCAGGAGGAGAAAAGGCAGAGTACAAATTTGGCACGCAACGAATCAACCAGTTTTTGTGGCGTAAGCCATCTTTATCCTTCTCTTTCACAACTTTTTTTTTGCCTTTCAGGTAGACAAGCATGGCTGGCGGTGTCTTTCGCTCGTTCCCGGGACAGAAGGGACATGAACTCTTATCAACACTCTTAGTAGCCGCTTCTTTCTTAGCAAAATCTGTCGGTCTACGTCCTCTATGAGTAGCGATAACAACCCAACGATTAAGAAGGTAATCTTTCCGAAAGTCATTCAGCAAACAAATAACATCCTGCAACTAGCCAACACTTTTAGCATAAGCCGCTTAATCTTTTTTCTCTTCTTCCTTAACAACTTCACGATAGATGTCTAAGGTTTTCTTCGCTATAGCATCCCAAGTGAACTCTGCCAAAACACGTTTTCTGCCATTTTTGCCAAACATCTGCTTTCTGTTCTGGTTCTGAAGACAACTAGCAATTCCCCAAGCAATGTCCACCGGGTCATTAGGATTAATGTGGAAGCCACATTGCTCAGAACCATCAGCTATTATTATTTCTTTCATACCACTCACTCCGCTGGCGCCCACAACAACAGGCTTCTCCATACTCATAGCTTCCAACGCAACAATTCCAAAAGGCTCATAAAGACTGGGAAAGACCGCTAAATCACAGGCTGCATAATGGGCGATTCGTTCTTCTTCAGACACAAACTCAAAACGAAACTTCACAGCATCTTCAAGCTTGAGACCTTTAACCATACTTTTCAAGTGTTCCTCCATATCTCCTAAGCCAACAATCACAAGCTTCGCGTTAGGAACCTTCTGTAAAACATGGGGCATAGCCATAATAAGCTTGTCAACCCCTTTAATCCACACAAGTCTCCCGATGAAAAGTATCATCTCATCCTTATCTTTAAGCCCGTAGCTTTCTCGTATCTCCTTTAGCTTCGCCTCATCCACCTGCTTGGGAGAATACTTGTCAGGGTCAACTCCATTGTAGCAAACCCTAATCTTCTCTTTTGGGAACCCTAATTCGATCAACTCGCCTTTCATCGCGTTTGAAACGGTAATTACCAAGTCAGCCATCTGTCCGCCACGGTGTTCAATGCTGCTGACGACTTCTGATCCGTTGCCCAAAGTCCGCCCTTTCTCTGTGGAATGAACGTGAAAAACAAGTGGCAGTCCAAGTTCTCTTTTCGCCGTAACGCCGGCAATTACAGAAAGCCAGTCATGCGCAACTAGAACATCATATTTGAAGTCTTCTTTTTTGACAAGTTCGTTAATTATTTTTGAAGCGCTGAGATAGTTGTAAACGAGAATTTTGGAGAAGAACTGTATCCCCCGCCCCCATTTTCTAACGTCTTCTGCAATCACGTCTGGCAGAGAATCTGAGACGTCAATGTGAAGGGGACGGTGAATTTCGATTCCACGCCATAACTCCCTAGTGGGAAGGGCGCCTTTATCATCGTTCATGGTAAACACTGACACGTCGTTTTCTAAGAGAACAAACTTTCTTGTTATCTCTGCTGCATACGTGCCCAAACCCCCAACTATTTTGGGCGGATATTCATAAACCATCACAGCTAATCTCATGGCTTTTCACAGTCCCCGTTTACCTCGATGTTATTTCTATCGCTTAGGCGCGTTATCGCTTATTTACGTTTCCTAAGGCTTCCAACTTCCCTCTTTTTTTGTGTTGTTGATTATGCAGCTTCGGGGTTGTTCTTCTAGGGAGTCCATAAAATCGCTGGTTCAAATCCGACCGATCCACCATGCGCGCGCAAAGTTGCTTATGATGTAAAAGCATGGTAATTTGTAAAAGTTTTTGTAAAAGTTTTGTAAAAATCACCAAAAAGTTCAGACAGCAAAAAAGATAATAGATTCCAAGCCGCACTGTAATTTAGGGAGAAAGAATGAAGAAATCTGCTTCATTTTCAATATTGACTCTAATTTTGATTGCTGGCTTAGCATTGGCATTTGACGTTCAAGAAGTTTTAGCAGAACAAAGAGAGGTTGGAGTTGAAGTTGGTGATTGGGCAACATATGATGTTACAGTCAACTACACAACCAACGACCCTGATCCACCCATACCTCCACCTCCTTTAGGAGCCAGAGAGATAGAATCCTATAAGGCAGAAGTGGAATCGGTATCAGGCACAAACATCACCTTCCAAGTCATAATCCGCTTCAACAATGGAACAGAAACATCTTGGAGGATGGTGACCGACGTCGCGAGCACACTCGGCCATTCATTTCCAACTTTATTCATAGCTGCGAACCTCAGCGCTGGAGATACAATCTACAAGGAACCCCATTCACCAGTGATAAACGCAACTTTGACACGTAGATATGCTGAGGCAGAAAGAAAGGTAAATTACTGGGGCCAAGAGAGCAACTGGACTTCTCCATATCGCAGCATTCAACAGGTCATTGAAATGCATCTTTACTGGGACAGAGCAACCGGGATATGCGACGAGTGGATTGACGAGAGAGAAATCACCAAGTTGGAGCAAGGGTTTGTAACATACATGTTCACGGGTGTGGTGATAAAGGAGACTAACGTTTGGGAAAGAGAAGTCGTGAATGTTGACACGAAATTCTCGCCATCTATTCTGAACTTAAGAAGCAGAGGCACGTGTATACTCGCCTTCCTAAGACTTCCAACAGAATATACAAACCAACATGTCGACATATCGTCAATACTACTGAATGGCACTGTTTCACCAAGAGCTGGGCATAAAACTAAGCAAGCAACGCATTTAATGGTCAAATTCGATAGACAAGCGGTAATAGAGTTAATTCTCACAGGTAGACAGCCTGATAGGTTCGGAACAGTAACATTAACAATAACAGGCTCTCTTAGAGATGGAACACAATTTCAAGGAAGCGACACAATCAAAATAATCATGCGGATTCCTACAAGGGCGTGGAGGTTCTGGAGATACGTAGAAACGCTGCAGATATTTCCAACATGATCGCCTTTTGCCTCAGACCTTTACTTCTCTGCTCCTAATATCTATGTCAATTGGCTAAAATCACACAGCGAGGAATCAACCCTACACAGACACCAACACTTTTTTCTTTTACAAATTTAAAACCTTTTCGCAAGTATATCAAACATGGGAATTGTAACAAATTGCTATGCGCGCGCTTAGACGATAAGCAAATGATGACGTAAGGCTTAAATCTTGACTGGTTTAGATTGACTTGGTGGCGTATTGGGATGAGTTCAAGAAATGAAGAAGAAGAAAAACAAAGAAGAATGAATTGGGCTATTTGGTTACCAATACTTGTTGCAATTATTGGTGCCGCTATTTGGTTTTTCCTTTTTGTGATACTAGATTTTGGGGGATAGAATTCTAGCCCCAAACGATTAACATGCGCGCGCATGCATGCGTTATCGCTTATTTACGTTTCCTAAGTCTTCCAACTTCCCTCTTTTTTTGTGTTAGGTTTCGGGCTTGTTCTTCTAGGGACTCCCCAAATCTTTTAGATGCTTCAGAAGATAGTAGAGTTGTTAAAGAAGGGTGGAGTTTGAGTAGTCCTGAATCCTATAGACTAATTGTTAAGATTTTTTTGAAGTCTAAAGCTAAGCTTTTCAGACTTATCCCTCTCAAATCTGTCATTTCTGGTGAACCCTATGAAATATCGTTCCACATCCAAAACATAAGTGAAGGGATTTTCTAGGAGCAGACTTCAATTATGACATTCTCTGGCCTTCTAACCAATTAGATGGGGAAACGATTATATTGCCACTTCTGAAAAAGAATGGCTCTTACAATACTCCTAGTGTCACTTACAACGCATTGTCAGATGGTTTTGGTTTAGTCTTTATTAGTAAGAGTCCCACAGACAAGGAAGTCTATGTAATAAAAGATGAGAAAGGTAATCTTAGAAAGGTTCTTTTTTATGATGGAAAACGTGTTGAAGACTATATCAAACCCGGTTCTAGCGTAAGTGTCATCAAAGCAAAAACGTGGGAAGAACTCTATGAGCGTTGGGCGTTGATAATTGCAGTGTTCAGCTTATTTGTAATTGCTCTTGAGAAAGTAGTTTCTCTGTGGAATTGGGTATCTTCAATTTTTTAGGCAAAATACCTGCCCTAACACCTTCAATTTGGCCTTATTGTATATCGCCTCGAGTCACCCTCTAAGCATGTCACTGGCCACTCTTGTATCCTCCAATTCGTTCGTGTAGATATTTCTAGTTAGATCTGCCTCTTACAATCAGCATATTGACTGCCAATATGAGAATGCCTATAGAGGTTGCCGCAATCATGAATATCAAGAAATGCTCAATGGGAATCCCGGCGATCGAATTGGTTATCCTATAGGATAGACGGATTGTTTTGTCAAAATTGCCACCAATGGTGTTCTCGAATTTCATAGTGTACGTACCTTCTTCCTGAGCCACGAACGACATGGGGTAAAGCCATCCTGTACCTGCGATTCCACGCTGTTCAAGCGTTGTTCGGTTGCTGGGATCGATAACACAGAAGTTGATCACCCACATTTGTCCGCTCCGTCCGCTTACTCTTGGGGGCATTGCAGACAACCAGATAGAAACGTGCTCACCGGTTTTCAGATTCAATTCCCTCTTAGCACTCTCAGAGAAAGGGAGCACAAAAGTGTCGTGATTCGCAGGATTGCTAACAAGTAGATATGCTAAGACTAAGATCATCAATGCAAGCACAAATAGTAGCACGAGCAGAACATCTCTCTTTCTCAAACCAGTTTTCATAGGTACTCCCCATGCATTTCTTGGAAGAATAGAAGAATTAAAGTTAACTATCCCTCACCCACTACTTGAGATTCGCCTTATCGTAAATTTCTTTCAACATCTTGATTCCCTGAGGTGTATAGTGTTTGGCTAAAACGCCTTTCGGAGCTCTGCCCTACTCACAAACATTTTTAAGAGTTGTTTCTGAAAAGACAAAGAAGAGTTTAGGAAGAATGAGGTTTTATGTCTCTTCTTGATCTGATTCTCAGCCGAAGGAGCATTAGACGCTATGAAAACAAAGACATACCTGAAGAGGTTTTGAAGCAAATTCTTGAGGCTGGCAGACAGGCTCCCTCTGCTGCCAATAGACAGCCTATTCGTTTCGTCGTTGTGAATGATCATGATATGCTAAAGAACTTGTGCGATAATTTGATTAACCGTTTTGTCAAATATGCTCCCGTCGCTATTGTTGGGTGTGCAGACGTAAAATCGCTTTTGACTGGAAAATGGGCTGTTGTTGACGCCACTATTGCAATGCAGAACATTGTTATTGCCGCGTGGACTTTAGGGATCGGTTCATGTTGGATAGGAGCTTGCAACGAAGAAAAAGTGAAAGAATTGCTGAAGATCCCTGATAAATGGAAATTTGTTGCGCTGGTAACCCTTGGTTATCCTGCTGAACAGCCAAAACCAAGAAAGAAGAAATCATTTGAAGAAATGTTTGGCTTCAACAGTTTCTAACCATGTATAGAGCTATCCCGATTTTCTATACAACGTTAGGATAGTACTTTCAAGTTTGCCTTATCATAGATTTCCTTCAACATCTTAATTCCTTGCGGAGTATAATGTTTGGCTAATACATTTCTTGGTACTCTTCCCTGAAAGATGTCAATATATCTGTCTGGAACAAACTTCTTACCCATTTCCTGACTAAAAAAGTGTGTTTGAAGGAAGCCTATTCCTTCTTTTCTACGATCACGTGGTTGTTATTTATATGCACTTTTTAAGGATTTTTACGTTTCCTAAAGACACAATAGGACTGCCAGCATATCAACTAGTTTACTGTTAACTTGGAATGTTGACTAAGAGTCAATTGGAAAAAGAATGTGCTTATCATTAGCCTCTTGATTGATCTTCTATGCTTTGTTCACGCGTGCGCATTGTTTCGATATCGTATACGTGTTTTATAACGGTTTGCAGTATCCTATGATGTTTTTCTTCGTCGCTTGCAACGTGCTCCAACAGCAGTTTTATGCCTTTATCTTCTGTTTCTTTAATCTCCTTCTTCACATGCTCAAGCATCGCTGTTTCCGTCTTGATGTGGTCTTCGAGACTTCTTCTAACGACTAACGGGTCGACATAACTATCTACCAAAGTATCCCAGAGTCGCTTAGCATCCTTTTGACTAATTACATCCAAGATGCCTTCCAAAATCATAGCATGTTTTTCAGAGTCTTTCTGCGTCTCCAACAGCAACAACTTAGCTGCTACGTTACGGATGTTTTTTATCTGCTCATCGATGGTTGTGGCGAAATTCTTCTCTATTTTTATCTGCTCCCTAATGAGCTTTACAAGATTTTCTTCTGGCATGTTATTTTCTTCCCTTTTTAATTGAACTACTCCCTCGCACTATTAAAGCTTAAACATTTTTTGCTTTTCGCTCAAAACGTGTGCTATATATTCAAAATTTATGGACAACCGCTATTCGCTATTCTCCTATTCAAGTGTTTAGGTAAAAACAGCAAAAATCTGAAAAGGCAAGACACACAATAATATAAAGAGGAGAGTAACGATTAATGCGTTTGAACCCTATCAAAAGAACAATTTTGGAAATAATGGCTAAAGAAAGCCAGCCTAGAAAGCCTAAAGACATAGCAAAAAAAGTTGGACTCAACTTTTCTTCATGCATGATGCACATCCTTGGCCTAAAAAAAGCAGGATACGTTTCTTCGCCAGAAAAAGGCTACTACCAGGTAACTGACCTCGCCAGAGAAACTCTGAAACGCAAAGTCAGCAAAGAAGTAGCAGCCTCTCTCCTAAGTCCAGTGACTCCCGAAAAAACATTCTATTTCTACGTAGGAATCAACCAATACTTAGGCTTGCAGGCCAACAGCCTTCCAGACTTTTGCGAAAAGATAAAAACCGCCGACATAAACTCTGTAGAATTCCACTTTTCCCGAAAGGATTTTGAGCGGTGGCTTGAAAGCATAGGAGACCAAGAACTGGCGAAAAAAATGGGAATAATTCGAGAAACGGAAGCCTCAGGAGAAGAACTTCGAAGAATGGTCTACGAAGCTACTAGAACTCGTTGCGACGAGCTGATGAATCTGTCTGAGTCTTCTTAGCAAGCGAAAGTTAAAAAGAAGAAAAAAATTAGGCAGGTTGGAAGTGGTCTTTCAGTTTCTCTACTATCTGAGGTAATGTCGTATACTCCATAGCTTCTGCACTCAAACGTGCGGGCTGAAATTCACCCATCCTGCGAAGTACTCCAGCCAGTTTTGTGGCTTCCCGACGCGCCATATCAAACGCTGGATCATCAAATATGTCTCTTATCATCGGCGAACCATTTTTGTCGCTCGCGATTCCGCCATTACACACTTGGAAGCCAACGGCAACCATTCTCGGGGGGCCGTCAAAAGCCGTGCATTTGCTGTCTTTCAAACCTACGGGCATGAGAGGTCCCCAATGACTGCCCCGCATCCACCCCTCAACAAAATATGTGTGAAGAAATGGCACGAGCATTTCGCCTACAGCAGGCAATCCATGCTGCGCCCTCACGATAGCAACTGGGTCATCCTTTCCAACATATTTGCCTGCGATAAGCGATAGTTTCGTGGTGCTAGTCACAGCACACAGAAGCTCATCCTTAGCTCGCCAAACACGCGAAACATTGTAACGAGTGCTAGTACCGAGGAGGGCAACAAGTTCATACATTTCTTCAGGGCATTTCAAAACTACTTTTTTGTTCTCCTTTGAATCTAAAACCTCAAACTTGAAGCCGCCAACCATGTTTGAGTCAATCACAAGTCCAGCTGTGCTCATGGGATCGGCAAATATGCGAAACATGGGATAGTTAAACGAGCCTGCTGAGGTTTTGTCTGCTGCAAATACAATAATTGGGTCCGAACCTCTTTCTTCAATTTCCATCTCAGCTACACCTGGACCCATACCGCGAACGTTGCCACTGAATGCTGTTTTCAGCAGATCTTGCCCGGCCCCGTAAAGTTTCAAATCCTTCGCTTTCTCGGCAGCCGTCTGAAAAGTGTCCCAAGCTAATGCGTGAATTTCTCTGTTTTTTTCACCTTTCTCATGAACCATGAGAAGCTCAAGATCATCTCCAGCGTTGAACACGTAGAAACTGTTAATGATGCCTTTCTTTTGTGCTTTTTCAAGCTTGTTTTTACCTATTTCGAGTAATGGCTTGGGAACAATATGATGTCCTACTAGGGAACCAACGTCACATTTTATAATTGATATTGTTGTTTTCATGGTTTTTCATATCCATTTCCAGAATTCACATATTCTATTTTATGTTCTTAAAGACTTTACGTTAATAAAGTCAGTTCTAGGCTATTAGTAGCGATAAACGATAAATTTTTGGGTTCAGCGATTGTTTAGCATCAAAAAGAAAAAAGGGCGCTTCTTACCCTTAAGAGATGCGAACTTAAAACTCTATAGTAGTATCAAAAAAAGCCGCCCACCCTAATACATATACATGAAGCTTCTAACTTAATGTGCTACATTGCTTCGTTTAGTAGCTCCAGAATATCTTTCACCACAATTTTATCTTCCACGTCTAATACTTTCACGGCGTCTTCCAAAGTTGTAACACAGAACGGACAGGCAGTTGAAATGACTTCAGCGCCAACTTCTAATGCTTCTTTAACCCGATCTACACTAGGCCTCTTCTCAGGGAGGGCATCCTCTGTCCAAGTTCTTCCGGCTCCTCCACCACAACAAAAACTATTCTCCCTCGCTCTCTTCATCTCAACAAGTTCTAAGCCATCTATTGACCTCAAAATCTGTCGAGGAGCATCGTAAATCTCGTTGCGTTTGCCTAAGAAACAAGGGTCGTGATAAGTAACCTTCTTGTTAACGGGTTTTGAAAGTTTGAGCCTGCCGCTTTTGATGGCTTCGGCGAGAAACTGTGTATAGTGCTGAACATTAAGCCCTTGGTCGCTGTATGGTTTATCGTTCTTGAAAGTGTTGTAGCAGTGTGGAGAAAGTGTTATGATTTTCTCTGCACTGAACTTTTCAAACGTTGAGATGTTATGTTCGGTAAGCATTTCGAACAGTCCTTTTTCGCCAAGTCGCATTATATGATCTCCACAACACCATTCTTCAATGCCAAGCGTTGCAAAGTCAACGCCTAGGCTATCAAATACTGAGACCATGGACCTGGCAATAGCTTGGCTTCTCTGATCATAAGCTGACGCGCAACCCACAAAGGACAATACGTCAGCCTTTTCAACTGTTGGAAACGTTTTAACGTTCAAATCTTTAGCCCAATCCATCCTTTTGCTAGGATGCATTCCCATCGGATTATGATATCTAACAACACTCGTAAGCACGTCCTTAACCGTTCGCGGTATGCTGCCCGTTTCTACCACGAGGCTGCGTTCATCAACTATTGAAGATGAACAATCAATTTCTTTCGGGCAGAACAGTGTACACGAGTTACAAGAGGTGCACAACCATATGCTGTCAGCTGTAGCCTTCAATCGTCCATCTAGGCCTTCATCTCTTGAATCTGAAACAAATCGAAAATTAGCGGCATTAGCAGAAGGCCCGAGGAATTTCTCATCTATTGCGGCTGGGCAAGCGGAATAACAAATAGAACACTTGATGCACAGCGTTAAGTCCCAATACTTTTTAAGGTCCGTTGGTGATTGAATAAATTCATCAAGCTTCTTAAACGCCTCTTCTGGCTTGACTAAGACAGGTTTTATTCTGCTGTATGTGTCAAAGAATGGTTGGATGTCGACAACTAGGTCTTTTATGACGGGCATATTTTGGAGCGGTTCGACGACTAATGTGTCAGAGTTTAGATGGAGTACCTGTGTGTAACAGGCTAGCATCGGTTTTCCGTTAACCAAGACTCCGCAACTTCCACACACTCCCATCCTGCATGAATGCCTAAACGCAAACGTCCCATCTAAATTGTCTTTGATGTATATGAAAGCGTCAAGTAAGGTCGTTCCTTTGCGGACAAGCACGTTATATGTGGATATGTAATGCTTTTTGCTTTGAGGGTTAAAACGGCGTATCTTAAATTCAACAGTTTTCTTAACTTGGGAATTCATGTCATTTAATCTCCTAATAAGCTCTTGCGGCTGGAGGCCACTTGGTTATAGTAACTGGAATGTACTCAAGTCTAGGGCCTTCTTTTGTATAGTAAGCAATAGTATGCTTTAACCAGTTTTCGTCGTCACGTTTGGGGCAATCAAGTCTGGTGTGGGCGCCTCTCGACTCTGTTCTAGCAAGTGCGCCGGCTATTGTAGCTTCACAGAGGTCCAAGGTGAAGTCAAGCTGCAATGCTCCTACGAGCTCAGTGTTGAATTGCTTGTCTTTGTCTTCTATCCTTATGTTCTTGAATCTCTCCTTGAGGTTCCTTAGTTCCTTCAAAGCGCTCTCAAGTTCGTCACCTTTTCTAAATACCCACACTTTCCCACTCATAATATGTCTTAGCTCGTCTCGAATAACAGGAACCCTTTCATCGCCTTCACTGCCCAAGATTTCGCCAAAAACTCTTCTTTCCTCTGCCGAGACTTTTTCACGTGAAATTTCTCGAAGACTGTTTGAAAGGGCGTATTTAGCAGCTTCTTCGCCAGAGACAAATCCGAAAACGAGGCAATCAGATGTCGAGTTAGTGCCAAGCCTATTTGCTCCATGGACATTAAAACAAGCGCATTCGCCTGTAGCATAAAGTCCTGAAACCGGCGTCTCCGTTTTTATATTAGCGTGGATTCCTCCCATGGAGTAGTGAGCCGCTGGTTTAATTGGTATCGGTTCCTCTACGGGATCCACTCCACTCAGTTTTATTGCAACGTCACGTATAAGAGGCAGCCTTTCGTTTATTTTCTCCTCGCCCAAATGTCTAAGATCCAAAGCTATGTAAGGACCGTAACGGCCTTCTAGTCCACGTCCCTCCTGAATCTCTGTCGTCTCTGCTCTGGAAACTATGTCACGTGGAGCCAACTCCATCTTTTCAGGCGCATAGCGTTTCATAAACCGCTCGTCCTTAGCGTTAACTAAGTATCCCCCTTCACCACGAGCTCCTCCAGTTATCAAGATTCCCGATGGAACCATTCCTGTGGGATGGAATTGGATGAATTCCATGTCTTTTAGAGGTACGCCGGCTCGATAGGCCATGGTCATTCCGTCGCCAGTCGCCGTGTGGGAAAATGTTGTAAACTCGTACACGCGTGCGTAGCCACCAGTTGCCATTATGATGGCTTTGCTGTGAAAAACTGCCAGTTCACCAGTCTTTAGTTCTATTGCAGTTAAACCTGCCGCAACTTTATCTTCAACTATGAGGGAGGTAGCGAACCATTCGTCGTAGAATTTTATGTTTTCATACGTCTTGGCTTTTCCATCTAACGTATGCATCTCGTGAAAGCCTGTCATGTCGGCTGCGAAGCATGCTCGTGGGAAACTGTGGCCGCCGAAAGGGCGTTGGTTTATTTCTCCATCTTCGGTTCTGCTCCATGGGAGCCCCCAATGATCTAAGGTGAATATTTCTTTTGGGGCTTGTTTAACGAAGAGTTCGACGACATCTTGGTCTGCGAGGAAATCTGATCCTTTAACGGTGTCCCAGGCGTGTAAATCGTAAGAGTCTCCCTCTCTTAGCATAGCGGCAGTTCCGCCTTGTGCACAAACAGAGTGCGAACGTACAGGGTAGACTTTGGAAATTACGGCAATGTCTATTTTGCTGTTAAACTCGGCGGCGGCGATTGCGGCTCTCAAGCCGGCCATGCCTGCGCCTACTATAACTATATCATGAGTTAAAGTTTCCAACATTTTCACCCATATTTGCCATTTAAAGAGTCATTTAATCTGCAGACTGGCGTTTATATTTTTCCAAAATTTCGATTGTAAGAAGGAAAAGAGATTGGTTATATGGCTCTCGAAAGCAGCTCCGCTATGTCTAAGACTTGGATTTTACCTTCCAAACCTGTAGTTTTAACAGCGTCTTCAAAGGTTAAGAGACAGAAAGGACATGCAGTTGCCAATATTTCTGCTCCTGTTTCGATTGCGTCTTTGATGCGGGTTTCTGCAAGGCGTTCACCTGGAATGTCTATCCACATTCTTCCCCCGCCGCCTTCACAGCAAAGACTTCGCTCCCTAGAACGGTCGAATTCTACAAGGTTTACGCCTGGAATACTTTCAATGACCTTTCTAGGCTCGTCGTATATGCCATTTTGTTTTCCAATGAAGCAAGGATCGTGATAAATGACTGTTTTGTTTAGTTCCCCCGAAAATGTGAGTTTGCCTTTGTTGATTAGGTCTGCAAGTAGTTGCGTGTAATGCATGACCTCGAAGCTTGTTTGTCCATATCTGTTTTTAAAGGAGTGATACGCGTGTGGACAGTCTGTAACAACTTGCTTCACATCGTATTTGTTGAAGATTTTTATGTTTTCTTCGACTAGAAATTCAAATAATCCTTTCTCGCCCATACCGTAGACTTCGTTGCCGCAGCAGTTCTCTTCGTTTCCCAATGTCCCGAAGTTAACTCCCGCTTTTTCGAAACACTTCACCAAGCTTTTAGCCACATCTTGAACTCGAGGATCATAGGCGGGTGTACAACCTACAAAATAGAGAAACTCGACGCCTTGCGACACGTGTTTAATGTTCAAGTCTTGCGCCCACTCCGATCTTTTGCTTCTTATTCTCACCCACGGATTACCGTTTTTGAAAATGCTTTCCAAAGCGTCTCGAAGAGTTGTGGCGATTTGCCCCTGTTCTACGGCGAGGCTTCGAATGTCAATTAGAAAATCGTAGGGGTTAATTTCCTTTGGGCAGCGAACTCCACACGTAGCACAGGTTGTGCAGCTCCACAGCTCGTTTTGAGGATGTATTGTCAGCTTACCGCTTACAGCAATTTCCCGCATGTATTTTCTAACGTTCAAATTGGCTTTTCTAGCCACCGGACAACTTCCAGTACATATTCCGCAATGAATACATTCAAGCAACTTATGTTTCTGAACGAGTTCCTGGGCAGTCATTTTCGATATCTCGTTTCGATAAGATGAAGCATAAGCTTTTTTAAGCGTTTTCCTTGTATCAATCAAAATAACTCGAGGAAAATGAGAGACGACAAAATGGAGAAAGAGCTGCCGAGAATCGGGATTTATGTTTGCGAGTGTGGTGGAAACATAGGCGACGTTGTGGACGTAAAGGCTGTTTTAAAAGCAGTTAAAGATTGGGAAGGCGTGGTTGATGCAAAATACCAAAAATACCTCTGTTCAAAGCCCTCCCAAGAAGTAATAGTTGAAGCCATAAAAAAGAAAAACTTAGACCGCGTCGTAATCGCCAGCTGCACTCCAAGAATGCACCTAGTCACCTTTCAAAGCGCCCTAGAGCGGGCTGGGTTAAACCCTTACATGCTTGAATTCGTAAACATCAGAGAACAAGCATCGTGGGTTCATGGTCCGAAGCCCTCTGAGGCAGCTACAAAAAAGGCTGTGAGTCTGATAAGGGGTGGCTACGAGAGAAGTTTAGAACTTGAACCTTTAGAGAGTATAAGCGAGAAAAGTTCAAGGGAGATCCTAATTGTAGGTGGAGGAATAGCCGGCATCACCGCGGCTTTGGAACTTGGCTATTTGGATTATAAGGTTCATGTGTTGGAAAGGCAACCAACTATAGGTGGGAACATGGCGAAACTGACTAAGGTTTTCCCGACCTTGGACTGTGCTCAGTGTATACTCACGCCGAGAATGGCGGAGGTGGGGAGAAATCCAAATGTGCATTTGCTTACTTACGCCGAAGTTCAAGACATAAGCGGACGCCCAGGCAACTATGAAGTAAAAGTTTTCATGAAACCTCGAGGTGTAGACATCGAGAAATGTAAAAGCTGCGGCGTATGTGCTAAGGTTTGTCCAATTATGGTGTCAGACGAGTACAACGAAGGTTTGTCAGAGAGAAAAGCGGCGTACATAGACTTTCCGCAGGCAGTTCCCTCAGCCTACGTAATAGATTTTAACGCGTGCACAAAGTGTTTGAAATGTGAGCAGCTCTGTCCAGCCAAAGCCATAAACTTAGAAGACAAGGGAAAAACGATTGATCTGAAAGTGGGCGCCGTGATTATGGCTACTGGCTACGGGCTTTATGATGCAAGCATGCTTAAGAATTATGGATACGGCGTTTACAAAGACGTCATTACCATGATGGAGTTGGAAAGGCTAACTTCTGCCTCTGGACCGACAGGAGGCTACCTGAAAAGGGCGGATGGCGGCGACGTTAAAAAGATGGCGATCGTGCTTTGTGCAGGCTCTAGAGACAAGAATCACATCCTCTATTGCAGCCGAATATGTTGCATGTACGCCTTAAAACAAGCTTTCTTGCTTAAGAAAATGCTTGGAATCAACGTTTACATTTATTACATTGACATTAGAGCTACGGGCAAAGGATATGAAGAACTTTATTGGCGAGACGAAGAAGCTGGAGTTGTTTTTACCAAAGGTAGAGTGGCTGAAATCTGGAAGAACAAGAACGGAAAACTCGTTGTTTTGGCAGAAGACACTTTAATGGGCGAAGTTATGGAAGAAGAGTTCGATTTGGTTGCTTTAGCCACGCCCATTATTCCACCCGCCGGACTCGACGAATTAGCTGGCAAAATGAAACTTTCCTTGGGAGAAGAAGGCTTCATAATAGAGAAACACCCAAAGCTTGACCCCGTAGATTCTCTAAAGACTGGGATTTTCGCATGTGGATGTGCTTTGAGCCCAAAAGATGTTCGTGACACGGTTTCCGACGCATTGGCGGCAGCCGCTAAGGCTTCTCTTTTCCTTAAAGGAGAACGTATAATCACAAGCCCGGAAAAAGCCTTTGTAATTGAGGATCTGTGCGATGGTTGTGGTCTTTGTGTTCAAGTTTGCCCAGTCAACGCTATAACCAAAGAGGCTGAAAAAGCCAAGATAAACCCATTCCTTTGTACTGGTTGTGGAGCTTGCATTCCAATTTGTTCGAAGGAAGCTATAGACTTTAAGAACTCAACAAATAGGCAGATCATGGCTAACCTAAGAGGAGTGCTAATGGACAAGGAGCCTAACGAAACTAGGATTATTGCCTTTGTGGACAATAATGTTGGATATACGGGCATTGACTTTTTGGGGCTTGACCGTGTCAACTATCCTGAGAACATTCGAATAGTAACTGTTCCTTCCACCGCTATCATAGGCCTAAAACATCTGCTTTACGCCTTCGCTTTTGGAGCAGACGGAATCTTAGTGATTGAGGGGCAGGAAGAAATCGATGAACACTTCACCAAAAAACGAATGGTTGAAATGACCCGTTCGCTTGCCGAATATGAAATAAAAAGCATGCGTATTCGATACAGCTATGTGCCGTTGCCAGTATACAAGAAAGCCGCAGATTTGTTCACAAGATTCACAGAAAGAATTAAAAAATTCGGACCTCTTTCTATGGAAAAACGTAATAAGCTAAAAGAAAAGTTAGGCATCTAGGAGAAAAAACGCCATGGACATAATTGTATGCGTAAAACACGTTCCAGAAACGGCGGAAGCAGATCTTAAAATTAACCCTGCAGGAAACGCTATAAAAAAGAGCGATTTAGTTTTCGACATCAATGAATGGGACGACTATGCCCTGGAGGAAGCAGTGCAAATAAAAGAAAAATTGGGAGGCACTGTCACAGTCATAACAGTAGGTTCTGAAGACGCTGACAGCACTTTAAGAAAATGTCTAGCCAGAGGAGCAGACAACGCCATAAGACTTACCGACCAAAAGTTTGAAGGCTCCGACAGCTACGCCATCGCCAAAATTCTCCATAAAGTCATTAAAAACATGTCTTTCAACATCATATTGACGGGAGCCTTAGCAGGGGACGACGGCTACGCAGCAACAGGTCCAATACTCGCAGAACTTCTTGGAATCTCCCATGCCACCATGGTTAAAAAAATCGAATTAAGCAGTGACGTCGCCAAAGTCAACCGTGAATTAGAAGGCGGCTTAGAAGAAGTTGTAGAATTAAAGTTACCCGCTGTGTTAACAATTCAAACGGGGATCAACGAACCCCGCTACGTTTCCATCATGGGAATAAGAAAGGCGATGCAAAAGGAGACAAAGGTTCTCGGCTTAGCCGAAGTTGGCTTAAACGAAAATGAAGTCGGTGAAGCAGGTTCGTGGATAAAAATAGAAAAGATGTATGTGCCACCCGTGGAGAAACAAGCAGAGTTCTTACAAGGAACTCCCGAAGAAATTGCTGCGAAAATCGCCGAAACTCTCAAGGCAAGGGGGTTAGTATAGATGCAGGAAATTTTCGTTCTGGCTGAGCATAGACAAGGTCAAATTAGAGACATAACTTTCGAAATGTTAACCAAAGGCAGAGAATTAGCCGAAAAAACAAACACAGAACTAACAGCGCTACTCTTCGGAAAAGACGTTAAAGAACATGCCAAAACTCTTTCACAATACGCAAAAAAGGTTTTAGTAGTTGAGGACGCTAAGCTGGAAAACTTCAACTCAGAAGCCTATCAAAAAGTGCTATCCAACCTAATTAAGGAACACAAGCCACTACTAACCTCAATTGGGCACACTTCTTTCGGCGTGGACTTGGCTCCAAGCCTCGCTGCCTCATTAGATTCTCCCTTAGCAACGGACTGCATAGACCTAAAATTTGAAAACGAAACATTAACTGTGACTCGGCAAATATATGGCGGCAAAGTAAACGTTAATGCAACGCTTCGTAAAGCAGAAAGCTACATCGTAACTATTCGCCAAGCAGCTTTTCCAGCTGAAAAAAAAATCCCTATGAACGGAGAAATTGTTGAAGCGCCTTCGCCCCTTTCTGAAGAAATAACGGAAAAACGCTTTATCGAATATGTTTTGCCTCCTCCAGGCGGTGTTGACATAACGGCTGCAGACGTGCTCATAGGAATTGGACGCGGGATAAAAGACGAAAGCGAGATTCCCCCAGTGGAAGAGTTAGCAAAAACCCTCGGAGGAGTCCTAGCGTGTTCACGCCCAATCGTAGACAAAGGATGGCTTCCTAACGACCGCCAAGTAGGCAGCTCTGGAAAAACCGTTAAGCCAAAACTTTACATCGCTCTAGGAATAAGCGGCGCTTTCCAACATGTCCTCGGAATGAAAAACTCAGACCTAATCATTGCAGTAAACAAGGATCGAAACGCACCAATTTTCGGCGTAGCCGATTATGGTATTGTAGAAGACCTCTTCAAAATAGTTCCGCCTTTGAAAGCTAAAGTGTACGAACTGAGAGGATAAAAGTAACCCAACCTCTTTATTTTTTCTTCGATGGCAAATTCGACTTTTCTCGTATCTTTCACTTTTTCAAAACGGCAAATAACGCTCTGCAAATATAATATTGCTTTTTACGTTGTACTCTTTACGTTATATGTTTCTGAGTCTGACTACGATTTAGCAAGACGCAATATTTAATACGTAGTCTTGCACTTTAATTGTTTAGGAGAGCAACGTTGCAACACTTGAAAAAAATCCATTTACCCAAATTCCGTAAGCTACCTAAGCAAATGGTTGTCCCAAAAGCGCCGCCAAAACCTGTTCCCAGAGGCTTCAAGATTATTGAAAGATACCCATTGTATGAACCTTTTGCACATGTGGCTATAGTACAGAACCCAAAAACTGGCGAGTATAAATATATACTAGACGAGTTGCAGTTAGACCCTTTAGAACAGAACATTTACAACCGTGTTTTAGATATTTTGTTGGCCGAGATCGAGTCTCCAAAAGAGGAAATCGAAGATCCCAGAAAGTTTTTTGCTACCGCAGCAAGACGAATCGTTGATAAATACCGCATCAGCTTAGGATGGTTGCCGGATGTTTCTTGGTATAAAATACTCTATCATGCGGAGCGAGATCTTGTTGGCTTCGGAAGAATTGATCCGCTGATGCGTGATCCTAACATCGAAGACATATCATGCGATGGTATAAAAAAACCAGTTTACATATGGCATCGAAAATACGAAAGCATCGAAACCAACCTCATTTTCGAAGAAGACTCCGAATTAGACAACACAGTGGTTAAGCTAGTTCACATGGCTGGAAAACATGTAAGCTCTGCATTTCCAATAGTTGATGCCTCACTTCCCGGAAAACATAGACTTGCCGTATGTTACCGACGCGAAATCACGCCTTTCGGCACAGCATTCACTATACGAAAATTCAGAGAAGACCCGTATTCTATCATTGACTTAATTGACCTTGGAACATTCTCAGAAGAAATTGCTGCATATTTTTGGCTCTGCTTAGAAAATAGAGCATCAGTCATGATTCTAGGCGGCACTGCGGCTGGGAAAACAACAGCGTTAAACGCTCTTGCCTGTCTCATCAAGCCAGGAAGCAAACTAATCACAATAGAAGAAACAGCTGAGCTGAACCTCTCTCATGAAAACTGGGTTTCGTTGATTGCGAGAAGAAGTTATGGGCTTGGCGAAAATCAGACAGGTGAAGTAACACTTTTCGACCTTGTAAAAACTTCGATGAGACATAGACCAGACGTTCTTATAGTAGGGGAGATTCGAGGAAACGAAGCCTATGTCCTGTTCCAAGCGATGGCAACAGGTCACGGTGGCATGAGCACGATGCATGCTGAAGACGTTGACTCAGCGGTTAAGCGTCTTACTCAGAAGCCTATGAACATTGCACCTGCATACATACCGCTGTTGAACATCGTTCTATCTGTTCAGAGAGTTCATGTTAAAGTAGAGGGTGAAACGAAAGCGTTTAGACGTGTGATGGAAATAAGTGAAGTTGCAAACTACGAAGATTATCGAAGAACTTTCAAATGGAAACCTGGGCAAGACGAGTACTTGTCTTCATTCAACGATAGCGTCATGTTCCCCTTCATATCTGAACGCACCGGGTTGAGCGAAAAAGATTTGCAAAGAGAGATTGAGCAGCGCAGAAAAGTGTTACATTGGATGAGAGAACAGAACATACGAAGCTACAAAGATGTTGCAGCAATTATTGCGGAATATTATGCTAGACCAGAAGAGTTCTATGAAAAAGTTTCAGCAGGAGAAATAGAAGCATTTGCCATTGCTAAACACTCTTGAAGGGCTTTCATTCCGTTTTTTCGGAAGGTTAGCGCCAGCGTTCCTGAAGAACATCTTCGAGTTCGAAGGTTATCTCCAACGAGCAAATATGAGAATATACCCTGAAACATACGTCTCTCTAATGTTTTTTGCAGCCTTTCTGACCCTTCCAGTCAGCATAGTTGGTATTGTGCTTCTCTATTTCTTGAAACTAATTCCTCTTATCTTCTTGGTGCCCACTCCACTATTCGTAATGATCGCCTTTATGCTCACCCCCATGTCAAAAGCCAGCGAACGATCTCAACGGCTGGAAAGAGAAATGCCGTTTGCAGCAACCTACGTGGCTGTTATGGCATCAGGAGGAATCCCTCCATACACAAGCTTTAAGCGACTTAGTGAAGCAGAATTGTTGCCTGCTATGAGCCAAGAAGCAAGAAATCTAATTAGAGACGTAGAGATTTTCGGCGTAGATCCTTTAACTGCTATGCAAAAATCTGCAAAGGGAAACCCACTAGATATTTATCGGGAATTCGTCGGAGGATATGCTTCCACAGTAATTATAGGCGGGGATATTACTAGTTTCCTTGAAACAAAGGCAGAAGAGCTCTTCAAAACAAGAGCTGCAAGAGTGCGCTCGGCTGCAGAGCGTCTTGGTATGCTTCTAGAGTCATTTATTATCATCATGGTTCTCATGTCTCTATGCTTCTATATCCTATTCAGCGTGGAGTCAATTTATAGCACAGGAATGTCCTCGTACTCAGGAATAATCCTGTACACGTATGTTTTCACGCCGCTACTTTCGTTTGTGTTTATCTATCTTGCACATGGGATGCAGCCGAAATCTCCAATTACGGACTGGAGACCCTACAAGGCTTTTGGAATTTGTTCTGGGATAGCTGCGGTAGTTCTTATGCTTCTCACTAACTTCGTTGGCTTGATGTCGGTTCCATTTCTTGTGCCATTAGCGAATATTGTTGACCTTCCGACAGCAGTTGCAATAGCTTTAGTGATTACATCTGGACCGCCTGCTATTATCCACATGAGGCTTTCCGGAGAAAAAGCAAGCACTGAAAAAGGAGTTACTCTCTTTCTTCAAGATCTTACAGAAACTAGAAAGACTGGTCTTGCGCCCGAAAAATGTATAGAAACTCTTTCCAATCGGGAATATGGCAGTTTTAGCAAGCATTTGAAGAAGATAACGGCTGAACTTTCTTGGGGAATCCCGATAAGGAAGGTTTTCATGGATTTTGTTAGCCGAACGAAGAGTTGGGCGACGCAGATTGTTATGTTTCTTTTGGTGGAGACAATTGATGTTGGCGGTGGCACCATTGCGATGATTGAGTCGCTTGCAAGGTTTAGCACTACGACGCAGGAGGTGGAAAGGGAGAAGAAGATGGCGGTTAAGCCTTACATAATGATGCCTTACTTTGCAGCTCTTATGTTGGTGGCTACAACTGTTATGATGCTTACTTTTACAACACAGACAGTTGGTCTTGCGGGTTCTGAGGCAACGACTACAGTTGACATAGATTCTCTACTAATCATCTTCTCCACATCAGTCATAATTCACAGCTATTTAATTGGGCTTGTAGGAGGGAAGATAAGCGAGGAATCCGTTGCGGCAGGCTTCAAACATTCGGCGTTACTGACAATAATTGCAATAGTAGCAGCGAAAGTGGCTCCATCTCTGATTAGCTTTACAGGAGGTTAATCATTGAGATGGTTTTGAAGGCAAGTAGAAGACGCCGAAGTAATAGGGCGATAAGCCCCGCTATTTCTGCAGTTATAATAACTGGAGTTATGGTTGCGTTAATTACTGTTGCGTTTGCCTTTGCCAGCAACTTTCTCTTAGTCAGAATGGCTGAAAGTGAATTTAACTCTACGAAGCAGTTTATGCAGACTTTGGGACTTCAGATAGACGACGTTGCATGGGTAATTGGACGCACGGAAACTGCTCGCTATTCAAGCAGATATGGCAGCATTGCTTTTGAGTCCGCGTTGAATTATACAATTTACATAAGCACTAACGGGTCGGAACCCATTGAGAAATTTTACACGAACACAGTAGGCATCATCTGTTTCAACATGCCTGTAGCGCAGTACTCCGTTGGGAACGACTATTATGAGTTGATTTATCCTTCTTCTAACGATGGATTTTTGTTAAGTGGGGCTTCTGCGCCTGTTGCGAGGATTTTTGCGGTTGAAAAACTTCCAATGACAGATGGCAGTTTTGTAAGAGTTGTAGTTATGCCAACTATAAGGATGCTAAATCTGAGGATAGGTAACATGAACTATACTCGACTGTATCTGCCTATTCTTTTAGAAGGAGAGGGTCCTAAACATTCTCAGTCTGTTACTCTAACTGGGCAATCTTTTTCGAAGTTGGGAGAAACCGTAACTGGAATTAGAGTTGTGGTAAGTTTTCCTATGAAAGAAGATGGATTTAACGAGTTTTTCTTCAATTTTCCTGAAATTGAGGAATCAATATCGTTAGCTGGAGAAACTGTTCTTGAGCTTTACGTTGGTGAAGTGGATGTGGCATTTGGGGTGCATGCTTGATATGTGGAGGGTGTTTTAGATGCCGCATCAGAGTATGGAATACGCCATCATGGTTCCGATTCTTTTGATGCAGGTTATTTTGATACCTGTGACTGCTAGTTGGATGATGGATGCTTGGGTTGTTCGGCGTAGGGAAACAGCGCTTCAAGACGTTGCAAGCCACATAGGAACCACTATTCAGCAGCTTTATTTCTCCTTGAACCGTGAAGAAATAGCGGCTGGAACCACTACTCAAGCCGCAAACGTTCCGCCATTCATCGAATCTATTCCATACGTTATCACGGCGTCTAATAGAAGGGTTGAGAATAGCACAATAATAGATTTGTATTTAACTATGATGGGAATAGGCACCACAGCAACCACTCGCGTTACGTTGGGTCCTAACGTGCTGTGGGGGCAATCAACTTTTGTGAGCAATTCTACGAGTGCTAGCATAAAGGTTGAAAAATTCTCTAATGGCACTCTCAACTTTTCGTTTGGATAGTAGAGGAGAGTAAAAAATGACAGGAGTAACTATTGACCATTTGGTTGCAACTGTGGCTTTCATAGGGGCAATGCTATTGTTTATCGGTCTTTTTACTCAGACGTTGCAAACTGCGATTTTGTATCAGCAAAATAGACATGTATCGCTTAAAGCCAGCGATCTACTGGATAACATTTTGCTGAGTCCAGGCTATCCATACAAGTGGGGTGAGACAAATGCTACTTTGTCTTGTTTTGGGCTTCAAAAGCCAGGGACAAGCGGCTACGTGCTTAGCTCCTTCGCTCTCATGAGGTTGACTTCTCTTTCTGGAGAACCAGTAGAGTATCCCCGTGATTCAGGAAAATGGTACAACAATATTAGTTTGGGACCTAGTGGTTACCTGTTTATCCCAATTAGTGATTCTATAAACTATGAGACAGCTTCTAGACTGTTAGGGGTAAATGGTACTTATGGATTTCAACTCAGCATTGCGCCAATAGTGAAAGTGTCTATATCTGAGTATCAATCTAATCCTTTGATTTTGAAAGTTGAGGTTGACGGTCCTGGTTTTCCTCTAAGTGGAGCTGCTTTGAGTTATTATTTTTACCGAAGCTACAAAACGGGAAACTATGCCTCTATAAAGATTTTTACTGACACGGCGCAGACTGACTCGGCCGGTGTGGCGTATTTAAATTTCGCCTTTGATGGAGCAAGCGAAACATATACTATTGTCGTATATGCACGTCTGAGCGGCCTTTTTGGTTTAGGTCACTATTCTCATAGAACATTCACTCGAGGTGGCGGTGTTATGCCATTCGTTGTAGACTATGAAGCGGGGAAAGTTTACCTTGCCCACAGTTGGGATGTGCATGATCAAGGGTCGCCAGTGCCTGCTTATGCATTCAATGCTACGTTTTTTATCTTGACTGAAGATTTTGATTTTCAGGAGTGGCCTATAGCCAATTCTACTGGTATTCTTAATTATGGTGTTAAGAACTATGAACTGACGACGCTTCCTGTTGGATGTCCAGGGTTTTTGCTTGTTACCTATCGCGTTAGCGCTATCGAATATGGGATATCTATTATGCCGTGGGGCATAGGCACTCTAGCTGTTTCTACGTTGTTCGGCGATAATCCCTATGGTAATGTTTGGACTGCTACCGATCTTCGCCAAGTAACTGTTGATCAACTGGCGTATCAAGCGAAGATTACATGTTGGAGCTTACAAGGTTATCAAATTTGGAATCCAACGGGGTGATCTTAGGAAATGTTGCGAACTATCGAAATTTCGATGGTGATTCTTATCTTGGCGGTTGCATTCATTGCAGCAACGTTTTTCGCAGTTTTACCGTCTCCCAAGCAAATTTCATCTCCAAACCTTCGACAACTTGCCCTAACAACACTTCAAGTCCTCGACGTGGATAAATCATTAACTGAAGCCATTTTTGAAAACCCCACAGACCCAGCTTGGACAGATTTGGAGATAGCTCTCTCTGCCAGCTTGCCACCTAACATAGTCTACAATCTAACCGTCTACGACATTACTAAGAGCAGTGGCGACGCTCTGACCTACAGGAAGTTTCACTCAATCACAAATTCTGAAAGCGGACTTGGAACCGACTCAGAAGCGTCCACATACCTCGTCATGTCAACAAACGTAACATTCGCAGTCACGCCGCAGAAAATCTCTGGAACGCTTTATATTCTCAACTGCAGCGACGCAAACGGATGGTGGATCACAGGCTACACTAGCCAAAGCCTAGCTGAAGACCTTTACAACTTGCTTTCACCTTATTTCAACACAACCATAATGGTGCAAAACACAACAGACCTTGGGCATATTTTGGACGGCACCGAGATTTCTAGTCTCCCCTACGAGAACGTTACAAACGCAGTGATAATAAACACCTGCGGAGAAGCGGTGCCAATTCCCTCAGCATATGCTGACTCATACCCTCGAGACTCTTACGCTGAATACTGTTACGAACTTGGCAAAAGAGTCAACCAGTACAACTGGACCTGGGTAAGCATCGTTGGATACCCGTTCTTCTATGTTAGTAACACCATAAAATTAGCAAGCAGTGACAACAGTTGGGGAATTTACGGAATGCGAATGGTAACTGCAGGTGGACTTAATTCCTTTCTTAGAGGCTTAGACGTAGAAAACTATCCATCTTACAGCTACGACGGCTCATGGATTACAGGAAGCCCCGGCGTTGTCTATTTTTCCACAGAAGCATATTACTATTCAAACTATTACGGCATTTATCCTTCGCCCTACCAAACCGCAACACGTGCATTGCCTTCTTGGATCCAAGGCACGTATCACACAACTGTAACGGCAAGCGTGTTCAATCCAGTGAGCGACCGATATGCTGCCGCAACTTTCAAACACACTGGCACAGGAGCTTTTACTGCAATTGGGTTAACGAGAACGCCTGATATAAGAATAACCGCTCTTTCTCTACTCATGTATTACCACCCAATCATCTACAAATCTGAATTCACTTTAACTGCTGGCGAAAGACCCACACAAAGGCTTATAGTACTACAGCTTAGCCAGCAAGGAGGAAGTTAACATGAAAAAGCTACTTAACAAAAAAGGGCAGTTCTCTATAATCGCTGCGTTGCTAGTTGCCATCGTGCTTGTCACTGCCATTATCACAACATATTCTATAATACGCAACACTCCCATTCGGGGACGTCCTCAAATCTTAGGTGCTACTAATGAGATGAATCTGGCTATAAATCGTGTTCTCGAATTTGTAGTTGGATACTATGGCTCAATTTTGCAGGTTACAGGTAACAGAACGTATGCCCAAAGTCTTGTTGCAGACTATTTGCGAAGCAGTTTAGAAAACATAGCTTATACACATCCTGACTGGAGTCCTTCTTTCCACATCAACTATTCGCATGTAGGCACTTCATGGTTTAACCGCACTAGTTCCAGCGAAGGCTCTATCAACGTAACTTATTCGTTGATAGGGATAGGCATTTATGGAATACGATTCGCCACTTCAGTCGGGCTTGATGTCACCGTTAACCCTTCCAATACAAGCTCCGTGCTTGTCAACGTAACTCGCGACAATGATGAACCATATCCTAAGCTAGGCCAAAACAACTTCTTCTTCTACAGCTACAACTACATCGAGTCCGTTTGGGAATTGAATAACAATGGGCTGGTCATTAACTCTATTATGTCCGCGGATTCCTTTTCAGTCTATAACATAACAACCCCAAGCGGCATTGACCCGTCATCTTACATGCTTCAAGTGGTTGATTCTCGAGGGATTATGGTTTCAGCTTCAACTTTTTCGCATTACACTTATACTTTCAGCTGGAATCAAATACTGTACTCGTCACTTAGCCAAGATACAATGGTCGTAGAAGCCCTTCAAAATGGCACTCTAAGATGGCTAGGCCAAAACCTTCAACTAACAACAAGTGGCAAACCCATACCACCAATTCCAGTAAAAGCATTTCACACCAATCAAACTATTAACGGAGTAAGCCGTGAAGTGCCATTCCAAACTGAAGACTGGGGATCAAACTACAAAGTGCCGCTGGGCTTAACAAGTAACGCAAGTGTCTTCAGCAATAGACATATTTTTGTTTTCCTCTGGAATCATGAGGTTGAAAAAGTCACGTTGTGGTGGGATGGAAGAGACATAGCGAACCAGACACCCTACGCTAGAATAAACAGGTACTTCACCGACGACGTTAGCAACCCTGACCACGGTATTCTCTCAAATGGAAAAATAGATCTCACCATACATAGAGAATGGGACGAATGGAGTGTAACCTCAACTCTCGGAGTTTCCTCGGCAAAGGCGGAGTTTTTACGGATAAATGATGAAAAACCGGCCTATGGTGCAAGTCCTTCTTACGTGATTCACGATGGTATAGTGAGAGATATAGTGCAGCAAGAGGCTGAATGGTCAGGTGGGGTTAATGGCTGTCCTAACTTATATGCGCAGATTGTCGTAACCCTTCCAGCAAACGCCACCTATTACACATACGTCGCACGGATAATATTTGTAAATTCCACCCAAAGCAGAAACATTAATGATCTAAGCGCCATTCAACTTACTATAGGAAATGGTCAACCTCTAACAGAAAATGGAACTGCCACTTCTACCGCTAGCGGGCTATTCTACAATTTTACAGACTTTCCCACAGGATGGGCTCATCACTGGAGCGAATTTATCACGGGAACCACGGGTGCTGGGATCATGTTCACTGATGACGTAAATCGGCTACTTTACTTTTTTGATGATATTGCTGGTCAAAAGACTGGAGCGTTAAATGTAATCAGTTCTGGGCGGGTTATTGAGTTCAACCCCGTAGAGATGGCTTCTGCTTCGTTCCAGTATGCATTGGATATAAGTTGGCACGGTGCTGTTGTTAACTTTGATGGAACTGACCCTATATACTCAAGCTCAGGCAGCGAAGAAGGACTATGGGTGATGGTGGAGTCTCCGCCTACTGTTGCTGTGAGTACTGCTGGCTGATTTTATCTAAGAATTCTGCCTAGTACGATCCAAACAATGTCGCCCATTGTAAGCGCTAAGATTAAACCTATTGTGATGAAGATTAACATTGGCAAACCAGGCGTAGCCCAAATCGTATTTTGTGTCTTTCCTTCACTTTTGGCTTTGATGATTCTTTGAACAATTTTTTCTCGGTTCTCATCATTTGGAAATAACAATAAGCGTCTCTTCATCTCTCCTTGTTGTGTCGTCTGGTAATCTTCAAGAGGATACAGAAACGATCCCTCCAAGTCTGCAACTGAAACCTTGTAGCCACACAATAAAGCTAATGTTTTACGCCCAAACGATTCGTTTTCGTATCCTTCAAAGAGTTTCTGACCAGTTCTTTGTCTCCACAAGAGGTTGCGGAGGAGAGCATAGAACACGCTTAAAGCAGCAATTATTACACCGTTGCTGAAGACTGTGATGGGAAAAATGAAAGAGACAAACCCTGACAGTGGCTCAACAAAGTCTAGAGGCAGCGGCATTGCCAAAGCTATACAGATGAGTGCTTTTGCGTCTGCTCCGCCAAATGCTCCTACATAAAATAGAGCTATTGAAAAAATGGAGGTAATTGCGAAAGAGACACCATAATTAATCATTGACTGAAGCGTATCTATAAAGGGTGGGAAAAACAAGAACTGCGCAAAAGTCAGCAGGAAAGCGACTGGTGCAAAAACAGTCCAAACATTATTGCTCACTTCACGTGTTTTAAAGTCGCTCCAAGAAGCGTAGGCTAAGAAGATTAAAGAAATGATGATGCGCGTCCAAGACAGTAGCTCTTCCATTGTTGAGTTCCACATTGTTCGGTTTTCGAATAGTCTCATTTAGAAAGAAAGAAGTAATAAAAGTTGGCGATTTTCGAATCGCGGTTTTATGGTAGATATACATTTTATGTGGGCGGCGCGGCATGAGTGAACTCTTTGGGTGTTCCAGTTTCAGGCACGATTTTAAAGTAGTATGTTTTGCCGTTTGTCCAATAAGAATCTAAAGCGTTTGGCCAGTCGAGAACTACTGTGATCTTTTGGTCGACTGCCAGAAGTTTTCCTGTTGTGCCGAGGTCTGTATAGATTGTGACTTCTAGGAGGTTTGAAGCCGTATTGCCTATGTAAAGGCTGACGAGTTTTGCGTCGCTTGTTCCTTCGTTTTTAACATCTATGCTGGTTGTTTTAGCCGTGGAGTTCCAATACACGTTATCGATGCCTAAGATTGTTCCGCCTGCGGTTGTTTGTGCTCCCATGAAGGTCATTACCCAAGCGTATGTAACGACTATTGCTGCTACTGCGATTACAATTAGAAGCAGTGTAGCTAGGATTGGAGAAATACCTTTTCTTGATTTCAGCATTTTTAGCAAGTTCGTTTGCACCTCTCCTTTAACCATTCTGCGAATGCTTATTTAACACATATGAATCCAAAATCAACATAACAAATCCCTATTTCCCATATTCTCCTTCCAACACTGCGCAAACCTCTTTACCCTTCCTAATGAAACCAAACGCAATTGAACCTCAGGGCAAGCGCTGCCATAGCTTAACATAGTGTGTGCACTAATATAAATATATTGTTTCTTAATATGGCATACACCCCGCAAAGCAACCCCTTTTGAACCTCGGGCTCGATGCATCACGCGTCGCATCTAAAGTAGGAATAACAAAGAGGAAAATGAAAAAAAAGAATATGAGTTTTTTACTCATATTCCACTTGGATGTCGAAATCGTACGTTCCACTTGCTCCTACAGTAGCAACTACTTCGAATGTCATTTGATAGTATTCGCCTGCCTGTAACGGGTCATTTCCAGTGTATGTTTCATAGGAATCAGAGGTTGTTATATCTAGTGTGTCAACAAACACCCATGATGTTGTTGAGTTTTCATAGATGTGCATTTTGCATTCAGTAAAATCGGTTGCTGATATTGTCGTAGTTACACTAATAGTCATGTTATGTGCTTCAGTGTCATTGTTCTTAAGAAAAACGCATTCAGTGAAATTTCGCGGAGTTCCAGGTTCCACATCAAAATCCACAGTATACGTGCTGCCTGATATTGTTGCATCGCCAGGAGAATCTAGACCCTCTATCCATATGAATTTTGCAGCTCCTACTGTGACACTTCCGTCTATGTACATGTATCTGAAAGTAGCTGCACTTGCTGTGGCTATGAGTAGCGTTGATATCAATAGTAGTATAAGTTTTGCTGATTTCTTGTAGTTTATGTTCATTTTGTTATTTCACCTCCCTTCTTTCTTTGTATATCCCGCCAAAACCTTAGGAGTACGTAGACACTTGCTCCTAAGACTCCAACACATGCAATTCCCAAAATTATGTATACGTATATGGCGCCTACTATGAAGGCAGATTCACCCAATGTTGGCTTAATGGACACGAAGGCTGTTGCGCCTATTAGGAGAGCGGCTGAGGGGATGGTTATTTGCCACCATTTTGGTTTTATGAGAGCGTAGATGCCTACGCTGACTACTATGGTGTCGAAGGCGAAGACGCTAATGAACATGAGGTCTAAGGGAAGTTGTGGGAGTGGAATTATTGCGTGTGGGGCTTCGACAGCGTAGTTGTATAGGAACATCGTTGATATGATGAAAGCAGGCGCTGTAGCGACGATTGAGAAAAGCTTTGCAATGGTCATCGTCTTTTTATAGAAGAATAGGTAGACGTTGAGGGCGGCAATGTTGGTTACTGCAATGATTAGGTAGATGAAGCTGTACCAGAAGCGCATGTAATCTGGGAAAGAGGCCATGAATTCGCGGGTGACGAGGAGTTGCCCAAAGCCTGCTAGAGCGACTAGTTGGTAGAGGTAGGCGAGTTTGTCTGGAAAGTATTTGTCAAATATGCACGTTAGTAGGCTTGTGGCTAAGAAGAAGTCAATGCCCAGTAGCATGAAGAACTCTGGCATCAGGGATTGCATTTTTTTGTCTTTCCTGCAGGGATGGAAGAGACTTGTTTTGTGTACGATTTAAGAGGTATGAATTCTGAATCCGAATTAGAATATGACGTAAATGTGTTTACTTCGGATTAGAAATAGAATCATTTGTTTGCAATAAAATAGAATTGATCTCTATACAATACAACGCTAGGTAATGATTTCATAGACATAAGGCGGGTTCGTGGTGCGTGTTTCGAGAGCTATGCCAAGGAGAGCTTCAAGGTATCCACGTTGTACCTCATGGTTGTTGATGTAGGGAGCTTTGATCATTATATACTTGTCTCGTTGGAAAAAGTCGCCAAGACCTTGAACGCGAAGACGTTTGAAAACTTCTGACCATTTTTCTTTGTCTGTTGTGTTAAGATCTAGAGTGGCTTCCATACTGATTTTTGCGGCTTCACCCGCTTTTTTACCTACTTCGTGGTGTTGGTCTGGGGGAATGTATTGGAGTAGGGTGTGGATTAATTCTATGTTGATGAAGGCGATGCGGCTGATGCCGGCATAGTATTCGCCGGGGTATTTCCAGTCGTAGATCATCATACTTCTGTAGACATCTAACATTTTGGAGACGAGTTGTTTTATACCTGCTTCTTTTCCGTCTTGGATGAGTTTGTCTATGTACTTGCGTTCCTCTTCTTCAAGGATTATGGTGGTGCGTCGTACGTGTTCTTTTTCGTTTTTCGGTGGCGGCGTGTCTTTGGCTGGCTGCATATTTGGTATATCCTTTTACATACCTTATATGTTTTGCTGCTTAATAAGCAGTTAAGCAATTGAGACAAAAAGCGAACGCGCTCGTGGCTTAGATTAGAGTCTTCGTATCCTCCAGATATAAATGGCCTTTCGGCTTAGGATTTCCTTTCTTATTTAGCTCTTACTCATTTTAAGCATGTAACAAATCAGCACATATGTTTTTTATCTCCACATTTGTAACGCTGTTTTCAGTTCTTTGTGTGTTTCTGCATATTTCTCTAGAACTATGCCTTGCATTTTTGCGTCAACCGCCTGCCTCATCGCTTTGGCGCCAGCGACGGTACCATCCCTGTGACCATGAATTCCTCCTCCCGCTTGAATAACAAAGTCTTTTCCGAAAATCTCAATTAAGGCTGGAACCAAGCTTGGGTGAAGACCTCCTGAAGCCACTGGTAAAACAGGCTTCAAACCGTCTATTTCAGCTTTTAGCGCGTCACAGTTTTCCAACACCTCTTCTCTCGTTTCAGACATTTTTCCAACAGCGGTACCCACGTGGAGCTGGTCCACTCCAATTATCCTAGATACTTTAGCAATCACCCGCATAGCAACTCCATGCTCAGAGTCTTTCGTGAACGCCGCATGTCCCGCTCTGTGAGCATGGATTACTAGGTCGAAGTTTTGATTGCGTAATGTCTGCAAGGCAGCAAAACCACAAGTAAGAATGTCCACCATCATATATCGTCCACCATGTTCTTCCACGAACTGCGCCCGCTCTATCATATGACTCGTCTCTGAGGTCACGTTAACCATGTAAACCTTCTTTTCACCAGTCTCCTGTTCAGCTTTATCTCTACACTCCAAAGTTTTTATAACACGATCTTCGAAGGGATTAAATTGTTGACTGCTCAAGTTTTCATCATCCTTCACAATATCACACCCGCCAACCCACGCATTAAAGGCAACTTCTGCGTGATCCTCGGTCTTCAAACCAAGTTTCGGCTTAATTATCGTGCCAACCAACGCTCTATCTTTAACCTCTAAAAGCTTTCGAACTCCATCAATGCCATATTTCGGGCCTTTGAAATTGTCAGCAATCTTTGAAGGAAAATACACATCGTTAAGCCTAAGCTTCCGCAGAGCACCCAAACCGAACACGTTTCCAGCTATGCTGCTGAGAATGTTAGGCATATTAGCAAGTTCGAACAGCTCAACTGGGTAAGCTATGCGAACGTTGTTTCCGTTGATTTCGAAGACTGTGGCACGCAATTTTTCCACATAAGTTTTCACCGTTGTCAGTTCAGTCCATGTTCCTATGGAACTTTCAGCAGCAACTCCGCCTGCAGCCACTTTAATATCAATTCCTCTCGGCTCAACATAAAAATCACAGATTAAATCGTCTTCTTTAGGGCTATATGAAAAGTCGACAAAGTCCACGTATTTCACATTCTTTCCTCCAACAACCCACAGTTTCTTTAAGAATATTTTTTGCTCTTGTGTCACAAATATCCTGTTTTGCAGCTCTCAGCTTTTGATATAAGACGAGTATTATTAGCGTTTGTGTTTCGCAGAAAAGAACTATTGTTTCAGCCGTATAGAAAAATACGATGCTCCCACTCGCTTTTGCAGTTTTCGCTTCTCCAATAAAATAACCAATCTCTTTGAGGAATATAAGTTGCCATCTTCAAATTCCGCCGAAATACCACATTTTCTGATTTTTGATTCAATACATTTATTAAATTAGTCTTGCAAAAATGCGAACTATGCCAAGGAAAAGGCTTGTTCACTCAGAGAGTGAAGGGGTTCTCATTGTTCTCACAGGCTCCGCTACCGATATGAGCGATTTCAATCTCAGTCCCTTCAGGGCATTCACGGGAGGGTTCCCAACAGGCATTATTCCGAAAAGATTGCTGAAAAAGTATTGGTACCCGCCGGTGCCTAATAACAAAAATGGCATTGCTAGATATGCACCTTATGGAATGCGAAAAATCGAAGCCGTGTTGATTAAGGAATTTGGCGCCGAGAACGTTGCGGTTGTACATCCGAATAATCTGCAAAAGGTTGTGGGACCAAAAACAAAGGTTGTTGGAATCTCTTCTATGGAGCCAGCTGGAACAGGTTTTGTCAGCCGAACTTACACATCCTTTGTAGGCTTTGGTGGCGAACCCATAGCAGCTGCTGAATTCAGAGAACTAATGAACAAGCCAATTCTTCGAAAGTGGGGTGCTAAAATAATTCTTGGAGGCACAGGTGCATGGCAAATTCATAAAGCGAAACTGCAAAAGAAATACGGCATAGACTGCATTGTTATGGGTGAGGGTGAAAAGACAGCTTTGAAAATTTTTCATATGGCTCTCAATGGCGAAGAGCTTCCTCTACTAGTTGAAACCGAATCGCCTGACCCAGAAGAAATCCCATGCATTATACAACCGTCAATTTTTGGCATCGTGGAAGTTATGCGTGGCTGCGGACGCGGTTGTAAATTCTGCTCACCAACATTGAGGAGACGTTACTCCTTTCCTCTAGACCATGTCTTGAAAGAGGTTGAATTGAATGCGAGTAAGGGCACAAAAATGATAATTTTGGCTAGCGAAGACTTGTTTTTATACCAGTCTAAGGAGAAGTTTCTACCAGATCGTGAAGCGGTTGTAAAATTGATTAAATCAATTGCTGCTGTGCCTGGAGTCAAGTATATTCAACCTGCTCATGCGTCTTTGGCACCTGTTGTTTATGATCCTAAGATGATCGAAGAGATTAGTCCGATTCTTCTAGAGAAATCTCTGTGGGTTACGAAGGGCACTAGGCATAGCTCGGTTGAAATTGGCATAGAGACTGGAAGTATTCGACTTATGAATGAGCACATGAAAGGCAAAATGTTGCCGTACAAACCCAAGGAATGGCATGACGTAGTAACGAAGGGAATTGAAGTTATGAACGAAAACAGTATTTGGCCATTAGCAACATTAATCATTGGTTTGCCCAGTGAAACCGAGAATGATACGATCGCAACGCTTGAACTAGTAGACAAATTGAAACGCAGCAAACTATTCTATGTGCCCTTGCTGTTTACTTCGGAAGAAGACTGCATGCTCAAAGAGGCGCGACACATGGATTTAAAACATTTAACGCCGCTGCAATGGGAGCTTATAGCTACATGCTGGAAACGCAACATAGAGGTTTTCGTTTCGGAGGACCAGTATTGGAAGATAAGGTTTGGTGCATTGATTGCGTATGCGATTTATTATAGGTGGAAGCATGGAAGGAAGGTTTTGAAGCCGATAATGAGGTTTTCAGGATGGACTTGATAAATGTTAATTTCAGAGCTGAACACTTTAACATATTATAAACACTTCTAACTTGAAATAGTGCTCCGGCCGGGATTTGAACCCGGGTCGGTGGCTTTCCCTCTTAGAAAAGACGAGAGGCCACTATACTTAACCGGACTATACTACCGGAGCTCGAATAATACTACTTTTTTCATTTGCGTTTGCGATATATAGCAATACCGTCTCTCGCTTTAGCGTACATATTCGACCCCTGCTCCAATGAGTTTAGTTTCTTCTTCTCACGCACGCTGTAGGCGGTTAGGTCTTAAATCCTTCAAAAGCCAACTACTTTCACAAGTAACAAATAACACAACATCACTACCACCGCAACAACCCCATACTTTGCCGCGGTTTCCTGTAGCTTAATGACGTTTCTTGTCGACGGTTCCTTTAACATATCAGCATAACGCCTGACAATGGGTACGGAAAGGGGAAAGAATACCAAAAACAAGAATAAATGTCTGTAAGGCAGCAAACCAAAAACTGAATAGACTAAGGGCGAGAAACATGCTAATACAAACATAAATCCGGCGACAATGGCACCATTCTTTCTTCCGTATTGGACAACAAAAGTGTGAATTCCCATTTTACGGTCTACTTTATAGTCTCCAATGGCCTGAATAACGTGACCACTACAATGAATCAGCATTAGCGGCATGGCACCTAACAGAATCAATGAAACATCAGAGTTTAGCTTGCCAGTTAACTCCAACCCCATTAAGAATGGCATGAAGCCAGCACCTACTCCTGAAACTATAAAGTCTGCGATTGGCACTGTTTTCAGTCTGAAGGGGGGAGCAGAATATGCAGTTCCGAACGTAAGATAGATGACAAACAAGGGTAGGAGATACGCATCAACCAAAATTACCAAAACTAAACATAGAATAATTAGCGAAAGGGAAAAGATTAACGCTGTCCGAGGCGCTATTCTCTCAGAGGCAATGGGCATATTAGACTTGAACACGTTCTCTTGATCCTCCTTTCGGTCGAAGTATTGATTCAAGATGAAGATACTGGCTGTAGCAAGTGAGAAAGCAAACAAGACAACAAAGAAGCGCTCAGGAGTGGGTAAACTCAGGACGATGCTTCCTAAGCCAAAACTAAAAAGCCACCCAAGCCAACTCCCAACTCTCGTAACCTTAAGGTATACCATAAGCGTCGAGAACCAGCGAGTTCCTGAAAAGCTTTTACCAACCTTCACAATTCCAACTCACACAGTAATTAGTGAATAATATTAAAATTGTTTTGTTTAGAAACTTTCAATAAGCTTTATGTACGCGCCTCCTACCGGAGGTACCTCCATGTCATTTGGGATAAACTGACAGCGTGTGCGTATAAAGATATGATAGCCAAGTCAGAGAGTTCTTATCGGTAAACTTCTTGTTTAATAAAGCCCATTAACACTAGCTTCTACGAAGGGTAACACATAGAAAAAAGAGGGAGTAAATTGGGAAAAGCTAGATTCGGTAAGTGTCTACTTTCGGCTTCTTTCCTTTCTTCTCTACTTTCAATACTCCTTTTTTCTGGAACTTATAAAACCTTAATTAGTTATGTTCGACATTTTATTATTAGGAGAGGTTCAGATTATGAAGAGAAAGTACTTAATCTTGATTTTAGTAGGAATCTGCGCCTTTGCTCTATTTGCTGTATTCGTAGCAAATATACAGGCTGATCAGAATTTCAAAGCTGAGTATGGCACACTCCATCCACCAAGCTTAGGTGTGAAGCCGAGGGGTATGGGGGACATTCCTGTGAATGGAATACCATGTAGTCCTCACCCATGAGAGTTGTGTGCACAAAAAAAGAAGGGATAGAGGGGCGAAAATATCTAGCCTATGATCTGGTGAAGGATTAGCGCTACGATTAGAGCGATTATGGAAATCACCATGATTCGTGTTCCGTAAAGAAAATTTGTTTTCTGCCCTTGCCTGAGCCCTGAAAACCACAAGATTGCACCACACATGATTAGAAAAGCGGGAAAACCATACATCATCGTTTCGTCGTAAATAGAGCCAACTAGAGTTACGATGGCGACAATTATTATAGCAAATATATCTAGGATTGGAAATTTTGCAAAAGCCTTCTTGCGTGATTCTTCCCAAGTCATCTATGCGTTTCCACCGTTTCATGTCGAATTTCTTGTATCCTAAGTTTCTATTGATTTCCTATAAAAAAGATGGGTGTTTGCTAAAAGCTTCTAGCTTTTTGCAATCAATTCTACTAGAGCTGTAAACCGCAAGCATACAGCCTCGGAAACAAAGCTCTCAACAGAGTTGTGTGCTAACCAAGGCGATTTCTCCATAATAAACTGGAACATTTTCACGTCCACGTCAACGGTTACAGGCTTAGTTCTGCCATGTCGCTTTCTTCTCTGTCTCCACACAACTCCTTAGTTATCTCTATGTGGCTCCGCTTGCTGAACCAGTTTTGGCTATTCACATAAGAATCTTCATTGGGCGTTACCATGTCATGTAATTTGTGGGCTTCCTTGTAGATCATCTCCCTGCAAACGTCTGCTATGGTTTGTTTGCTGCCGAAAAACTCCAAGTGTTCTTTTAGAAAGTCGTGGAACGGCTGAAACAGCGTTACGTGCACTGGAACCATGTCTCCACCTAACTCTTTCGCGAAAGCTTTCGCAAGAGCCTCTTTCTTTTCCGTTACTTGCTCACTCAAACCCTTTCACCTTTCTCTAAGCAAGTGTGAAACCTTTTGCCAACAAAAAATCTTGTTCAGATAATACGCATTCTCTAGCCTAGATTATTTGCTTAAGTTTTTCATTTTACGTTATTTTTATAGGTGAGTAGCTTCCCTTTTTTGAGTAAGGTGCATAAGAGTGAGCAGCCCTCACATCAACACACAATCATGGAGACGACAATTTATGTTATACAAGCTTGCTGAGATAGGAGCTTACCATAGAACAGTGAAAGTCTCTACCCAATATCTAGCAGAAAAAACTGGTGTTTCTCAACAAACAGCCTCTCGCAACCTTATAGAACTCGACAACCTAGGCTGGATTAAACGGTCAATTACGCCAGAGGGCTGCCTAATCACGTTGGCTGATGTTGGGAAAGCGCAGTTGAAGAATTTGTATTCAAAGTTAAAAGTCATAATAGAAGCGGCTCACCCAATTTCAGTAACACTTGAAGGCGTAGTGTTTAGCGGTCTAGGCGAAGGTGCCTACTACGTTAAGCAAGACGGCTACCGAAGACAGTTCATTGAAAAACTTGGATTCGACCCATATCCTGGAACTTTAAACATCAAGTTAACCTCCGATTATGACATGAAAACCAAACAAGAGCTGGAAGGCTATCCAGCTATAGAAATCGAAGGCTTCAAAGATGAGTTGCGAACGTTTGGCGCAGTTAAATGCTACCCGGCTTTCATAAACAACAAAGTGAAAGCTGTCTTAATGTTTGCTTTTCGAACTCATTACGATTCCTCTGTGTTAGAAATCATCGCGCCTCAATACTTACGTAACCAGCTTAAAATTAAGGATGGACAGAAAGTGAAGCTTGAAATCTTCACAATGCCCTAATAAACCATTAAGATCTTTCGATTTTTCGCCAACCAATATCCAATTCCTAATCCCGCGACAAGGCCGCCAAAATGAGCTAGTATGTTTGTACCTGCAGAAACGGTAATCAGGAGGAACATAAAAGCGAAAAGCAAAGCCCCCATCACAGAACGTCCCACCACCTTCCTCAAATACACTATGACGGCACCGAACAATCCGAAGATGGCGCCAGAAGCTCCAGCAGATACTGTTAATGGGGGTAAGAATAGGCTGAGAAGGTTACCTATTAGCCCTGAGGCTAAGTAGACAGTATAGTACTCGGTGTCGGTGAAGAGTTCTTCTGCTCTTAACCCGAATATCAATAGGAAGAACGTATTACTGGCGAGGTGAACTATATCAACGTGAACGAACATGGATGTGATTAGCTGCCACCACCAACCATAATGAAAAACCGCGTAACCATACTGGCCATATACCTCTAGGACACTGTCTGCAGTGAAAATGAAGTTGTGCCCTAAGAAAGACGTATAGATGTAAACCGCTAAGTTAATGACCACCAAGAAGAATGTCGGTGAAAACCCGTAGGTTCTACGTACGTGCATCTTCTAACCTCCGAAGATTTCATGGTGCTGTAAGTTACCAACTATTTTCTTAGCGCCTTTATAAAAAGAGCGTGCGCAAACAGCGTCTATGTCTTTTAGTTCGCACGCGCAAAATCTTATTAGTCAGGTTAGACTTTTTTTATGTTAAGAGAAGCTGAGGCTATGAAGAGAGTATTGTTTTTAGCTCTGGGTCTGGTCGCAATCTTTATTCTTGGTTTTTTAATGTTGTACTCATCAAATACTTCAGCTGATTTAAGCTTCGGGCGTAAACGCACGCCTGGTGGGACATCTGATGATTATGTGCGTGAACATGGGTCATGTACAAATAGTGCTCCAGTTAGAGGACCAGCAACTATTCCTAAAAACGGACTGCCAGCTCCCAGTCGGTAAATATTAAAGCAGGTTACGAATGAATTAAAACACCGCGTTAACGAACGATCTTGACAAAACTTTACTTAATAGTTAAAGTATTCTGTTCGAGTTGAGTGTTAATAGTTCTGTGAAGATTGCAAACTTTTAGTATTCTCTTCTGCCAACGTGTTTGTGAGGGGGCGTGCGCACGTACTTTCTCCTATCTCTCGAATTTTAGCAATAGCGTGGAAAGAGCGCACGCAACCCAACCCCCACCCTTGAAAAACCCAGAAACACCAAAACCATCCTACTCTTCAGGTGATCTGCGCTCAGACTTTACCTTTACTCTGAAAGTTGGGTTATGGGCTTTGTTGGGATTACGCGCACACAGTTAACATGTTGTCAGCAATCCCATTCGGCACGAAAGTTTCCGGTGCACCTCACTACGTCGTATATATTGATTGTCCAATCATCATCATGCTTCAAGTCTGCGTACGGGTTCCAGTTACTGTCTCCTCTTTTAGACCAATAGATACCAGTGATCTTAACGATATCATATATGTCCACATCCCCGTCCCAGTCAACGTCTCCTTTTAACGAACTCATCACAGGATGCTCGACTGGATTATAATCTATATTGTTTAAACTGATATTGTGTGGAGGTCCCCCTGTATAGTCGTGCCAATAATTTCCAAGGGTACTATAGTTCCAACTGTTTGATTAATCATCAGTCTTTATGTTTGACGTGTAAAAGTTGTTGTCGTAAATGATGTTGCTGTTTGATGATTCTAAGTGGATAGCTGTGGTATCGTATTCTTTGTATTGAATATTGTTATGAGTTATGTTGTTGTTGCAAAAGGATTGTAAATAGACCCCATATTCATTCTCTATGATGCCATTTTCAACTAGGGTAGTGTTGTGAGACGATAATAAGTAGACACTGTACGCTGTGTTGCTTTTGACACTGCTGTGAATTATAGTATTGTTGCTTGACCAAAGCATACAGATTCCATGATAATTGTCTTAAAATCTCGTTGCCTCTATTACAGAGTTCGTTGTAATCACAAAAAGCAGACCTTGAGAGTTATTCGTCAAATTTAAGCCTTTCACAGTAACGGCCGTAGAGTTTATGATTGCAGTCGTCATTTTACTTGCGCGTGCGTAACTAGAACATTTCTGCATAAAGTATATTTTCCAATAGACTCGTTTAGTATTAGGAGAAAGAACGTTGATAAAAAAAGTATTCTCAGGAATAATGATAATTTTACTCATATTTGGCGCAAGTTTGGCTTGCAGAGAGGCAACGTCAAATGTTCTTCAGCCTGAATCCACTGAAACTATTGTAAGATTTGAACCCCAATTTCTTAGAGTTTTTGTGAACGGAACATTTACAATAAAAGTGCTCGTCGAAAATGTTTCATCACTTTACGGCTTTGACATACAAATCACTTGGAACACAACATGCTTAAAATATCTAAATCACACCTCAACAGTCCCAGTAGAAATATATACAGGCGGCTTACTCCATGAACCAATATTATGGATTAAGGATGAAGTAAATGAAACAGGCGTGCCTAATGCACAACCAGAGACACGATATCAAATAATTATTTCCTCAATGGCTCCAGCACCAACTTTTAATGGAAGCGGCAGTGCTTTCACGATGAATTTTAAAGCCTTAAACCAGACAGGAATAACAACATTAAATTTCACAAGTATCAAAATAGGCGATCCTGTCGGCCAGCCTATTCTACATGCATCCTTTAATTCTGTTGTAGAAATAACAACACCCACGCAAACCATCATTATTCCAGATGATTATTCGACTATCCAAGAAGCTATCAACCATGCAAATGAGGGCGACACGATCTATGCAAGAAATGGAACGTACTACGAAAATGTGGTTGTAAATAAGACAGTGGCCTTAATTGGAGAAGGAAAGAACAGCACAATCATCGACGGTGACGGAAAAGGCCACGTCATCGATGCAATGGCGAACAATGTGGTCATCAGAGATTTCACTATAACAAACAGCAAAGAGTGGGACAATGGCATTTATGTTTATACGTGGAACAACATAACTATTCAAAACAACAACATTGTGGATAATTTTTTGGGTGTCGAGCTAAGGGAGTCGCTTAACAGTACGCTTAGTAATAACCGTATGATTGGCAACCAACTCAACTTTTTGGTTGGTGGAAGCAACCTCTCACACTTCATTCATGATGTTGATTCGTCAAACCTTGTGGACGGTAGGCCAGTTTACTATTGGATTAACCGCAAAAATGAGCACGTCCCCGTTGACGCTGGGTATTTGGCGCTCATAAACTGCACAAACATAATGGCTAAAGATCTATACATCAAAAATAACGGCGGCATACTACTGGTCAATACTAACAACTCGACAATAACCCAAAACCACATAGAAAGAAACTGGTGTGGCATTATGGTGAGATGGTCTTCTAATAACACTATTTCTCTAAATAACATAACAAGAAACACATGGGACGGTGTCATTCTCAACCAGTCATTTCATAACACGATTTCTGACAACAACATAACAATAAACTACCAAAGAGGCGTAGTTCTAAGCTACTCATCTTACAATATGGTTTATGGAAACAACGTAACAAAAAACCAGCGGGAGGGCTTCGATATTTCGGAATCCATGAACAATACGATTTCTGGTAACAACATATCAGCAAACAACTATTATGGGATACTTTTTAGGAATTCATCGTACAATAAAGTTTTCCACAACAATTTCATCAACAACCCAAACGACCAAGTTTGTTCCGTCAACTCAGTGAACGTTTGGGACGATGGCTATCCTTCTGGTGGAAACTACTGGAGCGATTACGTAGGAATAGACTCCTATCATGGACCATATCAAAACGAGACAGGCGGTGACGGTATAGGCGATACATCATACCTTATAGACGAAAACAATACAGACACGTATCCGCTCATGAAACCTTACCCTTGGGACCCACACAACATAGGAGTAACAAGCCTCAAAACTTCAAAAACCATTGCTGGACAAGGATTCGCCGTTAACATAAGCATCACAGTTTTTAATTACGGCACCTCTGTCGAAACTTTTAACGTGACCGCTTACGCCAACACCACAGCCATAGCGTCTCAAAACATCACTCTAACAAGCCTAAACTCTACTGCCGTCGCCCTCACTTGGAACACCACAGGTTGGTCTAAAGGCAACTACACCCTTAACACCTATGCCACCCCAGTCCCAGACGAAAAGGACATCTCTGACAATAACCTTACAAAAGGCTGGGTAGTTATAACAATTCCAGGTGATGTTGACGGCGATTTTGACGTTGACATTTACGATGTCGTGAAGATTACTGGCGTTTACCGGTCTAAAATAGGCGATTCAGACTACAAGCCTAACTCAGACATGAACAGTGACGGCATAATCGACATCTACGACGTAGTCATCTGCACGAGCCACTACGGACAAAAAGACCCATAAACTCCGTTTTTATACTATTATCCCTATCCATTGACTTGATATGTGTGCGCGCAAAACGCATACGCTCCTGCACGCATATAGATCTGTGGCATCTGAACGAGGAAAGTTCTCTGGAGAAAAAAGACATAGGCTTAGCTTTAGGTGTATATATCTTTGCCAAAACTTATATACAATATTCCGCCAAAACTTAAATACGATTCTTCTTCTACAATTAATGATGTGGAATGTCAAGGAAAATTTGCGTTATAGCAATTATTTCTTTGCTTTTGTTTGTGTCCTTTAGCCTAAGCATTAGTGTTGGATCCGAAAGCAATCCGGAGCTACCTGACAACTATCCTACGATTTGTGTCCTTCCTGCCGAGATAACTGCTGAGGTTGGTGAAACTTTCACAATTAGCGTTGTCGTCTTGGATCTTACCGATAACCTTTACGGATTCGACATCGAATTCGAGTGGGACGCCGCTATTATTGAATACATTAGCCACGTCGTCACGGCACCAGTAGAAAGCTATGAAGAGGGAGTTCTAAACAGCCCTATTTTATCCGCAATAGATATAGTTGACCCAACTGCCGGAACCTACTTAGTTGCGTATGCTTCAATATCACCTGCTGAACCATTCAATGGAGACGGTGTTTTCTTTACTATGACCTTTGAAGTGCTCTCCTCATTTAATGAACAGCCATTTCAAATAGTCAGCGCGATGCTCTCCGACGACAAAGGCCAGCCCATAATAGATTATTCACACCAAAATCAAGGGGCAACATTCGTGACGGGCGACGAAGTGTGGGAGTTTATACGCCAACGTGAGAAAGATCCGAAGGCAGAAGGCTGGCTGGAATGGTTTAGGACACAAATGCGGCGACATTGGGGTGTAGGCTAGCACAAACCTCGTTACAACCCAGCGTCATTCCCCCCCTTTTTTTGTTAAACATTTTCGTTCGAATAATATTAAATTCAACCATGCACATTATTAACAGTGTTCTTTAAGGGAAAAACAACATACATGCGTGAAAAGTAGCAACGAAGCAGACAAACCATTAAGATAGAAGTTTATTCCATAAAAAATTATATAAAAATTATATCGTAGAAGGAGTTATAGTAGGTGATGACCTTGTACAGAAACATACGTGCAACATTGGTTTTTTCGATCTGTTGTTTCATGATTATATCAACAATTTCAACAGGTGTCCTTAGGATCAAACATTTCCAGTTATCTGATCAAGAAAGTTTCAACTCAGCAACAAAAAGCAAAGATAAAAGCACAGAACGACTTGTGACGCTGACTAAGACTTACACTTTACACAACTCAATCATAGTTGATTTGGCTTTTCCCTACCCAATTATGAATAGCCCCCCAAGCTATGATTCTGTTGAAATGCTAGATCTGTCTAAACATGGCGCTCCTGGTGAGCCAATTCTACCTTTCAAAACAGTCAAGCTTTTGATTCCGCAAGGCAAAGAATTACAGAGCATCAACATCACTCACAGTAATAGAAAAACTTTGGAAGGCAAGTTTAATCTAGAGTATGGAAAAACACCGCTACCTATTTCTTCTTCTACTCCATTTGTAGACCAACCAAATCAAGAAATCTATAGTTCCACAACACCGTTTCCTGGAGTATTGCTTTCGCAGGTATCAGAACAATACTTACGAGGTTACAAAATACTTCTACTTACACTTCATCCAGTTCAATATATTCCCAAAACAGGAGAACTGTTCTATTTCCAGAACGTGACAGTCACCATAAATCTGACGGAGACCAGTGAAATTTCGCTGATGTTCAGAAATTTGCCAAAAGATATTAAACTCGTTCTAAGCCTAGTGGATAATCCTGAAGCAGTAGAAACATACACTGATACAATAACATCCAGGCGACCGACGAGCATTGTGAATTCATCAGAGTCATACAACTACGTAATCATAACAAATGCCGCCTTAAACTCTTCATTCCAACCTCTAGTAGAGGGGAAAGTCCTGAAGGGACTCAACGCAACTACTGTGTTGGTGGAGGACATTTTGAATGATCCAGACTATTTCTGTAACGGCTTGCATGGCGATGGTTGTGGAAGCCAATTTAATGGAACTGCAGCGCGTATTAGAAATTTCATAAAAGATGCATATCAAAATTGGGGCGCCGAATATGTTCTGTTAGGTGGAGATAGTGAGATCGTTCCTGTAAGAGGCGTCTACGCCTACGTTGACGATACCATAGATCGCAACATTCCATGTGACATGTATTATGGAGCCCTTGATGGAAGTTGGGATAATGATAACGACACTATATTCGGAGAGGGTGTCTTCGATGAAGAGTCCCCAGAAAATGGAACCGCTGGAGAAGAAGCCGATTTCCTTGCTGAAGTATACATAGGAAGGGCAGCAGTTGAGACGGCGGAAGAGGCAACGAACTTTGTGAACAAAACTCTGGAGTATGAACAGAGCACTGACGAATCCTACCTCAAGAAGGCCTTGATGATTGGCGAAGAACTTGACGACGAAACCGAAGCCGGAAACAGTAAAGACCTTGTCACAGACATAATCCCGCAGTACACGACAAAAAGATTGTACCACAGAGATGGAACATTTAGTGTAGCTGCAGTAATCAATGAACTGAACAGCGGTACACACATAGTGAACCATAACGGACATGCTAATTCTCAGTCTGTTATGGGAATTGGAACTTCAACTGTCGACAGTCTCACTAATGATAAGTATTGCATGATTTACAGTCTGGGTTGTTATGCTGCAGCGTTCGACAAGGATGAGGCAATCGCAGAACATTTCATCTTCAACTCAGGCGGCGCCTTTGCTTTCATAGGTAATTCAAGGTACGGCTGGTACGTTCCAGGCATGACGATTGGACCTGGAGAAACCTTCGATAGATCATTCTTCTCCGTGTTAAATGGCGGTACAAGGAATTTAGGCAAAGCGTTGCAACTTTCAAAAGAAAATCAATACAGCCAAAGTGTTGAAAGATGGACTTACTTCAATCTCAATCTTTTGGGAGACCCAGAAACAGAAATAGTAACTGACCTTATGGCACCTACTGATCATTTTCAAACAGTAACGGACTTGCTTACTTCGCCTTCCCTCGAAGGAGTTGTAGATCTTAAAGGTACGGCGAAGAGAGGAACAGCTGTTGGAGCGACATTTGCAAACTTCACGATAAAATTTGGAGGAGGAAGATACCCCGCATCTTGGCAGTCTCAAGGAATCCAGCTGACCAACAATGGCCAGGACGAGATCGAAGATGACGTGTTGGCTACGTGGAACACAAGTGTGGTCACCCCGGGAATCTATACGCTTAAGCTCACAGTGACTGACGAGGAAGGCAGAGTTGGAGAAGACTGGTGGATTGTTCGCGTTATACTGCCGCCCGCTGTTTGTGTGAATCCTCCGACAACCGAAGTTCAGGCTGGTCAAACTTTCACAGTGAAGATTAATATCACGGAAATAGAAGAACTCTGGAAGTTGGATATTCAAATTAACTGGAACACCACGCTGTTGGACTATGTAAGCCACGAAGTAAAAATTCCAGTAGAATACTATTTTGGAGGTGTTTTACACACGCCAGTGACAATTTACAAGAACAAAGTAAACCAAACGACGGGGACATATCAAATAGCAGCCGAATCTGAAAGTGGATCTTATCCCTTTACCGGCAGTGGAACCATCTTTGAAATGACTTTCCAAACCAAAGCTAATGGCACAGACGTTCTAAAACTATCCAGCACTCTTTTGAACCAATATTTGCAACCTCTCTCCCACGTGAATATAAATGGCATCATTGAAATTGCCCCTGGCATCCACGACGTGGAAGTCACAAATATTTCACCTGCTAGGACGGTTACGGGTCAGGGAACTGATCTCAGAATCAACGTGACCGTTTCAAACTACGGTACTTTCGGAGAAAACTTTAATGTGACTGCGTACGCAAACGGAACGGTCGTTGGCACAGCCCAAGACTTTGTAGTTAGCAGCAACTGGACAACGATTACCATTATATGGGACACAATAGGTTGGACTAAGGGTAACTACACTATAAGTGGCGATGTAGCTATTGGCTCGGAAGAAGCAAATACAAGCGACAACTCATTGGTTGACGGATGGGTCTTCGTGACTATTTCAGGTGATGTTGATGGCGATTTTGACGTTGACATTTACGACGTCGTGAAGATTACTAGTGTTTACTGGTCTCAGGTAGGCGATCCGAAGTACAAGCCTAACTCTGACATAGACGGTAACGGTATAATCGATATTTACGACATAGTAAAATGCACAAACCACTACGGAGAAAACTGGTAACCATAACCTCTTTTTTTTATATACACTATCATTTTCATCTATTGACTAAATCTGATGTGGTAACATTATGTCTATAATCAAAAAAACCGTGCGTCTAGGCTTGACGTCTGTATAATTGAATTATTTTTTTCTTAATTTCAGAGCTGCTGTTAAGCTCGTCTTCAGTGAACTTTCCAATTCTTACGAGTTTTATCTTCAAGCCTTTATCTGCAATAGCATTTTTCACTAATTCTCCAATGCCTTTTTGGTCGTGTCCCACAGCGATAACATCTGGCTTTATCTTTTCAATTACTTCATCTATGTTAAACTCCTCATATCCCAAAATTGCCTCGTCCACCACTTCTAAAGATTCCACCAATGCTCGACGTTGATTCTCTGACATTACTGGTTTCTCGCCTTTTCTTTTTTCAACAGTTTTGTCTCTTGCAACAATAACAATGAGCTCCGCATCCTCTCCACCTGCCTTCTTTACTTCTTCCAAAAACTTGACATGCCCTAGATGAAGTAGGTCGAATACTCCTGCAGCTAAAACTGTAGGGCGTTTTTTTTCTACTTGTTTATGGTTTGCCATTGGAACTCTACCATTTCTAGCAGTTTTAACGCGTCAAGCAAGCCTTCGCAGTAAGCTACTGAGGCAAGAGCGGTTTCAAATCTTTTTTGGTCACGATAATATATGGCGTCCTCTAAGTATCTCTTTGCATGGTCCAAAACTTTTTCTCCTCTTCTCCTGTGCAGACCTTTGTCTTTTTGTATCTGTTGGAAGGCTTGCTGAGTGTTTTTTATGTATTTTTCAACAAGCTCTTTAATTGTCATTTAATCAGTTTCCTTATACTTTCAGGCGCGTTTGCCAGTTTGATGAGGGCTTCTACCTCCATGAAATGAAGTTTTCCTGGAAAGATGAGTGTGTGGGGCGGACTGCCAAAATCATAATTTCGTACCTCGTCTAGCAAGCCAGCTTTCACAGCAGGTTTTCTTGAGCCAGCTTTTGCTATACCCACAACTAGTATGTCTCGGATGATAATGGACTCTCGCTTCCTTTTCTCTGTTGCCAAAAGTGTTTCTAGCGCTTCTTTTATGGTCATATATCGCTTTTCCTCTGCTCTGATGTCTAAGAAACAAAGTGTATGAAATCCTGCTTTCAGATTTGTCTTAACTATGTTGTAGGGCGCTTCCGGAACATCGCCGCCGTTGATGAAGGGAATTGTTACACTTCTTCCAAACTTGTAGTTCTGCAAACCTGACAGCCCTATTGCCGCGGAGACTATGGAGGCGCCATGAACTATGCGCGTTTTGATTCCAGCTTTTTCGGCTCTTATCCGCAAATCTATATGTGTCGTGGCAATCAACGGGTCTCCAGGCACGAGAAAGACTGTTTTTCCTCTTAGCGCTGCAGCAAGAATTTGCCTTCCATCCTCCTCTTCAAGTATCCTTCTAGAAACTAAAACAATCTTCTTTCCAGTAAGATTTTCTAGTTTCTCAATCTTCAATCCTTCCATTAAGCTGGTGTATAATTCTGCGAAGACAAAATCTGCGTTTTTTACTTCTTCTAGGCCGCGCAGCGAAATGTCATTTTCGTCATGGAGTCCCAAGCCGACAAAGACAAGCTCACCCATTTAAGTCACTACTAGTTTATGTGCGGTAACGAAAAATATTAGGGTAGCTATGTTACAAAAGGATTGGCTGAGTTGTGGGCCCGTAGCTCAGCAAGGCTAGAGCGGCGGACTCTTAATCCGTAGGTCGCGGGTTCAATTCCCGTCGGGCCCGCCATCCACAGTGCGCATTTGACCTGCTGTCTTTTGACGTATGAGGTCCTCAGACTTTGCTTAGGGTTTTGAGCTGGATGTTCTCTTTCTGTTCGAATCCCGCGCGCGCAGAAACTTAATGCGCATGCATGCAGTAGTTTAACAAAGTGTGTATTCTAAAATGGGGGTTTGCTATGGATAACCCACGCATCTTGGAAAAAAATATTGGTAAGCGAGGGAAAAAATTGAAAGACGTATTGAATATAAGGAATGTCTGCATAACGAAAGCAAAGACGTTGAGGATGCTATATAAAGATTGAAAACGAACCGAAACAACCAAATTTGGATTAAGCGAAACTATGAGAATTGTAGCGGATGCAGAAGATGCGAAATTGCCTGTTCGCTTCATCATGAAGGAAGAATTTGGCCTGAAGCTTCAAGAATAAGGATTTTCATGCTTATTCCAGGAGTTGAGATTCCCCATTTATGCTTTCAATGCGAGGATTATCCATGTGTTGAAGCATGCCCCGCAAGAGCCTTATCTCTAAACAGTAAAATTGGAGCGATAAACATAGATGCTTCAAAGTGCACTGCATGCGGTCTATGCATCGAGGCTTGCTCGGGAAATGTTCCGCATCTACATCCAGAAGGAAACTACATTGTTATCTGCGACCTCTGTAATGGAAAGCCAAAATGTGTTAAAGCGTGCCAAGAAGGCCGATGGAACACTTTAATGCTTATTCCAAGAAAAAAAGAAGTCTCCTATAAGACCTTGGCCAAAAAACCGCAAGAACTCACACATGAAGTTGCAGAACAAATTCTTGGAGAAGAAACTGCAAAGGAGGTTTTAGGATGATGAGAGGCTACGCTGGAAAATTCTTGGAAATAGACCTTTCCAGCAGAAACGTCAAAGACACGAAATTTTCAGACGAGGTACTAAGAGATTATATTGGCGGAAGAGGCTTAGCCACCAAGGTTTTATGGGATAGGCTTGGCAGGAAATGGGAAACAGTGGATCCGCTTGGCCCAGAGAATATTTTGCTTGTTCTTACAGGCCCATTTACGGGATACTTCCCCGGAACAAAAGTCTGTGTCTCCGGAAAGTCGCCTCAAAGTAATGGTGTAATAGGCTCAACGGTTGCAGGCGAGTTTGGAGTAGACTTGAAATGCGGAGGCTATGATGGGTTAATAATAACTGGAAAAGCAGAAAAGCCATGTTATATATTCACGTGTGACAGCCAAGTCGAAATTAAAGACGCTTCACCCATCTGGGGCAAAAAAGCAAGGGAAACCCTACGTTTTCTGGTTAGAAAATCAATCGAGGAAATTAAAGATGTTCGACCCAGCTACGGAGAAGTGAAGGAACCCTCAGTTCTCTATATTGGGCCGGCCGGAGAAAATAAAACTAGGGTTGCAGCTGTCGTCGCCAAGTATGCACATGGAGCGGGCTACGGCGGATACGGCGGAGTAATGGGGGCCAAGAACTTGAAAGCAATAGTCGCAAAGGGATTTGGTCCAGTACCAGACGTGTATGACAAGGAGAAGGTGATAGATCTAGCCCAACGGTTTTCCGAATGGAATTTTGAGATGGAAAGATTCAGACGCTGGGGAACTGGAGGTGGAGGCTACTTCTTTGGGGCCGAAACAAGTTCTGAACCCGTCAGAAACTGGCAGAATGAATGGCATGACAAGGAAAGTTACAAGAAAGAAGAATTCGACAAGTACTGGGTTAAGAAAAACTGGGGAGACTTTGGCTGTCCAACGACGTGTCTAAAGCTTGCAGTGCTAAAAACTGGAAGGTTTAGGGGAGCAATATGCGACAATCCAGACTACGAGCTTGAAGCCTACTTAGGAACAAACCTCGGAATATTCACCCCTGAAGAGAACATCTACTTATCCTACGTTAGTAACGAGCTGGGCTTGTGTGGAATTCAAGGCGGGGCAGTTCTAGGATTCGCAGCAGAACTCTACGAAAAAGGAATACTAACAAAGAAAGATCTAGATGGAATAGAACCTAAATGGGCAAACGTCGAAGCCTTCACAGCCCTAGCTGAGAAAGTAGCCTTTAGGGAGGGAATTGGTGACATCTTAGCCGAGGGAGTCTATCGGGCAGCATTAAAGCTTGGAAAAATCAAAGGTGCCGATCTGCTAAAGTACGCTGTTCACGAGAAAGGTGTAGCAATAGGAGCGCATGGGGTTAGAAGCGGAGAAGACTTCATTGCAAAAAATATTGCCTACGCGTGCTCAGTCCAAGGCGGAGATCACACATCGGCGGCTTCTCTTCCGCTTGACCAAGGCGGCGAACTATCCTCAATAATGGCTGACTCAGCTGTCCTCTGCATCTTCGCTGCATTCGGAATCGAAGACAACGAAAAAATCAACTTTTACGAGGGGCTTACAGGGTGGAAGCTAACAAGAAAAGAATGGTATAAGGAAAAAGCTCCAAGAATACTACACCTGCAAAGAGCTATGCTGCTATTAGGCGGGCCGGACGCCAAGTGGAGGCCAAAATTGGATGATGACAATCCGCTGAGGTTCTGGGAGCCACTGCCCTCAGGACCCTACAAAGGAAAAACATTAGATAGAAAGAAGTTTGATGAATCAAGACTTGAATACTTTGCAGCTGCTGGCTGGAACGAAAACGGAGTGCCAAAACCTGAAACGTTACGAAAACTGGGCCTAGAAGACGTAGAAGCAAAACTTAAGGATGTAGCCCTGATAAAATAGCTCAGCCCACACGTGCGGCAATGTTGGTTGGGTTCAAATCCCAGCGATCCATTTTGATGACGATTACGTTTAAGACATAAAAAAAGTGGGAGATTGATGGGAGATTTGATTGGGCAAATTCACTCCACGGGAATCAATTCCTGTCGAGCCCGCCACATATCCTCTAGTTTTAAATACAAATTTCTCGAAATAACAAAGACAGGTGTAATAAATTGAATGTGGAAAAACCTACGCATGAATTGTCTATCGGTGAAATCCTTTCCCTAACGTTCAACCTTTACCTGTCCGAGTTTTTACAGTTTTTCTTGCCTTTTCTAGTCGCCGGGATAATAATGGGTCTTTCTACTTATGCGATAATTTCGTCCTTTCCTTTACCAACCGAACCAAGCCCGACGGCTCCTTATGAAGAAATATTCGCTTGGCTTGTCGATTTCTTTTCAACAGTCATTGTGATAGGTGTTCTGTCGGGTCTTGTTTCGTGGATAGTAGGCACCACGACGACTGGAGTGGTCATCAAATATGCTTCTGACAAAATAGAGAAAGGCGAGGCAAGTCTCGGGGTAAGTTTTAGCTTTGTGATTTCCCTGCTTCCATCGCTGCTAATAGCTCAACTTGTAGCTGGAATCTTGATTTTCATTGGGCTGTTGCTCTTCGTTATAGTAGGAATCATTCTCGCCATAATGTTTTTGCTGATCATCCCTACAATAGTTATTGAGCGGAAAGGTGCCTTTGACAGCCTAGGAAGAAGTAGAAGGCTTGTAAGCCATCGTTGGCTGAAAACTTTCGCTCTTCTGCTAATCGTAGGTATAATTGTTATGATAGTCAGCGGTGTTGCAAGCGTGTTAGTAGTGCCCTTCAACTCTATCCATCCAATTATCGGTCCACTTATCACGAACATAATATCTGCCTTTGTAGGCCCAATTTATCCGATTACAATAATCTATCTTTATTATGCAATGGTTGCCCGAGAAATTCCACCGCCTCCGCCTCCTCCTACCCTCTAATCAAACATCGCTTAAAGCCAGTCATAATAAGCTGTGATTTACGAAAGCTCCTAGTTAACAGTAGGATCCAATATAGAGACAAAGCTTTTTGGCTAAAAGAGCTATCTTTTTACTTCTACTTCTCTCTTTAGTCTCTCTACTTCTTGTCGCAAGTTTATGATTTCGAAAAACAAAAATAAAATGCCATGCTTTGCAAACTGTTCCACTTTTTCACTAGTTGACTGCTCGCCCACTTTGTCTCCAACTTTCTCAACAACTTCTTTTAAAAACAATTCTTTTTGACTCATTTCAAATCAGCCTAGAGGGCGCTTAGTTTTATGATAAAAGTTATGAAGTTTGAAATCTTATTTAAAATCTAGAATTTTTGTGTAAGAAAGGCGTGACTTCTGAAGGTCAGACTGGAAAGTTGTATTATGCGTTATTATAAATTTGGTGGCTATTCTAGCTTGCAGTGTTGCCAAGTTCGATTGATCAAAGCAATATAGCAAACAAGCGGTTGTGATGTTATGTCTCTGACGTTATGTAATGTCCTCAGCAGCAAACGTTATTTCGATTTTTTGTTGAGAATTTTTCAGCTTTGCCACGAAGCGCCTTGAAAAATCTCTAGCTGCCTTGTTTGCTTTTATTGCCAGCGTCCTGTCACAGATATAGCTGCTTTTGCGAACAACCAAATCTGCTGCGTGATTAAACGTGAGTTTCGGGTTTCCCCAAGCTTCCACTACTTCCCTTTCGTCATCCACTTGAACAATGATTGTCAACTTAGCGTCTTTTTTGTTCAGAATTTTCTTGAATTCATCACTCAAGTCTTTGATGCTTTTATCTGCTGCCACAGCGATTATACAGTCTCCTCGTTTAGTCAAATTAGCATCTTTTGTGATTTCAAACGTGTTCTTATTTCTTGCAAGAATGTTTTCATGACCATGTGCAGTGATAACTTCAACTGTCTTCATGTCTGTTCCATCTTTGACAAGATAAGTTCAAGCATTATAGCGTCATGTCCCATGCCGAAGAAATTGCGCCACACGCCGGGTATTCTAAATCCATGCTTATAATAGAAAGGAACGCCGAAGCACACTTGTAATGCACTTCCGCCACAACAATTTTCGATTTACTGTTTCTTAGCGCTCTAAGCTCGGTTTCTAAGAGCAATGTTCCTATTCCTTGATGTTGATGCGCTACATCTACTGCAATATCCTTCAATACACCGTTACCATTATGTACGTCGCCCATAACATAACCTACAACTTTCTCTTTTTTTAACCGCCACAAGAGCTAACTCAGATTTGCATTCCATTTCTTCTTCAAGGTGTTTTCTGTATTTTGTCTTCTCGGCGAAGGGATTGGCTAACATCGCTAATTCGGAGACGACGTCTAAGTCGCTTTCCCTCATCTTCCTTATGGCAGTTTCTTTCATGCTTTTATTGCACCATTATTCAAGCACTTCTATAGAGTCAACCTTTCCATCACCATCCAAATCAAAGCCCTGAATAACAGTAGCGAAATTGTCTTCACCCTGATAATTCTTTAAGGCTTGTTTCCAAAACTTCGTAAACGCCAAGACGCATGCCTTGGTGCCCACAGCCTTGTTACCCGCAAAAACTATAACTCTCTTTTCTTTATCCCACGGATTCATTATCCTTGCGATTAACCCCATGGTATCTGCAGTGTAAACGTTTTTAGTCTTTTGAGAAATCAAACCACTGAAAATAAAACCATGCTTTGAAGGTGTCATATCAAACTTAATGGGCAGGTAGTCGTTAATCTCTTTTGTAAGAAGATTGGTCCCTGGACCACCTACTAGGATTAGATTATTTTTTTCTTCTTTTTCAGCTTTTACGTCTACATCTAGCTTTATGGCAAACTCGTCTGGCAGCTCCGAGTACTGCCCTAGAAAGAATGTTAGGTAAGATGAGTAGTGACCGTCGCGAGCGCTTGTTTTGAAAGGACCGTGGGGGTCAGGGCTTCCTACCACGATTTTGCCATCGAAAAAACCGTCTTTCAGAATAGGGTCTAAGAACTGTTTGATTTTTTTGTCGATAAAGGAGGTTGAAGCCATTTTTCGCTTTTGACCGCCGAAAGGCAACTCTACTCCGAAAGCTGGAAAGTTTGCCTTGTAGTATTTCGCAATTGCTCCTTTTTTTTCCTCTTCTTTCACCTTCCTTATCGCGTTCGCTTTTGCCAGTTTTCTTATGTGGTAATAGATCTTTTGTTCGTGAATGTTAAGTTTCTTGGCAATTTCCATAGGATACATTTCTTTTTCGCTGAGTAATAGGAGGATTTCCCATGTTAACTTGTTTAGCACCGGTTTCAGTTTTTCTGGATGCTCATAAATGGCAATTTCTTTGACTTCTCGCTGTTTTTTGTCTTTGCTGACTAGCAGTTTTTTTTCCAATGATCTTCTTTTGAGCATAAACCAGTTCCTTTATAAATATTTTTTTAATGCTTCAAAATAATAACCATCGCCCCCTAGGAACCCCAGAAAGGCGTTCACGAGTTTGGCAAGTTTGCCCACGACCTATTTCTAAAAAATTCATATTATAGAAAGCCACAAAATGGTTAAAGAGAGGGCTATAACTGTGAAGTTCTCGTTTATACAGCCAAAACTTTCTGAAGGCGCCTTAGACATGTGCTCTAATGCATGGCCCCCCCTAGGCATATTATACTGCGCAACAGTTTTGGCAAACGAAGGCTTCGAGGTTTCTGTTCTAGATCAAGCGGCGAAGGGTTTCTCAACAACTCAAGCTGTAAGCTGGGTGAAGAAGGAAGATCCTGACATCCTCGGGTTTTCAGTTTTAAGTAGCTCATCTAAAGAAGTGGGAAAAATTGCTAGCCTCGTAAAGAAGGAAAACCCGAACATCTACGTTGTCTTAGGCAACTATCACCCCACGTTTAACGCTGAGAGACTTCTCAAAAAATATCCTGACATCGACGTTATTGTGAGAGGCGAAGGAGAATACACAAATCTTGAACTAACCAGATGTCTGCAGAGAGGCAAGAGTCTAAAGAAAGTTGACGGAATCACATATAGAGACAATGACGGCAAAACCGCAACAACTCCAGAGAGACCTCTAATAAAAGATTTAGATTCTCTTCCTTTTCCAAATCGTCGTTTAGTAGACTGTGAATACGCTTCAAGAATCTTCGGAATAAAAACTGCTACAAAAAAATTCACCTCTCTTCTTTCTTCTCGAGGATGCCCGTTTCAATGCACCTTTTGTGCATGCAGGGAATTTGCTCGCGGAGTATGGAGACCTCGATCGGTTGAAAATATCGTTGAGGAACTCGAGTTTCTATATATTGAGGGATTCCGGGAGTTTCTTTTTGTTGACGATAATTTCACACTTAACCCGAGGCGAGTGGTAAAATTTTGTAACATGTTGAAAAAGAGAAGAATAAAAATTGAGTGGTTTTGTGATTCAAGAGTGGACAACTGTGGTTTTGACACCTTTAGAGAGATGGTAAAAACTGGTTGTAGGATTCTATATTTTGGAATGGAAAGTGCCAATCAACGAATTCTAGACTACTACAAAAAACACATAACCCCTGAACAATCAAAAATTGCTGCTCGCAACGCTAGAAAGGCAGGAATGGATATTATTGTTGGATCATTCATTGTTGGAGCGCCAGACGAGACTCGAAAGGAAATCCAGAACACTTTGCGATTCGCTCAAAAAATCGACATAGATGTTCCTTCGTTCAACATCCTCTGTATGCCTATTGGCTCCCCGTTATGGAATGAGCTTGTTGCAAAGGGGTTTGTAGATGAAGACAAACATTGGGAAGAAGGCGTTTTCGTTCCAAACATTGTTCCTACGGCTGTTCCATTTGAGGAAGTAAGTTCGATGATTTATGAATATTTCAAAGCCTTTTATTTTGACCCAAAACGACTGTTTTCGGAGACTGTAAGAATGTTTACGAGTTCCTTCAGGTTAGGCTTACTTTTCAAAAATCTAACTCAGCTAGGTCAAACTATCAAAACTGTAAAGCGGGGAGTACAGTTTAAATAGCGATACTACGTTCTGGATAGTAATGCAGGAGAACCATTAAAAATAAATTTTTAAGTGCACATCCCAAGGAACCCCGCAAACATGGATGTCCATTAAAAAAATGCTTTTAAAACAAAGAGGTTTTTCCTAAAAATGCTTATAGAGCGCCCTTTCGTACAGTAAGTCTTGAATTTCAACGATTCACCAAAAATTTGAATGAGGCAATAAAGGAATGTGTGGAATATTCGGTTGCATTCTAAAAAAAGGCAACGCCGCGCCCATAATTCACGCCGCGTTAAAACGACTTGAATACCGCGGCTACGATTCTGTGGGCGAAGCAACGATAAAAGATGGAAAACTGTTCGTGAAGAAAGACGCGGGAAAAATCGACGACGTCCACGCCATGCGAAACCTTGACGATTTGCCTGGGAGAATCGGCGTTGGGCATACCCGTTGGGCTACTCATGGAGCTCCGTCTCAAGTTAACGCCCATCCCCACTTTGATTGCTCAGATCCGCCTAGAATAGTGGTTATTCATAATGGCATAATCGAAAATTTCGCCGAACTCAAAAAAGAATTAGAAGACAGCGGACACGTTTTTAGATCGAAAACAGACACTGAGGTGATAGCTCATCTGATAGAAGAGAATCTTAAGAAGAAAGCGTCTGCGTCAGGGATAATTGCCTCTTCAGACTTCGAGAATGCAGTAATGGAGACTGTGAAGCGACTCCAAGGTTCTTACGCATTCGCAGTCATTTCAACCCATGAGCCCAACAAAATAATCTGTGCCCGTAACGAAAGCCCTATTGTTCTAGGCATTGCTGATGACGCTTACTACTTTGCTTCCGACGTTCCTGCGTTTCTACCTTTAACAAATAAAGTTGTTTTTGTAGAAAATGGAGAATTAGTAATTCTAAGCGATGAAGGCTTTGGGATAAAGAAGCTCATTGACGGCAGCACTGTGATTCGCGAGCCTAAGCTTGTTGACTGGACGGCTGAGATGGCTGAAAAACAAGGGTATCCGCATTTTATGTTAAAGGAAATCCATGAACAACCACGTTGCCTTCGCAACACATTGCGGTTGCAAGATAAATACTTGGAATTGTTGACGACCTTTCTAGATAGAGCTCGCGAAGTAGTTATGGTGGCTTGCGGCACCTCCTATCACGCTTGCCTAGCTGCATCCTACATGTTCTCAAAAATGTCATTTTTGGCTACCCACCCAGTAATAGCTTCGGAATTCACTGAGCAACATGGCAAGTCAGTTAACATCGACAGCACAATTCTTTCAGTCAGCCAGTCAGGAGAAACAGCCGATACTCTAGCTGCGGTGGAGAGTGCCAGGCAAAGAGCCGCCACAATTCTTGGGTTGACAAATGTCGTAGGTTCAACGTTAACACGTGTCTCTAGAGTTTACATTGGTCAACAATCTGGCCCGGAGATTGGCGTGGCAGCAACTAAAACGTTCACTTCTCAACTCTCGGTTCTTTCGCAGTTAGCAATTCGGTTAGCTAAAAAACGGGGCAAGGTTTCCCAAGAAGAAATCGACCTTCTAGACGAGAAGATAGAGAACATTCCAGATGCCGTAGAAAAAATAGTTGAGACACAAGAAGAGAAAGTAAAGGCGTTAGCCCGAAAATACAAGGACAAGCAATGCTTCTTCTTTTTAGGCAGAGGGATAAGCTACGCCACTGCTCTAGAAGGACGTTTGAAACTTATGGAGATTGCCTATGTGCCATCCATTGCTTTTCCTGCCGGCGAAAGCAAACACGGGCCCATCAGTCTCATTGAGCAAGGGTTTCCAGTGATTTTTGTTTGTCCGCCTGATGACACACAGAAAACTTTGATAGGGAATATTATGGAGATGAAAGCGCGAGGAGCTTCCATCATTGCTATTTGCGAAGAGGGTGACGAAGAGATAATAAAGCTGGTTGACGATTACATTGAAATTACAAGGGGGATTCCTGAAATTTTATCGCCCATACCCTACGCGGTGCCCCTTCAACTTTTTGCATACTACATGGCTATCGAACGAGGGTGTGACCCAGACATGCCTCGTAACTTGGCGAAGTCAGTCACTGTAAAGTAACGCTTCTTCTTTCTCCTCTTTTTCAATCGTAAGTTCTTAAGGAACCTTAGCAGTATTGTAGGATGAAAGGTTTTGGTTAAAAATGAAGAGAGAAACAGAGACTTGGGAGCAACTGGTTGACAATCTCGTTAAAGAAAGAGCTCTTCATTCCCCAAGTGTCATTCACGCGATGAAACAAGTGCTTCGCGTCCTCTTTTTACCTGAACGCTCAATAGAATACGCATCAATGGATGCACCGTTACCTATTGGCAAGGGACAGACAGTTAGTGCGCCTCACATGGTTGCTATTATGAATGAAGCGTTGGAGTTGGAGGTAGGGCATAATGTTTTGGAAGTGGGTGCAGGATGCGGTTGGCACGCTGCAACTATTGGGGAGACTGTAGCGCCGAAGGATGCCCCAAGATCGGAGCGAGGACACGTTTATACAGTTGAGATTGTAGCTGAACTGGCACAGCTTGCTAGGGAGAATATTATGCGCCACGGGTTCGGTGACCGTGTAACTGTGATTCACGGAGACGGTTCTCTAGGCTATCCAGATCACAGTCCTTATGATCGTATTTTGGTAACTGCGGCTGCTCCGGAAGTCCCCCCTCCTCTTATAGAACAGTTGAAAATTGGAGGCGTTTTGATAATTCCTGTTGGCAGCGTTCACTTGTTTCAGTCTCTAATTCGCATACGTAAGGGCGCTGATGGCAATTTAGCCAGAGAAAATCTGGGCGGAGTGGCTTTTGTGCCTCTGACTGGACGCTTTGGTCATAGGGTTTAGGGCGTTTTATCCGAAGAATGCGTCAAGAGTGGTTTTAGCTTTCTCTTCCTTTATTCCCTTACTCATCTTTTCCAGAGCTTTTCTCACTCTGTTTTCTGTGAAGTCACGTTCTCGGCAGAGAAAATCCACGACGCCTTCTACATTAGGCTCATACCATTCCAGACTGTAGTTGTCTGTGACTTTTGGGTGGAGAAATATGTCTTTAATTCGTTGAGGGTCGACCGGGAACTCTATGTCTTTTAAAGATGTTCGCAACAGTTCATCGAGACTCCCGTATTCTTTGACGAGTTTTAGGGCTGTCTTTGAACCGATGCCTTTTACTCCTTCTCGGTTGTAGTCCGTGCCGACGAGTATGCCTATGTCTATAAGCTGCTCAAACGTTATTTCCAGCTCTGTTAGAACTTTGTTGAGTTCAACGACTTCTGGAACGACATCTACGTATACTGGTTTTCTGGGAAGTTTACGTCTGCCACTTATTGTTATGTTGCGGATTAAGGTTGGAGCACCAAATAAGAGTGAATCGTAGTCTTGGCTTGCACAGAAATCCGTGACTTCCTTTTTGGTCATGTACGCCGCTTGGGCTTCTCCTTCGCTTGGTGCCTGAATCCACGGAATGCCCATAAGCGTTAAAAGTCGTTTACTATCTTGCTCCATATAATCTTTTAGACGAGAGGTGGCTTGAGCATAAGTGCGAGCCTCTTCAATTTTACCCTCTACCAAAGCCTTCTTATACTTGATAGTGGCTGCTTCCTTTGTCTTTATTCGTCGTTTAATCTCAACTTTTTTTAGAGTTGGCGGGATGCCGTCGAAGACGTAGGCTACTTTGATTCCCATTTCGACGAGGTTTGAGGTGCGGTAGAGCAAGCCGCTAAGGTGGCTGGTGACTTTGCCTGTTCTGTCTTTTAGCGGGGTGCCGTCAGGTTGACGAATAATGGCTAGGAACTGATAAAGGGCATTATAGGCGTCGATAGCTATGGATTTGCCTGCGAGGTTTTGTAGGTCGACTTTGGTTTTTGACACTAAATTCTTGAGGTTCACTCCCAAAACGTGGCACCATTTAATAGAAACGTTGAAAACACAAAATAAACCTTGCCGTGGACTCTCAAAATAGCTGTATGCTAAGGGTTAATCAGATGTGTCTCGGCTGAATGATGTGCTATTCAAGATTATACGAAAAGGTTTTTAGCGTAGTTGCTGATTCTTGTCAAGCAAACGAGTAATGTCTGCGTGAGGTGAAAATGTAGTTGTCAATATTTGCGGCACCAGGAGCATACGACCGAGCCATAACCGTGTTCTCTCCAGATGGCCGCTTATTTCAAGTAGAATACGCCCTCGAAACCGTAAACAGAGGAGCAACCATAATAGGAATAGTCTGTCCAGAAGGCGTAGTTTTGGGCGCAGAAGAAAAAATCGAATCAAAACTACAAGACTCAAACTTCACATGGAAAATTTTCGCAGTAGACAGCCACATCGGTGCGGCAGTTGTCGGGTTAGGCTCCGACGCACGTATACTAGTCGACCAAGCACGGGTATACTGTCAAAGCAACAGGCTCATGTACGACGAGCCCATTGACGTTGAAGTAATCTCTAAACGCATAGGCGACATAAAACAAATCTACACTCAACACGCCGGAGTGCGTCCCTTCGGAGTCTCCATAATCTTCGGCGGCGTCGACAAAACGGGAAATCGCCTTTTCTCCACAGACCCTAGTGGAACCTACAGAGCCTATAAAGCTATTGCAGTGGGCATTGGGAGAGAAACAGTTGAGGGCGTCCTAAAAGAAGAATACCGCGAAGACTTGAGCTTGGAAGAGACTGTGAAGCTCGTCGTTAAATGTCTCAAAAAGACTCTTCAAGAACGAGACGAACAGCTAAGAGTTAAAATAAGCACAATACCTGCAACCACAAAAACCTATAAGACAATACCTGATGAAGAAGTCGAGAATTACATGAAAGCTGTAGAATAGAGTGAAACACTAAAATGAGTGAACGATACACCGTTGTGCGCATAACCCGCGACGGTGAACACTTCGAAATCCTAGTCAAACCACAACCCGCCCTAAACTATACAATGGGCAAAACCACGTCCATCTCTGAAGTTCTAGTCACCGATACAATATTTACCGACGCAAACAAGGGAACAAAAGCAGGTGAAGACAAACTCAAAACTGCCTTCCAAACAACAGATACCAGAAAAATTGCAGAAACAATCTTGAGAAAAGGAAAATTGCAGCTAACAACCGACCAGAAAAGACAATTAACCGCAGAAAAACGAAGACAGATAATATCTTTCATAGCACGTCAAGCTGTCAACCCGAAAACAAACCTACCCCACCCACCCATCCGCATCGAACAAGCAATGGAACAAGTCCACTACTCCATAGACCCTTTCAAAGAAGTCGAAGAACAAGCAAAAGATATGATAAAACTTCTACGTCCAATTATTCCCCTCAAAATAGAGCAAATTCAAGTCCAAGTGCGAATTCCCCCGGAATACGCCGCAAAAGCCTACGGCTCAGTCAAAGGTTATGGCACAATAAAACGTGAAGAGTGGCGCGCAGACGGCTCATGGTTCTCCATAATCGAAATGCCAGCAGGACTCTATGGTCCTTTCTTAGATAAACTTGGAGAACTAACAAAAGGAAACGCGGAAGCAAGAAAAGTGTAAAAAAATTTTGGAAAAAAAGGAAAAGTGGTGAATAAAAAATGCCCACATTTTATGAAAGAAGACAACTTGTAACTCCCGGCGACTTGGTAGCCGAAGGTAACTACATAGCCGGTGAGAACACATTCAAGGAAAATGAAAAACTGTACGCAACTCGTGTTGGACTAGTGGAATATGAAGAACGAAGAGTCAGCGTTGTCGCTTTAAAAGCATTCTACATTCCAACCATTGGAGACACCATAATCGGCAAAGTGACAGACGTAACAATGGGCGGTTGGATCTTAGACATCAATGCACCTTATCTGGCGCTTCTACGAGCCTCAGACGTCATGGAACGCTCTTACCGCCCTCAAAGAGACGAGTTATCATCAATCTTCGACGTGGGAGACTTGGTTATAGCTAAAATCGTATCTTATGACAGAACCCGCGACCCTCTTCTGACAGTACGGGAACCCGGTCTTGGAAAAATCACGCGTGGTCAAATACTTGAAATTACTCCAACAAAAATTCCGCGAATAATTGGCAGGAAAGGCTCGATGATAGGCGTGATAAAACGTGAGACAGGGTGTCATATCCTCTTAGGTCAAAATGGATTGGTGCTTATAAGCGGTAAGAATCTGGAAGACGAACAGCTTGCAGTCATGGCTATCCGCAAAATAGAAAATGAGTCTCACACGAGTGGTCTGACCGATCGCGTAACAGATATGTTGAAAAAAGAAAAAGAAAAGGAAGGTGAAACTAAAAATGCCTAAGATAGAAGAGAAACTGATTGATAAAGACGGTATTAGAATAGGTGGAAGGAAATTTAACGAGTTAAGACCCACAAAAATACAAGTAGGTGTCCTTAACAATGCAAATGGCTCGGCATATATCGAGCAGGGAAAAAACAAGATCTTGGCCGCAGTTTATGGACCCCATGAAGTGCATCCAAAACACCTTGCTTTACCCGACCGTTCTCGGCTAAGATGCCGATACCATATGGCGCCTTTCTCCGTAGATGAGAGAAAGTCACCTGCCCCTTCAAGAAGAGAAGTAGAGCTTTCAAAAGTAATACGAGAATCCTTAGAACCATCAATCTTCTTAGAATACTATCCGCGAACATCCATAGACCTCTTCATAGAAGTCCTCCAAGCAAACGGAGGCACAAGATGCGCAGGCATAACAGTTGCCGCATTAGCTTTGGCAGATGCAGGCATTCCAATGCGAGACTTGACAGTGGCTTGTGCCGCAGGAAAAGTAGAAGGCCAACTTGTGCTCGACTTAAACGACACCGAAGACAAAAAAGGAGAAGCAGACGTCCCCCTAGCATATATGCCAAACCTAAACGCCATAACATTGCTTCAAATGGATGGTCAATTAACGCTTGAAGAATTTGAAAAAGCCATTAACCTTTCTCTCGAAGGCTGCAAACAACTCTATAATATGCAAAAGGAAGCCCTAAAGGCAAAATATGTTGTTTTAAAGGAGGAAGTGAAAGAGTAATGTCAATGATTATCCGCGTAAAACAGAAACAAATCGCCCAACTAATGGCTAAAGGTAAAAGATTGGATGGAAGAGAGTTAAACGACTATCGTGAAATCAAAGTAGAAATGGGCGTTATTGAAAAAGCTGAAGGCTCAGCCCGTGTTCTTTTAGGTAAAACTGAAGTACTAGTCGGAGTAAAAATTGAAGTTGGCAAACCCTTCTCAGATACTCCAAATGAAGGAGTCTTAACAGTAAACGCTGAGCTTGTCCCTTTAGCATCACCAACATTTGAACCAGGGCCTCCAAACGAGAACGCTATTGAACTTGCAAGAGTAGTGGACAGAGGTATAAGAGAGTCAAAAGCCATAAACCTTGAAAAACTCTGCCTCGAACCAGGAAAAAAAGTACTCGTAGTCTTCATTGATGTTTATGTGCTTAACCATGACGGTAACCTCATCGACGCTTCCGCTGTCGCAGCATTGGCGGCTTTGTTGAATACAAAGATGTTCAAATACGACGTCGAAGAAGGGGAAATCAAAGTAAAACCAGGCTATACTCCATTACCAGTGCAAAGCTACCCTATAGCTGTAACGTTTGCAAAGATAAATGACAAGCTTGCCATCGACCCTTGGCTGGAAGAAGAACAGGTGATGGACTCCAGATTAACTATAACTATAGAAAAAGACGGAAAAATATGTGCTATTCAGAAAGGAGGAACCGGCTACTTTACCACAGGACAAATTTTGGAAGCAGCAAAGATAGCTAAAGAAAAAGCTTCGGAAATACGTAAGTTAGTGGTGAAAGGATGATGGGAAGAACAAAAAAGATCGGACCAACAGGAGGCTTGGGGGTTCGATATGGTGCAACAGTAAGGAAAAGATACATTGAAGTGGTAACAGAGACCAAAAAACGATATAGATGCCCCCAATGCAACGCACCTGCTGTTAAACGCCAAAGCATTGGAATTTGGAAATGCAGAAAATGCGGCTTTACCTTCACTGGCGGGGCTTACACTCCTTCAACTAAACTAGGTGCTACGGCGAAACGAGCGGCAAGAGACTTCTCTAGAGAAGCCTCAAAATAAAGGAAAGAAGGCATACGAAGACATAGTTTTTCCTTGGCTTAATGCTGTCTGCTCTTTTTTAACAATTCCACTCGTCGTTTGCCTCTTGTTAAAGCAGAAACGTGGATCTTGCCCTCAATTTCCAGTCGCATTAACTCCCTGTTTAAGGCATTAAATCCCAAGTCACCATAGATTTCTTTGATCATATCGTAAAGTTCAGTGTCTGTTGCAGACCCTTTGCGTTGTAGTAATTCTACGATAACTGTAGGAAGAGGGTGGGGTCTCCATGTTTCGCTTGTCATTTAAACACCTCTTTTATGCCACAGGTGTCGTAGGCTTCCGCACCTGTCTCACCTGCTTAATAAATCCTTTATACCATGTTTCCATATCAGGTGAAATAGTTGGACCTATTTTGCTTGCAGCTTCCTTGAAGTCTGCTAGTGTTACTATTTTTGAAGTTATACTCTTTCTCAGCGCGTTTAACGCTGCCTCGCGACATAGTGCTTGAATATCTGCTCCGCTATAGCCTTTTGTAATTTTGGCTAGAGAGTTTATGTCAACATCTTCTTTCAAAGGCATGTCTTTGGTGTAAATCTTGAAAATCTCTAATCTCGCCTTTTCGTCTGGCTCTGGCACATATATGAGTCTGTCGAAGCGTCCCGGCCGCAACACGGCGCGGTCTATGATGTCAGGTCGGTTTGTGGCTGCAAGGACAACTACGTCTTCCAATGTTAGTATGCCATCCATTTCTGTTAGAAGTTGGCTGATGACGCGTTCTGTAACGCCGCTGTCAGCGAATCCCATGCCTCTTCTAGGTACGAGAGAGTCGAACTCGTCGAAGAAAATTACTGCTGGCGCGGCCATTCTTGCTTTGCGGAATACTTCTCTTATGGCTTTTTCTGATTCTCCGACCCATTTGCTGAAGACTTCTGGGCCTTTTATTGTGATGAAGTTTGCTTCGCTTTCTGTTGCTACTGCTCTTGCTAGCATTGTCTTGCCACAGCCTGGTGGTCCGAATAGGAGAATCCCTTTAGGTGGTCTTATGCCCAATCGGCTGAAAACTTCGGGGTTTTTCAAAGGCCATTCAACTGCTTCTATTAGTTCATGTTTCACTTCTTCTAATCCACCTACGTCAGTCCAATTCACTGTGGGTGTTTCTATGTATACTTCTCGCATGGCAGTAGGGGTGATTTCTTTGTAGGCGTTGAGGAAGTCTTCCATGCGTACATCCATCTTCTCTAAAACGGTTGGGGGGATACGTTCTTCTTCTAAGTTAATTTCTGGCAGATATCGTCTCAAAGATTTCATTGCTGTTTCTCTACCTAAGGCCGCCAAGTCTGCGCCTGTGTAGCCGTGGGTCGTTTCAGCTAACTTTTTCAAGTCAACGTTTTCTGCGAGGGGCATGCCGCGGGTGTGAATTTGCAGGATTTCGTGGCGTGCCTTCTTGTCTGGGACACCTATTTCTATCTCTCGGTCGAAGCGTCCTGGTCTTCGAAGTGCGGGGTCAAGGGCTCCGGGTCTGTTGGTGGCTCCTATGACGATTACGTTTCCTCTTCCGCTCAAGCCGTCCATTAGAGCTAGTAGCTGAGCGACTACTCGTCTTTCAACTTCGCCTGTGACTTCTTCCCTTTTCGGTGCGATTGCATCCAACTCGTCGATGAATATGATGCTTGGAGAGTTTTGTTGTGCTTGCTGGAAGATTTCCCGCAGTCTTGCTTCTGATTCGCCGTAGAATTTGCTCATTATTTCTGGGCCGTTTATGGAGCAGAAGTTTGCTTCTGACTCGTTTGCCACTGCTCTTGCTAGCAAGGTTTTGCCGCAGCCTGGTGGTCCGTGGAGTAGGACGCCTTTTGGTGGTTCTATGCCTAGGCGTTGGAAAAGTTCTGGGTGTCGCAAGGGTAGCTCTACCATTTCTCGTACGCGTTGCATTTCTTCGTGGAGGCCACCTATGTCTTCGTAAGTGGTGCGGGGGACACCTTTTGTTTCTGGGGATGGTTCGTTGAGGATTTGGAAGTGTGTGTCTTTGGTGATGCGGACTATTCCGTGAGGGCGGCTTTTGGTGACAGTGAAAGGTATAGCGTGGCCAAGCATCATGACTAATGTCGTATCGCCTTCAACGAAGGTGCGTTCCATTAGGCGGTTTTTGACGAAGTTCATGAAGTCTTCATCTACGTTTAGGCGCATGTCGACAGGTGCCAGAACTACGCTTGTAGCATTCTTCACAGTGGCTTGTTTAACTACGATGTATTCGTTTATGGCAACGCTTGCGTTTTTGCGTGTGAAGCCGTCTATGCGGATTATGCCTTGGTTTTGGTCTTCACTGTAGGCAGGCCATGCGATGGCGCTGGTTGTGCGTTTGCCGGTGATTTCTATTACGTCGCCAGCGCTTATGCCGAGTTTTTGCATGGTTTTTTGGTCTAGGCGGGCTATGCCGCGGCCTACGTCTCGTTGTTTTGCGTCTCCTACGCGGAGTTGTATTTCACTCATTTTTGTGCCTTCTTTTTTGGGTAAGTGTGAAGTTTACACGAAGTCGAAAAGGGTTGTGTAACTTATAAATGTTACAAATCAACGATTGTGTCAGCGCGTTCTTCTTACCATGAGCGTCTGGATTTGGCTTACCGTTGGAATTTTTTCTATGTTTTGTTCTACCTTGTCTAGGATACCTGTTTCGTCCTCTGGAATTTGAATGTGGGCTATTAGAGCGTTTAGACCAAAAGCGACGGGTTCAGTTTGGTAGTTAGCATAAACTTTTGCTTGGTGTGGAAGGGCTCTCTCTATTTGTTTTTGCAGTTTCTCAAAGTCTACTTCTATCCCCGTTGGAAAGATTTTGAAACTGATTACTATGTTCGCCATGTTCATGGCCCCATAAATCCGCATTTTGGGCATTTGTAATGGCGTCCGAATTTGCGGCATTTTTGGCATCGCCAGATGGTTATTTCGCCGCAGTTTGGGCAGTTGAATTTTGTGACTTTTGTGCCTGGGGGTATAGTGCGGTTGCAGCTGGTGCAGATGGGTGTTTGTATCATGGTTGTGGTTTTGGTTGCGGTGCTCATGTTGGCTTTTTCCTTTCTGAATGTGGATTTGTATATTGAAGGGTTGCTTATATTTGCTATGTTAAAGCGATGTGGATGATATAGAAAGATGAGGATAGAGAGTTGCCACAACTTTCTCCATTTCAACAATAGCAAGCGATCACACATATTCTACTTATTTTTGTCTTCATATTTCCCACTCACATCAGGTATTACTTCGCCTTTCCGTGGCAAAGCCAAGATCCCACCTATGAGACTTAGTAGAAGCCAATGTGAAGCTAAAAATGGGTAATAGTAAAACAGCGGTATCGGGACATAATACTTGTACATGATTATATGTAAGAGAAAGCTCAGAGGAAACGCAAGTGACGAAATTATAATAATGTAACCACCGAACTTGTGCCCTCTAAACACTAATACGGCCCCGCAAATTGCTAAAAATGCAAGACCAACACCTAGAATATACCACGCAACTAAATATTCTAACGAGACACCAACTGAACCAGTCAAAATCTTAGCAAAAACGACAGTAAAATCAATAATAGAAAGTAAGCCGCCAAGAACTGACAGAAAAACACCAATGATCGTAAAATTCGTATTTATTATCAGTCAATCCAAACTATAATTGTCGCTTTTTTTCAAAATAGCTATTTATATTTTATTGTTTAATAATTTTTTCGATTAGAGCTTTGGCGAATTAACAGTTTATAGGTGATTTAAGGTAAGAGTTGTTTATCATATTATGCAAAAAAATTTAGCAGTTTTTCCTTTTTTATTTAGCAGCAATTTAAACATGGGCGAAAGTATGAAGAGGGTGCCTGCAAATAGCCAGAGGATTGCGCCTACTGATGCTGTTACGTGAATCGCTAGGATGGGAGCTGCAAGGTCCAATGAACTGGAAACTTCTGCCTCATGTAAAGCATCGTAATAAGAGGTATTCAACCATCGAAGCCACAAGATTCCCCAAAGAAAGAAAAAGGCGCCGAAAACCATTAGGGGAAGCCGCAATTCAAGAACTCCAGTTGGAGATTTTTCCTCTCTCAAGTATCCGATGATGCTAACCACGAAGCCTACTGCTGGAGGTAAAATCAAAAGAAGAAACGTACCCCGTATGTAACCCCAGTAGCATTTGGGTTCGCTTCGAGCATCATAACAAGACGCCAAGGTTCATCTATGATTCTGCTAAAGAAGAAGGACATTTCGAACGCAAGCGATAAGATAAGTAATCCGATTTCAACGCTCACCCATCGAATCATTCCTCTCAACTTGCTGTTTTGTTTCATCCTACCTACATCCTTTCCAATAATGCATAAGACACCCAAGCATTCAGCAGAGAGTAGTGGGTTTTAAGCAAAAGTACGTATAGCAACCAATAGAATCACTAAGAAACCAAATGAACAAATGAACGCGCTGATACAAATAATACTCTTTGTCCACGGCGACGCCTTAGTTCTCGGTTTCTCGCCACTTTCCTCAGAATCTATACTCATCCCAATTTCTCCCCTTCTCAGCCAACCCAACAAATACTAACATATCTTTCCGCTTTAAATTTTTCCACAAATTTCAACTATTTTCATACGTTGAACCACTCATAACTGCATAAACCTCAAACATTACAGCCAAAAAATAACAATCCAAACAAAATTTTAACCACACACAAATACCAGACAACACAGCTTCCCAAAAAAAGAGACTACAAACAAAACACAAACCTTCAAACACGTTATCTATTTGGCTCCTAATAGAATAGTCTCTCAATCACACCAAACACACACTCCTACTTCGCTCCCTTCTTCTTAACACGCAACACAGGCAAAGCTGCCAACATCACAGCCCCGCTATCCACAGCAGGCTTTAACAAATTCTCACCACAATACGGGCACAACCTAAACTCCGCCAAAACCTCCCGCCCACAAGCTGGACACAACTTATACTTCTTAACCTCCCTCTCCAAACGCTTCATCATCTTCTTCAAACTTCCAACATCACCTTTTAACGCTTCCACGCTTTTTTTCAAGGGTTCAAGACTCAAAACTTCACCACGCACATTAAAAACAATGTCTCGCAAGCCAGCCAACAACTTACTGTTATTCGCCAAAGTTTCACTCATCATCTCCAAAATACTCGTCCTAGCCTCCAACAGCTCCACGTCAGCTTGATTCTCTTTTTTTCCGTCTTCCAACACTTTCCCCAAAAAAGTTTCAATGGGATTTCGCAACGCCACCACCGTCGTTCCACCCCAAAGCAAGAATACTGCTACTAATGAACAGAATAAATATAGAGTTGGGTCGATGGCTCCTAACAATTCACTGAACGGATAAACCGTTAAAAGTAAAGATTCATTCTCGCTGCCTTTCAGCAATAAAAAACCATCTAGAGCATGTAACCCAGCTAAAAAAGTCAAACACCCCAAGATCCAAACGGTAACACTTTTCCTAGCCACGATAGACAAACCCTCTAGATAACAATTCTAGAAGAAAACTACACTTTTCACTAATTAAGCCAATGTTCTCACAGAAAACATATATCAAAAACCGATACATGTTAGCTTGGAGAGTTGGGTTAGTTTTAAATACGGCGCTCTTTTCTTGTGAATACGTGATTTATATGGGATTCAAGGCACTACATTATTCGGAAGTAAAAGTGGACGAGGTGAACGAATGCAGTGCCGAGGGAGCTAAAGTTCGTTGGCTAATAACTAAGAATGACGGCGCCGATCACTTTGCTATGCGTTGTTTCGAAATCGCTCCTGGAGGTCATTCTCCCCATCACTCTCACAAGTGGGAGCATGAGGTTTTCATTTTGGACGGTGAATGTTTAGTTGTCTGTGGTGACCAACGAAAAAAAGTTGGCCCTAACTATGTAGTTTTTATTCCGCCGAACGAAATGCACCACTTTAGGAATGAAGGGACTGAAGTTCTAAGGTTTCTCTGTTTGGTCCCTCATCATGAATAACTCGTTTATTCTTTTCCCTATTTCCTCGAAAATGGTAATTTCACAACTTGAAGCCTTTCCTCTCCAAAGCTTAGCTCCAACCAAACAAACTTTGCACACGCATTTATTATGAGTACGTTGTGCCATTTTCTTCTGCGACTTGTGCCTTGCATTTTTGAATAAACATTCGTCTTTCCAACTCTGCTTCCTTTGTCTTCCATGTGACTACTTTCTGAACAATTATTAAACATTAATTATGTGTCTGAATCGGACATAATAAGCGAATTTTGAATACGAATTTTGGAGTCGTAAGGTTAATGGCTTATTGCTTTGACTTTTTTAGTTGAGGTGTAATCGTTTGAACAGTGCTTTATTTCAGGCTTGTAAGGAGTTGATTGACGATGCTAAAGCGGGATGTGCTGACTTGGTGTTCAAGGAAGTTTGTTTGGAGATTTTAGCACGTGCAAAGCATGTTTTGGGTGATGAAGAGTTTAAGACTTTAGCAGAGTATGCATCTGAACGCATGCAGGAGAAGTCAATCATTTCTATAGATGCAGTAAGGTAATGTCAACTTTTATTGCTATTTTATTCTTTTCTTGTTTTATGTAACAGTCGACTCCTTTCTTGTGGTACATTGTGCGATCTGGTTTTATTGTAAGCTGCTAATGTTCTTTTTCAGTGTCTTATATGAGTTGCTAAGTTGAAAAAGTTGTTACTAGTTTGCGGTTTGGTGACGTTGTGTAGATAGATTGTTAGATGATAGTGAGGCGAAAGGGCGATTAGAGAATTGTTCCTTTGACATGTTGGTTTGTAGTGTGGTTTACGGGGTCATGTTTGGTATTGTGGCTTTGATTTGTTTGGTGGTTCTTGAGGTTGTCTATGTGGTTGTTTTTAGGAGTTTTAATAGTGAGATTTTTGCTTGTGTCACTTTTGTAATAGGCACTATTTTGGGTAGTTTCTTTGTACAGAAGAAAGAGCAAAGCCTGATTAGTCCTATTAGGAAGATGAGTGCCCGGTTCCTGCCTTACTAGAGTGAAGTTTTTCCAGAAGGGCGAGCGGTTAAGATGTTTTAATCATTAAAGTACTTGTTCATATTTTTTCGTGGCGATCTTTTCTTTTTCTACGATAAAGCAGAATTCTTTCCATAATATTTCTATTTCAGGGTCTGAACCTACAGATTTCTCAACGTTTTCATAATGCTCTGCATTTATGAATCTGTTGATTTCCAAGAACCAGCCATTATCACTCTTGAACACTTCATAGCCTATACAGCCGTGTTTGAGGTAGACTTTTTTAGCTCTTCTCTCTATGTCAAGATATTGATCAACCTTGTTTTTGGACACCTTATAAGTGTAAGTTACAATGAACATTTCTCTCATCGTTTATCAGTAAGATGTTTTAGAGCTTTAATAATTTCCTTGAAGTTTGTTCCACAAGCCATAAAAACTGAATCAGCAAACATGTAACACTGTTTATTTTCATTCTAATGGAGGTGATAAGATTATGGAAGATGTGAAGATAAAGATTGCAGGGCTGTGGATATTTAAGGCCTTAGCTTCGTTGACCTTCACGATAATTATGTTTATGGAGGAAGGTGTATTAGAGGGGATAATGGCGGGAGAAGTTCTAGGCATGGAAATAGGACCTGAAATCTTGCTAGTTGGCGCAATCGAAGCGTGGGCACCATTGGTTATGATTGTGGTGTCCCTCACTTTGAAGTATAAAGCGAATCGTTGGGCAAACATCATTGCGGGAATAGTCTTTACTGCCCTCAGCCTCATGAGTATGGCTGACGCTCTGACCGCTCATGGCATACTACTGTGGGTTTCACAAGCTGTGGCTACCGCATTGATTGTCTGGCTTGCATGGAAGTGGCCTAAACAGGAAGATTAGCCCCAATAACATACTGTCATTGTTCGCAACTGTAATCCTTACTTTTCTGTTTTTTGTAACATTAAATATTCTCTTAAACAAACAAAAACCCGAAAGAAGCCGCGCAATCTCAAAAATGCGCGCGCTACAAGGTGGGACTGAAAAGTTTATTACCCTTGGGTGGAATTTTGCTTTTGGTGTTATTTTTGAAAGCGTTAATTGCATACGGCACACGCTATGGAGCAACAACTGGAACCTCAGAGGAAATAGCCAAGATATTAAGAGAGGAAGACTTTGATACCAAGATAATTAACCTGAAAGAAGAAAAAATCAAAGACATATCAGAATATGACTTAATCATTGTAGGCAGTGGCATGGGAAATTGCAGATGGGCAAGTGAGGCTGAGGATTTTCTGAAAAATTTCAGGAAGGAATTCAAAGGCAAAAAGCTGGCTTTGTTTGCCTCTACAATGAAAACGTTTTTTGAAAGAGAAGGCAAGACAGATGACGTTGCAAAAACACGAAAGATTGCCTTAGAGGACAAGCTCGCAAAGTACGGTCTCAAGCCAATAGCGTTAGGCTTTTTCGGCGGAGTTATCGACTATAACAAAATGGGCTTCATAGCACGTAAAGGTATGGAATTTTTCAAGCCACAACTTGAAAAAGACGGCTTCAAGGTTGCACCAGGTATCTATGACCTGCGCGACTGGGATGAAATTCGCAATTGGGCTAAGGAACTATCTAGGAAAGCTAGACAATAACAGCATGACCTTTGTCATTTATTCAACAGCAACTCTTTACAAATTTGCCTGACCGAGTTCTTCCCACACACAAGACAAAACTTTACCCTTCTCTCTCACATTCGTCTCTGCGCGCGCACTGTGAGGGGTAATTTTTCTTTGATTTCTGACCCCTTGTACTATCATAGTGTATACTCAATGTCGATCACATATGTCTATGGTAGTCTTTTGATAGTACCTTCCTTCCTTAATCCTATTCTATTATTGTCCATGGATGGTATCCAAAACTGGATATACGGTTATTAACCGTCCATTGAACGTCTCCGTTGGTTGGTTGGGTTAAAATTTAACGCCCCTCCATACATGCTTCTGGCTTTTGAGCTGACGCTGAGATTGAGTTGGAACACAGCGTCAGCTAAGATATTGATACTGCAACACTCCACTACGTTCCGTGTTGCAGGTATAGGAGCATACTGAAGATTCAGTACAGCGAGGCTCAGCTGAAATTCAGTATAAATACTCAAAGGGGCAAAATCGAGAAAAAATTATACTCCTTCTGAATGTTGAAGGAATGTTATTGGTTCTTTGATTGTCTGTTCAAGAGACACCGATTACTTGGAATGCTTTCTTCTGTAGGCTATAACCGCTAGTAGTGTTGCTATCATGAATAGTGGTAGAATGAGGAATGATGGAAACTCTGGAATTACCACCACGCATGTAAAACAATGGAAAAATGTAAACGAAAAATGTAAAAAAGATGTAAATTATCCCTTTTCCTCAATTTCATGGTATTATTCATGGTATTATGTAAACCATGCGCATGGTATTATTTCTACTCCAAAATAATACCATAGCGAGATAGCGGTTATTTCAAGTGCATTTCCATTGATAGATGGAGACTAAAGGTTTTTACCACTAAGAGTGGTAAAATAGGCTCTGTTAGGTTGATTTTTGGCTACTCTTTCCATCAGAAAAGTCGTGAAAAATATGTGTGAAAGCATATCAAATATGCTTGTGTATCTTTCACTAGAGAATTTTCACTAGTCTTTCACTCGTAACCTCTCATACTTTCTCACAGCAGGGTTAATAATCACTCTTAAAGCCCACTTGTGAAAAGGCTCTATCTCAACCTTTTCCCCTAGTAACTCGGCTCTCAATTTCTTCTCTTTAATCCCCGCATAGTATTCAAGCAACGTATTTGCATCTGTCCCCGTCTGTTCACTAATCACTTCAAGACTCAACCCGTGATATGCTCCTTGAGAAACAAAGGTATGCTTAGTTACATGCCAAGACCCTCTCATATCTGCAATTTTAGAGACCTTTGCTTTCAAGGAAATTCTCTCTAAATGTCTTCTCATCGTATTGTAATCAAAGAACAGAGCCTCATTCGGCTTTATCGCATGGTCTTCAATGTATCTCTTCACTAGGTCAATTACCCTTGCGTGAAAGAGCCTTAAGACATATTCATTCCTCTTAGGCTCAAACATCAAGACCCCGTTATTTTGGTCGTCAATATCCATTGGTCTAATCCCCTTAGAACAACTATTGCATGGCATAACGCTTGAAGCTCTTCCACCACCCATAAGAGACACAACAAAGGCAACAAGCAAATCCTCTCTATCCATTGCTTCAATAATGCGGCGTATCTCATCATCCTCTAAGAACCATTGCTTTCTTGTTCCTTTAGGTCTCTTCAAACCCTTCGTTGAAAACTCTTCAAGGTTGCAAAGACTAGTCTTTCCTATTGCTCGCATCCACTTTCTAAAGAGAATGGCACTATGAAAACGGATTTTCCCCGTCTTCGGGTCTCTAAACTCTTCAGCTTTCCAAACCTTGCGAAAGTCTTCAGCATCCCAAGAAATAGGGTCTTTTTTGCCTAGTAAAAGCCAAGCTCTCATCCCTTGATAGACATACTTCTTAAAAGCCCTTAATCTGCCTTGATACTTATCTACAAACATGCGATTTCCAAAGGTCTCTTCCCATTGGAAAACATATTTTGGAATAGTCCTCTGCGGCGGCGTAGGATACTTCTTCAAGATAGCGTTAATTGTAGGTCTTGAGATTTCCAACATTTTGCTTGTTTCACTCTTTCCAAATTTCTCAACTAACTCATAGCCTTGACGGCTCACGAATTTGTGTATCGTTGTCTTCTTAACCATTTAAACACCTAAGAAGATAAGAAGACAACTAATCTATATAAGCATTGTGGAAAAGCAGAAAACTATATAAGAAGATAACGACCTAAATAGCTTTGAGGTTTAGTGTTGAATGAGCAAACGACCAAGCAAGACAATTTGGCATGCCCGACACAGAGGGATGATGATGGGTAAAATTAACCTCATCATCCCCGACAAACTTGAAAAAGAGTTCCGAGAAGCAATTTTTAAACGCTTTGGAATGAAAAGAGGCAACATCTCAAAAGCCATAGAAGAAGCAATCAGAGATTGGATAAAGAAACAGAAATAGGCCTATCTTACTTAAATACCACTTAAGACTTATTTTAACATGTTAGACAAAGATACATGTCTTGATACATTGCTGTTTTCTTGTCTTGAAGTCGTCTAACAAACAAGGAGAGTGAAGAAATTAGAAACGACCTTAACAGGTGTGCGTTTGAACGCATCTTTACATGAAAACTTCAAGCAAACATGCGAAGCAAACAAAACATCAATTTCCAAGACCCTAAAGACCCTAGTCGTGCTTTTCCTCAATGACTATGGTCTTCAACAGAGAGTTTTAAGAGAGGTGAAAAGGAATTGAGCATAAGGAAACCCGAAAGTGTTGATGCTACTAGGTTGTGGGATAAAGAATGCGTAAAATGGAGACTTAAAGAGCTAACTAGGTCTTTAATTGCCAAATTTGTCAAGGAAGACCTAGAAAAATTTGCAATGAAACACAAGAAAGCCTTCAAACCC
>Ga0224501_10000074_pt1 | contig 108912 bp, 111 predicted proteins | sample SF_Oct11_sed_USG_4_FD_169105 | JGI IMG/M metagenome (GOLD analysis project Ga0224501, IMG submission 169105) | Sediment microbial communities from San Francisco Bay, California, United States - SF_Oct11_sed_USGS_8_1 | ecosystem: Environmental > Aquatic > Marine > Sediment | place: USA...
CCCATCACCGCTGCCTGGTTCACCAGATGCGGGCGGTGCATCTTGCCGGCGGGCGCGGCCCGGGCCAGCAATGCATCGCGGCGCTCGTCCAGGGTGCCCGGTGCATCGCCACAACTGTCCGGCAAACCATAAAACTGTTCCCAGGCATCGATCGTATTCGTAACAGTGAGCGGATCCATCTCGTCCAGCAGCGCCTCGGCATCGGTATCGATGCGTGCAAACTCCTGGACAATACCCTCCAGCAAATCGGAAAACGTCGAGCCAATGCGCGCCAGCGATTGCCACAACTTGCCGCGTGGCAGCAGCGCTTTGGCCTGGCTCAGATACTGTGCGGCGCTCATGACCATGTGATAACTCCGAGCACGCCGATCTGGCTGACTGTGTGAGTCAAGTCCGCGGCCGGCACGGTAAGCGTGTGATCGGTCTCACCGGCGGCGAGCGATATCGCCTCATCAATATGCGACAGCAGTATGGTGCCGCCGGGCTCGGCTTCGCGGCGGAACAAATCCGCCAACTCGGCTTGCACGGCAGCCTGCACGGCCACAGTGTTCGGCGTGACACTGATGGTCATGTTGCGTACTACCGCAACCGGTGCCGCTGCTGTTGGTGTAATGCCGGCCGGTGCTTCGGCATCGAGCTTGGCCTGCACGGCGGTCACGTCCGCTGCAAGCGGGATGCCGTTGGCGTAGGTGTCATCCATCATAAACCGCATTTTGACTTTGCCATCGCCGTCCTCAAGCGGATAACTCCATGCGCGCGTGACCCCAGCCACCTCCAGCGCCCAGGACACATAGTCATCTTTCTTTCCGCCGGCCGGTGCGGCGGCGACGTATTGCCGCAAGCGTTCAAGCAGCTGCGCATTGGTCTCCTGGTCGGTGCCGCCGGTTAGTCCGCCCGCGGCCACGGTGGCTTGGCTGTTCACGCCCGCAATCGGGCTGGTCAGGGTCAATGTCACACCGGCCGCTTGATCGTTGATGCCGCCCTCGACGGCGGTGACAACAATATCCACGGTACCGGCGGCCAGAGTGCCATCGGCGTTGGTCGTATAGGCCGTGCCATCGGCTGCATGCACTTCGGTACCAGCCAGGATGGTGGCAGATGCGCCACCGGTGAATGTCACCGTGCCGGTGCTCTTGGCTGCAGACTTCTTAACCATGCCACCGCCTTTCCAGTAGGCATGGCGTTCGAGCATGGCGCTGTCGGCCGTGTCGGGCAGGATCTGCTTTGCCGTGTGCGCAATGTAGCCATACAGGCCATGCGCCACGCCGGCCACGGCGCGGCCAATGGCAGTGAGCAGCGCACGGGTCAGCAGCTTGGTGCCGCCGGTGACCTTGGTGCTGATATCGTTGCCGATGCGGTCTATGAGTGCGGTTAGGGTTGGTCGTGCCACATCACACCTCGTATGTGTTCGAGTAATAAATAGAATCGTCCGGCAGCGTGATGGCCACCGTCACGCCGATGCCATCGCTGCGGATCCGCGCGGTGCTGCAGTCGACCGCTTTGGCCAGCCCGGCAGGCACCATCCAGCGCAGCGCCTCGATCGCATACTCGCGCGCCTTGCGCAGGGTCTCGTCTGTGATCTTGCTGCGGTCAAGCAGCCACAGCTTGCTGCCGATGGGTTCATCGAGATACGTGTCGGCCCAGTGGCCGCGCTTGTCGTGCGGGTCATCGAGCAGGCTTTCGTCATCAACACGCGCATCGGTAAACAGTGAGATCAAGATCGCTTCGTCCAGGCCATCGCTTGTCGCCAGGTCATCGCTCTCGCTCGGCAGCTCAGTCTCGCCGGTGATGACCCATTCCGGTGATCCAACAAAGGTGCCCACATGACCGTTGCCGGATGTGTCGGCCGTGGTCGTGCCGTAACCCTCCTCAATCGGCATGTGCAATACCAGCCCGGTCTCATCCAAGTACTGGCCGGCGTAGCGCTCGGCCACTTCCTCGGGTGTGAGTAGGCGGTTGTATAAGCGCGCCGCATGCACAACATTATCGCCTGCCACATAGGCTTGCCCGATGCGCAGATCAGATGCTGAATTGATTGAGCCGGATTTTGCGGATATATCAAAGGATCCGGTTTCGACGCCGTTGATGTAACCGCGCACCAGACCATCGCGATCGAATGTTGCGACCAGGTGCAATCGCTCATGAAGCTCGATTGCGCCGTTCGGTGATATGTTGCCCTCAACGAATGCGACCGTATCGCCAATCAGTGCCCTCAATGCTCTCGAGCTGTTCACGCCAAAACGGAAACCAGACAGGCCGGCGCTGGCACCTTTATTTATAATGGCCTTGCTGTCGACAACATCATAAACAGTCAGGATGGTTTCAATACTGAAATCACCGATATCAAAGTCCAGCGTCGGATGGGTTGCGACTGAAAGATAGTGATAGTTTGCCGTTCTGCTAACACGCAAACCAAACTCCGGCTTGGTCAGTCGGCGCTTCTCGGTGCCGGTGTAAATCCAAGAAGGCGCGCCAACAAAACTGCCGATATGACCATTGCCGGATTGGTCGTAGGTCTTTGTACCTTGGCCCTCGCGAAATGGCAGCCAGAGTTCCAGCCCGGCGTTGTTGCTGTATACGCCTGCTGCGTGTTCGGCGGCTTCGGTGGCATCGATGACACGGCTGTACATTCGGACGCCGAAGTAATCACCGTTATATGCAGCACTTTGGTGAGTGCCAATTCTCAGTTCATTGGTGTTGCCGATATCGCCAATCAGGCTGATATCAGTATCGAGCGTGTGCTGCCCGTCCACGTATTGGCTCAAGATACCTGCAGCGCGATCAATAACCCATAGAATTTTATACCGCACACCACGTTTGAGAAGGTGCGACCTGTTCAATCGGGTTGTGCCATCATGCAAATAGAACCCGGTTGGCACATCAAGATTCGGATCCAGTTGATAGCACGCGATACCATACCCACTAACTAGCCAGGCATCCCCCTTGCCAAGCATCCACATGGGGTTCACGCCATGCGGGTGCATGATATCGATCTCAACAGAAAAATCGGTGAGACCATGCCTGAGATTCGGGTGGTCAGGAATGTTGACATAATCCAAGCCATCCAAGCCCGTGAACCGGAGACCATACGTCGGCACTTCCACCTCGCGGCGCAGTACGTCGATATCAAATTCCCCGTGGCTGTCTTGTTTGATTGCAATGTCCATTAGGTAATCGTTCCTGTGCCTGTGCCCGGCCCGGATACGCCCGCGCCAACAGTGACGCCGCTCACGCTGGTCACGGACACGGCAACTTCAGCGTTGGTGTTGATCTCATCGATGATGCCCTGGCACATCGCCTCCATGAGCTGCGTGCGATAGGCGGCCAGCTCGGCCGGGTTGCTGCTCTGGATATGCGCCAGCGCATCGACGTTGGCGATGATCTTGGCGGCCATGCTTTGTTTTGTCATCGCCATCAGACTGTCGCCTTTACGTTGCTTGACACTTGCGGATGTGGTGCGCCGGTATAGGCGCACATGCATTGCCCCTGGACAATGCCTTGCAGCGCATCGCTGCTATCGCCGTCTAGGTTGATCATGCCGGTGGCGTTAATGTCCACAGTGCCGCCGGCGTTGACCGTTGCATCGCCCTCGCTGTTCACCGTGACCTTCTTCGCGTTGACCTCAATGCCATCGCGCTTGATATGGATGTTTTGCCCCTGGTCGTCGTATAGCGCGACTTCGCCCTTCTCCAGCGACTTCAGGCGGTAGGGTTTGCCATCAACCAGGATCACCACGGTATGGCTGCGCTCGCCACCTAAAGATAAAAACACCGCCTCACTGCCATCCGGTGCATTGGCAGTGAAGCCATAGGGCTCAAAATGCTCAACATCATCAATGGTCGATTCCGGCCCCACTTGCACCTGCATGGTCTGGCGCTTGGTGTCGCTATTGGTCAGCAGCACCATGCCGCGGCCGGCCAGCAGGCGAATCCGCCGACTCAGCGGCTGCAGCAGTTTTTGCAAGGCGCGCAAGTTCATAGCAGTGATTCCCCGGTGGGTTCCGGTATCGGCACCACGTCAAATACTTCCGGCCGTGCCAGGCTCAGCTGCGTCGTTGTGCCACCCTCATCCTGGCTGCGGGTGGCGCTGGCAATCAGCAGCTCGGCATCAATGCCCAGCCATCGATCACGCACCACCACCCGCTTGTTGGGCATCCACAGTGCGCCGCCACTATGGCGCGCACCCTGCACGGTAATGTTGGCGCGCTGACTTTTTCCCAGGCGCATGTTGCGCTCATGCTTTGCACGGTCGGCGCAATCGCCGCCATCGGCCTGGTCTTCGGCCAATACCACCAGCGTGCGGTGCCGGCCCACTTGTTCATCCGTCACCTGGTACTTGCGGCTCACGCTGTCGCTCGCCGTGGTGTTATCGGTGCCGGCATGCTGGCCTTGCACCAGGTAGGTTTTGTATCGATCACGCATGCTGCGGGTGAGCTCACCGGCCAGGATGTTCTTCCCCAGCACCAGCGCCTCCGGCACCACTTCCGTGCCGGCACGGGTAAAAACAATGCCGCCGGCGTTATCACTCATCACAAACACGCCGCGCATGCGCGCCATGCGACTGATGGCTTCAAACACGGTTTCCGAATCATTCAGCTGAAAATGGGCAAATGCCTTGAGTGAGCCCACCGCGCTGGCAACAGTCACGCCATACGGTTTGCAGATATCGGCAGCAATTTGCATCGGCGCCTTGTTTTTCCAGCCACCGGTTTTGTGTATGGCGCTGCAATCCACCAGGTCACCGGATCTATCCCGGCCGGTGATGCGCACCTCGTGGCTGCGTGCATCATGGCTAGGGATCACATCATCGACATAGCCAGTCAGTGCCAGCTCTTCATCAATGTATACGCTGCACTCATCACCCGGGTTGATCGGCCGGGTGACCGGCTGCTCCGGCCAGCGCTCGGTCAGGGTCAGATCAAAGCTGCCGGCCAGTTGCTCGATGCCGGCAGTTACGCTGGCGCGCTTCCAGCCGCTGTACTGCTTGCCGCCTACCTCCAGCACAAACGCATTGCTAGGCATTCAGCACCTCCAGCGGTTCGCCGGCAGGCAAAAAGCCCGGCCGCGCCACATGGTTGCGCGCCACAATCTCATCGCCACGCTCGGCATCACCGTAGAGATCCCAGGCCAGCACCACGGCAGGCACATAGTGGTTGAGCGTATGGCTTACGATCTGCGGCAGCTTGGCCGCACGGGTGTTGAGATCTTCCACCACCGCATGGCGCAGCGCGCTCAGCGCGTCATACTCGCCATCATCGGCTGGCAGCCCGGTCACCGGGTCGGTGTAGTTCGCCAGGCTATCCATGGCAGCCAGCAGCCAATCACGCGCAGCCAGTGCCTCCGCGCTGCTATCAAACGGGATTTGTGAGCTCACACGCGCGGCGCCGGCCACGGCTGCCACCTTGACCAGGTGCACCAGCTGCTGCTGGCTGCGCACCAGGGTCTGCGCCGCGGCCGTATTCGCCGCCGGTGCAGCAACAGAAAAATCAAATAGCGTTTCATATACCTGCAGGCTATTTGCTACGTTGCCCGGCAGGCTCTCTAATGCCGCCACCAGGCTGGTGATATTGGTGGCCAGTGCGGCCGGTGTTTGCAGCAGCCCGGTCAGCTCGTTTTCAAATCGAGTGATGGCGCCGGTAAAATCGGCAACAGCATTGCCCGGCCCGGCAATCATGCCTTGCACCTGGTTGAGCTGGCTGGTGAAGCTGTTGAGCGTGTCGGTCACGCCCAGGCTCACCCATCCCGGTTGGCCATCTATATCAAAGTTATCGGCCAGCTCGTTTTCTGCGGCAGTGGCCAAACCGCCGGCGGCCGATTGTGTTTGCTTGTCCGTGGCCGTGGTCGCGCTGGGCTCGCTACGGTTGCCGGCCTCGGTGAACGTAATCGAAAACACCGCCATGCGGCCCTGCCGGGTGGTCTCGCGCACCCGGGCAGCAGTCACAGACACATTGCGCGCACCATAGCGTGGATGAATCAGCTCGCCCGGGCCCTCGGCATCCAGCGCCGCCTCCAGGGCATCGCGCTGCGCCATGTAATCGTCACCAATCACATAGGCTTCAATGCTGAAGGTTTTGGCCTTGCGGCCGAGATCTTCCACATAGGGCAGATCCCGGTCAGGATACTCGTGCAGGTGGTTGCGGCGGCCGAGCTCGGTGTCTGTTTCCTCGTACCGAAACGCCACGCCCCGAAACGAGGCCGGCCGTAATTGATCGCGCCAGCTCATAGCGCCGCCCCGATCAGGCCGGTGTCAACGTCCAGCGCCACATCACGGTTGTTGCTTTGCACGTCTTTCACCCGGGCGCGGCCTTCGCTGTCCACCTGGATCTTGATGGTGCCGTTTACATTGTTATTGCCCGCGCGGTTGATGGTGGGCGCTGGCTGCATGGCCTTGGCCGCCATGTTGATGGCCATGCCTGCGCCGGTAAACTTCATCCAGGTTGGCATGGCGCCGCTGATCTTGCCGATGGTGTCTTTAATACCTATCCACAGATCAGAGAAAAAGGTTTTAACCGCGCCCCAGTTTTTGATAATCAAATACGCGCCACCCACCAGCGCGGCCACTGCGGCGCCGATGGGGTTGACCATAATCGCGGCGCCGATGAGCTTGATGCCGGCGACCACGCCCGGGATGGCCGCGCCCAGTCCCCACAATGACTTACCCAGCATTACCACCGACAGCACCAGCTTGCCGCCCAGGATTGCCGCCACCGCAAAGCCTAGATTTTCCCAGCCACCCAGCAGGTTTGCCACCCAGCCAATCACCGTGCCCAGGCCCTTCATCACGCCCCACAATCCCTGGCCAATGCTCCACATGGCTTTTAGCCCGTTGATCAACTTGCCGCCAATAACATCGGCCAGCTTCTGCAGTTCGCCGTTTTCGCCCATCTTGTCCAGCGTGCTCAGCAATCCGCCCAGCTTACTCTTGAGAAAATCAAACACGCCCGACTGCATCACCAGGATCTTGAAGCGATACCACTGATCGCCCAGGTTGCTCATCATGCCGTTCCAGCTCTTCATCTGTTTCAGCGAGGCGCCGGCGGCATCACGGCCCATCTCATCCATCAGCAGCTTGATCGCCTTGCGGCCCAGCTGGCCCTTGGCGCTCATTTTGTTCAGTTCCTGGGAGGTTTTGCCGGTGACCTTGCTGAGCAGATCCCACACCGGCACACCGCGCTCGACCAGCTGCAATATCTCTTCGCCTTGCAGTTTTTCTTTGGCCCAGGCCTGCCCCAGCGCCATAGTGATGCCGGTGAGCTTTTCCTGGCCGCCGCCGAGTTTGTTGCTCATATCAAACACCGCCTGCATGCCACCGTTCACCGGATCCAGGCCAAAGGATTTAAATTTGGAATACACATCAATAACCTCGCCGATCTGGCTGGGCACCTTGGTGGCAAAATTATTGATCCAGCCAAGCGCCTGCTTACCCTTCTCGCTGGAGCCTTCCAGCGCCTCCAGCTGAATGCTGAATTTTTCAAACTCGGCGGCGGTATCAATGAGCTCACGTTTAAATAACCAGGTGGCGCCGGCGCCGGTAATACCCAGCGCGCCCAGGCGCCGGGTGAGGATCCCGGCCTGGCTGTTCATGGCCATCCATCGGTGGCTCACTTCTTTCCCGGCAGCGCCAACAGGCAGCAGGCTCTTGTGCACCTTGCGCGATACAGCCGTCATCCTGTCGATGCCCTGGAAAATGATGCCGATTTTATTATTAAGCATTGCCATCCTCGGGCGGGTTAGGGTTCAGTCTCATTGCCTGTGCATGCCATCGCAAAAACCGGCGGACCGTCATGGCTTGCCACTCTGCATGGGTGAAGCTAAAGGTTGCCGCTGCGTCCGCCAGCTGCTCAAACCAGTTGCTGCCTAACCCATTACATACTCCCCCACTGCGCCCACCATTCTCATCACGTCCTTCACGTGCGCCTTTTTCAGGTCTGATGGTGCCCAGCCCAGCAGGTGCGCGATGAGCGCCTTGATGATCACAATCCGGTTGGAGGATTCGATATCACCCATCACGTCCAGATCATCAACAGTCGGCTCACGAATAATAATGTGCGTGATCTCTTTGCCGGCCACGGTCACTGGCTTGCGCAGATCCATATCCAGCAGGATCTCTCGATCATTTTCGACGGCTTTGTCATCCACCTTTTTGCTCATGGCTTAATTCTCCTCAAATCGTGAGCCTACCCACTTGGTTTCCAGTTCACCGCTGTCCGATGACAGGTCACCACCAAGCGCCTGGTGAGCTTCATGCAGCACCAGGGTCTTGCCGTTGTCACCTTCAAACGTGATCACCGCATCCTTGGCCGCCAGCAGTTCCATGATATTGAGATCCGCGGTCACCAGCACCGTGGTCTCCACAAATGGCGCCAGCAGCTCCTCGCTGTGATCAATGCCGGCATCACCGATCACTTCATTTCTCTGCATGCCGGCAATATTGCCGGCTTTACTGCTGCCCTTCTTGGTACGCAACAGCATGCCGTTCCAGTGTATAAAGGCGCGCCCCAGTATTTGTGCCATGATGGTTTCCTCCTGGCGTAATTAACTATTTAATAAACTGAATCTGTGCGGCGAATATACGGAAGCCGTTGACCAGGTCAGGCGGGATCAGCGCATTGACCCGGTCCGGATTCGCACCATCGCGCTCAATCACCAGATCCTTTTTGAATTGGTCAATATTTTCGACAAGACCCTTCTTCTCCCAGTCGCTGCGCGCCAGGGCGACAATAACCTCCTTGATGCGTGTCGGGGTGGTGATCGCCTGGCCCGGTGCAATGCGCGCACCATCGTCCGCCAGCTTGAAGCGCGGAAACTTGAGCGCCACGGTTGCGCGCAGGCTATAGCGCAGATACATGATGTTGCGCATGTCGGTGACATTGAGATAGCTGGTATCCGGCACGCCGGCCTTGGTCTGGGATGTGGTAATCAATCGCTGAATGCGACATACGCCGCCATCATCCACCACAAACGTGCTGATGCCATCGCGCAGGTGCAGATCCTGCTCGGGGTAGGTGTATCGGTCTGCCTCGGCCGGTGCCATTACACCAGGCAGTGCCAGCGATTGCCGCGGGCGGTTTGGATCCGCCTCGGTCGCAGTTGCATCCACCGCAGCCACTACGGCGGCCAACACATAGGGCGGCGTTGGCGAATCCTGGCCACCCAGAATGGTCACGTGCGGCGAGTTGCGGCTGTCGCCAAGCGTGGTGATATCAGAATGCGTACCACCGGCAGCGGCAAACGCATGGCCCTCTATCATCTTCATCGGCCCCCAGCGGCTGCTCAGCTCGGTTTCCAGCACGGTCAGGTTGGCGGCGTCGGTGTACGGCATCACAATGGTGTGATATTGCGTGTCACCAATGGCGGCCAGTGCGGCAGTAATGTCCGGGTTATTGGCCCCGGCCACACCATCAGCGATCACCGCACCCACGCCGGCGGGCAAGGTTTCGCCATCGTAGTAGTTCAGGCGCACATCAACATCATTGCCCGCCGCGCCCTTGTTGCGCGCGGTGAGTGTCACCACGCCCAGCGCAGAGGCGGCAGTAAACAGCAAGCTGGTGTCGGCATTCACGGCAGCGGCCACGGCGGTGGCGATTGCGGTCCCCGTGTCAGTGCTGGCCACGGCGGTTTTCACGCGCTGGCCGCCCACATACAAATTGATCGAGCCGGCGGCCGTGGCCGGGCCGGTGATGGTGATCGTCTTGGTGTGCGCAACACCGGCGCCATCATCATCCAGTGCCACCATGGTGGTCGGCGTGTAGGGATTGGCCTTTTTAAACGCGGCAATCATCGCCGCCAGCATGGAGCCACGGCCGGCCTGGGTTTCGCCTTCCGCCGCACTCACGGTGCGGGTCGGCGTATTGGCAGCGACGGTGCCGGCGGCCAGGCGCTGACCAATGATCAGCGCGCGGTGCGGCATGGCCGGTGAGCCTTTAAGTGCGCGGCTGCTGTCTACCTCGACATACGAGCCCGGCACACGCAGATCAATCGGTATTTCATTAAAGTCCATGATTGTTTCCTCGGTCTGTTACCTGGTTACTTGTTGCCCTTGGGCTCCTGCCTGCTGGCGGGTGCCAGTGTTGGCTTTTCTTCCACGGCCACCATCACCACGTCACCGGCGCGCAGTCGGCGCTGCCAGTGCGGTGAGTTGGCTACCACCTTGCCCTTGGCAGGCAGCGGTGCCTTGTTTGCGTCATCCGGATCCGGCACACGCAAATCCTTGCGCGCGGGCTTGATATGCAGGGTCTTGGTCTCGGTCATGTTATTGCTCCAGTGTCACCGTATCGGTGGCGTCGTTGTCATCGCCGGTCGGTGGCAGGTTGTAGTCAGCATTAAAAGTGATAAACGGTGACAGGTTGGCATTGACTGAATCCGCTGACAGGTCAACCGGTGCCAGCTCCAGCACCGCGCCGCACCAGGCCCAGGGGTGTTCGAGCTGGCGGGAGTTTTTCCACTCCACCAGCTCAATACCTATGCCGGAAACACTGGCAACAAATTGCTGCACCTGGTCAATAAATGACAGTTCCAGCTCTTCAATCGCGGATCCACCGCTCGCTTCGCTCACCACACCCTGGAAAGTCAGCATCACGCGGACCGGGTGCAGGTTGTCACTGATCGCGGCGCGTGGTGCGCTCAATATCATGGTGACAATGCCGGCCTTCTGGTCTGCATCGTTGTATTGATCTATATGCTGGTAGTCGCGCGTCACCTTTCGGCCGGCAAACACCTGCTGCAGGATAATGAATAGCGGGTTGCCGATGAGTGTGTTGATTGCACTCATGCCAGCCCCAGTTCGCGCAGACCGCGCGCGGCGGCTTTACGCATGAGCACCGGACCGCGGCGCCGCAAAAATTGGTGGGTGGGATCCACAAACGGCTGCGCCGGCGTGCCCTCCTCCTGGATCTTGCGCTGGATCAAAAAGGCCAGCTCATCCTCATCGTCCACGTCCGGCGATTCCGGCGTGATCCCTTTCACTGATATCCAGTCCTTGAGCGTCTGAATACTTGGCACGCCACCCGGGCCGGTGCCCTCATCCACCATCGGCGCATAGTCCACAGCCGGGCCGATAAAAACAGCAAACTGGCCGCGCGGCTGGGATCGCATGGAGTTCACCATGGTGCCTTCCGCCATGGAGCCGCGGGCATTGCGTTTCATCTCGCGCGCACCCTCGGCGCCGACGCGACCGATACCACGTTGCATGTGCTTGGCCATTACGCCAGGCGCCAGCTTTAAGGCCTGCTCTACCCGCCGCGATGTGACCTTGATGCTCAGGTTTATCATGCTGCCAACCTCTCAAAGTCTTGCATCATGACCTGCCATATTGCCGAGGCCGTGCCGTTGCGGGGTTGGCTCACGCCGTCTTTCAGCTTGTAGGCCTTGGTCACGCCGCGCATGGCCAGCTCACGCATGGCCTCGGCCTGGGCGCGCAACAACAGCAGTGCGCGCTCGGTATCCGGCACCGTGGTGTTGGCGGCCAGGTCATCAATCACGTGCGCGATGCGATAAGTGAAGGGGTACGTGCTGCCCAGGAGAGAAATCTGCTGAGCAGTGGGTGCCGGTACCAGGTGCAGCTGCTTGCCGTTGACGCCGCCGGCAATCACGGTGGCATGCGGCAAGCGCTTCGGGTAGTTGGCTTCCCAGGGCATCATGCGGCGGCGCACATCCTCGCCCCACTCGCACACCTGGAAACCACCAAAGCCCGCCGGCAAATCATAATCGGCCACGCCGGCCTGCAGCGTGACTGTGCTGGTAATTATGCGCGGGCGAAGGCGGCCAAGATCAATAGCGGCCAGGTTCAGCAGCCGTGCCATTGCATTGTCCACTGCTTCCAGCCCAGTGCGATCAAATGCATTGGCCGCATCATGCAGCGACTGCTTGAGATCCGCGACCAGGTCGGCCTTGCTCATGGTGCCGGGCATCAGAATTCCCCTCGCCGCTTCACCTGCACCTGCACCTCAATGCCCAGCCGGCGCAAAATAAACCGCGCGCTCAGGTTCATCGAAGCAAGGGAGAGCGAGCCCAGTGCACCAATCATCATGCTCTTGGCAATCAGCTCATGCACGGTGATGGTGATAAAACCCATCATCGAGCTGGTTGCAAAAAACAGGATGCCAAACACCACGCCGATGAGTGTATACGCAACCACAAAGCTGGAGCGCGCCGGCTCACCACGCAGAATGTGATGCCCGGCAATCGCGCAACCACCCAGGCCACCGCTGATGGCAGCGATGGCATAGATGATCCAGGTGGCGTATTCGGTCAGGCGCTCCATCGCATCAGCCTATTGGCAGCCGGGTGATGGCGGGTCGCCACGCAGTGCCTCGAATTGACAGTTGGCCTGAATAATAGAGGCGTCTTGCCGTATCGAGCGCTCCCACAAGCAGCGATTGGTGTGGCATTGCAACATCGGACGCGCCACTGATTTTGTCAGCGCCGGGTTGATCTCCCGCTCCTTGTAGGTGGTGCACGCCGCCAAGTTCAACAACGACAGACTCAGGCATAGCCACATCAGCACACTTGCCAGGATCGGGTGCCTCACGTATTCGAATAATCTTGGTTGTAGTAGTCTCTGCACGTTTCACCTCCGCAGTGGCCAGCCGATTGGCCGCCATGGCATCCTCTTCGGCTTGTTTCGCAGCTGCCGCCTGCACAGCTTCGCGCTCAGCATCGGCGCCCATCTCGTACATCTGCCAATGGCTCGCCATCAATGACAATGCGATGGCCACAATGGCCCACAGTTTCATGGTCATGCTGTTTGCTCCTTTCGTTTACCCTTTAGCACCGCGGCCACACGTGGCCACCGCAATGCAATCAGATCAAGCGTGTGCGGATGCACCCAGCTGCAGGCCGGGCCCACGATCATCGCCGGGATCCACCAGGGCACCGTGCTGGTACCTGGCCACAAGGCGATCGCCGCCGCGCAGGAAACAGCAAGCGAAGCAAAGTAAATCCAGCCCGGGTTGTACTCACTGGCAAACAATCGAATGCCGCGCTTGATCGTCTCGGTACCAAAAAACACCGCCAGCACCAGCCAGGCCAGTGCGATCCATTCAGTTTGCGGCAGTATGTTTTGCAGGTCTGGCATGGTGATCTCTCTATGAGTAGGCGCGTTTTAGCCAGCCATTTTTGAATTTGGCGAGCCGCGGTTTAGTTACTACAAGCAATCGATAAAATGCGGCGGCCTCACTACGAATGGCCGGCAATAACTCGTTAGGGTATGAGCCATTGATTGCCGCCAAGCTGTTCGGGCCCAGCTTGCCATCATCAGGCGTCGGTCGGTGCACGGCATGACAGGCGCGCTGCACAATCTTGTGCGCCTGGTGTGCACCCATGTTGACCGCCATATCAAAAATCTTTGTTGCCACTTCCTGGTCATTGATTAACTCGTACTCATACCGATTCCACCACTGCAGCCGATAAAGATTTTCCGCATCGGATTGACTCATGGCGCGGATATCGCTGGCATCCACATCACCATCGTGATCAAGATCACCATCCAGGTAACCATCTCCATCCAGGTCACCCAGTGTGCGCAACCATCGCAGGCTCACGCCGTAATTGGTTGCGCCACCAGGATCGGCTGGATCATCCACAAAACCGCCCTCATGCTTGAGAACGGTCAGGATGGCTGCATCGAAGCTGCTCATATCAGCACCTAGTTGCGCGCGTCGATCTCAGTGTTGATGGCATCGAGCAGCTGCGGTTCGTCAGCATGTGTTTCGCTGAGCTCAATCAGCTCCTCATCAGACTTGTCTTTCAGGGACGCGATAAAAGTCTCCACGTCTGACCCGCCGCCGGTGCCGGCATCTGCCTCCTCGGTTGCGCGCAGCAACTCTTCGGCTGCAATGGCTTCCATCACACCCTTGCGGGTGTTGCCGTCCTGCTCGGCAGACTTGAGCGCTGCCAGGTCATCATCGCTGATCACCGGCTTGCCGTTTTCATCGCGCGCCTGGATGGCGGCCGCAATGTCTTTGATGTTGCCATCAAGCAGCTCCAGCACCGGGCTGGGCGCAGCGTCTTCGGCGGGTTTCTCAGGGGCTTGATAACCCGGCTGGCCGTGCAGATGGTTTTGCTCTACCTCGCGGGTCTTGCCCGGGAATACAGTGACAGGGCCAACAGAGATAGGCTTGTCTGTCTTATTGGTAAATGAAACTTTTGGCATCGTCTTCTCCTTGCAAGTGGGCGCGCTACCGTTTCCAGTAGCGCGCCGATCATTGCGTTATGACTTAAACCGCAGCGCGGGCCGTTACCGAGTAGGCGATCAGCGAAGTCAGGTGGCCGCGGATAGGCGTCGGCACTTTCATGGCGCTGAATTCAGTGCCATACGCCTGTTTCTGACCGGTGGCATAACCATTAGCATCGGTTACCTCGAAGGGCTGGCCGGTGACAAATGGCTTGGCCACGGTGTAGGTCATCACATTGCGCTGGCCGATAATGGCGCGCTCTTCGCCCAGGTCCACGCTCGGCGCATTGGTAGAAAATGCACCCACACCCTTGACGGTGGCCAGGTCGCCCTGGCTGGTGGTATCGGTACCGTTGCGCTTGCTGTCGGCCTCAAAGTTGTTGGCGTTGGTCACGCTGTTATTGAGCGTGTAGCTCATCAGCATGAAATCCGGCACCACAAACCGATCCTGTGCCATCAATGTTTTGCGATCACCAAAGGCGCGCAGCAAACCATTGAGGTGCAAGCCGATATCAGAGCCAGGATCGTCCATGTCAAAGAATTCGACATTGGTTGAGTAGCTGTAGCTGATATCATCCACGCCGGCGGCGTTAGGTGGTGTGGCAGGCGTACCAGATTCATCTACAAACTGCACATAGCCCAGGTTGTAGTTGATGATGCTGTAATACGTGCCCGGTGCCTGGGTGCCGCTGCCGTCATACTCGGCAATCGCCGCACCATTGAGCCGCACAACAATCGGATTTTCGAGGGCGCCGACCGCTGTGCCTTTCAGGTCGCGCTGCTGGTGTGGCCGCACGATCGGGAAGTTGGCAGTTTTCACAATGCTCTTGGCACCGGTCAGCTGCGCATCCAGGCCTTCATTGGCCACCGCGGTGGCGCTGTAGGCATCCGCGCTGCGCTGCAGCTCGTTGCAAATGCGGCGCACAATCAGCTCGCGCATGAATCGGGCATTGCTGGCCACGTTGCGGCCGTAAGCATCCCAGTTGATCGCGCTGGCACGGGTAAAGTGCATTACCTCTTCCGAGATAATAAAGCCGAGCTTCATGGGCACGATGTACGCGGTATCCATGGCCTGCTGTACTGACGCGCGTCGAATCGGCTGGCCTTCATACACGACGCCATTGTTGAGAATGGCGGAGCCATCACGTGTTTCATACGGGATCTCGGTGGTGGCTTGTGCGCTTGGGTCAGTCAGCGTCTGCAACAGTTCCAGCACGCGCAGATCGCTGAGCGCTTCCATGATCACGGTGCGCTGGAAACCGATCGGCAGCTGGGTATCGCCGATGCCGGTACTGCCAGCGGCAAACTGCTTGGCTTCATGCGCCAGGCGCACCGCATGGATGCGGTCAAACTCGGCCAGCACCATGCCGATCATGGGGTGTTGCTTGCTTGGGTCTTCGGCCAGCACCAGCTTGCGAGCGGCATGCTGGGAGGTGCCGCGCAGGCCCCTGTTGATCTCTTCCTGCAACTTCATCACCGAGTTGCGCTCATCAACCGTGATGTGCATGGATCCGGCCGGACCGGCATAGCCCATGCTGCTGAGCTTGGTGGCGGCCACCATCTTGTTGCCCAGGGCAATCTGGTGCTCAGCCAGCTTGGTCACCTGCTCGGCGGTCATGTTGGCGGTGATCATGTCAGCGGCTGAGAGCAGCGCCTTGCGATCATCTTCAGACAGCTGCTTGAGGCCTTCGGCCTCTTCGATAGCGTCACTGAATTGCTTGACGTTGGCATCCAGGCTCTCGGCCAGCTTCTTGACCTCTGCCTTTGCCTTGGCATCACGCTCATCCAGCAGCTTGTTGAGATCGTCAGCGGTAACACCGGCAGTGGGCGCTGGAATGTTCAGGCTGGAAAAATCCAGCTTGATGGCATCGTTGCCGGCCTTGCCGGCCTCGGCCAGCTGCTTGGCGGATTCAACAAAGGCATCAATCACGGCGCCGATGGCGTCATCGTTTTCGCCCAGTGTTTTGCCCGCCACTTCCAGCTGGGCCACGTAGGCCGCAATTTGCTTTTCAGACAGGCCCTGCTCAGATAGCTGCTTACGCAGCCGATCGATATGTTTTTTCATTTCTTGCTCCAGTTCTTCGGCAAGCATGTACGCCACGCGGTCGCTGACCAGCGCGGGCAGTTCATCCTTGTCATGGGATAGGGTTACGGGGTCGAGGCCTTTCACGCGCGGGCGAATGGTCAGGCCGGCGCCAAACAGCAGCGGGCCATGCTCTTTTTGCGTTTCCGGGTGCAAGTAGTTATCCGTGAAGTCTATCGACAGGTAACGAAAGCCGCGCTTTTTCACAGCATCAATACCAAACTCGGTAAACTCCACCTCCGCGCGCAGTTTCTGCCCATCCATAAACAGCTTGCGGACAGTTGCCGCCGCGCCATCGCTGGGTGAGTGAGCCACATCAATGAAAATCTCCTGGCCATAGGTGTTGGCCTTGAAATTCTCAATGAAACTCTCAAACATTTTGCGCGTGAGCTTTACGGTTCCATAGAATGGATCCTTAAACTGCATCACCCGGGCCAGGTTCACGGTGGTGACCGTGTTGCCATTGTCAAAGCGCCGCGCGTCCACGCGATCCGAGTACAGCCGTATCGCGCCATCCAGCGCCGGTGCCTCAAATGTCATCCGCCTTGGTTTCAGTGCCATCTCAATCTCCACAAAAAAGCCGAGCCACCGCATCCACGGTATTGCTCGGCTTCTCGCTTTCGCGCCTGGTGGCGCGCGTTATGCCCTGATTTCCGGTTTTTGGCCGGGTTTCCGGCCAGTTATCCCGAATCTAGGCAAAAAGATTGGACAAAAAAAGGGGGATCGTGTCACGGCAAGACAGGGAAAAATCCAGCCGTGTTTGTGTTTTCTTATAATTATTCTGTAAGGCAATATCGAGCAAAAAGGCAGACGTTTTACAGATAATCGAATCAGAAGGCTGAATGATTGAAAAAACGGCAAGGAATCACAACAAATGTTGTCATGGGCTCACCTTGTATCACGCGCGGTACTGGGGTACTGTTCCGCCTACGGAACGCAGATAATAATGCGAGTTGAAAGAGTACACTCTACTGCTCAGCCACTTGGGACAGAGCACAAAAAAGCCCGGCACTCAGCCGGGCTTTTTTGCTATCTGGTGTCGCCGGCGGGACTTGAACCCGCATGATCCAGGACACTCTCTGAGAGTAGAACCCGGCAATATGCTGGGTTTGTACACTCTACTGCTCAGCCCTGGGACTCTAGCCTGTTTGAGCTACAGCGACATTGTGAACACATTATATGCAGTGTCCATGCTTGCACCTAGCACTTTATTTACATGCGCTAAAAGTTAAAAACCCGCTGCTATCGTGCCGGGTTTATTCATTATCGTGCACAAAAACTTTCATGATCCTGAAAGTCTCACTGCACTGGGAGCTATTGTTGTATTTCCTACCGAAAAAACTGCACCCAGCGTGTTGATCAGGCCTCAATTTCAATCACAAAAGAGCAGGCTGGGCAGCTATACCGGTCGAGATGGTTACCACTAGGCTCGTTTTTCATCTCTGTTGGCAGGCCTTTTATCATGAAACATCGCGGACATAATTTGCCATCCTCTAGCCTGTAGGCGTCGTATCGAGACTGCGCAGCTTCCAGATCAACCGGCAAGGAAGATCCATCCTGGATGGATTCAAGAATATATTCAGCCTCGCTCAATAAATCGTTGTTCATAGCCATTCCTCGGTTATCGTTGATAAACCACCGGCACCTTCACCCATCCCTTGCACTGCCGGCACTTCGCCTCAGCCGTGCCGGCGGGCAGGATCCGCACCACGCGCGACTTGAGCGCCACACCATCAAACACCACGCTTTTGCATTGTGTGCAGGCAACATGCGGCCGGGTGACCAGGTTGGCGACGGTTGCCGTCATGCATCGGCCTCATCAGGAACGTCAGCACCCAGCTCATCATCAGTTATCTCACCTCGCTCGCCGGCGATGGCTTTGTGCATCTCTGTCACCAGGTACTCCACCTTGTCATCCGGCACGCTCAACGGGCTAAATGTGAGCTCGCCGAATTTTTGCCTGTACTCCATCTGCAGTACCGGAAAATCCGTATCATGTAGATCAACCATCAATCACCTCCTGCAATATATCCTCAACAAACTTGGAAAAATTGGGTACAAACGTCCGCATATATTCCCGCTGGTATGTTCCAGCCTTGTAGTCAAGCAGGCAAAACGTATTGGCAAAGGCCTCAGCCTGTCGACCAAACCCGGAGCGCTGCTTGTAGTAGGCATTAGAATGGCCCCACCCCACCCGGTTGCGGGTGACAGCCCCGGCCAGGTCGGCCATGTGTCCGGCATCGGGATGCTTGAACATCGATTCACAGAGTATGGCAGTATCACCATATCGCTTGCCGTTGGCCAGCAGTATAGCCGCATGATCATTGGTTATCTCTATATCCGGGCTTTTGAGCAATAAATCAAATATGTCATTACCGCCGGGCAGCTGCTTGCGTGCGGCGGCGGCGGCGCTGGCCACATCGCCATGCTCACGAATAAAATCATTCACATCCAGAGACCGCGCCTGGTTATAGGCGCCACTTGAAAAGCGCCGTTTTGCCAGTGATGGATGCCTTTTCTTGGCACCCTTGAAATAGTTTTCTTGCAGCTGCCTGATATGCACATCATCGGCCTCCAGCGCGGCCGTGCCCTTGCGACCGGATGAGATATAATTGCGATAAAATGTGGTTTCGTGCTCTCCCTTGCTTTCCTTCCAAAGTCCAATCTTATCATCCAGATAGTGGCCATACTCATGGCGCATGGTGCCTTGCCCGGATAATGTATCCGGGTGCTTGCCGGCCATGTGAATTTTGCCATTAGAATAATATGCACCGCCGGTAGTCTTGGGTATTTCGCCAGGGGCATGAAAACGCGCCGCTGATTTTTTCAGAGTGTCGCTGTTGAATGTGCCGGCCTGATCCCATCGATCGAAAAACTCATTGGAGCGGCGATTTGGCGAGCCTGGCTCCAGCGTTGGCAGGTTTGGTTTGATATTAACCGCCACCGGCTTGGCAATGATTGCGGTAGGCGGCCCAGGCACCGGCATCAATTTGGCTACATCAATGCCGCGCTTCTCAAACCGATTTTTTAATACTCGCCATGGCGTTGCGATTTCATTCTGTTTGAGGATGCCGGCATTAAATGCTGCCTGCTTTTTCTGGCTCCCCAGCACGCCGGTCTGCACGCTGGCTGATTGGCTCCCCAGCCAATCCAGTCGATCCTGCTTGCCGGCCCGGTCATCCGCAGTCACTTCATCATCAAACACCATCTCCACAAAGCTCAACGTGTTGGGATGCGCCGGCCAAGGGCAGGCTGACCGGTTCGGGTACACACCAGGACCAAGGCCATACAGGTTGGCGCTTGCATGCATATCACAGATATCCACGCGCGGGTGGTTGGGTGACAACAAAAACCGCCAGCCGACAAACCCCTCCACCTGCTCACCGCCGGCCATGTAGGCCTCGCCATGCGCGCGGTTGATCTCGGTGCGGAATACGCGCCGCGCCTGCCAATAGGGTGCATCGTCACCTTGCATCAGCGTGCCGGCTGCCACCTTGGCCACGCCGTGCGCATTGGCGATGCCGAGTTTGTCGGCAAGATCCGTCGGCACGGTGATGCCCTTGGCCAGGTACTCCTGCGCGGCCTTGCTGGCGTTGTGGCCCTGGATAATGGCGCTCTGGATCTGGCGGCCCATGATCTCGCGTGCGTGGTTACTGTTACGCCACAGGCGATCGCTCAGCTGCAGGCCATCCTCTGCCACAAAGTTGCGCACAAACAGTGCCGCCTCTTCCGCCACCTGGAAACTGGCCAGGCCGATGCCATCGTAAACACCGGCGCCGTACTTGGCGGCCTGGTCAATGCCATCCCATAGCATCTGATCACGCGCCAGCTCCAGCGAGCGCAGGCGACCGTTCACCTGGCCAAGCAGCTGCTGCATCGTATCCAGGCGCAGACTGCCACGATCATCACCATAACTGCGGATGACATTCTCGATCTCGGTGCGGGTTTGCAGGTACAGCGCCTCCAGGTCGTTGAGTGCATCCCGATCCAGCTTGCGCATCGATACCTGGGCGGCATTGGTGCCACGCTTGATCGCCGCCTTGGTCGCGGTGCGAGCATTGGTTGCCAGTGCCACGCCTGTCATTTTGCACTTCTCGTGGTGGATACATCGGTTGCACTCTCGCCCTTGCGTCCATTGCCCGGCGTAATGCTCACGCGATTGCCGCCGGCAATCTGGTTGGGCGCTGGGTAAGGGTTGCCGGCAGCGGCTTGATCTTCTTTGCGCTCCAGCTCGGTTTCATAATTCAGGCCGGCAGTCTCAAACACGGTGCGATCACTGGCGCCCATGGCCTGATACTTGATCGCGCGATCGGCGGCCTGGTTCGGTGTTTCAGTCTTGCGCTCAACAAATTCAATCTCAAAATCACCAAACACATCCGGATTGATACCCTGCAGCAACAGGTCGAGGTAAAAACCTAACTTGTACACATAGCTGAGCGTATCCTGCAGCGCGTCAACCTCATCAAAGTAGTCACGCTTGAGATCTTCCAGCACATCACGCGCCAGGTCGCCGGTATAGCCAAACAGGCCTTTAGGTGCCGGGCTGCCGGCATAGAATGTATCGAGCAGGTGCACCACATCCGCGATCTGGTCCAGGTTGGCATCACCTGCCACGCTGGACACGGCGCCCTTTTTGTTCAGATAAAAATCGGCGGTGATATCGTTTTGATCGCCCTCCACCCGGGCGCGATATTTTTCAATGTCGGACTCGCTCGCGCCTTCCAGCACGTGCGCCAGGCGTTGCGGTGCACGTGTGCGCCGGCGGATCACCAGGTCCTCCTCGGTCATACGCAGTTTCTGCCACGCGGGACGGGTGGCATCAAGGTATGGCCTGCCCAGGCTGCCCATATCGTCAAAATTATCCGGCGTCAGGCGCACCAGGGACATTTGCCACAGCGGAAACTGGGCGATCTCTTTGCCCATGGTGTAGTCATACTGGATATAGGCCACGCGCGGATCCTTGAATGCGCCGTTGGGCGCGACTTGCGGCACAATGGTCTCGGTTGGCATGCGGTAACCGGCCACCACAGACTTGCTGTCAGGTGCCGGCACCCATTGCATAGGCAGGTTGCCCTCCATCATAAATCCGCGAAAGTCACTCTCCAGCTTTTCGCGCCGGTTCAGATTCAGCCGGCGATAAAAACGATCCCAGCTGCGCAGCAGCACCTTGTTGTTGCCTGTGCCCGGTTTAATCATCACACCCTTTTTGGTTGCCATGCGGGCCGTGCGCTTGTGGATCTCCTTCACGCGGCCATCAAGCCTGTCCATCTCACGCAGGTCCATGATGGCCTGGCGCAGATCCGTGCTCACATACATCAGCTGGTACAGGTAGCGGATCCGGTCTTGCTCTCGGGTGCGATAGCCACGCTCACCGGCGCCGGCCGGCAGCACACCGGCGCGATACATTGCCTGCTTGGTGGCATCAGCGCTGAATTGCATGCCGGGTATCATGCCTGTCAGGCGTTGCTGTATTTCAAACGGGTTCAGTTTTTTCATGGCGTCATCCTGTCGCGCGCAGTTTCTGCCCCAGCAGCTTGGCGCGGTTGGTGTGATTGATCTGTATGATTGATGGCACGATCAGCGCGCCACGAGTAACCAGCGCCCAGTGCGCTGCCATGTAGGCATCAAAGCAGTCATCACCCAGCTTGGCGTCCGCCATCTTGTAGGTTGAATAACTGGTTTTGGTTTGCATGGGCACGATGTTGGTGATCTGTCGCTGCAGCAGTCGCATATCCTGCTCAGTCTGCGTGAGCTTGTCGGCATCGCAATCTTCGACGTATGGCATGGCCGCCTGGTGCGAGTGGAAAGAGCTGCGCACGGCTTGCGCCATGCTGTGCTTGGTCATGCCCTCAAAGCGCAGCGGCGCAAACGCCCATTCCGACCAGGTGCTGGCCGTGCTTTCGCCCTCGCCGATATTGCGCCGGTTGATGGTGGTCAGGTTGTTGAAATACAGCTGATCATTCAGGTTGGTCATCATGCCAATGCCATAGGCGTCACCGATCGCGCAATCCGGATCAAAGTATTGCCAGTACGCCAGCAGATCCGCCTCAACAATTTTTTCATCCGTGCCCGGTGGCCAGGTGCGGGCATAGCGTGTGCAGGTAAAATTGCCAATCTGCTCCAGCACAACAAAAGCATATCTTGATGACTCCTTCCGCTCACCGTGACCGGAATGATCATAGCCAAACGATATCAATCCGGATTTTTTATACTTCTCGCCCGGCATTGGCTCAACAATTTCCAGCCCTACCTCAAAGCCGATATGCAGCGCCCGGCGCAGCTTCTCCTCCCAGACCAGGTTGCGGCTGGCAATGTTGATGCACAGCAGCTGCCGCACAAACTCATCCTCACTGAGCTCGTCTTTCATCTGCATGATGAATGATCGCTGCAGCAGGTCCATCTCCATGGCCAGCATCGCATTGGCAATGGGGATCGGGTACTTGTAGGTCTTAACATCCACCGCATCGGCACTCAGCAAGTCTGCCGCAATCATGCGCTGCAGCAGGTTGCGCGCAGCGTCGCCAAACACGGCGCCGATCACGCGATACGTGCCGGAGATCGCCATATCAGCCAGGGTATCCGCGCCCTTGAAAACACCAGTGATGCGGATCTTTGGATCATTGCGGCTCTGCTTGCTCGCGCCCAGGCGGCGCGAGGATCCCAGCATCAACAAAAAGCGCGAATCCAGGCGCGCCTTCGGCATGTCGTCAACCTCTTCCAGGCTGGCCTTGGTCAGATCACCACCGTCCACCTGGGCCATGATGCCGTAGGCCTGCGCTTTGCTCCGGTTGGCAAATTCATAGCGGGTGTCACTCATCTGCTTGCGGCCCGACTTGAACGCCAGGTAATTGCTCAGGACCGGCGATCGGCGAATGGCATCCAGGTGATAATTGAGGTTTACAATCGCCTGGGCTTCGCGCGGTGCCACAATGCCCAGCTCCTGATCTGGATTGCAGGCATTATCCTTGAGCTCATACATCTCCTTGCACGCCGTTTTGCCGGTACGGCGGCTGGAAAAGTCGATGGTGTTGTTGTGCTCATCCATCTCCTGCATTTTCAGCAGCTGCACCTGGTCAAGCTCCACATTGTGCACATGCTTGTGCCAGAGCCCGTGGCTGTCGGCATAGCGCAGCACCTCGCGCTCCGCCACATTCTGCAGCTGGATACGCTTCCGGGCGCTGATACGCTCAGGCATTGCGCATCTCCCATTTTACTTTTTCTTTTAATGGGTGTTTATCAGACCTCTCTCTGTTTTCCCTACTCCATGATCCACCACCAGCTGGGCCCATAAATCTCCATCCGGCGGCGCGCAAGCTGGCACCACCCTCCTCTGGCAAGGTGTAGGTTATTATGCCGGTAAAACCCAGAGCCTTTGCAGCTCGCCATGCTGCGGCGTATAAAAACGAACATGCATTTTTATACCCGTCCGTACAAAGCCTATTTACCTCGAGTGTTGCCCCATCATCTGCATGCCGTGAGACAGGCCTGCCAACAATGGCCACACCTCTAATCTTAACGCCATCACTCACTGCAATACTGAATTTATGACCGGTGGCGGCCTTGTGGTGCCGGTGATAGTACCGGACAAACTCATTTGCCTGTCTTAAAGATAGCGGCACAAGTCTCATATGCTCACTCACGGCGCACCACCTCCGCATCGATCACATCGCCCTTGATCGGTGACGTGTTGCGGTTGATGAGCTCAATGAGTTTCTGCTGTCCCTTTGTCTGGTGCTCCAGGAATTGCTGCATGGTCTCGCGGTCATTCTCGGCATGCTCCAGAAAGCCCTGGGTGATCTCCTGCTCATCCTGCACCTTGGCAGTCATGCCCATGTCGCCCAGCGCCAGGTTGTTTTTGCCAATGAATTCCATCAGCGGTTTGAGCAACGGATGGGCTCGCAGCTCCGTCAGCACCTCCTTGGCACCGGTGTCCGGATCCGTCACCTCGCCAATATGCAGGCGGCCCTCTTTATCGAAACCATAAACCGGGGATTCGATCTGCACACCCTTGCTGATAATGCCCAGCAGCATGTCATCGATGATCGCGCGGAGAGTTGCCTGCAGTTCTGCGTTGTATCGCTGCAGCTTGCTCGGATCCTGCTGCTCAAATGCAGCCAGGTGTTTCATATAGAGCTCGGTTCGAATCAAACACACCTTTTCATCAAAACACTCCAGGGAGCGCCGATATCGGCAACCGTTGCAGGCGTCATACTTGCCAGGCTTTGCGGGGAAATATCGGGCCACCTTCGCGTGCAGGCCGGTGGTCATCCGGTTAAACCGGGTAATCAGCGCCTCCTGCGGTGTAGGGTGTCCCTCCAGGTTCGCCGCGCTGGATGCCTTGCCCTCCGGCGTCTTCGGCCCCGTAGCGCTCGCCCAGCCCTTTAGCAGATTGCGCTGCCAATGCGCCTGCGGCGCCTCATCACCGCACTCAGGACACCGGCCAAAGTACTCCCACGGATGCCACGGACGTGACTCATCGGGCTCCACCCTGGTTGGTGCAGCCTCAAACTTCTCGCCGCAGCTGCAGATAAACTTCGCAGCCGGCAGTTGATCATCGGATTTTTCACCCATTCCCGCGAAAATAGGTGTTTAGGATGGACAGAAAAAGGGGATTTATGTCACGCTGCGGACCGCGATGCCATTATTGACGCAGGCATAGCCACTCTGGCCTTTTTAATCGTGGTTCTTATTGCGGCTCGCCCGGGGAGCCATTTCACATCGTGCATGACCATTCAGTCGCACCACAATTCTTCCCGGGAACACCTGCCCGGTGGCGCCTTGCCCAGTTAACACACTGAAATGACTTTGGCGCGGCAACTTGCCAGGCGGGACGGGTATAGCGAAATCGCGGCCTTGCTTATGGCCGGCACAGAGAACTTGCCGAATCTGTTCAATCTCCCGATTCCGGACATATTGCCCGCGCGCCTGTAGGCACGCGAGAACGCTGATCGCTGGCAAATATTGCTTCCAAAGAAGTCATTGATCTCCAGGAAACCCGGTAGCAGCAGATTCCGGTACAAAACAAACAGACGCCAATATTGGAATTGTCCATAAACAGGAGTGGATGGCGCCCCTTGCATGCTTCAGTACATGTCGCAACAAGACCGGACTGTATTTTAATCCCGGGAAATCGGCAGTTGACCGGCTGGACTTTATGAAGAAGAAATCAGCGCTCGAGTATTACAAAGGCGACAGCGTAGTCTTGTTCATCACTCAGACTGATATTCATGGCGACAATATCATGCTCACACGCAAACTTGTCAGCATAGCCGCTTAGCTTTAGCAGCGGTTTACCCAGGTTATCGTTGGTAACAGCAATATCCTTGAGGCGGAGACCATTACGGAATCCCAGGCCCATTGCCTTCGCCGTTGCCTCCTTTGCCGCGAATCGTTTTGCCAGAAAATTGGCGCGCTTGCTGATCTTCACATACTCATCAAATTCCTGTTGCGCAAGAATTCTGCGAGCAAATTCATCGCCAAACCGGTCAATACCGTGTTGCATACGGTTAACCCGGACGATGTCGGTGCCAATACCGAATATCACCGGATTTGCGCCTCTCGCATCAAACGTTTCATTTCACTCACGGCTGCCTGCATACCGACAAACAAAGCACGTGAAATTATGGCATGACCAATATTAAGCTCGCTGATACCAGTCAGACCGGCAATTGTATGAACATTTTGATAATGCAACCCATGTCCAGCATTTACCTGCAAACCAAGTTCCAGCCCGTGTTGCACCGCCCTTTCGATACGGGCGAACTCGGCTATTTTCTGTTTCTCGTTTCTGGCATCGGCGTAATGCCCGGTATGAATTTCAACTACCGGCGCGCCACAACTTTGCGCGGCATCAAGCTGGTGAAGATCGGCATCAATAAAAAGAGAAACCCTGACACCGGCATCGCCAAGTCTCTCACAGGCGCGGGCAATCTTGTCTTTTTGTCCGGCAACATCCAGGCCTCCCTCGGTTGTGAGCTCCTCTCGACGCTCAGGAACCAGGCAACAATCAGCAGGCTGTATGCGGGAAGCAATGCCGATCATTTCTTCGGTCACCGCCATTTCGAGATTCATGCGTGTTTGCAGGATGTCCTTGAGTAATTCAACATCACGATCCTGGATATGTCGACGGTCTTCACGAAGATGCAGGGTAATGGCGTCGGCACCTGCTTGCTCTGCTTCCAGCGCAGCCTGCACCGGTTCGGGGTACCGCGTACCGCGTGCCTGTCGCAATGTCGCGACGTGATCAATGTTGACTCCAAGTTTCATACTCATTTATTTCACTCTGGTACCATTGTTTCTTTAGCAACTGGTGTCGATTTATGAATTCGCCTCATGCGCTGTAACATTTGCCGACTGACCAGCGGCCTGCCGTCAAGCCTCGCATCAATTGCGGCGCGCATAAGGTTGCGTACTGATGGCAGGCAGCCTGGCGCCAGGTCACCTTGCCGGAGACCGATCAGGCAGTTGCCGCTGATCACAACCCCGGATGCGCGGGCCTTGTCAGCCAGAAGCCGCGGTCCTGCGTCGATGATATAGTCATAGGTCGCGTCGCAATCAATAGCCTTCCCGCCTGCTACTTCGTGGTCGAGTACCAACCCGTAACCAAGCTCCGTCAGCAAATTCAGTTCAAACTGGCGCAGCAACAACGCCAGATTGCCTGCCGCGGCCAGCTCTGTAATCAGGCCACGGTAATGATAAAACAGTTCCTGGTGCGGCTCCTGGTAATGAAGCACGCGCATTAATACTTCATTCACATAAAGTCCGCAATATAGTCGCTCGCCGGCAAGTTCGGCTGCCAACGAATCAGCTTCGATACGGTTCAGGTTCATCAATTCGCCGCGACCGGACCAGCTGGTGCTATAGGACTGGAAAAGACCAATTGCCTGGCTTCCCTTTTTCGGCTGGCGTCGCACACCTTTGGCGACGACGCTGACGCGCCCGTGATTCGGTGTAAAGAGCTCCACCAGTCGACTGGTTTCCCGGTAGTCACGCTGGTGCAGGATGAATGCCGGCTCATTGTCGACCCTGATCATCAGTCCTCTCCGAACCCCAGGTTGCGCAACATCATCTCGTTGTCACGCCAGTTTTCACGAACCTTGACCCACAACTGCAGAAACACCTTCTTGCCCAGGAACGCTTCGAGTTGTTTCCTGGCTTCACTGCCAATATCTTTCATGCGCTGACCTTTTTTGCCAATAACGATGGCTTTTTGGCCTTCACGCTCCACCCAGATAATGGCTTCGATACGGATTAGCTTTTTTTCCTCGGCATAGGATTCAATGGACACGGCAGCTGCGTGCGGCACCTCCTGTCCCAGCTGTCTGAACACCTGCTCACGAATGTACTCACTGGCCATGAACCGGTCAGTCCGGTCAGTCAGCTGATCTTCAGGGAATACTGCCGGCTGCTCCGGCAGTTGCCGCATCAGCAATTTTTCGAGGCGATCAAGATTCTCGCCGCGTAACGCCGAGATCGGAATAATATCCTGAATGACATCGGCTCCTGGCATGGCCGAAGATTCGGCAATAAGCGGTAACAACGCATCGCGATCCTCAAGCGTATCAACCTTGTTTATTGCGATAATCACCGGTACGTTTTCCTTAAGCGCAGCCTGCAGTATTGTCTTGTCCGTATCTGTCCAGCCGCGCGGGGTAATCAATACAACAATGGCGTCAACCCCTTCCAGCGCACCTCTGGCGATTCGGTTGATGTAGCGATTCATGGAATTCTGCCTGCTGTCGTGCATGCCCGGCGTATCAATGAAGATCAATTGACAGGCCGGTGTCGTTCGTATTCCCAGTACTTGCTGTCTCGTGGTATGCGGACGGCGCGACGTGATGGCAAGTTTTTCCCCTACCAGGCGATTGAGCAGCGTCGATTTGCCGGCATTGGGTCGGCCAATAAGGGCCACGTAGCCACAGCGATAAGGTGTATCAGGATTCATTTTGCAGTTTCTCGTAGGCGATACTGGCGGCATCCTGTTCGGCCTTGCGCCGGGAGCTGCCCCGCCCTTCAATAGGTTCCAGGCCAGGCACCTCGCAACTTACCTGGAATTCCTGTCTGTGGGCCTTGCCCTTGATATCAACAGTCGAATAAACAGGCAGGGTCAGCCCCTGCTTTTGCAGATATTCCTGCAACCGGGTTTTCGGATCCTTGGCGGCTGTCGCGCTGGTCGTGCTTTCCAGTTCATGCTGATAAAGATGCAATACGATCTGCCGTCCGGCATCAACTCCACCGTCGACAAACGCCGCTCCAAAAATGGCTTCCAGCGCATCGGCCAGGATAGAGTCTCGGTCAAAACCACCGCTTTTCAGTTCGCCGGTGCCGAGGCGAAGATAGTCACCCAGGCCCAGTTCGCGGGCCAGTCTTGCCAGTGTTTCCTTGCGCACAAGTCTGGCGCGCAACCTGGTCAATACGCCTTCATTAGTCTCGGGAAATCGCCTGTAGAGTTCGGCGGAGATGGTAAATCCAAGAACACTGTCACCAAGAAATTCGAGACGTTCATTGTTGACAGTGCTCTTGCTTCGATGGGTTAGCGCCTGGGGTAATATTGTTTCATCTGAAAATACATACCCCAGTTTTTTGTACAGACGGCTGAATTTAGTCGCCGGCAAAGTCACCCACCTTTTCCTTGTGATCAAACTGCACCAGTATCGATATATTGGAAAACAGCGGTGTTACGCTTTCGTAGGCAATGCGGATAACGCGGGCCCGGCCATCACGTTCAAACGCCAGATCCTGCTCAAGATTTACCGCCCGTTCTGCCATATCTATTTCGAGTCGTTTGCGGATCATTTCCTTGATCTCATATTTCGGGGCATTTTGCGCCACCGGATCCCGGGCAAGGCTGGTCAATGCACTCTTGATTTTCATGTCCGTAAGGTAGACCGGGACCATTTTTACCCCCACCAGGACAAAAAACCCGCCCACCAGTGCAATCAGCGAGAAAGACCAGATAGACATACCGCGCTGGAAGCGATGATTCATATTCATATTGTTTCGACCCATGTGCACTGCTCCTCCTGTGGCCATCGTGCCTGCCCTGTAAAAATAACCGATATTGCCTAGTTTATCGAATTTCCCATTCGATGCCACAATACGTGGTCCCAGCTCATCCTCAAATCCCAACTGAACCAGATCATGAAGGCCTTTCCGACGACGTTGGCATCCGGGACAAATCCCCAATAACGACTGTCATTGCTGTTGTCACGATTGTCACCCATGACAAAATACTGCCCTTCAGGAACCGTGAGCTCTATTGGCCCGGAAGCATAACTTCCTTCTTCCAGGATAACCCTGTGCTCCCCGGATTCGCCGTCCAGTTGTTCCAGGTACTGCAAGAACTTTCTTTCTCCACCGCTGATATCCCGATAAATATAGTCTGCCTGCTTGTCATAAGTCACTGCTTTTCCATTGACATGCAGCCTGTTGTCCCGGTAGGCAATACGATCACCCGGCACACCGATGACACGCTTGATGTAGTTTACCGAGGGGTCACGCGGAAACCGGAAAACCATGACATCACCGCGATCCGGTGCTGCAATATTGATGACTTTTTTGTTTATCACCGGCAGGCGAACACCGTAGGCGTACTTGTTCACGACTATAAAATCACCCACCAGCAGGTTGGGCAGCATCGAACCCGATGGAATTCTGAATGGCTCAAACAGGAACGAGCGCAATACAAATACAAACAGGATGACCGGGAAAAAACTGCGCGCGTATTCAGCCATTATTGGTTCACGCCGGATTCGCTCCACGGCATCAACGGTACCACCGGCGTTGCGCAAATCAGCCGCGCGCTGTTCGCGCCCACCTTTCATCATGAATGCATCCCAGGCCCAGACAACGCCGGTCACAACCAGGGACAGGAACAGGAACAGCGAAAAATCCATATTATTTGTCATCCACTCTGAGCACAGCCAGGAACGCTTCCTGGGGGATTTCTACCGAACCCACCTGTTTCATTCGTTTCTTGCCGGCTTTTTGTTTTTCGAGAAGCTTGCGCTTTCGGGTGATATCGCCGCCATAACACTTGGCGGTAACGTTTTTTCTCAATGCCTTGACCGTCTCACGGGCAATAACCTTGGCGCCGATGGCGGCCTGGATTGCCACATCAAACATTTGACGCGGAATAATCTCTCTCAGCTTTTTCGTTAACTCGCGGCCGCGGTATTGCGCCTGATCCTTGTGCACAATAATAGAGAGCGCATCAACTTTCTCGCCGTTTACCAGGACATCCAGCCGGGTCAGACTGGATGGCCGAAACTCGAGGAAGTCATAGTCCAGCGAAGCGAATCCCCTGGAAACTGATTTCAGCCGGTCAAAAAAGTCCAGCACCACTTCATTCAGCGGCAGCTCATAACTGAGCATTACCTGCTTGCCAATATACTGCATATTGCGCTGAATACCCCGCTTTTCAACACACAGCCCGATCACCGCACCGACGTAATCCTGCGGTGACAGGATGTTGGCAACAATAATAGGTTCCCGCATTTCCCGTACTGTTGACGGCTCTGGCAGGCGCGCCGGATTCTCTACCAGCAATGTCTCGCCACTGTTCAGCACCACTTCATACACCACTGTCGGCGCCGTCGTGATCAGGTCAATGTCGTACTCACGCTCCAGGCGCTCCTGGATAATCTCCATGTGCAGCATGCCGAGAAAGCCGCAACGAAATCCGAAACCAAGCGCCTCTGAAGTCTCCGGCTCATAATGCAGCGATGCATCATTAAGCAACAACTTCTCCAGGGCATCACGAAAATCGTCATAGTCCGCCGACTCCACCGGGTACAGCCCGGCAAACACACGCGGCTTGATTTCCTTGAAGCCCGGCAGCGCCGAAGCTGCGGGCTTGTTGGCGAGAGTCATGGTATCGCCGACCCGGGCGCTACGAACATCCTTGATGCCCGCAATTACGTACCCTACTTCGCCCGCTTCGAGCCGGGTGACTTTTTTGCGCTTGGGCGTGAAAATGCCGATTTCATCAACCTGGTATTCACGGCCCGTCGCCATCAGCAGAATGCGATCTTTCGGCTTCAGCGAGCCATCAACAACACGCACCAGTGATACGGTGCCAAGGTAATTATCAAACCAGGAATCGATGATCAGTGCGCGTAATGGCTTGCTTCTGTCTGCCTTGGGCGCCGGTATGCGCTTGACGATGGATTCCAGAATATCGTCAATACCAATTCCGGACTTGGCGCTGGCCTGGATGGCTTCCGATGCGTCAATCCCGATAATTTCCTCGATTTCGTTCCTGACACGATCCGGCTCCGCCGCCGGCAAATCGATCTTGTTCAGAACCGGGACAATTTCCAGGTCCAGTTCCGCTGCCGTGTAGCAGTTGGCCACCGTTTGCGCCTGAACGCCCTGGGCCGCATCGACTACCAGCAAGGCACCTTCACAAGCAGTCAGGGAGCGGGATACCTCATACGAAAAATCGACGTGACCGGGAGTATCGATCATGTTCAGGCGATAGGTTTTACCGTCGAGCGCAGGATAATCAAGACTAACACTCTGCGCCTTGATTGTTATGCCCCGCTCACGCTCCAGGTCCATGGAGTCCAGCACCTGGGATTCCATCTCACGCTCTTCAAGCCCGCCGCAGCGCTGAATAAAACGATCGGCAATAGTCGACTTGCCATGGTCAATGTGGGCAATGATGGAAAAATTTCGGATCAGGCCGGGATCAAGACTGTGCTCTGGATTGTTCATGAAATCTCTGGATCAGGCTTTGCCGTCGGCATAGCCAAATGTTCAAAAATGCAGAAAAGGCGCCGACGGCGCCTTCCTGCTGATACGATCGCGGCCAATCATATCCTCTCTTGGCGGCACAATAAATAGCTTCTATCGCTCTTTTCCGGCCTGCCAGCGCATTTGCTCGGCGATTTTCCGGACGGTTTTTTCAGGCACCTCGCCGACCACAGTAATCTGAAACTGCGCCAGGTGTCGACGCCAGGCATTAACCGCACCCATGCGGTTTCCACCGTCGTTTTGCGCCGACCGTGCAGGCTCAATGAAAACTGACACCGCCGCCAGGCCGTCCGACAACACGATGTGGGTCATCTGCTGGTTTGACATGGGCTTCATTGCGCGACGATAGCTTTTGACGACAAAACCCCGAGGCATCCATTGTGCCTGCCACACCCGTGTATCGCCCGTGTTGTCTGTCAGTTCTCCGTCACCGTCGGAATCATGAGTCACCATCTGTTTGTGACCGGTAGTGGGCTCGAGTTCTGACCTGGCGATATTGGCGCCGATATCCACATGAGTGAACATGAATTGCTCGAGCACTTCGCCCCCGTTGGCCAGTAACTCGGCCTGGACAAGCAAGCCCGTTGCCTGATCTGCCCAGAATCGGTGGCCATAACGATATTCATCTGCCGGCATGATCTGTACTTCCCGGGCCGGGCGCCCTCCTATACGCCGGGTTTGCCCCAAAGCGAAACGATAAAAAGGCTTGAGTGTTTCCAGCATCGCGGGAACCAGTGCCGGGAAATTTTTTGTCGTCATTGAAGCACGACTGACCGTAATGGCGTTTTCGTCAGGCAGGTAACATCGAATTTCGTCGTTATTCCGAATGATTTCCCGCTTCGCACCATTGAGAGACAGCAGCCGCTCCCGCACCTGGCCTGCTGAAACCTGGTGGACAATCTCCATGGCTTCCATCTGGCCATCGTGCTGATAAACAAAATGACCGCGATAATTCAGCGTCTGCGCCGCGCGGCTCATTTTCATTAACCAATCGGTGGCGCTTTCATCGGCCATGGTCTCACTTGCCATGACTGGCACCAGCGTCAACGCGAACAGCGCGAGCACAATCCTACTTGTCTTGTTTACTGGCATTATCGTACCCGGCAACAGCGCCATAACCCATGATACCTTTCAGGTTTGATACCGGGCTGTAGGCGTTGTGCTCAACCAGGTACAGATTCAGTTCCTGCTCCAGTGCCGGTGTATTGTTTTTCCAGTATGTATTCCCTGCCCGGATGTAATCTCCGTCCTGGATGGGCTTGCCGGCCAGCAGGTCATTGCCGGTTGGCTCATGAAGCAGGCTCGGTAACCCGAACAACGCAACAGCGGCGACCGATGCAGCAATAGCAAGGCCTGCCAGTGCTTGCGTCCATCGCCTAACCGGTTGCACGCCTGGTTCCGGTGCCAGCATGACCGGCTGCTGTCTGAGCTGCTCAATAATGCGCTGACTTAAACCAGACCGATGCCGGCCTTGTTCACCGTGCATTGCGGCGCTGGCTACATGGTAACGCTCCCAGACCTTTTGCAGTTCGGGATCACTGTTGATTTGCCGAATCAGGCTGTCTACCTGACCAGGCGCCAATTCACCATCCAACATCGCGGACATTCTTTCTTTTGCGTCTTTCATATTGTCAGTCTCGTTTGTCACTATCGCAGCCTCGTTATGCCAACAGCGGTCTGAGTTTTTCATCTATAGCTTCCCGGGCACGAAAAATTCGCGACCGAACCGTACCTACAGGGCAATCCATGAGCCCTGCAATATCGTCATAGCTCAGCCCCTCGAACTCCCTGAGACTAATGGCTATTCTTAGCTCCTCGGGCAGGCCGCCAATCACATCCTGAACGGTACGAGCTATTTCATCTGCCAGCATGCACTTTTCCGGCGTGGCAATTTCCGCGAGGGGTGAACCCATAGCCATGTTCTCTACGTCTGTAAAATCCATGTCCGTACCGGGTGGTCGGCGACCACTGTTCACCAGGTGATTCTTGGCTGTGTTCACGGCAATTCGGTACAGCCATGTATAAAAAGCGCTGTCGCCTCGAAAATTGCCAATCGCGCGGTATGCCTTGATAAAGGCCTCCTGGACCACATCTTCCACCTCGTACGAGTCATGGATAAACCTGGCAACCAGCTTGCTGACCCGGTGCTGATACTTGAGTACGAGCAGGTTAAAAGCGGCCTGCTCGCCCCGTCGCGTCCGTCGAACCAGGTCAACATCGGTTTGTTGATCAATCATCGACGCTACACACCTTGAGCTTGTACTCCCCTGCCAATACTGCCAATGCCATCGCCTTCACCCGGGTGGATAAACTGTGCTTCGTGAGCGTAGACCGCTGATTCTGTAAAAGGTTCATTTTCCTGTCGTTCGTGCCCGGGTTTTTGCTTCCGTCCGCCAATGTTAGTGGTTATGCTTGGGCATCTTTCAACAGTATTCAAAAATCTGCAACCCGGTAACCAACACATCAATCATGCCTACGCCGTTTTTTTCTGATGTTCTTGTTATCGGTGCAGGGTCCGCCGGGCTGACCCTGGCGCTGCGCCTGGCCGATTCGCATCGTGTCACGGTGCTGGCCAAGGGGGCGCTCAGCGAAGGCTCCAGCCTGTATGCACAAGGTGGCGTTGCCGCCGTACTTGACGGTGATGAGGATTCTTTTGAATCCCACATCAAGGACACTCTCGATGCCGGTGCCGGCTTGTGTCATGAAAATACTGTCACCTACACCGTTGAGCATGGACCCGAAGCCATCCGGTGGCTCATCGACGCCGGGGTGTCATTCAGTAGCCAGGCTGACCGTAACGGCAATTCCTTGCTGCACCTGACCAAGGAAGGCGGCCACAGTCACCGCCGGGTGATTCATGCTGCCGATGCTACCGGCCGCGCCATCGAAACCACGCTGCTGGACCTGGCGCGCAGCCATGGCAACATCACCCTCAAGGAACACCAGATCGCCATTGACCTGATTACGCGAAAACGTCTTGGTCTGGCCGGTCCCGATCGTTGTCTTGGTGCGTATATACTTGATCGCAGCAATAACCGGGTTGATGTATACCAGGCCCGCTACGTGGTACTGGCAACAGGCGGCGCATCAAAGGTCTACCTCTATACCACCAACCCTGATACGTCGACCGGTGACGGTATTGCCATGGGCTGGCGTGCCGGTTGCCGCGTGGCCAATATGGAGTTTGTCCAGTTTCATCCCAGCTGCCTGTACCATCCACAAGCCAAGTCTTTCTTGATCAGCGAAGCTGTTCGTGGCGAAGGAGGCAAATTGACGCTGCCCGATGGAAGTGCGTTCATGAGACGACATGATCCACGCGAGGAGCTTGCGCCGCGTGACGTTGTCGCCCGCGCCATCGACTTTGAAATGAAACGGCACGGCGTTGACCACGTCAATCTTGATATCAGTCATGAATCTGCTGAATTCATAAAAGAACACTTTCCAACCATCTACCAACGCACCCTTGAGTTCGGCTTTGATATGACCAGGGAGCCACTGCCGGTGGTGCCCGCGGCCCATTATACCTGCGGCGGAATCATGACCGACTTGCGCGGACGCACCGATGTGCCTGGTTTGTATGCCATTGGCGAATGCACCTTCACCGGCTTGCACGGCGCCAATCGCCTGGCCAGCAACTCGTTACTGGAATGCCTGGTATTCGGAACAGCGGCAGCCAAGGATATCGGCTCACGCACTGACAACGACGATGTTACCGCCAGCGTATTGCCGCCATGGGATGAAAGCCGTGTTACCGACCCGGATGAACAGGTGGTGGTGTCCCATAACTGGGATGAACTGCGCCGTTTCATGTGGGACTACGTCGGCATAGTCCGTACCAACAAGCGCCTGGCACGCGCCAAGCATCGTATTGATTTGCTGAAAGACGAAATTCGCGAGTATTACAGCAACTTCAAGGTCACCAATGACCTGATCGAACTGCGTAACCTCGTCGAGGTTGCTGACCTGATCGTGCAGTCAGCCATGCAACGCAAGGAAAGTCGCGGCTTGCATTACACGCGCGATTATCCGCAAGCCGACGACAATGAAATGCGGGACACGATTCTGGTCCCGTCTGAATATGACCCAAGAGAACTTTCCACCTCGAAATTATCGGCGGTTTAGCAACGTCCCTGCATGATTCCAGGATCAGCCCGGCTGGCTGGCGTAACGCCGGGTTATTTTCGCCAGCCTATCTCGGTCAACACATCATTCACAAAGGTATAGGGAACAAACTCGTCATCAGTAGTCTTGCCGTCATCAATTAGTCTGGCGCGAAAATAGTGCACTTCAACCAGCTTGCCATCGCGCGTGTATTTTTCCGGTTGTTTCTTTTCATCAAATGGCAGGCGCCATTGTGTTGGATTCAGGACCGACAGCACTGCTTCCCTGGAATCACCCGGTTTTACCGTTGCGGCGGCTTCATGATAGGCCTCAATGGACCGTTCAACACGCTTGGTGGCACACGCGGACAACAGCACCGCGCCAATCAATACCCATGACAATTTGTTCATCTGCATTCACCGACCTCTCTTTTATTGATCTAGTCAGAACAAAGCATAGCCAGACAGTGTGCATCTGCCAGCAAAAGATTGGTTTCGCCTACCCTTCGTAACCATTCAACCAGCGCTGCAGATAAGCGCGCTCCCGGGCGCTCAGCGTATCGGGCGCCAGTATCACGCGTTGTCGCGATCGCCCGGGCAATTGATCCAGGTGGAGCAGGCACCAGTTACCGATACGCCAATGACTGGCGACCCTGGCACCATGCTCCGCGGTGCCGACGTGCAGGCGGCAGCGGCCAAGTTTATCCAGTTGCAATGCAGTCACAGCCAACGTCGTCCCGGCATGACGTAATGACCGATGTATTCGCCTGCCATACAAGAAAAGGATTAGCCAAAGAAAGAGTTTCAGAAAGAACGGTATTTGAGCCAGACCGATTGGGAGCGCGCTGCAGGAAACGACAACTATCCAGATGAATTCAAGTTTCTTTGATTTTTTTATGTTGATAATCAATATCTTCCCTGATCTTCTTGATAATTTTGTTTAAGCCGCTATCCGTGCAGCTTTCGGAACCATTCAGCCATGCAAGAATGGCGTTATCGGCTTCGTCGAGTAACAACCAGAATTCGTCTTTCAGCTCCGGCCCCAGCGACGGGTATTGGTGGCGGATAAATTGCTCAAAAACAAGGTCCAGCTCCAGCAGACCCCGGCGGCAGCGCCAACGCAGCCGCGCCATCTCCTCGTCGGTTACCACTTCCGCCTCATGAGCATTTGCTTGATCAGGCCGACGGCTTTGGTGGGATTCAACCCCTTAGGGCACACATCAACACAGTTCATAATGCCATGACAGCGGAACAGCCGGTACGGATCTTCCAGGTCATCCAGGCGTTCTCCTGTCGCCAGGTCGCGACTGTCTGCCAGGAAACGCCAGGACTGTAGCAACGCCGCCGGTCCGAGAAAACGATCCGGGTTCCACCAGAATGATGGGCACGCTGTCGAGCAGCAACCGCACAGAATGCAGTCGTACAAACCATCCAGCCGATCGCGTTCTTCGGGCGACTGCAGGCGCTCGATTTCCGGTTCCGGCTCATCGTTAATCAACCAGGGCTTTACGGAACGGTACTGCCTGTAGAACGGCTCCATATCGACAATCAGGTCGCGGATAACCGGTTGCCCGGGAAATGGCCGCACTTCAATTGGCTGCTTCAGCGACTTGATCGGTGTCACGCAGGCAAGGCCGTTACGACCGTTCATGTTCATGCCGTCCGAGCCACACACTCCTTCCCGGCAGGAACGTCGAAAACTGAGACTGTCATCCTGCTCCTTGATGAGGATCAAAGCGTCGAGCACCATGATGGCGCCGCAGTCATCATCGAGCTCGTAATCCTGCATACGCGGCTCGCTGTCCGTTTCGGGGTTGTATCGATAAATTGAAAACCGGATCGCCATGACGCCTGCCTTTCTTAATACACGCGCGGCTTAGGCGGAAACGGATCAACAGACTGCGGCTTCATGCGAACCGGCTTGTAATCCAGCAGTCGATCTTTTTTGAAAAACAGGCTGTGTTTCAGCCAGCGTTCATCATCACGATCCGGATAATCCAGACGTGAATGTGCGCCGCGGGACTCGTGACGTGCTGCCGCAGATACTACCGTGGCAATGGATATATCCATCAGGTTTTCCAGTTCCAGCGCCTCTATGCGCGCTGTGTTGAATACCTGGCTGTGATCAGTCAGCCTGGCATGTTCAAGGCGCTGCTCCAGCTCCAGGACTTTTGCAATACCCTCATCCAGGACATCCTGTGTGCGAAAAACTCCGCAATAGTCTTCCATGGTCTTGCGCAGATCATCATGTATATCCTTTACGGATTCGGAGCCGGTTTTTCGATCCCAACGCGACAACCGGCTCATGGCCAGATCGACACTATCCTGGTCAATAGCGCGGTGGAACCGGTTTTCCTTGAGGTAGTCGAGTATATGATTGCCGGCAGCACGCCCGAAAACCACGATATCCAGCAAGGAGTTGCCGCCAAGACGATTGGCGCCATGCACCGACACGCAGGCGCATTCTCCCACGGCATACAACCCCGGGACCGGCTCTTCAGGACCATGGGCCACTGGCGCCACCACCTGCCCGGCCTTGTTGGTGGGAATACCACCCATGGTGTAATGCGCCGTCGGGTAGACCGGAATCGGTTTTTCAATGGGGTCAATATGGGCAAAACGCATGGACAATTCACGTATGCCTGGCAAGCGCTTCTTGATGACTTCGGCGCCGAGGTGATCAACTTTCAGCAAACAATAATCCTTGTCTGGTCCACAACCACGGCCTTCGCGCACTTCCACCGCAATCGCGCGACTGACCACGTCACGACTGGCCAGATCCTTGGCGGTTGGCGCATAGCGCTCCATAAAGCGCTCACCTTCACTATTAATAAGGTAACCACCTTCACCACGAACGCCTTCCGACATCAGCACGCCTACCCCGGCAATACCGGTCGGGTGAAACTGGAAAAATTCCATGTCCTGAAGTGGAATATCAGCGCGCAGCGCCATTGCCATGCCATCGCCGGTGTTAATCATCGCATTGGTTGATGTGCGGAACATGCGACCGGCGCCGCCTGTAGCCAACAAGGTGGTTTTGGCTTCAATCAGCAAAGGTTCGCCAGTTTCTATGTTAAGGACCAACGCACCCAGAATATAGCCGTCCTTGTCCTTGATCAGGTCAATAACAAAATATTCATCGAAGAAATGGGTCTTGGCCTTCAGGTTCTGCTGGTACAAGGCATGAAGAATAGCGTGGCCGGTACGATCGGCGGCGGCACAGGTTCGCGCTGCCTGCGCTCCTCCGAAATTCTGGCTTTGCCCACCGAAGGCGCGTTGGTAGATATGACCGTTGTCCAGCCTGCTGAATGGCACACCGTAGTGTTCCAGTTCAATAACAAGCCGGGAAGCAGCTCGACACATATATTCGATTGCATCCTGGTCACCAAGATAATCGCTGCCCTTGACGGTATCGTACATGTGCCAGTGCCAATTATCTTCGGTGACATTGCCCAACGCTGCGTTCATGCCGCCCTGCGCTGCAACGGTGTGTGATCGTGTCGGAAATACCTTCGAAACAACGGCTACATGGGCATCACCCTCGGCCAGTTGCAAGGCGGCGCGCAAACCGCCGCCTCCAGCGCCTATTACCAGGCTGTCAAATCGTCGAACCGGAAGTCTCACGGTATACGGGTCTCCACCAACAAGCGCCCCATCCATACCAGCAGTGCCAGCAATGACGCCCCGGTCAAACCGGTTACGGTCAGCCGCAGCCAGAACGGATGGAGGTAATCAAGATACACACTGCGCATACCCACCCAGGAATGCGCCACCAGGCTAAGGCCGAATACACCAAATGCCGCCCGCACCATGCCGTTGCCAAACCACTGTAACCAGGCGTCGTAATCCGCAACAGGATCGGCACTGAAACGAATAATCAAGTACAGCAGAAAACCGGCTATATAAAGCGCCGACATGCGCTGTACCAGCCATTCACCCAGGCCGCTACGTGACGAGCCGAGAAATTGCACGCGTTTCACCACCAGCATACCCCGAGTATTAGTGCGACAATGGCAGTCCCGAGCCAGCAAAGTTTCGCGCTCCGGACTGCCTGTTGTTTCTTTACGCCGATATCAAGATCCAGTAACAGGTGACGCACCCCGGAAAAAAAGTGTTGTGCCAGCATTATTGCAAATAACCACGTCAGCACCCGAACCACAGGGTTCTCCCAGAGCGCCATTATCGCATTGAATCCCTCACGATTCTCAAGGGACAATTGCAAAAAATAGGTTGCAACCGGCAACAACAGCACCCATAAAACGCCGGTCACCCGGTGGACAATAGATGTAACCCCGGCAAAAGGCAGCTGAATCCGGAACAGGTTTAGAAATACTGGGCGATCTGATTTTCGCATCTGGACAGTTGGTTTTCCTTGTTATACTGCTGCCTTGCGTCATGGCAGCGCGGCTGAAGCATGGCGGACCACGCTATCCCGGTGAATGCCACCGACATGGTCAATTATAAGACACGGTTTGGCAGATAACAAAAGCGGTAAGATCAAAAAAGAGGTACCTAGCAAATGGACTGGAAACACATCCTGCAATCATCCCCGGCTCAGGCACTGGCAAATTCCGGTGCTGATCCAGGCGCCCGGACCGCGTTGGCCGCACTGACGGATTTGGCGCTAATCCGTGTCAGTGGAGACGACGCCGCACAATTCCTGCAGGGGCAGCTGTCAAATGATATCCGTTTGCTCGACACCAATCCGACCCAGTTGAGCGCATACTGTAATCCCAAGGGGCGAGTACTGGCCCTGTTTCGTATTTTCAAGACAGGAAACGATTACAATCTTTTGTTACCCGCAACGTTGGCCGAAGCGACGACCAGGCGATTGCAGATGTTTGTCATGCGCTCAAAAGTTGACATCAAGTTTTGTCAAGATCGCCTGCTGCTTGGCGTTATCGGCAACCCGTCTTGCCCGGGCTTGCCGAAACTGCCGGCCGATGCCAATCCTGTCATTCATGACACAACCGATGACATTGCCCTTGTTAGTCTGAATGGCAATACAAGACGCACACTGCTATCCGCGCCATCGGGGTTTGTCGGCACGCTGTGGCAGAGCAGCTCAGGAATAGTCGCGACCGAAGATGCTGCTGGATGGCGTCTTCTGGATATTGAAGAAGGTATTCCCCAGGTATTCGAAGAAACTGTCGACCAGTTTATTCCGCAGATGATCAATCTCGACATACTGGACGGTGTAAATTTCAAGAAAGGTTGTTATCCGGGACAGGAAATTGTTGCTCGCATGCGCTACCTCGGGAAACTCAAGAAACGCATGTACCTTGGTACCATTGATAGCCAACAATGCCCTCAACCCGGGGCCCCGGTCTTTTCGGAAAGTTTTGGTGAGCAGGCTGCCGGCAGCATAGTTGATGCCCGCGTGGATGCGATGGGTTTGTGCAAGGCGCTTGTCAGCTGTCAAATAAGTGGAGCTCTGGCGCATGATCTGCACATGGACTCGCAGAATGGTCCGCCAATTACACTGCTACCAATGCCATACAGTATTGAAGATAATACTCCTGCATAACGATATACCACTCGTATAACTCTGAAGCGGTGTTCAAGCCTGAGCGCCGCTCTAAAATGGTGTTATCTGTTAAAAAGATTCCAGCAAAACAATATCCATGGAATAACTTGCCTTTCCGTTACGTCTTTATTTATTACGGACATGGCTTGCCTGTACTCAGCCACCATGAAACCACGGAATTTCAATCGATCACAAGCAATACAGTTGTTAATGCCACCGGGCTATGATTGAATTGCATCGAATAGGAAGGACGTGTATTAGGTTAACAATATCATAATATACTGATTTACTATTATCAGTTGGTTGCATATATTGCCAGCAATCATCTACACAACATTAGGGTAGAGAATAAATTCAAACCGATGTCTTGTTTATCTGGCCATCGAGTTGAAAATTAAAACACGACTATCTGGAGGAGCTCGCCGATGATTTACACGCGTAAGACGCCGGCAACCTTGATCATGGGCATTATCTTTATGGCCTATGGTTACCTGGTTAAGGCAAACATGCTTGATGGCCTGATGGCCACATTAAAAGTTGAAAAATTGACCGGAGAGATGATCTCCATTTCGCTGGCTGCCGGTGCAGTCGGTATCATCATTGGTCTGTGGCAGTTACTGGCCTCACCCAAGGAAGGCAGTATGGATTACTACCTTTCTACAGTGGCCGGTGCCCTGTTTATCCTGCTGGTAGCAGCCGCGGTAAAATGGGGTCTCGCTCCCTGGGTTGCCGTAATTGGCAAGGCTATGGGCACTGTTGGTGATACCGGTAAAACCATCGACAAATTGCTTGGTCTGAACTATGTCGTACTGGGCATCATTGCCGGTATTGTCATCGTCAACTACCTGAAGATTCCCAGCTGGGCAGAAAATGGTGTTCGCCTTTCCCGCCTGGGATTGAAGACCGGCGTTATCCTGCTGGGCGCGCTGTACAGTATGGCCGAACTGGCCAAGCTGGGCCGCCTGTCCGTGGTCATGATCGGTTTCTTCGTACTGGGTTCTGTTGGCATGGTGCTCTGGCTCGGCTCTCGTCGCAACATCCCCAACTCCATGGGTGGCGTACTCTCAGCCGGTATGGGTGTTTGCGGTGTATCAGCTACAGTTGCCGCTTCCCCGGTTGTCCAGGCCAAGTCTACTGAAATTGCCTACACCATCGGTACCATCCTGCTCTGGGGTGTTCTGATGATGTTTATCTTCCCGCCTGTAGGACATGCCCTGGGAATGGGTCCGATCCAGTTCGGTGCATGGGCTGGTACCGGCATTCTCAACTCAGCACAGGTAGCCGGTGCAGCGTTGGCATTCCAGCCGAACGGTATCGAAACCCTGAAGGTTGCCGAAATCTTCAACATTACTCGTGTACTGTTCCTGCCTATTATTGTTCTGTGGTTGGCAGTCTGGTACGTGAAGCGTGAAGAAGGTGCGCAACAGGTTAATGTTGGCAAGGTTATTGTTGGCAAGTTCCCGGTATTCGTTCTGGGCTTCATCCTGATATTCGCCCTGTCTTCTACCGGTATCTTTGCTCCGGCAAACCATTACAAGGGCAAGTACTTCGATAACAACATCAAGGAAGCCAAGCTTCTTAAAGATGAAGAAGTGGCAGCCCTGCAGGCACAGTCCGACAAGGTTCAGCGTGAAGATCGCAAGGCGGCACTGGCTCGCCTCATCGAAAACAAGAAGGTTATGTCTATCGATGATGACGATACCTTGCGCGGCCTGGTCAATGCCAAGGTTCTGGACAAGGATGCCAACAAGATACTGAAAAATGCACACAAGGCTGTTCGCCATACCGCCAAGCGCGTCAAGGCATTCCGAAACCTGATCGTCTGGTTCTTCGCCTTCGGCCTGGTCGGACTGGGTATGCAAATCACGTTCTCGTCCATCAAGCAGGCAGGCGGTCAACCGCTGGTCATTGGCACCATTGTCGGTACTACCAAGGCCATCGGCGCATTGATCGTCATCCTCATGTTTGTACGTGAAACGATTTAAACCTGCTCAGGGAGATATTAATTATGTCTGAAAAGAAATTTGAACGTGGCACCGCCCTGTCGATCTTCAAAAGTGACCGCATGGAAGACTTTGTGGCACTCGGAATATCACTGGCGATAGTTGCAATAGTTGTATTGTCTATTCCCAAATAACGAAATGTGATTTAATCACGACTCCCGGATCCTGTTCGCAGGGTCCGGGATTTTTTTCGACTGAATAATTCAATATACAAGATGACCTATCAAAAAATATTGCTTGCCAGCCACGGTACGCGCGGCGCCCGGGCCGCGGAACTATACGCCCTGGACATCGCTGCCGATGGTGGCCATATCGATCATCTCGAAATTGTGCCTGATTTCTGGAAAGGCATGATGGGCGATGACTGGCTGAACAACTCTTCTACCCAGATTGTTTTCGGAGAATACGTTGAAAACCAGCTGGAAAACGAAATCCAGGAGCGAATGGAGAAGGTCAAGGCAGAGGTCGAAGCCGCCGGTTTTGGCTATAGCGCATTCGTTGATCTTGGTAAGCCTACAGATTGCCTGGTAAAGCAGTCCTTGTCAGAAAATTATGATGTCATCATCATCGGCTCGCCAAGACCAAAAGGCGAGCAAGGTTACCGCTCGCGCATTCATGTAGATGAGTTGTCGCGCGCCATTAAAGCACCTTTGCTGATTGTACCGTTTCCTTTATGACAGAAATCCGTACCAAAGAAACACCGCCCATTGATTCAACTGATGCTGCCTGGGTGACCATCAGGTCTGATCTTCCTGCTGATAAGGTCTTTGCTATCCTGTCTGATGTGGAAGTATTGTTAAGAATCAACCCATACTACTATTTTGAAAGCCTGTCAGTCGCCGACAACAGCTACACCATGCAGCTGACCAATCACAGTAACCAGCAGAATACGCAGACCAGTTTCACTTGCACACACGGTGAAAACAGGCTGGAGCTGGTATACAGGGACTTTATCAAGAAGCGCACTGTGCTCGAGGTAAAAGCGGATAACACGGGTTGCGTCATCACATTGTCCGATGACTACAGCAACCTGTCTGAACCAGAGCGTGAAAAGCGCGTCGATGAAGTGGACAAGAGCCTCAATGCCTGGGGCGAAGCCATTCTCACCTATCTCTCCAGGATAAAACGCTGGTCCTGGCTGCCCGGCTGGCGCACCTACATGCGCAGGTTTTGGATCCCGATGAAGCCTTCCGCGCGGAGAATTGTCTGGATGCTGTACCTGGTTACGGTCGTTGAGTTTTTCTTCTTTTTATTTGTCATGCTCATTTACGTTTTAGAGCAAATGAAACCGGATATATTCTGACGCTCCAGCTTCGTTAAGAAACACGCCAGATTCGCCAAGCCCTCACGGCTTGCTTTTCTTCTGCTTGTCGACCAGCTGATAGAATGTCTCGTCAGGCTTGACCATACCCAGCTCGGAACGGGCGCGCTCCTCAATTGCCTGCAAGCCGTGCTTGAGATCGGCCACTTCAGCCTGCAGTGCCTGGTTTCGTTCCCTGAGGGTCCTGTTTTCCAGTTGCTGTCGCGCAATTTCATCGCGTAATTGCCAGACGCGCACGATACTGCCGCTTCCCAGCCACAAAGGGTACTGAAGCAGCAGCAGAACCGTCGCAAGGAACACGATAATCAGGCGATCACGACTCATCATGCCGCCATCATATCACCGGATTGGGTAATCCAGATATAAACTAGCCCAGCATCGGGAAAGCGGACAGGCCCGGGTAAACGGCCCGGTCGCCAAGGGCTTCCTCGATTCTCAGCAATTGATTGTACTTGGCCACACGATCAGAACGTGACAGGGAGCCGGTCTTGATCTGGCCGGTACCGGTAGCCACGGCGATATCGGCGATCGTCGTATCTTCTGTTTCGCCGGAACGGTGGGACACAACTGCGGTGTAACCGGCGTTCTTGGCCATGTTAATTGCAGCCAGGGTTTCGCTGAGCGTGCCGATCTGGTTCACCTTGATCAGAATGGAGTTGGCAATACCCTGATCGATACCCTGTTTGAAGATTTTGGTATTGGTGACAAATAAATCATCGCCGACCAACTGAACACGCTTGCCAAGTCTTTCGGTCAGGATGGACCAGCCTTTCCAGTCATTTTCACCCATGCCGTCTTCGATGGTAATGATCGGGTATTTTTCAACCCAGGCATCCAGCAGGTTGGTCATGTCACTGGCATCCAGCACCCTGTCTTCCGAAGTCAGGCGATACTGACCATCCTTGCAGAATTCCGAACTGGCGACATCAAGGCCAAGAAAAATATCCTTGCCAGGCTTGTAACCGGCATTCTCGATGCCGCGCAAGATCACTTGAATCGCCTCTTCATTGGAGCCCAGGTCCGGGGCAAAGCCGCCCTCGTCTCCCACGGCTGTGTTCAAACCTCGATCATGGAGAACGTTCTTCAGTGCGTGAAATACCTCCGCACCCCAACGCAACGCTTCGCGAAATGTCGGGGCGCCCGCCGGAACAATCATGAATTCCTGCAGGTCCACCGAATTGTCGGCATGGGCACCGCCATTAATGATGTTCATCATCGGAACCGGCATGCGGAAATCATCAGCGTTGCCCAGGTATTCGTACAATGCCTTGTTGCTGTCACGGGCGGCTGCTTGTGCAGACGCCAGCGATACCGCCAGCAGCGCATTGGCGCCCAACCGGCTCTTGGTATCCGTACCGTCCAACTCAATCATGGTGGTATCAATACCTTGCTGATCAGTGACATCCATACCTTTCAGGGCATCCGCAATTACACCGTTGACACTTTCAACGGCCTTGGTAACACCCTTTCCTAAATAGCGGGATTTGTCGCCATCGCGTAGCTCCACGGCTTCGCGCTCTCCGGTTGAGGCTCCGGACGGGACAGCCGCCCGGCCCATGACGCCGGAATCAAGGAAAATATCTGCTTCTACGGTGGGATTACCGCGCGAGTCGAGAATTTCTCGCGCCTTGATATTCACTATCTTGCTCATCGGATTTTAATCACTCTCTGCCGGTCTCACACCGGGGTCTTGTTGGTCTCTGGTTTCGGGCGCGGAGTGTACTACGAGTTGAGCAATATCTCATCAAGTGGACGCGATTTTACCAGGCTGTCGATGTCCTTGAGCATGGTCAATAAGGACTTCATACGGCCCAGCGGCCAGGCGTTGGGTCCGTCACTGAGCGCTTCGGCAGGATTGGGGTGAGTTTCCATGAAAATGCCGGCAACCCCCACCGCCACCGCCGCCCTGGCCAGAACCGGGACATGTTCCCGTTGACCGCCTGATGCTGTGCCCTGCCCCCCTGGCAGCTGCACCGAGTGCGTGGCATCGAAAACCACCGGACAGCCCGTCTGGCGCATGATCGCAAGCGAGCGCATGTCAGATACCAGGTTGTTGTAACCAAAGCTTGCGCCACGCTCACAGACCATAATACGGTCTTTTCCGCCGACCGCTGCAGCCTTGTCGACAACATTGGCCATATCACCTGGTGCCATAAACTGACCCTTCTTGATATTGACCGGCTTGCCGGCCGCCACTACCGCCTCGATGAAATCCGTCTGTCGACAGAGAAATGCCGGCGTCTGCAGCACGTCTACTGCCGCGGCTACCGCGTCCACCTGGGTAATATCATGCACATCGGTCAGCACCGGAACACCGATCTGTTTGCGCACATCAGCAAGAATTTCCAGACCCTCTTCCATGCCCGGACCCCGGAAGGATTTGCCCGAGCTCCGGTTTGCCTTGTCAAAGGAGGATTTGTAAATAAACGGAATGCCCAGCTCATCGGTGATCTGCTTTAGCTGTCCCGATGTATCCATGGCCATCTGCCGGGATTCGATGACGCATGGCCCGGCAATGAGGAATAACGGCCTGTCGAGACCGACTTCAAAATCACATAACTTCATTTAACTAGCCGCTGCCTGTTGTTTGCGATTACCGGCCTCGTGATGATCGCGAGCTGCCTGGATATAGCCGGTAAACAAGGGATGCCCGTCTCGTGGAGACGATGTAAATTCGGGATGGAACTGGACGCCCACGAACCAGGGATGTTCATTGACCTCAATTATCTCGACCAATGAGCCGTCTTCGGAAGTGCCGGCGACGACCAGCCCCGCCTGTTCAAGCTGATCACGATAATTGTTATTGAATTCGTATCGATGGCGATGGCGTTCGGTTATAACATTCTTGCCATACAGTTCACGACTGTGAGTACCCTCAATCAACTTGCACCGCTGGCCACCCAGTCGCATGGTTCCACCCAGGTCACTGTCTTCAGTGCGAACCTGGACACTGCCATCCTTGTCCTTCCATTCGGTAATCAGGCCGATAACCGGGTGCTGCGTCCTGGCATTGAGCTCGGTACTGTGCGCACCAACGAGGCCGGCGACATTTCTTGAATACTCAACCACGGCCAACTGCATGCCGAGACAAATACCCAGGTACGGAACCTGGTGCGTACGGGCGAAGTTTATCGCCGTGATTTTGCCCTCAACTCCGCGTTCACCAAATCCGCCTGGCACCAGGATGGCATCCACGTCATCCAGCTCGGCCGTGCCGGTTTTTTCGATCTGGCTGGAGTCAACATAGCGAATGTTGACGCGCGTATGGGTTTGCGCACCGGCATGAATCAGGGCCTCGGACAAGGACTTGTAGGATTCCGTCAGGTTGACGTACTTGCCGACCATGGCAACAGTGACCTCGCTGCTTGGGCTGGCCATATCGGCGACCACCTTGTCCCATTCGGCAAGGTTTGCCGGACCGACATTGAGCCTCAGTTTTTCGACAACAATATCATCCAGGTCCTGCTCGTGCAGCGCTCGAGGAATTTTGTAAATACTGTCCACATCAACCGCGGAAATAACCGCACGCGCGGGCACGTTGGTAAACAGCGCAATTTTGCGCCGCTCCGCCTCGGGCAGGGCCTGCTCGGCCCGGCACATCAGCACATCAGGCTGAATACCAATAGAGCGCAATTCTTTTACGGAATGCTGGGTCGGCTTGGTTTTGATTTCACCAGAGGCGGACAGGTACGGCACCAGGGTCAGGTGGATAAACACGGCATTGCTTGGGCCCATTTCGATACCCATCTGGCGGATGGCTTCGAGAAATGGCAGGGATTCAATGTCGCCAACCGTGCCACCAATCTCGACGATGGCAATATCCGCATCAGCGGCGCCAATCTGGACATTGCGCTTGATCTCATCGGTGACGTGCGGAATAACCTGCACAGTGCCACCAAGATATTCACCACGACGCTCCTTGCGGATGACGTTTTCGTAAATCTGGCCAGTAGTGAAGTTATTGTTGCGGGTCATGGTGGTGCGAACAAAACGTTCGTAGTGGCCCAGGTCGAGGTCGGTTTCGGCGCCATCGTCGGTAACAAAAACCTCGCCATGCTGAAACGGGCTCATGGTGCCGGGATCAACATTGATATAGGGGTCCAGCTTGAGCAGTGTAACCTTGAGGCCACGTGCTTCGAGCAAGGTCGCAAGGGAGGCAGCGGCAATACCCTTCCCGAGGGAGGACACTACGCCACCGGTAATAAAAATAAATTTGGTCATGGACCCGTCTCAGTAAGCCTGGATTGAATCAGGCGTGGGTTGAATCATCGTGACAATATCGTCTGGACGGGATGACAAAGTACCAGAAGCGACGGACTCAGACAACAAGGTTTACCCAATCCCCATTTTTATTGGTTTCGGTGATCTCAAATACCTTGCCGGGTTCACCCTGCCGACAACAAAACGGTTCAAACACGGCCACCCCGGGCACGGCAGCCAACTGTCCGTCAATAAATATCAATGGCAGACGGTTTTTCAACCAGGGCGGTACCGCCGCATCCTGAAGCACCTTTTTTAGCTGGTGGTGCAGTTGCCTTCCCGGCAACTGCACCCGCTCACCACCCCGGCGCTGCCTGAGCTCGATAGTTGCGCCGACCAGCAGCCGACTGGATATCCCTGCTGCGGCCGTTTCATGGAGCCGCAACCGGATAGCCAGATCGGGCAACTCAAGCTCCGGGGTGCTGTCAGGCCATGCCAGTTGCCAGTTACCAGGAATCACCGGGGCCGATCTCCTGACTGCCAGAATATCCCGATAGCACCAGACTTCAGCCTCACCCCAGCGTACGCTATGGGGCGTGGACTGGTGCAAAAGGGAAATAATCTCCGTCAGCTTGTGGCGCGAGGGCATGGGATACCCCCTTCGCCTCAACCACAACCGAACAGTCAATGCCTGTTCGCCGGGCGCCAATCTAGATAGCGCCGAAACAGAAAGCTCCCCATCGGCGGTCTGACACAGCGCCAGGTGCCCGGAAATGGATTGATCGAGCAATTCCCCGGTATCGCGCGCATCACCCGCCACCTGGGCCAAACGCCGCCCCACGCCTGGCCAACGGGCCTCCAGCATCGGCACTACCTGATGTCGAAGGTAGTTCCGGTCGAAACCGGAAAGACGATTGGTCTCATCTTCAATCCATGACAAATCCTCGGCCCGAGCATAGTCAAGTATTTGCCGGCGAGAAATATCAAGCAGTGGACGGATCAGTTGGCCGCGAGCAAACGGCCTTGTCGCCCGCATGGCCGCCCAGCCGTGAACGCCGCTGCCACGCATCAGTCGGAGCAAGACCGTTTCTGCCTGGTCATCTTGATGGTGTGCGGTCAGTAACAGCTTCTTGTCTGCGCTGATATGATCAGCAAGTGCCTTGTACCGGGCATGCCTGGCCCGCGCCTCGGTGTTGCCTGGCGAGCCTGCGAGTGAGATTTTTTCGACAACGAGGGCTATGCCAAGTGTTTCGCATACCTGCTGACAATGCGCTTGCCAGGCGTTGGCATTGGCACTGATAGCATGATTGACGTGGACAGCCGATACGTTGAATTCGGTCCTGGAAAGCAAGTGCAGCAGGACATGAGAATCGACGCCACCACTATAGGCAACCACGCACTGATGACGCCCGGGCGTCGCGCCCAGCCGAATCAGGGTGTCTTGCAGAGATTCCGGGTCGAGCGTGGAATCAGTTTTCCTCAAACCGGCCGGCCTTCATATAACGCTGGTAGCGCTGGTCCAGCAGGCTGTCTATCGGGATGGTATCAAGTTCGTTAAGCGTCGACACCAAGGCGGCCTTGACCTGCCCGGCCATGGTTTCCATGTCGCGATGCGCGCCGCCCAGCGGTTCCGAAATAATGGAATCCACCAGGCCCAGCTCCTTGAGCCTGTCGGCAGTAATACCCATGGCTTCTGCTGCTATCGGCGCCTTGTCCGCACTCTTCCAGAGTATCGAGGCACAGCCTTCAGGCGAAATCACCGAATACGTGGAATATCCCAGCATCATCAGGCGGTCACACACGCCTATGGCCAGTGCACCACCCGACCCGCCTTCGCCAATCACGACGCTGATGATGGGGGTCTTCAGGTCCGCCATGACGTACAAGTTGCGGGCAATAGCTTCTGACTGACCACGTTCTTCCGCACCTACACCCGGATAAGCACCTGGTGTATCGATAAAGGTAATTACTGGTAACTTGAAGCGCTCGGCAGTCTCCATCAGGCGCAACGCCTTACGGTAGCCTTCCGGGCGCGGCATACCAAAATTGCGCCGAACTTTCTCCCGGGTATCACGACCTTTTTGGTGGCCAATGACCATCACCGGCCGTCCTTCAAGCCTGGCAATACCACCCACCAGCGCCGGGTCATCAGCAAACCGGCGGTCGCCGTGCAGCTCTTCGAAATCAGTCATCATGAGCTCGACGTAATCCAGCGTATACGGGCGCTGGGGATGACGAGCAAGCTGGGATATCTGCCAAGGCGTCAGCGAACTGAAAATATTCTCGGTAAGCTTGCGGCTCTTTTCCTCAAGCTTGTGAATTTCTTCCTGGATATCAATACTGCCTTCCTTGTTGGCAGTGCGCAGCGCCTCGATCTTGGCATCAAGGTCAGCAATGGATTGTTCGAATTCGAGATAATTCTGGTTCATTCTGTTCGACCTTTCAGGCCCCTGACTACGTTTTGCGCGAGGATAACAGAAGAATCAAGCGCTTACAAAACCATCATTGCCCGTAAAAAACCTCAACACGCTCCTCTCCTGCCAGTTCATTCAAGCGCTCGAGTGCTCCATGGGTCAACCGGAAGCACCACTGTTCATCAAACACCAGGTCCGCTTCTGCCCGGTTATTGGTGTAATGAACGGTAACCGCACAACGACCATCCTCATGCGGCTGAATTATCTCTTTCAGTCGCGGCAACAGGTGATCATGGAACTGGCTGGCATCAAGACGCAGCGCCAGCTTGCGGGCAAATGCCTGTTGCGCCTGGTCAATGCCGTAGATTTCATTGGCGCGCATCTTGAAGCCGCCGGAGTATTCATCTACCGATGCCTCGCCCTTTACAACAAGCAGCGCATCCTTGACCAGCAGATCGCGGTATTGCTGAAACATGTCCGAGAATACAGCAAGCTCGATGCGACCGGTCTTGTCATCCAGCGTAATAAATGCCATGCGGTCACCGCGCTTGGTCTGCATGGTACGAATGCCGACGATCAAGCCGGCAACAATGATCGACTTCCTGTCCTCGACATTGATGTTGGCAATACTGGAATCGGTAATTTTGTTAAGTGTCGGAATATAGCGGTTGATAGGATGCCCGGTAAGATACAAACCCAGTGTCAGCTTTTCCCCTTCGAGACGCTGATCCTCATCCCAGGCTGGCACCTGCGCATAAGGCGCCTTCTGTTGAACAGTTTCAGTGGCAAACATATCCATCAACCCGGCTTCCTGGTTATGACTATGCTGGCCGCCGGCCTGCAAGGCATCGTTGAGTGATGCCATGAGCACGGCCCGATCCTGGCCAAACTCGTCCAGTGCGCCGGCGCGAATGAGTGACTCCAGTGTGCGGCGATTGATCTTGCGAAGATCGACGCGCCGACACAGTTCAAACAAGTCGGTAAACTCACCGTTTCGGTCACGATCCTCGAGAATGGATTCAATCGCCGCCTGGCCAAGCCCCTTGATGGCACCAAGGCCGTAAAGAATGGTCTTGTCATCGATCGGGGTAAACTCGTAATGGCAATGGGCAATGGCCGGTGGCTTGATCTCAAGACCCATGTCACGACATTCGGCAATCATCGTGACCACCTTGTCGGTGTTGTCCATATCCGACGACAATACCGCAGCCATGAATGCCGCCGGGTAATGTGTTTTCAGCCACGCCGTCTGGTAGGCGATCAGCGCATAGGCGGCGGAATGGGAACGGTTAAAACCGTATCCGGCAAATTTTTCGATCAAGTCAAAGATGTCCGATGCCAGCTTGCCATCGACATTATTGGCTTCAGCGCCGGAAACAAATATATCGCGCTGCTTTGCCATCTCCTCGGGCTTTTTCTTGCCCATGGCGCGACGCAACAAGTCAGCGCCACCAAGTGTATAGCCGGACAACACCTGGGCAATCTGCATAACCTGTTCCTGGTACAGGATGATGCCGTAGGTAGGCTTGAGTATCGGTTCCAGTGATGGATGCGGATAGACCACCCTGGCGCGGCCATGTTTACGGTTGATGTAATCATCCACCATGCCCGACTGTAACGGCCCCGGGCGAAACAAGGCGACCAGGGCGATAATTTCCTCGAAGTTGTCCGGTTGCAATCGCTTGATCAGGTCTTTCATGCCGCGTGACTCAAGCTGGAACAAGGCCGTGGTCTTGCATTCCATGAGCAACTGGTAACTGGCCCTGTCATCTATAGGCAGTTGATCAATCACCAGTGGCGATTCACCGCTGCTGTGACGATTGCGGTTGATAATCTTGACTGCCTTGTCGATGATGGTGAGATTGCGCAGACCCAGGAAATCAAACTTCACAAGACCAATGATCTCAAGATCATCCTTGTCCAGTTGCGATACCAGTGCCTTGCCACCCTGTTCACAGTAGGTCGGCATGAAGTCGGTTAACGGCTTGGGTGCTATCACCACACCACCGGCGTGCTTGCCGGCATTGCGCGCCATGCCTTCCAGCGCCAGTGCGTTGTTGATCAGATCGGTAACATCTTCATCTTTCTCGTAACGCTCCTTGAGCTCGGGCTCCAGCTCGAGCGCCTTGGTCAGGGTCATGCCTACTTCAAACGGGACCAGCTTGGCCAGGCGATCAACAAAACCGTAGGGATGATCCATAACACGACCAACGTCACGCACAACCGCGCGCGCCGCCATGGTTCCATAGGTGATAATCTGCGACACCTTGTCCCGCCCGTAACGCTGGGCCACGTAATCAATAACGCGGTCACGCTTGTCCATGCAGAAGTCCACGTCAAAATCGGGCATGGACACACGCTCGGGATTCAGGAAGCGTTCGAACAGCAGGTCATACTTGATGGGATCAAGATCGGTAATGCGCAGCGCATAGGCCACCAGAGAACCCGCGCCTGATCCACGCCCCGGCCCCACCGGTACATCGTTATGCTTGGCCCACTGGATAAAGTCGGCAACGATCAGGAAGTAGCCCGGGAAGCCCATATCAATAATAACGTTCAGCTCCAGCTCCAGCCGATCGTAATATTCCTGGCGATCCAGTTTCTCGCCGCCCTGTTCCAGCTCAATATAGCGTTCTTCAAGACCGCTCAATGACTGTTCGCGCAAGACATCATTAATGGTCTTGCCTTCAGGCACCGGGTAATCCGGAAGATAATACGTACCGAATTCCAGCTCCAGGTTGCAACGCCGGGCGATGGCCACGGTATTTTCCAGTGCCTCGGGAATATCCGAGAACAGCTCGGCCATTTCTTCCGGCTTGCGCAGGTATTGCTGGCTGGTGTAGCGTCGCGGGCGCCGGTTATCCGCCAACACGCGGCCATCATGGATGCAGGTCCGCACTTCGTGATATTCAAAGTCTTCCTGCTTGAGAAAATGCACATGATTGGTGGCCACCACCGGCAATTGGTGTTGCTCGGCCAATGCCACCGCGGCATGCACATAATCTTCCTGGTGTGGTTGCCCGGTTCGCTGCAGTTCAATATAAAAGCGGCCCGGGAACAGGTTCATGTACTCGGCGACAAGCCTGGCGCACGCTTCCTGATTACCGGCCTGCACCGCCTGCCCCAGGTCACCCTCCTGTGCCCCGGACAATGCAATCAACCCGTCAGTCTGGCCTTGCAGCCAATCCTTTGAAATACACGGCCGGCCCGTATGCTGGCCCTCGGCATAGGCACGGGAAATCAGGCGATTGAGGTTGTGATAACCGTCGCGATCCTGGCACAGCAATACCAGCCGGAACGGCTTGTTGTGGTCATCCGGATTCTCGATCCAGACATCCGATCCCATGATCGGCTTGATCCCGGCACCACTGGCGGCACGGTAAAACTTCACAATGGCAAAGAAGTTGGCCAGGTCCGTCACCGCGACAGCCGGCATCCTGGCTTCCTTTGCCGCAGCAACCAGATCCTTGACCCGGATTATGCCGTCGACCAGGGAAAACTCGGTGTGAACATGGAGGTGTACAAATGTGCTCATGGTGCGTATTTCACACCATTCGACCGAGAAAACAAAATGGCAAGAAAATCAGCTGTGGCCTGACCGACCGTCATGGACGAGACATGCCCTGTAATCTCCAAAAATATCAGGCCCGTTTTGTATAAATACTGTCTCAGTTAGCGCTGATTGCATAATCCATACTCATAAATCACGCCTGTCCCGATAAATTGGTCGGGACAGGCGTTATGCCGGCCCTACGGGCACCACGGACTGCCGAACCAGGCAAAATGGGGCAGGAAATCGCTGGCGTAGACAGTAAACGTTCCACTAACGTGGCCTGACACCCAGAACCAGCTATTCTTGTAATAAGGCGTGACGTTGTCACAGCCATAGACTTGGCTCATGTGCTTGTCCCAGGAACATACTCCCAGGTAGCATACGTACTCCCACCAGCCTGCTTGCAAGTAAACCCAGTAGGTTGAGCCCCCAAACCCGGAAACGTCAAAGTCCTTGTAGCTTCCTACCGCATAAGGTGCTGTGTAGTCAGGATTAATGATCTGTGCATACCCGTTTGTATATTGAGTCGTCGTTATGGAATCCGCCGGTGTCAATTTTTCATAGGTATTTCCCGGTGTAGTCACCTGTGCTTCGGTCGCCGCAATTCGAACACGTATCAGCCTGTTCCACGTACCCCACAGGTTACCCGCGCCATCGGTTGTATCGTACAAGTCGTTGATGATCCGCAATGTTGCGCCTGGCGCGGTTACAGAGACTGACACCACGTTGCTCCAGCTGGAATAAACAGTATTATGCCTGGCGCGAATTCGATACCAATATGTTCCGGCTGATGCCAAATTATCACTGACTTGCGCAGATGGTGAGCGGTCGTTTGTCACAGTCCAGATAGTCGAAAAACCGCTGGTTGACGACGTTGACGATCGCTGTAACTCAAAACCATCCTGAGTACTGCTCAACAAACCACCGGCACCCCAGGAATACGTCCATGACAACGTAAAATCCGTGTTAGCCGGTGAACTGGAAGGTGCGCTCAACGATGGCGCTGACGCCGCAGTAGTAATCGATTTGGTGTTTGTATATACCGAATTACCAACCGCGTTATAGGCCGTGACGCGGAAATAGTAGGTCGTTGACGAGGTCAGACCGGTTGCGGAATAGCCGCTTATGTTAGCAGCTACGGTGCCAACCTGGGTAAATCCGGTTGCTGATGAAAGGCTGCGCTCAATCTTGAAGCCGGTTTCGTCCGAACTGTTATCCGTCCAAACGAGATCAGTCGAGTTGATATATACGGTGTTGGCTTTCAAATTGGTTGGTGCTGACGGAATTGTTGCAGCCGGCGCCTGTGTCGTGGCATTGGCAGTATTGGAGTATCCGGAATTGCCAACACCATTATAGGCTCTCACCCTGAAATAATAGGTCGTTGACGCTGTCAGGCCGGATGCGGAATAACTGCTGACGCCGGCACCGACTGTAGCGATTTCTGCAAATCCGGTAGTAGCGGACGTGCTTCGTTCAACCCGGAAGCCGGTTTCATTATTACTGTTATCCGACCAGGACAAGGCGATGGCGTTACTGGACGATGCCGTCGCAACCAATGTTGTCGGTGCAGTCGGTGCAGTGGCTGCCGGCGCCTGTGTCGTGGCATTGGCAGTATTGGAGTATCCGGAATTGCCAACACCATTATAGGCTCTCACCCTGAAATAATAGGTCGTTGACGCTGTCAGGCCGGATGCGGAATAACTGCTGACGCCGGCACCGACTGTAGCGATTTCTGCAAATCCGGTAGTAGCGGACGTGCTTCGTTCAACCCGGAAGCCGGTTTCATTATTACTGTTATCCGACCAGGACAAGGCGATGGCGTTACTGGACGATGCCGTCGCAACCAATGTTGTCGGTGCAGTCGGTGCAGTGGCTGCCGGCGCCTGTGTCGTGGCATTGGCAGTATTGGAGTATCCGGAATTGCCAACACCATTATAGGCTCTCACCCTGAAATAATAGGTCGTTGACGCTGTCAGGCCGGATGCGGAATAGTCTGTTACATCGGCAGCTACCGTTGCAATTTCCGTAAAACCGGTTGTGGCAGAAGTGCTTCGCTCAATTCTGAATCCTGATTCGTCTGTGCTGTTGTCTGCCCAGGTTAAATTAATTGCGCTACTGGAAGCTGAGGCTGCCGTTAACGCGGCAGGATCTGCTGGTACGGACGGCGTCGGCGCGGGTGCCGCACCACCACCTCCACCGCCTCCACCACTACAGGAGGAAAGGACGCCTGCAAAAACGAGAAAAAGAATTGCCCTCGAATACCTTGATATCACAACTGATAAACTAAGCATCGCCCACCTCCGACTGATTTTTGGGCACCCAAAGAACATTGGCCCCGGTTAGCATTTTGTTTTTCAATTTGTCGCGAGCTCAATCTTACCTGATAAGATATTGTTATTCCGTTTGGTTGTACCTTTAATTAATCACGATACGCTACAAGCCTGATCAGGCTCTCAGTCACGTTAGTGATGCCACTATGTTTGCCACGTATCTTCTTTTTTCACATATACGCTCCAAAAATATAGGGCCCACCTATCCTGCTACCCAACCAGGCGGGTGTGAACTGGTTCGGAAATAGCGTCAATCGCCATTCAATTCGGGCAGTTCCCGATTTGCCATAACGGATCAGGCCCATTCTCGAATTTCAATCGTCCTGATGGGTGGCTACAGGCCCGAAACTGGCCTGGAATCGTCGACACAAAGAAACGACATCTGATCAGCACACCCCATCCCTTTTCAATCGCTTATCCTATATACTCACGCGCAAAATATGATACAAAATTCGCCGGAAGCGACTGATGACACTTAATCGCTGCTCGGCAAGTACAATACATTTACCAAAAAAATGAGTAGCTCATAAGTTATGCTTGGCTTACTACAACAAGGAATCCGGATCCCCATCCTGCAATCTGGTCGCACCTGCATTATTATGCTTGGCATCAGTCTTGGCTATTTGACTGGGATCAATAATCTGGTCGAGGCTGCTGACCTAAAACCGCTGGAAGATCAAAAAACACCGGCAGCCCAGCAATCCGTGAATACCAATCCCGCGCCCAAAATCGAAAAACTGGGCGCACAAGCCCAAGGCAACCCCGGAAATAAACAAACCGGGGCTGTTGCCGGCACTAACCTGCCGTTGGCAGAAATGGCAAAAATCCGGGCGGAACAACAGGCACAGCAACGTGCCGCCAAATCCGCCACTCCCAACAATGCACGGAAACCGGCTCAAAAAAAGAAGTCATCCCCCGCCAGACCCGTTGAACCTGCGAAAGTTGTCAGCACCGGCGGCAACGAAATGCTCTTTAATTTCCAGGATGCTGATGTCAAGGCGGTGATCAAAACGATTTCACAAATTACTGGCAAGAATTTTATTCTCGATCCCCGGGTAAAAGGCAAAATCAGCATCATTTCCGCCAAACCCGTATCCAAGAAAGCCGCCTACCGGATATTTTTGTCCGCGCTCAGGGCGCAGGGTTTCACCATCTCAGAGCTGGATCAAAACACGGTGAAGATTATTCCGGTTGGCGAAGGCAAGCAGGACGCGGGTCGCTTCTATAGTCGCTGGCAAGGCGAGCAGATGGTCAGCCAGGTGGTCGTGGTGCAGCATGGCAACGCCACGGAACTGGTGCCGCTGTTGCGGCCGCTAATGGCGCCCACGAGCCAATTATCCGCCTACACGCCAGCGAACGCGCTGATTATCACTGACTATGCCAGCAACATTGGCACCCTGATGGATCTGCTGAAAGAAATTGATCAGCCCGTTAGCACCGACGTTACCATTATCCCCCTCGAGCACGCTTCGGCGCTCGATATGGCAGAACTGGTCAGCCAGCTCATGGCGCAACATTCTGGTGGTGGCGCACCTGGCATTCCCAAAGGCGCGGCAGCTGTTGGCTCTGTCGACGCCAGGACTTCGATCGTTCCTGACTTGCGAACAAACAGCTTACTCGTGCGCAGCGACAACCCAGGTAGTGTCGCCCAGATTCGAAAACTCATTGAACGACTCGATGTGCCTGCAAAAACCGAAGGCAACACACGGGTAATTTATTTAAAAAACGCAGAAGCCAAGAAACTTGCCGATATTCTGCGAGGCCTGCTGGAAGCTGGTGCCATTGCCGGCGCACCCTCGTCCGGCGGCCCACGGGGACGGCCGGGGACCGCTCAAGCAGCTCCAGCCGGCGCACCCAAATCCATGATCCAGGCGGACGAGGATACCAATTCTCTCATCATTAACGCCTCAGATGCGGTTTATAACAATCTCAGGGGTGTCATTGACAAACTTGATGCCCGCCGCGCCCAGGTGTTTGTGGAGGCCTTGATTGTTGAAATTTCTTCAAAGGATGCTATCGAGCTGGGTTTCCAATGGATGGGCGGTCGCCAGGCCGGCAACCAAGGCGGAGTTATCGGTGGAATGGCCAACTACGGCAACCCTTCTATTGCCGCCGCATCGGTTGACCCAACAGCCTTGGGCGCTTCCAACGGCTTGACACTCGCCTATCTTGGCCCTGAAATCATTCTGCCTGATGGCCGCATCATCCGGGGGCTTGGCGGGCTGGCGCGCGCACTGGAAACGGCGAACCAGGCCAATATTCTGTCTACACCGACACTACTGACCCTGGATAACGCGGAAGCCAAGATTGTCGTCGGCCAGAATGTCCCGTTCCTGACCGGCAGTTTTTCCAATACCGGTGCCGGCGGCGGTACAGGCGGTTCTGTCAATCCGTTCCAGACGATCGAGCGCAAGGACGTCGGTCTCACGCTCGAGATCAAGCCACAGATTACCGAGGGTGGCGGTGTAAAGATGGAAATCAAGTCCGAGGTATCGAGCGTCAACAGTGCCGCAACCGGCCTTGCCCAGGACCTGATCACCAATAAACGGACCCTGGAAACCACGGTTGTTATCGAAGATCGATCCACGGTCGTGCTGGGTGGTCTTATCGAAGATACCGCTGACGAAGGCTCGCAAGGCGTGCCCATACTCAGCCGTATACCGATTCTTGGCTGGCTGTTTAAATACCAGAAAAAGGAAAAAAACAAGACCAACCTGATGGTGTTCCTCAAACCCACCATCATACGTGACGCCAAGGGCAGCACGTCATATACGCAAAATCGTTACGACTATATTATGCGCCAGCAGGATGATATCGGGCTGCTCGGTGATGACCACGAGACGTTGAAATCATTTTCGCCGAAAAACAACCCGGAACCGAAAACTGAAGATGAGCGACTGTTTGAAAAATCGCAGGAAAGTGAGTATCTCGGTCCCCCGGAAGATGAGGGCTCGGCCAGCAGTGCGTCTGAAACTGGCAACGGCCGCGAAGATTCGTAGACTGACGCCATGTCATCTGCTGTGAATATCGCCAGCCTGGATACCCAACTCGCCCAAGAGTTGCCTTATCATTTTGCCAAGCGTCATGGCGTGATTAGTGCGCGCCGTACAGATTCTCATATCGAAGTGTGGGTTCGTCCAGGTGTAACCGCTACCGCTATCGCCGAATTGCAGCGATCGCTTTCTGCCGGCATTGCGTTGATAGAGCTGGGCAAGGAAGAATTTGAGCACGCATTGACACACGCTTACGAGCGCGGTGCCAGCCATGCTGAACAAATCGTCGGCAACCTGGACGAAAGCATGGACCTCAGTGACCTGGCCCAGAACCTGCCCCAGGCCGAAGACCTGCTGGAAAGTGAAGACGATGCACCTATCGTCCGACTCATTAATGCCCTGCTGTCCCAGGCGGTACGGGAAGGCGTATCTGACATACATATAGAACCATTTGAAACCCGGTCTGTAGTGCGCTTTCGACAGGACGGCATACTCCGGGATATTGTTGAACCTCAGCGTGCTGTACACGGCGTACTGGTTTCGCGCATCAAGATCATGGCGCAGATGGATATTGCTGAAAAACGCTTGCCACAGGATGGACGCATCACCCTGAGACTGGCTGGCAGACCCGTGGATGTACGTGTATCCACCCTGCCAACAGGTCACGGTGAGCGCGTGGTCTTGCGCTTACTGGACAAGCAAGCCGGCCGACTGGACCTTGCCCACCTGGGCATGGAAACCAATACCCGCGACCCGCTCATCGAGCTGATCAATCAGCCTCACGGAATCATTCTGGTTACCGGCCCAACAGGCTCGGGTAAAACCACCACCCTGTACGCAGCGCTGGCGGAATTGAATCACACCGAGCTCAATATAATGACCGTCGAAGATCCAATCGAATACGACCTCGATGGGATCGGTCAAACCCAGGTAAACTCCAAAATTGATATGAGCTTTGCCCGGGCACTGCGCTCTATTCTTCGCCAGGATCCTGACGTTGTCATGATTGGCGAAATTCGTGACCTGGAAACAGCTCAAATCGCTGTCCAGGCGAGCTTGACCGGCCACCTGGTGCTGGCCACCATCCATACCAACGACTCGGCCGGTGCCGTTACCCGCCTCGTCGACATGGGCGTGGAACCGTTCCTGGTTGCGTCCAGCCTGATTGGAGTGCTGGCCCAACGGCTCGTGCGCAAGCTATGCCCTGCCTGTCGTGAATCATACCAGCCGGATGATTCCGAGATTGCTCTTATCGGTAGTCATGCAGACACCCTTTATCGCCACAAAGGTTGCCCGGAATGCGGATTTACCGGCTACCAGGGGCGAACCGGTATCTACGAATTACTGGAAGTTGACCACGTCATGCGCGGCCTGATCCATGATGCCGAAGCCGAAGACCGGATTCGCGATCATGCACGAACAAAAGGGATGCATTCGCTCAAGGAAGACGGTATGCGCTGGGTTGTTCGAGGCGCAACCAGCCTTGAAGAAGTTTTACGGGTCGCGCGGTAACCCGCTATGGCTGCCTACGAATACCAGGCTCTCAACGCCCAGGGGCGCACCGTAAAAGGTGTACTGGAAGGCGATAACGAGCGCCAGGTACGCGGCGTGCTGCGGGACAAGGGATTAACCCCTCTCGCTGTCAATGCCATACGGGAAACTAGCCCGCGTAGTGGCGCATTCCAGTTCAGCTTCAGTCAACCGGGTATTTCCGGCAACGATCTCGCGCTCATTACCCGGCAATTTTCCACCCTGGTTCACGCCGGACTTACAATAGAAGACTGCCTGAATGCCCTGATCGAACAAACCGAGTCCCGTCGCGTGAGCAATGTCCTCGCCGGCGTGCGCGGTCATGTCCTGGAAGGCCAGTCACTTGCCCGGGCCATGGCCCAGTTTCCCAATGCCTTCCCTGATATTTACCGCAGCATGATTGAGGCCGGCGAACAATCCGGACAGCTGGCACAGATACTGGAACGACTTGCAGATTACATGGAAAATCGTCAGGCGTTACAGAACAAGGTTGTCCAGGCATTCATCTACCCTGCCTTGGTGACCATGCTGGCAATCGCCATGGTCAGCCTGCTAATGGTGTACGTCGTGCCCAAGGTAACCCGCGTATTCGAAAATACCGGCCAGGAATTGCCCGCGTTGACCAAGGCGCTGTTATGGACCAGTGACACGGTTCGCGCCGGTGGCATGCTCTGGCCAGTGGCGATAATCGCGATTGTTTTCGCCGTTCGCTACGCACTCAGGCAACCTCATATTCGCCATGCCTGGCACCATTTATTGCTTCGCATGCCCGTAACCGGCAGGGTTACCCGTGGCGTTAACGCCGCACGCATGGCCAATGCGTTAGGCATATTGGTCGCCAGCGGCATTCCGCTTCTCAGCGCCATGCGTTATGGCGTGGACCTGATCAACAATATTCCGATGCGCACAGCCATGGAGCATGCCCTGCACCAGGTTCGCGAGGGCGGATCATTCTCGCGGGCACTTGGAAAAAGTCGACTGTTTCCGCCGCTGATTGTTCACCTGATTGGCAGTGGCGAAGCTACCGGCAAACTCGATACCATGCTGGTTCGGGCGGCTGAGGCCCAGGAGCGGGAACTGGAAAACTGGGTTAAGACCTTTACCGCCATTTTGGAGCCACTTCTCATTATTGGCATGGGTGTAATGGTATTATTGATTGTATTGGCAATCATGATGCCAATATTTGAAATGAATCAACTCGTAAAATAGTTTATTGGATACCGGTGAAGTTATGGAATTGAATTCTGACAAGTTTCGCAACAACCAGTCTTTCGGCGCCGCGCGTCAAAGCGGTTTTTCCCTGATTGAAATTATGGTGGTCGTGGTCATTCTCGGCATCCTGTCGAGCTATGTTGTACTCAACATCATGGACAAGCCTGACCAGGCTCGCCAAATAGCAGCCAAGAATGATATCAGCACCATCATGAGCGCGCTCAAGCTCTACAAGCTCGATAACAGCACCTATCCCAGCACCGAGCAGGGCCTGATGGCGCTGGTTCAGCGGCCTTCTGCCGGCCGCGTTCCCAACAACTGGAAAAAAGGTGGTTACCTGGAGAAACTTCCCAAGGATCCCTGGGGTGGTGAATACCAATACCTGAGCCCTGGAGTTCGAGGTACCGATTTCGACCTGTTCAGCTATGGCGCCGACGGTCAGCCAGGCGGTGAGGATTGGGATCGTGATATTGGTAACTGGAACCTGGATGAAATCTGATCCTTCTGCACAGCGGATCAACCCCATCACCGCCCGGCAATCGGGCGGTTTTACATTAATCGAGTTAATGGTCACGGTAACCCTGGTGGCCATTATTGCCGGCATGGTAGTCCTGAGCATAGGCGATGATCCCAAACGCGCCGCCAGCGACGAGAGTCAGCGTTTGCAGGCCCTGCTGTCACAGCTGCGCGAAGAAGCTGTACTGCAGGGAAAGGTGTATTTTTTCCGCGCAGAGCTGGATAAATACGCATTCCTGTTTCCCGACAAAAAAGGCAAACTGGCACCCATTGAAGACGAGTTATTCAGGCCACGCCAGTTTTCAGAAGGTGTCGCGGTGATAGACAGCGAAGTGGACGGCAAGGCAACCCACCAGGACCCGGTTATTATCATCTACCCTACCGGGGACCTGAGTCCATTTCGGATGATCATCGGCAATAGCGGTGCTCACTGGCAGCTGAGCAGCGACATCAACGGTGAGATTCAACGGGAACCGGCAGAGATCAAGGATAACTGACAAGACCATGATATTTCCCGGGCACCAACAACGCGGATTCACACTGATTGAAATCCTGGTTGCACTTGCGGTCGTCGCCATCTCGTTTGCCGGAATTGTTGGCGTAATTGGCCAGGCCGCGGAAACTACTGGCAGCCTTCGCGATCGCAATCTCGCCTTGTGGCTGGCACAAAACCGCCTTGCTATTCATCAGCTGGAGAAAAGCTGGCCCGGTATCGGCACTCGTACCGGCAACGACGAATTTGCTGCGAGGGAATGGCAGTGGGAAGAACAGGTTCAATCAAGCGTCCATGACGATATTCGCCGGATCGAGATTCGCATTCGACAAAAAGATGATGATCACATTCTCGCAGTACTGATCGGTGTACTGAGAAAACCGCCAACATGAAATTCCCGATATCTCATTCCGGGTTTACGCTACTTGAGCTGCTGGCAGCAATGGCGATTTTCGCCATCATGTCGGTAATGACCTTCTCCGGTCTCAGCTTTGTCCTGGATGCCCGCGATCATCTCGAGGCAGAACGCAAGAGCCAACAAGGACTGGCACTTGCTTTTCTTCGTATGGAGGAAGACATCAGTCAGTGCAGGGATCGCGATATTCGCCTGGCTGACGGTTCCACCGGCCCGGCACTGGAAGGCAGAGAGGCTGATACACGCGCACTAGGCGCTCCGGTTTTTGAATGTACACGCGGGGGTATGTCAATTATCGGCAGTAGCCCGGTTTCCGATCTTCAGCGAATAGGTTACCGACTGGATGACGAGCAAAGACTGTTCCGTTTGGCATGGCCGGTCCTTGATCGTGCGCCGCAGACCGAACCCCGGTCACAGCAAATTCTTGCCAACGTCGAGAACTTCGCGGTTCGCTACCATGACGGGGCCAAGTGGCACCAGACCTGGCCATTGCCCCAGCAACTCGGTCAACAACAATTACCACCGAGTCTACCCAAGGGTGTTGAAATCATTATTCAACAAAGCGGGCAAGCAGAAATAAACAGGGTGCTGCGAATCAATGACTAGACCAGCCACCAATATGCCGTTGCGCAGACAGCGCGGTGTAGCCCTGGTCACCGCTATTTTCGTGGTGACGGTTGTTGCTACTGCAACCGCCTATATCAGCTTTAGCCAGCAAATCAACTTGCGCCAATTCGAGAATCGGGCAGCACAGGCCCAGTCTGAAGCAGTTCGCCAGGGTGCCATAGAGGGCGCGATCACCATGATGTTGATCGATGCCCAGAACAGCAGCAACGACCACCTTGATGAATTATGGGCAAAGACGCCACTTGCCGGGGATGTTGGCGAGGGCCAGTTTTTTGCCATCGTCACCGATGCCCAGGGCAAGTTCAATCTCAATAATCTGCTCAAGCCGGACGGCACGCCTAGCACCCCCGATATCGCGGTTTTTCGTCGAATTCTGGAAGCCCAGGATATCCGCCCGGACCTTGTCGATTCCGTGCTTGATTGGCTGGACAAGGACTCCCAAAGGCGTGCTTCCGGGGCTGAAGATGTCGACTATCTCTCGCTCACTACGCCCTACCGCACAGCCGCCAGAAATTTCGAGAGCATTGACGAACTCAGACTGGTGGCCGGTTTCGTGCCGAAATATGTCAATCTAATACGCGACTACCTCAGTGCATTACCCGGCAGAACCACCATCAATATCAATACTGCTCCCGATGCCGTATTCAAAGCCCTGTTTCAGCCAACTGCGGATCCTGCGGTTGTAGAGCAGATTCTGAAGGATCGGCAACAGAAGCCATTCACCCAGAAAACCGACCTGGCCGGCAGATTTCACGGAACCCCGGGGCTGCCGGATGTCGAATATGATGTGAAGTCAGACTATTTTAATGTTAACGTTAGCACCCAGTTTGGTCGCCTGGATCGATCATTTGAAGCGCTCATTCACCGGGAAAGCAAGACCCTGGGCCAACTGGTCTGGAGCAGCAACCGGGTATTGTTGATTGGCACGGAAGAACGTGAACAGTAGTTTATTCATTTCTATAAAGCAAAAGATCGCGGCGCTGCAGACCAGGAAAGCCAAGGCCGAGTCCTGGCAGTCTGCCCCGGTCACGCTTGAAATTTTCCTTCCGCAAAGCTGGAGCAAAAACACATCAACAGGTCTGGCAGAGGGATCAACTTCAGCAACTATTGCCGAGCCGATAGCCTGGTGCTTGCGCAAGAATAACCTGGTCGTTGAACAAGGCAACGTTGACACACTTGGCAAGCTCAAGGAGCAAGCCAGGGGGGCAAACATTATCGCCTGGGCTCCGGCCAATGCCGTGTTGCTTACCAGCCTGCAGATGCCCACGACCAGAAGAAAACGAATTGAACAGGCACTGCCCTACGCGATGGAAGACATCATACTGGGTGACCCGTCGAACCAGCATTTTGTCTATTCGCCCGGCACTGACTCCGGATTATCCATTGCTGTCGTCAACAAGGTCCTGATCGGCGAATGGAAGCAGGTATTCGAGCAGGCCGGGTTATATGTGCGCGCTGTGTTGCCCTTACCGCTTGGGCTGCCCTATGGTGACTCTTCCGCCGTCCTTGCCAAAGACGCCGACTGCTGCTGCCTGCGAACAAGCGAGTCAAAAGGATTATCAGTTCCCTGTTCTGACAACAACACCCTGCTAACTTCCCTGAAGTCGGCGTTATCGTCAACGGAGTCACCGATTACCCGCCTGAACGTCTACAACTTTGACGAAACAACGGAATGGGAAAACTGGCATTCTGCGCTGGACCTTGAAATTCGAAGTGGCAACCAGCCATTGGTTAACCTGCTGCATCCACGCCATTGCAGCCTTAACCTGCTCCAGGGTCAATACAGTATCCAGCCTGCAGAGACCACGACTCCGCTTTACCGGCTACGCAGTGCGGCGGTAATGGCCGGCATTGCCATAGCTGCATTATTTGTCTTGCAGGCTGGTGATGCCTATCGACTGAAACAGGAGAGCAACCGGATTCAGCAGGAAATGCTATCCCTGTTTCGTACAACTTTCCCGGACGCGAAGGTTATTGTCGACCCGGTACTGCAGATGCAGCAAAAATTCAACGAACTCCGCGGTGGCGGTGGCGATGCGTTTCTCGGTCTGCTTATGAAGGTCACCCCTGTTTTGACCGGGGGCGATCATGTAACAATCAGCTCGATCAGTTATGGCGGAGCAGACCTGACAATCAACCTGACCGTAAAGGATTACGCCGCACTTGATACACTCAAACAAAGGGCCAATGCTGCCAGCATCAAGCTCGAAGTATTGTCAGCCAATCGCGTTGAAAACAAGGTAAGCGGCAGAATCAAGCTAAGCCATGGTTAAACCAAATGACTGACTCCATTGCACAAATCAAGCAGAAATGGCGCGGCCTGCAACCACGCGAACGAACCATAATCCTGGTCGGATCTGTGATTCTCGCCGTCTTTTTTGTCTATGCCGGGGTATGGATTCCAGTCGCCGGAAAAATCCAGGCACTCAGTACCACGCTGCCTAAAAAACAGGCACAACTGGCTCTCATGCAAACACAGGCAAGAACAATCAAGCTCGCCACCAGCAACTCGGGAGCGAAGCCGGAAGGTACGGTAATGGCCCGCATTGAAGCAATCAGTCGCCAGAGAAACCTGGCATCCCTGATCGACACCATGGAACCACAAGGCAATGACGGCGTACGGCTGGTTATCAGCAGCATCAGCTTCGACCAGCTCATTGACCTGATTGATGCAGCCAACAGACAATCACTGATGACCAGCAGTGCTTCCCTGGATGCCACAGAAAACATCGGCACAGTCAGCGCGCGCATGGTATTCAAAGAGCAATAAAGCTGCAGATGAAATTTTCAATTCCGAAAAATCGCGGCGCCATAAACAAACCTGTCCGTAATCTTGTTGCCACCGGACTGTTGTTCTATGTTGTATTTATCATTATATACGCCCCGGCGTCCCTGCTGGCCTGGGCTATGGAAAAGGCTGGCATCAGTTCATTCATTCTGCAACAACCCAACGGAACCGTTTGGCATGGACACGGTTTGATAGCCACACCTGCCGGAAGCAACCAGGCTGCCGTCATCACCAGGGTCGAATGGCGAATTCGTCCATTTCACCTGCTGCTCGGCAAACTGAAAACATCCCTGACTTTCAGCGACGAGGCGTTGATGGGAAAGGCGACAGTCAGCATAACGCCAGGTACGCTGCTGATTGACAAATTAAAACTGGCGGCCCCGGCTTCAACCGTCGGCCTGATTTACGCACCCGCTTCACTCTTATCACTTTCAGGCAATATTACTGTTACCGCAAACACCTTCAGCTTGTCCCGAAAACAATTCCTGGGCACAGCAACGCTCACCTGGCGAGATGCCGGCAGCGCACTGACCCCGGTTAACCCGCTTGGCAATTTCGAATTCGGTGCGACAAGTGACAAAACCGGAAACAAGGCGAGTATTAGAGGAAAGAATCTAGATGGGCCACTGGTATTTAGTATAAACGGCAACTGGGATATAGGCGGCTCGCAGATGCTGAACCTGAACGGCTTTATTCAGCCCGGGGAAAGAAAACAGGAGCTTGAGCCGTTGCTGCGAATGATTGGCAACGACAACGGTGGCGGAAGACGCAATATTAACCTGAACATGCCAATGAAACTCGCCAGATAGACAGCAGCACAATGGCCTGATACTGTTAAATTTAAAAAAGCATAACCAGTTCCATGTAAATCAAGAAAACCTGGAAAATAAACTTGACGTACGCCTGGTCTCAAAATCAGGGCTCAACTGTTGGCAATACTCATCGGATCAGGCAACCACACGAATCCGGGCCAGCAGTTAACAGAAGTCAACCGGGCCGCAAGGAGACCCTTTTTGTATTTAGATCATCTGGAAGGACTCGATACCATGAAAACATGCAGTAAGGTATTATTAATCATAAGCGTTGGCATATTCCTGGCTTCATGCAACAGGGGTAGCAGCAGTTCCTCACCACTGCCGAGAACCGATGTAACCGTATCCTGGGACGCCAACCGAGAAACCGCCGTGAACAGCCCCGGTGGTGGCTACAAGGTATACTCCAGCACGATCTCCGGGTTTAACATTTCAGATTCAGGTGTTTCGGTTGTTGATGCTCCCTATGTCTCCGGCGCGCTTGCGCCCACCAGTGCATCCGTACCCCTGGTCAAAGGCGCAACCAACTACATTCGTATAGCCGCCTACTCGGCGCTTAATCCACCGGGCAGCAGCGACGGCAGTCAAAGCTTGGCGTCAAACCAAATCAGCATTGCCGTACCATAAGCGCCACAGGGAGACAGATTATGATCACTCAAGTTTCATTAAGTAATTCTTTTCGCAATAAGAAGATTCTCACCAGCCTGGTTGCGACACTGGTTTTTACCGGCAATGCCATGGCGGCAACAGACTTGTCATCCTATGGGTCGGCTGAATTTGTTGCCAACGAGGTGCTCGTCAAATATCAACCGACGATCGCGGAAAATATGCAGCCTGCAGTACTGACCGGTATGAATGTGCTTTCCAGCAAAGCTGTCGGCACTTCCGGGTATCATCTTGTCAAGTTGTCCGGCCTGACAACCGCACAGGCTATCAGCACATTGACGGGCCGCGAAGGTGTCGCTGCGGTACAGCCTAATTTTATATACCACGCCAACCTGGCACCGGCAGACAGCCAGTACGGACAACTTTGGGGACTCAAAAACGTTTCCCAGTCCGTCTCAAGTGGCAGCTATTCAACCAATAATCCGGGCATTGCCGGTAACGACATGGACGCCGAACTGGCATGGAACCATATTACCGACTGCGCCAACACCACGGTAGCGGTACTGGATACCGGTGTGCAGTACAAACATGAAGACCTGGCCGCCAACATGTGGAATGGCGCCGGGGCCGGATTCCCCAATCACGGTTACGATTTCATCGACAATGACCCTGATCCCATGGATACCCACGGTCACGGCACCCATGTCGCCGGCACTATCGGTGCACAAGGCAATAACAACAAAGGCACTACCGGTGTTTGCTGGCAGGCCAGTATTATGGCCGTGCGTGTACTGGGAACAAGTGGCTCCGGATCAACAGCCGGGATTGTTCAGGGCGTGAATTTTGCGACTGCAAACGGCGCCAAGGTGATTAATATGAGCCTGGGTGGCAGCAATTTTGATACCGCCTTCGATACCGCTATTGCCAATGCCGGTGCTGCAGGGGTAGCGGTCATTGTCGCTGCAGGCAATGCCGGCTCGGATAATGATGTCTCGCCCGCCTATCCGTGCAATTATGACCAACCTAGCCTGCTCTGTGTGGCTGCGCTGGACCAGGCCTATGAACTGGCGAGCTTTTCCAACTACGGTGCGACCACGGTGGATGTCGGCGCACCAGGCACCAACATTCGTAGCAGCTGGAATTCCACGCCAGTCGTCTCGCTCGATAATTTCGGCGCCTGGACCAAAACGGGTGCATGGACGGCCGTACCCGCCACCAACAGTTGCATCTGGAATGGAGATACGTCCGATCCGGTGTTCTATGATATCCTGGTCAACCCGTCAAACTGGTGTAGCAGTGGTTTTTATGCTCAATCTGCCAACGATGTTGCTTACAGGCAATACACGCTCCCGGGAACACAGGATTTTGTTGTCGCCACGCACTACATGAGCTGGGATATCGCAGCGGGCGACAATGTCTCCATTAACTACAGCATTTCTGGTAACCCGTTTACCGCCGGCACTAACCTTGTTTTCGGATCCGGAACGTCCGCCGGTAATATATCCAGCTTCGGACACGAGTTAACTGGCTGTGCCGGCACACTCACGTGTTCGTTTGGTATCCGGCTATCTGGAAACGGTGATGCCGCCGTTGGCGAGGGACTGATGGCCACATACTTCAAGCTGAATATTGGCAGCACAATTGCCTACAACACCATCAATGGTACTTCCATGGCAACTCCGCACGTGGCCGGCCTTGCTGCCATGCTGTTTGCATTTAACCCGGATTACACTTATGCCGATGTACTACAGGCTATCAAGAGTGGTGGTGAAGCAGTAGCGGCACTGGCTGGCCTGACTACTTCCGGCAATGCAGTCAATGCCATGGGCGCCCTGGCTCACATTCAGGCTCCGACCAATGTGACAGCAGCGATCCCGTGATGCCCAGCGACAGGAATCTTGTATTGACCTGTTGCTTCTTCCTGGCAGCCTGCAGCCAACCGCAGGCTGCCAATGAAACCGGTCACATCGACAGCATGCGTATTGATTCCGCCAAGGGTGCAGCCCAAACCGTTCGGCCGGGGGAATACCTGTTGGCAGTATCGGGTACGATAGAGCAATCACAACTGTTTGGCTTGCTTGCCGAGTTTGAGCCGTTGTCGCTTTCACGAGCGGGAAGTTACTATCTTCTGAGAATCGCCCGGGATCCAGGGCTCTCCGCCATTCGGTTTCAGTGTTCGAAGCTTCCGGGCTTCGTATCGGTTCAGCCCAATTTTTCCTACCGACTCCCGACCCTGCGCTAAAGCCACTCGCACAACCTACATCAATAACCGGGCAACCGGCGCATAACTCTTTCGATGTTCAGCAATGACGCCATAGGTATTCAAGGCGTGGATATGCTCTTTCGTGGGATAACCCTTGTGCCTGGCAAAACCATATTGCGGAAAGATTTTGTCCAGCTGTTCCATTTCCCGGTCCCGGGCAACCTTCGCCAGGATTGACGCGGCTGAAATACACGCCACCCTCTGGTCACCCTTGATAATGGCAACCTCTTCACATGGCCCGCCAGGAACCCTGTTGCCATCAATCAGTGCAACTCCGGCTGCCGGTACCAGGCCTTCTACAGCTTTTCTCATAGCCAGGAATGTTGCCTGGAGAATATTGATCTCATCGATGGTAGCGGCGTCAACCGGGTGAACAGCCCACGCCAGCGCACGGTTTTTTATTTCCAGCTCAAGTGATGAGCGCTTACCGGGTGTTAGTTGCTTGGAATCATTCAGTCCATCGATCGGTTTTCCGGGATCAAGTATGACGGCAGCAGCAAATACTGAACCAGCCAGTGGACCGCGCCCTGCCTCGTCAATGCCGGCTACGAGCCGACCTTCAAGCAGCGGTGAAGGTATCTCTTGCCCGGGCCTGATTACGCGGGTCATTGCTTTTCATCCCGTGATAACCGAACCTCGCTTAACACAGCTTCAGCCGCGAGCTTGCCCGATTCACAACGCAACTGGGTGTAGATACCAGACAGTTCCCGGGTTACATGCTGTCGCCGAGCACTGTCTTCCAGAAAGCGGCATACCGATGACGACAGGTTATCAGCTGTCGCTTTCTCCTGTATAAACTCCGGGACCAGTTCATGTCCCGCCAGGTTATTGGGCATGGAAAAGAGTTTTACATGGGCAAAACGTTTGATCAGCCACGCACTCAACGGGTTCATGCGATAGGTAACAACCATCGGTGTGCGCATCAGCGCTGCTTCCAGCGCCGCCGTGCCCGATGCCAGCAGCGCGACATCAGCAGCGGCAAGCACCTCCCTCGATCGGCCGTCGAAATAAACTATTGGCAACGATTGCTGCTCCCGTTTTCCAATAGCATCCAAGAAGGCCTGCCGAAGTTGTGGCTTGGCGAATGGCAGCGCGAATACCGCATCCGGATAACGTGCATGTATCCGAACCACCGAATCCACGAATAGTTCGGCATGACGTGACAACTCCGAACCCCGGCTTCCCGGCAACAGCGCTATAACATCTTTGTCGATCGGTAATGCCAGCGCCTTTCTTGCACCCGTCTTGTCTATTACTTCCGGTGTTTCGTTGGCGGCAGGATGTCCAACAAAAGTAGCACGCATGTGCTGCTTCTCATAAAACTTCATCTCGAATGGAAATACCACAAGCATGTGATCCACTGCCTGACGAATTTTTTTTATACGGTAACCACGCCACGCCCAAACGGTTGGGCTAACGTAGTGCAATGTCGGTATACCCGCTTTCTTCAGCTTGAGCTCGAGATCCGTATTAAAATCCGGCGCATCAATACCAACAAAAGCATCAGGCGGATCCGAGATAAGCTGGTCTCGTAATGTTTTCCTGATTTTAAGCAGTTCGCCGAGGCGACCCAGCACCTCCACCAGCCCCATTACCGCCAGTCTCTCCATGTCATAGAGCGACCTGAAACCCTGCTCAATCATCCTGGGTCCGCCGATACCGTAAATCTCGATGTCCGGATGGTGAAGCTTCAGTGCCTTGATCAGGTCAGCACCAAGCAAATCGCCGGAGACTTCTCCGGCGACCATGGCTATTCGTAGCGGCTTCCTCGCTGTCACCTATCGAATGATTCCACGCTCGGTTTTCTTGATGAACTCGACGAAATGCCCGACATCAGGATACTTGTCCGCAAGATCTGCAAGCTCGCCAAGCGCCTTGTCCTGGGTTAATCCTGATCGGTACAGCGTTTTGTACGCTGTCTTGAGAGCCTTGATATCATCTTCGGTGAATCCACGGCGCTTGAGGCCCCGGGTATTCAGTCCAAATGGCTGGGCAGTATTTCCGGAGACCATCAGGTATGGCGGAATATCCTTGAAACTGATAGTCGCAATACCCGTCATGACATGGGAGCCAACACGACAGAACTGATGTATCCCGGTAAAACCGCCCAGTATCGCGTAGTCTTCCACCTCGACATGACCGGCCAGGCTGGCGTTATTGGCAAAAGTAACGTTATTGCCAATAACGCAGTCATGAGCAACATGCACGTATGCCATCAGGAAATTATTGTTCCCGATAACTGTCTTGTTTGTACCCTGATCACTGCCCCGGTTAATGGTGCAGAATTCCCTGAACGTATTGCCATCACCTATGGACAGCGTACTGACACGGGTTTGTTTGGCGGTATGCTGGGTATCACCGCCGATGGAACAGAACTGGTATATCTTGTTGTTGCAGCCGATGGTTGTAGGTCCGACAATCGATGCATGCGCACCAATCCAGGTGCCAGATCCGATCACAACGTCGTCGCCTATTACCGCATAAGGCCCGACCTCAACATCTTCAGCGACATTGGCGCTATCGGCTACTATTGCCGTTGGGTGAATGCGACTCATAAAGAAACTGTCTTTACTCTTCCTTATAGGTACACATAAGTTCAGCAGTACAGCACACCTCGCCGTCTACTGACGCTGTTGCCTCAAACTTCCAGATGTTCCTGAGCTTTCTGGACAATACCGTCTTGATAATCAACTGGTCACCCGGGACTACCGGGCGCTTGAATCTTGCCTTGTCTATGCCGACAAAGTAATAGACACCACCCTCGCCGAACGACTGGTTCAAGGTAAGCGAACTCAGGATACCGCCTGCCTGGGCCATGGCTTCAAGAATCAGGACACCGGGCATAACCGGTGCAACCGGGAAATGACCTTCAAAAAAAGGTTCATTTGCGGTAACATTTTTCAGCGCAGTCAGTTCCTTGTCCAGTTCATAATCGAGGACCCGGTCAATCAGCAAAAATGGATAACGATGAGGCAAAAGCTCCTTAATCTTGTTTACGTCCAGGGTCTTCAAAGCTACGCTTCTCCTTCCAAAGTATTCATTCTTTGCTCTAATGCAGTAATTTTTCCTGCGAATTGATCAAGCCGGTTCAGGTTTGCCAGGGTCTTTTGCCACTTGGCAAGCTCTTGCACTCTGATGCTTGAGGAATACATGCCAGGCTTTGTGATGGATTTTGACACCAGCGAACACGCCCCAATTGTAACGCCATCGACAACAGAAAGATGGCCTAGAATCCCTGCCTGTCCACCAATTGCACAATTGGCGCCGATTGTGGCACTTCCGGCAATTCCGACGCACCCGGCAATCATCGTATCTTCGCCGATTGTGACGTTATGCGCAATCTGGACCTGGTTATCGATTTTTACACGGTTGCCAATGATCGTATCGTCCAGTGCACCCCGGTCAATCGTCGTGTTGGCGCCGATTTCGACTTCATCTCCCAGTCGTACAACGCCAATCTGGGGCACCTTGACCCAGGATTTGCCGTTCCGGGCATAACCAAAGCCGTCGGCCCCTATCACCGCACCGGCATGAATAATGCAGTTTCTGCCCAAATGACAGCCATCCAGAACGACAACGCCGGGTTCAAGACGGGTCCCGGCACCAATCCTAACGTTATCGCCTATGGTTACATTGGCGCCAATCCAGACATCGTCGCCGACCATGGTAAATTCGCCGACGCAACTGTTTGGGCCGACGGTTACGGCCTCGCCCAGGCTCGCGGTTTCCGCTATCACCGCGCTCTCATGAATGGTTTTCAGGGGCGCGGATCGGGGATACAAAACCTCCAGCGCACGAGCGAAAGCCACATGGGGGTTGTCACAAATCAGCTTGTTGCCCACTACCCCGCTGGCGTGCTCAGGTGACACCAGCACCGCCCCTGCACTGCATTCGCCAAGCAGGCCCAGGTATTTCTCGGAGGTGATAAAAACGATGTCTCCCGGTCCGGCGCTGACCAGCGAAGCCCCGCCACGAACCTGCAGGGCACCATCACCGACGACGGTGCAACCCAGTATTGAGGCCAGCTCGGATAGAGTAATCACTGCAGCAATCCTCTATCGCCCGGTTTCGCGCTTCAGCCGGTCAAGCACTTTTTCGGTAATGTCTACCCGCTTGCTGGCGTATAGAGTGCCTTCGTGGACTATGAGATCGTATTTTTCCTGCCGGGCAATCTCTTCAATTACTCTGGAGACCATTTTTTGCAGTGACGCCAGTTCTTCATTGCGTCGCAGATTGTAATCTTCCCGGAACTCCTGGGTAATCCGGCGAAGGTCGCGCTTCATCTTGAGGATATCGCGCTCTACCGACCGCCTTTCTGCCGATTTCAGCACCAGGGCATCCTTTTCCAGCTTGTCCTCAGACTCCTTGATCTGGTTTTGCAGGTCAACAATACTTTTGTCGCGGGGGCTGAATTCCGCTTCCAGCTTCTTCAGGGCCGCTTCGGCCTGGGGGGCGCGCTCAATGACCTTCACAAAATTGACATAGGCGAGCTTGAGGTTCTGCTGTTCGGCAAGCCCAGCCGGGCTCAGTACCGTTGCCAGGAAGCCCAGCAATAGTGCGATGATCGAAAGCTTGTTTTGTCCTGCATCAATCATGGAAACGTGCTCGCGTAAACAACCCTACCTGAATGGCACACCAACCGAGAACTGGGTCTTTTCCAGTTGATCACCGGGCTCTTCGTTAAATGGCCAGGCATAACTGAAGCTCAACGGTCCGATTGGCGAAAACCAGTGGAATGCAATTCCGTACGTATGGCGCATCTGCTCAACATCAATTTCGCTGCCATATGGATAAACCATACCGCTATCCACAAACAAGCTCAAGCGCATTGCACTGTCGTCGACATCTGACCCGGGCACTGGCATGAACAGCTCCAGGTTGCCGAGCAGACGCTTGTTGCCACCTATCGGCTGCCCCCGATTGCTGTCCACCGGCCCTAGCGAACGAGACTCGTATCCGCGCAATGTCGAGCTGCCGCCCACATAATAATTCTTGTAAAACGGCATACTGATTGAATCACCAAAGCCGCGCCCGTAACCCACATCCAGCTTGGAACGGAATGTGAAGTAATGTGTCAGCGGGATGTAATACGATGCATCCGTAGTGGTACGGTAGTACTCCACGTCACTGCCAGGCGTCGTTCCCTCTATGGACAACCGGATTCTGCCGCCTGAACTCGGGAACAAGGCCTTGTTTAGAGAATCAAGAGACCAGCCCATGGTAACTTTCAGTGCATTGGTGTCCTCGCCATACCTGTCAACAAAGTCAATAGCCACCCTGGAACCGGTAACCGGATCCACCGTAATCTTGTTGGACTCATATGCCACGCCGGCATTTAATGACTGAAGCTCCGTTGTCGGGAATGTGAAAAACACTCCAAGACCATTTGTAGAAAGGATATACGGTGCGGTATCAGCCGCTTCCGCATCAATCTCTCTTGCGTAGAGAGTAAATCCGCGCTCAATTCCATTGTCTGTGTAATACGGGTTAACGTATTTGAGATTTACATGCTTGCTGGACTTGCTGTTGTCAAAACTGGCTGACAACTCCTTGCCGCTGCCCAGGAGGTTCTTCTCACTGATACTGCCGTTTACCAATGCGCCATCAACATCTGAATAACCGATACCGAGCAACAGGTTTCCTGTCGGACGCTCCTTGACCATAACATTGATATCGACCTGGTCATCAGTCCCGGGGACCTGCGGGGTTTCAATATTTACTGCGTCAAAGAAGCCAAGTCGCTGCAGACGGACACGGGATCTGTTAACCAGTGCCGGGGAGAACCAGCCGCCTTCAAGTTGCCTCATTTCCCTGCGCAACACATCGTCACGTGTGACGGCATTGCCAAAGAAGTTGATCCGCCTTACGTAGGTTCTCTTTCCCGGGTCAATATAAAAGGTCAGGTTGACCTTCTTGGTTTTCTCGTCTACATCCGGAATCGCATTCACGTTGGCAAAGGCATACCCTTCCTTGCCCAGAATGCCTGTTATCGCCTGGGTGGTCTTGGTAATACTGTCCCTGGAAAATACACTACCGGAATCAACGGCAACCGCTTCGGCGATTTCCTTGTCTGCGCCAATCAGGTTCCCGGAAAGTTTGTAATCTCCAAAAAAGTACTTGTCTCCCTCAGACATGCTGATTGTAATATAGATATTTTCCTTGTCCGGGCTGATGGATACCTGGGTAGATTCAATATTGAAGTTCATATAGCCGTTATTCCGGTACATGTTCATCAGTATCTCCGTATCACCAATCAATCGCTCCCTGGAATACTGGTCCGATGAAGACATGAACGAGAACATACCGGTCGACGACAGCATGAATTCATCCAGTATGTCATCGTCGCTGTACTCCTTGTTGCCAATCAGGTTTATCTGCCTGATTGTTGCTACGAGACCTTCCTTGACCGTTATGTTAACGGCAACACGGTTTCTTTCGAGATCTTCAATTATTGTGTCGATCTCAACCGAATACCTGCCCTGGGAGAAATACTGTCTTTTAAGCTCGTTTTGAATACGATCCAGCAGCGTCCTGCTGAAAATCCTGCCTTCGGCAAGGCCTGCATCTTTCAGACCCTTGCGCAAGTCACTTTCGCTGATTTCCTTGGCGCCCTCCAGCTTGATACTGGCAATTGATGGTCGCTCCTTGACGCGGACTATAAGAACTGTGCCCTTCCTGTGTAACGATACGTCGGTGAAAAACCCGGTCTTGTATACAGCACGGATTGCATCCTGGGATTTTGACATGGCGAAACTGTCACCGACTTTCACCGGGAAGTAATTGAATACTGTGCCGGCCGATATTCGATTCAGCCCTTCTACGCGTATATCCGATACAACAAACCCTTGTTCCGCCGCATGGGTCAGTTGACCCGCACCCAAAACCACAAGGCAAACAAAGACAAACAGTTTTCTTATACTCATACCTATTCTTATCCGAACAAACGCGTAAGGTCGTTATAAAACGCCAGAATCATCAATCCCGCGAGGAGAAACATCCCGAGCTGTTGACCAATCACCATTGACTCTTCACTCAGAGGTGATCCCTTTATTGCCTCTATCAGGTAATAAAGAAGATGACCTCCATCAAGAACCGGGATTGGCAGCAAATTCAGAACACCAAGACTTATACTGACTATCGCCAAAAACAATACAAACCGGTCCAGCCCGACTTCCGCAGACTTTCCTGCATACTGGGCAATGGTAATGGGGCCGCTGATGTTTTCTGTTGATACCTCAAGACTTAACATCTTGTACAGCATCTGCAGTGTCAGCACACTCATATTCCACGTATGCTCGGAAGCAGATAGCAGGCTTTGTCCAACGGATTGCTCGAGGCGAACCAGTTTGTTTTTCGGGAACTCCGGCAACTGAACAGAAACATTGATCCTGCCGGTAACCCGTTCAGCCGTAGCCACGGTTTCAGGAATTACCCTGAGCTTCTGTTTGACGCCATTACGATCAATTATCATTGAAAGCTCATTGCCGGGATTGCTCCCTACTACGGCCACAAGATCCATCCATGTTTTCATTTCCTGGTTATTTACCGAGACAACACGATCTCCCTGCCTCAGGCCCGCGGCTTTTCCGGCTCCTTCCAGAACATTGCCGACAACCGGTTCGACAAGCTGCTGAAAAGGAAACAAGCCCAGGGCATCCTCAAATACACGGCCACGCAACACCCCCACATCAACAGCAGACAGGTCAATTGTAGTCGCATGTTCCGCACCATCCGTCTTGCGGACACGAAGGTGAATAACCTCGCCAGACAACGCACGCTTCATCAAGTAGATTCGATGTTCACCCCAGCCATTAACCGGGCGACCATCCAGATCCATCAGCACATCACCGGCCCTGACCCCGGCGCTGTACGCGATTGAGCCTGGTTCTACGCGCCCCACTTCCGGCACCAGGTCATCGACTCCGTGGTTGAATACAAACGCATAGGCGAGGATCGCAAAAATAAAATTGAATAGCGGTCCCGCTATTACAATGGCAACCCGGCTTGCCAGGGGCTTACGGTTAAATGCACGATGTCTTTCCTGTTCTGGCACATCATCGTCATCCTCGCCAAGCATTTTGACATAGCCTCCGAGTGGTATTGCAGCCAGCACCAGCTCTGTGCTGTCCGCACCAAAACGACGGCTCCACAATGGCTTGCCAAACCCTACTGAAAATCTGAGCACCTTTACGCCCAGTTTTTTTGCCACCCAGAAATGTCCAAACTCATGAACGACAACAAGAATGCCTATCGCCACTACAAAGGAAAGGATGGTATATATCGCGCTCATCACTGTTCCTTGCACACAGCATTATTAAAGCGATCATCTATACAGCGACTTGCCATTTTCCTCGCCAGGCCATCATGCAACAAAACGGCACCCAGAGAGTCGGCAGGAATAGCATCGATTCCGGTCATGACATACTCGATAACATCGAAGATCGCGGTAAAGGGAATCCTGTCCTCAAGAAACGCCGCAACAGCTACTTCGTTTGCGGCATTCATGATCGCCGGCTTGGTGCCGCCTTCCCGCGCCGCCCTGTAGGCAAATCGAAGACTCGGAAACCTGTCCAGGTCGGGGCGCTCGAAATCAAGACGCGCAACCGTGAACAAATCGAGCTGATTCACGCCGGAATCTATCCGTTCCGGCCACGCCAGCGCATGGGCAATCGGCGTTCGCATATCCGGGTTACCCATTTGTGCCAGTACAGAACCATCGTTGTATTCAACCATGGAGTGGATAACGCTTTGCGGATGAATCACAATGTCGACGTCATCGGCGCCAACATTAAAGAGCCAACATGCCTCAATCAATTCCAGCCCCTTGTTCATCAGGGTAGCCGAATCAACCGATATTTTCTGCCCCATAGACCAATTGGGATGTGCACACGCCTGTTCGGGAGTGACATCGGCCAGTTCTTCTCGCGCGCGCGCGCGAAACGGTCCGCCTGAACCGGTAAGCAGGATTCTGCGGATTCCACGCGGTTTCTGCCCGGCCGCATAACCATCCGGCATGCACTGAAAAATCGCGTTATGCTCACTGTCTATTGGCAGCAATTCCGCTCCCGACTTTGCCGCCTCATCGAGAAAGATGTGGCCGCACATAACCAGCGGCTCCTTGTTGGCAAGCAGTACGCGCTTGCCAGCCGTGACCGCCGCCAGGGTTGGCACCAGTCCTGCCGCGCCAACTATGGCCGCCATTACAACCTGGCTGTTAGTGTCTGCAGCGACCTCCGCCAATGCCTGCTCACCATGCAGCACGGCGATATCCAGCCCGGCTTCTTTCGCCCGCTCACGAAACCGCCCGGCCGCGGTATCACTGACCAGGACCGCGACACGCGGCCGAAACTGTATACACTGTTCCAGCAGTCGATCCACCTGTGAATACGCGGTGAGCGCATCAACCCGATACTTGTCAGGGTGGCGAGCAATGACATCCAGCGTATTAACGCCAATCGAACCAGTAGATCCGAGAACGGTGACCGATATCATCTGTGGCTCCGTCTCATAACCCGAACAAGTCCCTGAACAGCAACAGCATGACCACAAATGTCGGTGCTACCGCATGATAGGCGTCGGTTCGATCCATAAAACCGCCATGACCCGGCAACAGGCTGCCGCTGTCCTTGAATCCTGACAAACGCTTGATCCGGCTTTCATAAAGATCCCCGGCAACACCGAATGCAGCCGCAATGAGACTGATCAAGACGAAAACAACTACCGCCTTGCCGGAAAACTCCCAGCCATATGCGGACGAAAGAATGGCAAGAATCGCGCAGACAAGCATACCGCCAAATAGTCCCTCAATGGTTTTTCCCGGGCTAACCCTGGGCGCAAGCTTGCGTCTGCCGAAAGTGCGCCCGGCAAAATATGCGCCGGTGTCTGACAAGCCGACGAGGGCAATGAGATACAGAAATGCGGCTGGCATCTGCGGAGCCAGTGAGTGCAGATAAATACCGGCAGACCAGCCAGGAACAATTATGATCAGCCCGGCAACAAGCTTCATCAGGTTACCGGCAAAGAATCCCTTTTCGCGATCCTGGTACATCGCCAATTCAACAACAACCACGTAAACCCACCAGAGCGCTGCAACCTGCAGGATGGTCAGTGTTATGGCTGCGTCGCCTTCAACGATATCCCGGTAAACAACAATACCTGCGCACAAGGTAGTGAATGCATAACCGCCCCTTACCAGGCGATTACTGTATCCACTAAGCCGGGCCCACTCCCAGGCGCCGCCAACAGCGAATAGGCCAAATACGATCGCCGTACCAACCAATGGCAAATAGAACATTGATGCCACCAGGAACAGCGCCAGCGAAATGCCTGTAATCAGTCGCTGCTTAAGCATTGCTACTCTCTACCTGGTCGCCGGTCCGACCAAATCGCCGCTGTCGCTGTGAATATTCTGCGATGGCTTCATCCAGCTCATTGTCGCCAAATTCCGGCCACAGGCAGTTTGTAAAATACAGCTCCGCATAGGCCAGCTGCCACAGCAGGAAATTACTGATTCGTTGCTCGCCACTGGTACGGATAAACAGGTCAGGATCGGGAATGCCATAAAGACTGAGATACGGCTCCATCGTCTTTTCATTTACGGTGTCTGGATCAATACTGCCACTCTGAACCTGCTTGGCAATACGTCGGCAAGCCCGGGTGATGTCCCACCTGCCGCCATAGTTGGCAGCGACAATAACGGTCAATTTGTCATTGTTCCGCGTCAGGTCCTCGGCTTCCCTGATCCTGGAAACCAGTTTCTTGCCGAACGGCTCAATATCACCAATTACCCGAAACTGGATATTATTTTCATGCAGTCGGCCGATTTCCTTTTCCAGGGCGCCCAGGAAAAGCTCCATGAGCAGGTTGACTTCACGCTCCGGCCTCTGCCAGTTTTCGCTACTGAACGCGAACAAGGTTAGGTAACGCACGCCACGGTCTGCACAGGCGGCGATGACATTCTTTACTGACTGAACGCCCTTGCGATGACCGGCAACACGCGGCATACCCTGACGCGATGCCCATCGACCATTGCCATCCATTATGATGGCGATATGTCCGGGACACGTGTGGGCTTCAGATGCGCTGGCCTTGCTAATGACGATCTCCTCACCGCGTTCAAGTGTTACTTTCCTGAATCTCTTTTTCCCGTACCACAAATGGCATTGGAACTAGAGTTCCATCAGGTCTTTTTCTTTTTCTTCTATGTGTTTGTCGATCTTGCCAACAAAGCTGTCGGTCAGTTTCTGAATCCGGTCTTCGGCACGCTTTTCATCGTCTTCGGATATTTCCTTGTTCTTCAGAAGTTCCTTGACGTGGGTGTTGGCGTCACGCCGAATATTGCGTACCGCAACCTTGCCGTGTTCACCCTCACCCTTAACGACCTTGACCAGATCCTTGCGTCGCTCTTCCGTAAGCGGAGGCAGCGGAATGCGGATTGTATCGCCCGCAGTAGCTGGATTGAGGCCAAGATCAGATTCAAGAATTGCTTTTTCTATCGCCTGGATCATGTTTTTATCCCAGACCTTTACCACGAGCGTACGGGCATCGCCCACACTGACTCCGGCAGCCTGGCCAATGGGAGTCGGCGTACCATAAAAATCAACCATGACGTGATCAAGTAACGCAACATTGGCGCGTCCCGTGCGAATCTTGGTGAGTTCAGTTTTCATCGACTCGATGGTTTTGTTCATGCGCTTTTCGGCATCGGCAATAACTGCTTCGATCGTAGCCATTAGTTTTCTCCCGCATACACCAAGGTGCCGACATTCTCACCCCTTGCCAGGCTGACCAGGGCATCGGCATCATTAATATTCAGAACTCTGATAGCCAGGCCGTTGTCCCGACACAAGGCAAAGGCTGATGCATCCATTACACCAAGACGCTTCTCCAGGGCCTCGTCGTAACTTACCCGATCATAACGAACAGCATCATCATGCTTCGCCGGATCCTTGTCATAGATACCATCTACCTTGGTGGCCTTGACCAGCACATCCGCGCCGATTTCAAGCGCACGCAGACTGGCAGCGGTATCAGTGGTAAAGAACGGACTTCCGGTTCCGGCAGCAAATATGACAATACGGCCGTTTTCAAGATGACTGAGCGCCCGGTTCCGCACAAACGGCTCAACTACACCGGCAATTTCCAGTCCTGACTGAACCCGAACATCAACAGAGGCTTGTTTCAGGGCGTCAGCCAGGCTCAGCGCATTCATCACTGTCGCCAGCATGCCCATATAATCGGCCGTCGGACGATCCATCCCTGATGCGGCAGTGGAAACACCCCGGAAGATATTGCCGCCACCGATAACTATGCCGAGCTGGATACCGGTTGCGCGGACCCGTTTCAGACCTTCGACAACGCCGGCCAGAACATCACGATTAACGCCAAAGGCGTCATCGCCCATCAAGGCTTCGCCGCTAAGCTTCAGCAATATGCGTCGTGGTGCGCTGGCCATGCGAATTCCTGCCGGATCCTCTAGTGTATTATTCAGCCGCCTTTTACCTGCGCCATAACTTCCGCAGCAAAGTCGCCCTGCTCTTTTTCGATGCCTTCACCGACCTCGTAACGGGTAAAGCTCAACACCTTGGCAGACGCCTTGGCCAGCAGCTTTTCTACGGTCAAATCCGGATCCTTAACGAACGGCTGACCCAGCAGGGTTATCTCGTTGACAAACTTGCTGATGCGACCTGTAACCATCTTCTCGATGATGTCATCCGGCTTGCCGCTTTCCTTTGCCTGGGCCGCAAATATTTCCTTCTCCTTGGCGATGACTTCAGCAGATACATCGTCAGCAGAGACAAATTCGGGGCGGCTGGCTGCAATGTGCATGGCGATGTCACGGGCGAGCGTTTCGTCACCGCCTTCAAGCTCAACCAGTACGCCTATCTTGTTGCCGTGGATATAGCTGCCGAATAAACCGCCTGTAGACCTGGAGATAAAACGGCGAACAGCCATGTTTTCGCCAAGTTTCTGGACGATGCTTTCACGCGCCTGTTCTACAGTTGTATCTGCGCCATCTTTCAGTGGCATGGCGCTGAGTGCGGCCACATCTGCCGGGTTGCTTGCGGCAATGCGATCGGAAATCGACTGGGCGAAAGCCTGGAACTCGTCACCCTTGGCCACAAAATCAGTTTCGGAGTTCACTTCAACCATGGCAGCAGTCTTGCCGTCACCGGTAATCGTAATACGAACAACACCATCGGCAGCGGTACGGCCGGCTTTTTTCTCTACCTTGGCGCCGGCTTTCATGCGCAGCAGTTCGATTGCCGCGTCCATGTCGCCGTCTGTTTCAACCAGCGCCTGTTTGCATTCCATCATGCCGAGCCCGGTACGCTCGCGAAGATCCTTTACTTGAGAAGCAGAAATCGCCATTTTCGATCCTCTTTTAAAATCTGTATTAAAAAACGAAGCCTGCCGGTGAACTGAATTCACCGGCAGCGTGTTGGCTGAACAAGCAAATTATTCAGCGTCTTCAGAAGCAGCGTCATCAGCCACTTTCTTGGTGGCTGCTTTTTTTGCTGTCTTCTTCTTGGAGGTCTTTTTGCTTGCCTTTGCCCTGGGCTCTTCGCCCTCGTTAACCTCGATGTACTCTTCTTCAGCAGGCAGCGGTGCCTGGATATTGGCGTTCTGGCGACCTTCCAAAATGGTGTCCGCTGCTGCCGCGGCATAGAGGCGAATGGCTCGAATGGCGTCATCATTCCCTGGAATGATGTAATCGACACCATTGGGCTTGCAATTGGTGTCAACAATACCCACGACCGGGATATTCAGCTTGTTGGCTTCAGAGACCGCGATATATTCATGCCCGACATCGACAATGAACAATGCATCAGGCAGGCCAGGCATGTCCTTGATGCCGGCCAGGCTACGTTGCAGCTTTTCAAGTTCACGCGTGAGATTCAGGACTTCCTTCTTGTTCAGACGCTCGGTGCTGCCGTCAGCCAGCATGGATTCCAGGCTTTTCAGGCGATCGATGGAATTTTTGACCGTCTTGAAGTTGGTGAGCATGCCACCCAGCCAGCGATGGTTAACATAAGGCATGCCGCAACGCTGAGCTTCTTCAGCAATAATCTGGGCCGCCTGGCGCTTGGTGCCGACAAACAGGACGTTACCGCCATTTTGGGCCAATTTGCCAAGAAAATTCATGGCGTCATTGAACAACGGAAGGGTCTTTTCAAGATTAATAATATGGGTTTTGCTGCGCGCCCCGAAAATATAGTTGCGCATCTTCGGGTGCCAAAAACGGGTCTGGTGGCCGAAATGCACGCCGGCCTCCAGCATTTGACGCATGCTGACTTTACTCATGTTTATCTCCTTCGGGTTAAGCCTCCATGGCCCCCATGCGTCAATTCGAAATGGCCTGAATCGGCCTCCCGAACACCCGGACGCATGTGACGGACCATGTGTGGGTTAGTGAAAAATCGAGCCGCCTTATATCATGAAATGCCGGGTTTAGCCAACGTATTCAGGTGTTTGGCCACAAAAAAAGATATCGAGAACCCGGATCATACCTGCTTTGACGCCAACAAGCTCACCCCACCAATGGACCGGGATTTCAGCCGCCGGTCATGCTGTTTCAAGCGTCGATAAATGCTAGAGTGCGGCCCAATAGCGGTCGCCGAGCCGTGAAAACAGGCTTTTCCAGGAAACTCTATGGCCATCACCATAAAAACAACTGAAGAAATCGAAAAAATGCGCGTAGCCGGCCGCCTGGCTGCGGACGTTCTGCGAATGATTCGGCCGCATGTCGAGCCGGGTATTACCACCGAAGAACTGGACCGGATTTGTCACGACTACATCGTCAATGACCTGGACGCCATTCCTGCCCCACTAAACTACCGGGGTTTCCCCAAGTCCATCTGCACGTCGGTGAACCACCAGGTCTGCCACGGGATACCCGGCCCGAAAAAGCTTAAAAAAGGCGACATCGTCAACATTGACATTACGGTAATCAAGGACGGCTATCACGGTGATACCAGCAAGATGTTTTTTATTGGCAAGCCCTCGGTCCAGGCGGAGCGAATCTGCCGCATTGCACACGAATGCATGGTGCTGGGTATCGAACAGGTTCGGCCGGGCGCGACACTGGGTGACGTTGGCCACGCCATTCAGACCTACGCCGAAGCCCAGCATTGCTCGGTAGTTCGGGAGTATTGTGGTCACGGCATTGGCAAACAATTCCATGAAGACCCCCAGGTTCTTCACTATGGCCAACCAAAAACCGGAACAATACTGGAACCCGGTATGACCTTTACGATCGAACCAATGATCAATACCGGTGCGCGCAACGTCAAGCTGTTGCCGGACAACTGGACTGTGGTGACCCGGGATCACAGCCTGTCAGCGCAATGGGAACATACGATTCTGGTTACTGAATCCGGGCACGATATTCTCACCCGCCTGGAAGGTGAGGATGTCTAGTCCCGCGCATAAAGATACCGGTATTGGCGACCCTCCGGCAGACCCTAAAATCGACGGATAACATGTCATGGCGTATCGTCTGAACACGATATTCGACAATCGCGCCTTCCAGGCGTCGCTGAAAAAAAGCGACAAGCCGTTGCAGACCTTTCGCACCGCCCTGACCCGCGGAAGACAGGAGCTCAAGCACTGGAACGACAACGACGTCACCGCGGTAAAACTGGTTTCCGCTCATGCCTGGTTTATTGACCAGTTACTGAACGAGGCCTGGTACCTGGTCCTGGGCAGTTCCCTGGGACAAATGGCGGCACTTGCTGCGGCTGGCGGCTATGGTCGCAGCGAGTTACATCCCAGCTCTGATATCGACCTCATCATCCTTCTGCCCGAAAATCATGGCGAAGAATTACACCGCTCCGTCGAACAGTTTCTGCGGTTTCTGTGGGACATGGGACTGGACATTGGCCACAGCACCCGAACACCGGACGAGTGTCACCAGGCTGCGCGTGATGACATCACCATCACTACAAACATCATGGAGTCCCGCCTCCTTTGCGGAAACAGCGCACTGTATGAAGCGATGCGGGAGCTGACATCACCAGCTCGCATATGGTCTTCATCAGATTTTTTCAGCGCAAAACTGGAAGAGCAGCATCGACGTCATGGTCATTTTGGCGATACCGCCAACAACCTGGAACCCAATATCAAGGACGGACCAGGCGGTCTGCGCGATCTGCAGATGCTGCTATGGGTAGTACAACGTCATTACGGCACGCGCAAGCTTGAAGACCTGGTGTCGCTTGAGCTGGTTACCGACAAGGAATTCAAACTGTTGCTGCGTAACCGCAACTTCCTCTGGCAAGTGCGTAACGGCCTGCACTATGCAGCCGGACGGAAAGAAGACCGGCTACTGTTCGATTATCAACGACTGCTGGCCGAGTCCCTGGGGTTTGAAGACAAGCCCGGCTCGCTGGCTGTTGAACAGTTCATGAAGCGCTACTACAGGACGGTCAAACAACTTTCCGTGCTCAATGAAATACTGCTCCAGTATTTCCAGGAAATTATCTTATATGAAGGCCAGCTCGAAAAGATTCCGATCAACAGTGACTTTGTCTCCATTAATGGGTACCTGTCAGCCAACGATGCACAGTTATTCCAGAAAGATCCTCGCAATATTTTCAGGCTGTTCCTGTTGCTGCAACAACACCCGGAGCTGAAGGGAATACGGGCACGAACCATCCGGCTGATCATGGACAGTGTCGAGCTTATTGATGCGCACGTTCGCAATGACTCTGAAACGCAGAGCCTGTTCATGGAGATAATCCGCCAGCCCCGGGGTATTACCCACGAATTCCGGAGAATGAACACCTACGGTGTATTGGCTGCCTACCTGCCCGCATTTGGTCGCGTTGCCGGTCAAATGCAATATGACCTGTTTCATGTCTATACCGTTGATGAACACACGCTGTTTGTGGTTCGCAACCTCAGGCGATTTACCGTGCCGGAATTCCAAAGTGAATTTCCGCTGGCCAGCTCGCTGATCGGTAAACTGGTAAAGCCGGAAAGGTTGTACCTTGCCGGCCTGTTTCACGATATCGCCAAGGGTCGCGGTGGCGACCACTCGGAACTCGGCGAATCAGAGGCAAGGCGGTTTTGTCGAAAGCACGGTATTAGCAAATATGATACCGAGTTCGTTTGCTGGCTGGTAAAACATCACCTGACAATGTCCTGGACCGCACAACGACGCGACATATCCGACCCGGATGTCATACTCGACTTTGCCAGGCAAATTGGTGACCAGGAACACCTGGACAATCTTTACCTGCTGACCGTAGCCGACATACGAGGCACCAGCCCCAAGGTATGGAACGACTGGAAGGGTCACCTGCTCGCAGAATTGTACCACGCGACAACCCGCGTCTTTATGGAAGGCGCTGATTCCGTATCCGATGTATCGACCAACATAAAGTATCGCAAACAGGCGGTGCTGGATATTCTGCAACCGGACAAGCCGCGAAAGCAGCTTATCGATTTGTACTGGTCACAGCTTATTGACTATTACTTCCTGAATTTTGATATCGACAGCCTGGCATGGCACGCAGAAACCATTATCAGCAGGTCGGCAGCGGAGTTCCCGCTGGTGGCAACACGTTACAATCCTGAGCTGGGTGGCAGTGAATTCCTGGTATTTACCCCGACAAAATCCGATTTGCTGATGCAGCTTACTGGCGCGTTTGATCGACTAAACCTGTCCATAGTTGATGCGCGTATGCACGGGACAGCTCACGGCTTCGCCCTCGACAGCTTTGTTGTCATGGATCACAACAACAAGGCAATCGAGAACCCGCGTGAACTGGATTATCTGGCAGGAGAGATCAGCAAGGCGCTGCTGGCCAGCGCCGAGAACCGCCGCGCCAACATTCGCATGCCAAGAAAGCTCAAACATTTTCCCATCAAGACGGATATAAATTTCAAGACCGAAGCCCGCGGTCGTGCCACCATCATGCACGTTACCGCGCAGGACCGACCCGGCCTGTTGCATCAGGTCGCCCAGGCCCTGCATCATTGTGATATCAAGCTGGCGGCCTCAAAAATCACAACGTTTGGCGAGCGCGCCGAGGACATCTTTTTCATTGTTGACCGCAACAATTCCCCGATTGAATCTGCCGAACAGCTGGATTGTCTGAAGCAGGAAGTCACTCGCAGACTGTCCAATGAAAACACTGCTGAACCGAAAGAAATGACATTTTAGAAGACTCAAAAAAGCCGGATGGCATGCTCGCCATCCGGCTGATTGTCAATGATGCCTCATGCCTGTGGATTTCGCTCAAACTCGCCGCTCTTGAGCCTGGCAAGATACTCATGCAATGAATCCCTGACCTTGTTATGCAGCACATACAGCGCCAATACATTGGGGAATGCCATGGACAACAACATCAAGTCACTGAAATCAAGGATATTGGTGGCGCTGGTAACAGACCCAATCACAACGAACAAGACGAACATGATCCGGTAGGCCAATGACGCCTTCTCACCGAACATGAACGTCCAGCAACGTTCGCCGTAATACGACCAGGAGATCATCGTACTGTAGGCAAACAACACAACCGAAAGACTCAGAACAATCGGGAACCAGCTGATCACCGAACCAAACGCCACCGATGTCAGCGCTGCACCCTGGTTCTGCTGGACAAAGTGTGCGTACTCGGGAGCCTGGTAGACACCGGTAAGAATAATTACCAGCGCGGTCATGGTACAAATGATAACGGTATCAATAAATGGCTCCAGCAGCGCCACAATACCTTGACGAACCGGGTAGGCGGTTCTGGCAGCTGAGTGGGCGATAGCGGCAGAGCCGACACCTGCCTCGCTGGAAAACGCGGCACGCTTGAAGCCCTGGACCATAACACCAATGAATCCACCGAAACCGGCTTCAAAGGTGAAGGCCTTGCTGACAATCAAGCTGATAGCCGCTGGTATTTCCGCGGCATGGACCACCACAATCCACAAGCAGGCAAGCAGATACACGACAACCATCAATGGCACGATGGCTTCCGCGACATGGGCGATGCGTCGCAGGCCACCGATAATTACCACCGCTACGAATGTAGCCATGATGACACCAAACGCCCAGGGCTGTTCAGCAAAAAACGGTACCTGTTGCTTGACCGCGGTAAGCGCCTGGCTGACCTGGAACGCGTTACCGCCACCCAGTGAGCCGCCAATACACAACACGCAGAACAGGATAGCCAACACCTTGCCCGTGCGAGTCCAGCCAATTTCGGCAAAACCACGGGTCAGGTACTCCATGGCACCACCCATGATGTGACCGTCCGGGCGAACTTCGCGGTACATTTGCGCAAGACTGGCTTCGGTAAACTTGGCGGTCATGCCAAACAGGCCGGCAACAATCATCCAGAACGTTGCGCCAGGGCCGCCAACACTGACGGCAATGGCAACGCCGGCGATATTGCCAAGACCTACTGTTGCCGATAACGCCGTGGTCAGTGCCTGGAATGGCGAGACCTCGCCCTCGGCGCCCGGAACACGATACTTGCCGCGGATAATGCCAATGGAATGCCCCAGGACGCGAAAGTTGATAAAGCCCATGCGAACGGTCAGAAAGACAGCGCCCACGACAAGCCAGGCAACAATAAACGGAAAGTTGGCGCCCTCAACAAAAAACAGCACATCAAAAAAGAATACAGCGGCCAGGTAGCCATTCAATATGCCGAACCAGTCATTGAGGGTGCTGGTTGCGGTACCGGTCTCGGCAGCAAATGCAGGCGTCGTCATCAACGCTGTCATTAGCAGCATTGGTATCCAAAATAAGCCACTGATCATTTTCTGATGCATCGATATCCTCCAGCCTGGTTTGCAGTCATTATTTTTCAAATTGTTCGACAACAACGGCAAGCCACAGGCCCGCCTCATTATCTTTTTGCCTGATTCTAAGGGATGAGCAACTTGCGTCCAACCGGCAACTGGGTTCCGGTCAGGTTATTGGCAAATCGCAACGTATCCACATGAACATTATATTTTCTGGCAATACTGGACAGCGAGTCACCACGCCTGACAATGTGTTCCTTGTGCCTGCCTGTTTTCTTTATAACCGCAGCATTTTCGCTTGCTGCTTCACGGGCTGAATTTGGTATAAAATTATTTCGCGCAAGAAATCGCTTGATACCGCGCAAGATTCCTTCTGCCATGCTGCGCTGGAAATCCCTGCTGCGCAACTTCTTCTCTTCTATCGGATTGGAAATAAATGCGGTTTCGACAAGAATTGATGGCGTTGCTGCAGCATTCAGCACCATAAATCCTGCATGACCAACCGTTCTCCGATGAAGCTTATTGACTTTGCCGATTTCCGCTAACACATCTTCACCGAATTCCCGGCTGAACGGCATATTTTTCGACATGGATAAATCATAGAGCACGAGTTGAGTCATCGGGTCTTTAATTTCTTCTGCCACGTAACCGCCGGCAACATCGGCCGCATTTTCACTGTTTGCCAGCATGCGGGAAATGGTATCTGATGCTCCTTTCTGGGAAAGCACATAGACAGAAGCACCACGTGCTCGTTTACCGGGAACTGCATCAGCATGAATCGAGACAAATAAATCAGCTTTCGTGTCTTTGGCATACCGGTGTCGAGGAGCGAGACCCACGTAGTAATCACCATCGCGCGTCATCACCGCCTGCATGTTTGGTGTGGCATCGATTTTTTTCTGCAATTCCCGGGCAATAGCCAGCACAACATCCTTTTCCCGGGTACGATAGTATTTGCCGATAGCTCCCGGATCTTCGCCACCATGCCCGGCATCAATGGCGATCACCCAAGGGAATGAATCATTGGCTTTCCGAATTTGCGGTGCCTGTTTGGGCTTTGGTTTCTGTTCAGATGCCTCTTGCTCAAACAAATCGATGACTAGTCGGTGACCAAATTGCCCGCCTGGCTGCAACAAGAACGTCTTTGGTCTTACCTTGCGCTTCAGATCAAACACGACGCGCAAGCCATCACCCTGCCGGCCACTGCGAATCTGGCTCAGCGGAGCATCTTCAGGAAACTGTTCGGGAAAATTTGCGCCCAGCCGGGTCTCATCGAGATCAACAACCAACCTGTCCGGACCGCTCAGGCTGAACAAACGGTGTTCCACCTTTCCGGAAACATCCAGCACCACGCGCAAATGATCCGGTGCCTGGTAGGTTCGGATATCACGGATTTGTACCGACGCCTGAGCGGGCAGCGACAACGGCAACAACAGAAGAATCAGGAACAATTTAAGCACTGCGCCTGAAACCGGGTGAATGCGTGTTTGCCTGCAGGTGTATGCGCTTCCCACGTAATCGAACGTCCATCTTGGGTTCGGGCCAGTATAATATCTGCGTCCGCAGGCGGCAAAACTCCAGCCCCTTTTTCCGGCCATTCGACCAGCACCAATGACGCCTGGTCAAAGAAATCCCGTATACCCATAAATTCGAGTTCTTCCGGCTGTTTCAACCGATACAAATCAAAATGGAAAATAGCCCGTCCGCCCAATTCATACGGCTCGACCAGCGAGAACGTCGGGCTCTTGGCCGAACCTGTGTGTCCGAGACCTTTCAGAATACCCTGTACCAGTGTCGTTTTACCCGCCCCCAATGCGCCGCGCAGGCTCACCAGGCGAACCTCTTCCAGGCACGTCGCCAAACAAGATCCCAGCGTCTCCATGGCCTCGGCAGTGGTGATCACGATTTCTTCGTTTTCAGGCATATCGGTAACCTGCTTCGGGCAAGGCTTCCACCAGGTCGCCGGCGGTTTGACCCACGCCTCTGCCGCGGCCTGTTAACCAGTCTGAGGTCGCTGCATGCCAAACCGCGCCCAAAGCCGCCGCTCCTGGCAACGCAAGACCTTGGGCCACCAGGGCGCCTATCACGCCCGCCAATACATCGCCTGTCCCGCCGGTAGCCAGGGCGGCGCTGCCGCCGTGGATCAGCCCTGACCGGTTCGATGTCTCCGCTGAAACGATCGTTCCTGCGCCTTTTAGTACGCAGGCACCGCCATATTGTTCGCAAACAGCTTCGGCAGCCCTGAGGCGATCGGATTCGATGCCAGCGATACTCGTGCCCAGCAGGCGCGCCGCCTCACCCGGATGAGGTGTCAGAATCCAGTTGCCCCGTCTTTGCGGGTTTTCAGCCAGCAGGGTTAACGCATCCGCATCCACTATCAGCGGCAAGTCACTATCCACCAGCCTTGCAAACTGTTCGAGCGCTGCACCATCAAGCCCAAGACCGGGACCAATCACCGCGACACTTGCCCGTTGCAGAGCCGCCTGGAGCAAATCCTTGCGATTCCACGGTACAACCATGTACTCGGCGGCGGCTGCCGAGACGGCGACAACCGTGTCGGGATGAGTAACAACTGTGGCCAGGCCTGCCCCGGCACGCACTGCCGATCGCCCGGCGAGGCTGGCCGCCCCGCTAAAACCCGGAGATCCTGCCACCACCAGGACATGGCCGTGACGGGTCTTGTAGTCCGATGGGCGTCGTTTCGGCAAATCCACCAGCCGGGACGAATCCAGTCGCTCAGCTACACCATCAACCGTCGAGTACACCGCCGACGGTATATCGAGATCAGTGAAGTGAACCTCTCCCGTATAATCCACTGCTGCCCCGGTAAGCAGGCCGGTATTCAGGCCGATAAAACTCAGGGTACAGGCCGCCTTTACCGCCGCGCCCATAACTGAACCGGTATCCGCGTTAATTCCGCTGGGGATATCCAACGACAACACCGGGCGTCCGCAAGCATTGATTCTCCTTATTGCCTCCAGCCATTCCCCGGACACGGCGCGATCAATGCCGGTACCCAGCAATGCATCGACGACAACGTCTGCGTCCCAGTTCGCATCGGCAACAGTCGACAGACTGATCGCATCTTCTTCGAGAGCCGCGCGACAGGCGATTGCTGCTTCGTTTTGCAGTTGCTCCGGGTTTACCAGGGTAATAACTTGCACCTGGAAACCGGCAAAACCCGCCAACCGTGCAACTACCCAGCCATCACCAGCATTGTTCCCGGCACCACACAATACGAGCAACCGGCGTGCCCGCGGCCAACGAAAACGCAATAACGAAAACGCTGCCCGGCCCGCGCGTCGCATCAATTCGTAGCCTGTGATACCCGAGGCAATAGCCAGGCGATCCAGCTCCCGGGTTTGCTCAGCACGATACAATTGACATGGCAGGGATTGGCTGGCTTTATAGTTCATGCCGCTATGATAGTCAGATATCGGCCCCAAACAAAAGCTCGGAACAGGGACCGATGCCCATGGCAAACAAGTTGTCAGCAGAACAACTGATTCAACTCAAGACCGATCTTGCCGAACGCGCCCTTGAACTGGGGTTCGACATGTTCGGTATTTCCGATACCAGCCTGGAGCAAACAGGTCAGCAGCACCAGCAATGGCTGGCCAGGCATTTCCACGGCGACATGGACTACATGCACAAACACGGCAGCAAGCGCTGGCGACCCGCCGAACTGGTACCCGGTACCTTGTCGGTTATCAGCGTGGCAATGAACTATCAGCCCGACGCCAGAGCCGCTGACGAAGTACTGACTGATAACAGTCTCGCCTATATTTCACGTTATGCACTGGGTCGCGACTATCACAAGCTGGTACGCAACAGGCTGCAAAAACTCGCAAAATTTGCCGAGCAACAGGCAGGCCCATATGGCTATCGCGTATTTTGTGACAGCGCCCCGATTATGGAAAAACCTCTCGCTGCAAAGGCCGGAATCGGCTGGACCGGTAAACACAGCAACCTGCTCAACCGGCAACATGGTTCATGGTTCTTCCTGGGAGAGATATATACTGACATGGAATTACCTGCTGATGCTGCTGTCACCGGTCATTGCGGTAACTGTACCAGCTGTATTGATGCCTGCCCCACCGCAGCAATTGTCGAACCCTATGTAGTCGATGCCCGGCTGTGCATTTCCTACCTGACTATTGAATACAAGGGTTCAATACCGGAATCACTAAGACCGCTTGTCGGTAACCGCATTTATGGTTGCGATGACTGCCAGCTCGTTTGCCCGTGGAACCGCTTTGCCGGTACCAGTCCGGAGGCTGACTTCAAGCCACGTCACAATCTTGATAACATCAGCCTGCTCGAACTGTTTTCGTGGAACGAAGCGAAGTTTCTATCACGCACAGAGGGATCGGCGATCAGGCGCATTGGCTACGAGCAATGGAAACGGAATATTGCCATAGCCCTGGGAAACGGTGACTACAACCCGGAAACGGTGCAGGCACTGAGAACGTGTATCAGCGATTCGGGCAGCAGGCTTGTTGCCGAACACTGCCAGTGGGCACTGGACCGACTTGCCGGAAAACAATGACACAACAACCCGAAAGGCTGCCTATCATGATTCGAACCGGAACATACATGCATTACCTGCTACTGCTTTTGGTATTTGCAGTTCCCAATATCGTTCTCGCCACCAATGAATACGCCAGGGAAAACTACAACGAAGCCCAGAACCTCAAGCGCGCAAACCGGTTTGAAGAAGCGCGCCAGGTATTCAACATCGTTGCCGACATGGACGATGCTGACGCCTCCAGCTGGGCCGAACTGGCAGCTGACGAGCTTCGCTACGGCCTGCTCATGCACGAGGTCAATCACCTGATCCTGAAGTTTGGCCGGAGCGCCCATTCAAGTGACAAGCAGGCCCAGTACCGGCAACTGGCCGAAAACAAGCTTAACGAAATCATTGATCTTAACGGTGACAACGTACAACGCGTGACTGAAGCGCAATCAAAGCTTGATCAGCTCAATGTATCCGGGGCCTATGTTGAACAGGCCAGGTCTGCCAATACCCTGGCATCACTGTCTCCAATCCGGTTGAGTATCCAGCTGTATTATCAATCCAGAGGACAATGGCCTGATCAACGCTGGCTCGCCGCCGAGCTCAAGGAATTGCTAGATCGTGCGCACATCAGTGACAGCCAGGTACTGATCAAGCGCTACTGGAGAAACCAGGACAAGGATTACAGGCTGATCCTGCTTGATCGGGTGAGCAACGAAGAATACACCATTACCGGTGATGCTACCGGCTCGCGCATTCAATCGAGTAATTAAAAGATACCCGGAATCTAATCTTCCAGGCGCAGAAAGTGCTCGCGATAATACCGAAGCTCATCAATGGATTCCTGGATGTCATCCAGGGCCATGTGAGTATTCTTTTTGCTGAACCCATCCAGGATCCCGGGTCGCCAGCGCCTGATTACTTCCTTGAAAGAGCTGACATCCAGGTTACGATAATGGAACCAGGCTTCCAGGTCGGGCATATGCTGCGCCAGGAATCGCCGGTCCTGACAGATCGAATTTCCGCACATGGGTGACTTGCCCTTGGGAACATAGTCTTTCAGGAAATCTATGGTCCGGGCCTGCGCGTCGACTTCCGACAGGTTCGATTCCTTGACCCGCCGGGTTAACCCGGTCCCGCCATGGGTACGGGTATTCCATTCATCCATCGCCTGCAAGACTTCATCTGCTTGATGTATTGCCAAAACCGGTCCCTGTGCAACCACGTTCAGGTTGGCATCTGTCACAATAGTGGCCACTTCAATAATGCGGTCATTGTCCGGGTCCAGGCCGGTCATCTCCAGGTCGATCCAGATCAGCGCATTGGCGTCTTGTGGCATTAGGTCAATCCTTCAGGGTTGCGTTACAATTTGTCGCTGACGAATACCCTATTTCCCCGCAGGAATCAAACAGTAGATGAACACATTGACAATAATTTTCATTGCCGCGGTAGTCCTGAACCTGTTGGTCAAGGCCTGGCTAAGTTACCGCCAGGTACATCACGTATCCGCACACAGGAATGAAGTACCCGAGACCTTTGCTGCGCAGATTAGCGCAGAACAGCACCAAAAAGCTGCGGACTACACTGTTGCCAAGTCTCGCTTCTCGGTTATAGATGATCTATACGGAAGCCTGTTGTTGCTGGGCTGGACTATCGGTGGCGGGCTGGCCATTATTGATTCCTTGTGGCTGAAAACCGGCTGGTCGTCACTGGCGACGGGAACAGCGGTTTTGCTAAGCATGTTTGTTATTGGCAGCGTACTGGAATTGCCGGTGAGCTTCTATCGCACATTTGCCATTGAACAGCGCTTCGGGTTTAACACCATGACACGAAAGCTGTTTGCCTCTGACTTTGTCAAGCAGTCCATTCTGCTGCTGTTACTGGGCACCCCTTTGGCGCTGGCTGCACTCTGGCTCATGAACAATATGGGTGACTTGTGGTGGCTCTATGTCTGGTTACTTTGGTCAGGTTTCAGCCTGCTCATGTTGTGGCTGTATCCTACTGTCATAGCACCGATGTTCAACAAATTCAGACCATTGGAAGACGACGCAGTCAGAAAGCATATTGAAAACCTCCTGGATCGCACCGGCTTTGCCAGTCGCGGCATTTTTGTTATGGACGGTTCAAGGCGCTCTACTCATGGAAACGCCTATTTCACCGGGTTTGGCAATAACAAGCGCATCGTCTTCTTTGACACCTTGCTCGAACACCTGAGCGCGAGCGAGATTGAAGCGGTGCTGGCCCATGAACTTGGACATTTTCGACACAAGCACGTGTTAAAGAGAATCATCCTGATTTTCAGCATGAGCCTGGCCGGGCTGGCGCTGCTCGGCTGGCTGGCCCAGCAAACCTGGTTCTACCGGGGACTTGGCGTCGACCAGCCTTCGTATCACATGGCATTGGTCTTGTTTATGCTCGCCGGCCCGGTATTCACGTTCCTGCTGAGCCCGTTATTCTCCTGGGGATCGCGCAAACATGAATTTGAAGCTGACCGTTATGCTGCGCAACACGCTAACTCTGATGAGCTGGTGTCGGCACTGGTCAAGCTGTATCGGGAAAACGCATCGACCCTGACGCCGGACCCGGTTAACTCATTGTTTTATGACAGCCACCCGCCCGCCGCCGTCCGGATCGCGCATTTACAGGCTCAACAAACTTGAAATAAACAGAATCTAACTACCCGGAGACGCCCTTTATGAAGAGTTATTCAGCCATTCTGTTGATGCTGCTTCCAGTGCTTTCGACCCAACTGGTTGCGGAAGAAATACGTTTTGGTGACAAAACCCGCGGCCAGCAACTGCACCAGAAACATTGTACCAGCTGCCACAATTCAGACGTCTACACGCGCGAAAATCGTAAAATCAACAGCTATGACAGCCTGATCCACCGTGTCGGCATTTGTGCTAGTCAGCTAGACATCAAAATTGATGCCGCTCAGCAGCATGACATTGCTCAGTATCTTGCCGAGAGTTTTTACCGGTTCCGGGACTGAACCGGGATCATCTGTCCGGCCCGTGCCGCCTAGCCGCTTCGGGCCGGTTTTCGACCTCCCCGTTTCAAACCCGACGAACACCAAAGAAAAATTTTTGCTACACTTGACGCAGTATCAGGCCTGCGGGGAGCCGGGCTCGATGGTGAGCACATCCCAGTTAATACCGCTAGTTGATTAAACCCGGGTCCACACCGGGTAAAAACGGGAAAGTATCAAATTTATTTTTTGGAGATCATAGACCATGTTTCGGACGGTTATTACTACCGCTTTTTTGTTGTTAGTCACCATTTTATCGCCGGCGAGAGCCAATGAACTGGAAGCCCAGGCCTTCCGCGAATACCTGGCCGAAGCCAAGGCAGGCGACCCTACCGCCCAGTTCGTGGTTGCCAGACGCTACGAAAAGGGGCTGGGAACAGAGCAAAGCTCTGATAAAGCCATGCACTGGTACAAACAGGCGGCCGACAATGGTCACCCGCTTGCCAAACTTTTTGTTGAGCGTCGACAGGCAGCCGACCAGCCGAAACCAGAACCGAAACCCGAGCCAGCCAGGATAGCCAAACCCGAACCAAAGCCCAAGCCTGCGCCTGTCAAACCGAAAAAAGCAAAACCGGTCCCGGTGGCCAGGACCTATGACACCGAGCAAGTCATCAGTTCTGGCAACTGGCTGACCGGCAAGCAACCGGTAGGATTTTTGCCCTCAATTCGCAGCAGTTGCCTGCCAAGTTCTGATGAGCTCATCTGCTTTTCGGAAAAATTCAGACATACAGTTAACAACCAGGAACTGGTCTACACCATCAAGTCCACGGTGAACAACTTTCAACCCGATGGCAGCTTTTCGGTGAAATACGTTTACAACGTTCTTGATATCAACAAGGCCGGTGGCGAACGATCCTATGCGCCAAAAATTGCAGCGAAAGAAGGCTGGCAGGAGCCGGGTATCAGCTTTCAGTGCAGACTGAATGACAACAACGCCGCCGTCTGCAAAGGCAGCGCCGGAACTGTAACGGTTACACAATAAACCATCAAATGGGGGATGCGTCTGAAAAGGCGCGGGATACAAACAATACCATCCGAAAGAGATGATTGGGGATAAACATGTTTGAGTACTTGCATACCAGGCTTCCGAAAATACTGCTGATCACTGTCGGACTCGCCTGCTTCACGACTAGCGCCGTGGCCGAAGACCAGCTTGACGAGGTTTCACAAAGCCTGTTCAAGGCGCAACTGGAACAGGCCAAACAAGGTTCAGTACAAGGCCAGTATTATGTTGGCGAAATGTACGAACAAGGTCTCGGTACACCGCAAAACATGGACAAGGCCCGGGAGTGGTACAAAAAGTCTGCCGCGCAGGGATTCGGTGCCGCCAAGAACAAGCTGAGGCAGCTGGAACGCGACAAACTTCGAAAGATTGAGGCGCGCGAAGAACAAAAACGCAGGCAAGAAGCTGAAACGCGCCGGGCCGAATTGAGAAAACAGCTACAGGAAGAAGAAACCCGAAAGGCTGCCGAAAAAGCGCGTAAACCAAAACCTGCAAAACCGGTTCCGGTAGCCAAGCCGGCTGAACCAGCTGTCCAGCCCCAGACCAAGCCCAAGACTCCGGAACCCGCACAGGATACAAAAAAGGATGACACAGGATTCAGTGCCGATCCTTGCAAGGGACCGAAGGCAAAGTTCATGTCCATGTGCAAATAACGCGATTGTTGACAGTCGATCGCTGCAAACAAAAAAGCCGGCCCACAGGCCGGCTTTTTTGTTCCTGCATGAGAACCGCTCAAGGGATGATCAGCAACAACTTGACACTCTTGTCCATGGATTTGCCGTTGATATACCCGATAGAACCGGGGTTCGATGATACCCACTGCTTGACCTCTGCATCACTACCCAGTTGTCTTGGTGGCTTTCCGCGACCACTGAAACGACGCGTTGACCAATGCCTGTCGAAATCCTGTTCGGACTTGTCCAGCATGGTCTTGAAGAACTTCTTGCGAACCTGGGCACCATCCGCGTGATCTACGGGCTGACCCTGGACACCGTCCCCGTACGTACTGGAATTACCGAGATAAATATTGGCTATCTCATCCTTGGTAATCCCGATTCCCTTGCCATCAACGGATGTAATCACCGCGATACTGTCTGCAGACGCCGCCCCTGCCGCCAGGAACAAGGCCGAAGCTGCAACTATCATTTTCAATTTTTTCATTGGATACAATTCCTGTGAATTCGTTCAGAGCTCTAGAAAATTACGTCAATTGCCATGCTGTACAAATTCACGCTTTCACTCGGGTCTTCGAGAGCCGGGTTGTTCGGATCACTGACAAACAAGCCACGTGTGCCTTTGCCCGGAGTTGCTTGCTGAACATCAAACTTGAATGCCGCACCTGAGCCAAGCTCATAGCGAACACCCAGGGTATGCGACCGCTGCAACAGCGGAACACCCGGCATTGGATAATCAACGCTTGGGGTCGTCGGGTTATCATTGTCCGCCAGGCTCGCACGTGTGTAGTGGATCATGGTCGGACCAAAGCGATAACCCAGGGTGGCGTAATAGCCTTTCTGATTCGGGAACGCAGCATTGGCCAGGCCTTCTACATCACGCTTGAAGTATTCTGAATAGAAAACAATATTTTTCCAGTCCGCTGTAATACCGGCACTGGTATATGCACCCTTGTCGCCATCAACACCAAACTCTTTCTGGTACACACTGGTACTGAAGTGGCCGGCGCGAATGGTAAAATACGGATTGCTCAGCGCGATATTGATACCGCCCATCTGCTTGGTGGAGAACTGGATGTAATGAACTGACCCGGGCGCTGGTTGTGCTGCCGCCATGGCTTCTGCTGCACCCTGGCTAAATCCCATACCCATGAAAAACGCGACCCAATCAGCAAACGGCCTCATGGTTTCCTGAGGCTGAACCGCCCAGGTATCGTGATTTCCACCGGCATAAGGCTGGATCAACAAGCTGTTGTTACCAAAGTTGAAGCGAATTAACGCATCAATACCTTCAATGGCGGTGATCGGGTTGGTGCTGTACACCTCCTGGGGCGGCCTCACCCAGGGATAGGCATATCCCACTTCGTAATAGTCCGAAATCAGGTAGGAAGTCAGCTTGATCTTGCCAGCCCGGATACTGGTGTTATTTGTCGGCTTGTAGGTCGCGAACGCCCAGTCAGCGTTAACATTGAAGTTTCCGGATGGATCGCCACCCTTGGACAGCAATTGCCCGGTCACGCTGACTTGTGGATTTACCTCTGCCGAGATCTGGATACCAAGACGGCTCAATGTCAGGGCATCTGTAGAGTCGTCATAGGTGCCGTCATAGGATTTGACCTCGGAATCACCATAGGTGGCGCCCGCTGTCACAAATCCGCTGATATCGGTCTCGGCTAAAGCAGTTTGCGAAAAAACACCTGCCACCAACATTGATGACAAAGCCAGAAAACGTTTCATTTATTTCTCCCTCAGAATCGTGCAGGCGGCCGTGCATCCCGTGCCAAAAAGACGGAACCGGACGTTTACCATAAACTAGATTTACCCCTCAGAAACACCCTATCTCCTCGGGGAGACCCGAAATATAGCTGATTGTCGATGTTTTTCAATGCCAACAGATGATGTACGACGCTATCCAGCCAGTCATGCCCATAATTTGAAGCAATTCGGATGTTCTCACACATGTCAATTCATGCCCAAATACCGGCCAGACTGTCAATCCTAAATTGCGAGCAACATCGAAACAAGAAACCTACGCCAGGAATTTTGCTGCTGGATCAGTCCGTAGTCGTAGTAACGGTAGTCGCAGGCACCACCTTAAGGACAACCCCGTCGACACCAACTACCTGGATCTTTGCACCCGACGGCAGGTCGGAACCGGATATTTTCCAGGTCGAATCATCCACGCGAATCTTTCCATAACCGTTTACTATGGGCTCATTTAGCGCAAAAACCCGGCCAACGTAGTGATGGCCACGTCGATTCAGTTCCGGCGCATCAGTATGGATCGGATGGCGCCGCAGGAAATTCCGGCCGCCGACCACGGTGACGACAGAAAGCACGGCGAACACGGTCAACTGCCATTCCCAGGTCGTCCCCGGTATCAGCCACAGCAATGCCCCTACCAGCCCGGCCGACAACCCGATCCAGAGAAAAAAGGCTCCCGGTGCAAACAGTTCGAGCACTATTAGCACGACGGCGAGTATCCACCAATGCCAAAACTCTACCAGTGAAGCCCATTCCATACTCACACTCCTCGCGTTTCAGCTGCCCGTTGGCTTGTTGAAGGCTTCCTTGGCAAGTTCGCTTATTCCGCCAATTGCGCCAATTACATTGCTTGCCTCAAGCGGCATGAACAAAATCTTTTCATTCGGTGACTTGGCGATATCCCGCAGCGCATCAACATACTTTGTTGCCACAAAATAGTTTATAGCCTGTACGTTCCCGGTCGAAATAGCGGCTGAAACATCCCGGGTTGCCTTGGCTTCAGCCTCGGCAGAGCGTTCACGCGCTTCGGCATCCCTGAATGCCGCCTCCTTTCTGCCTTCTGCTTCCAGAATCATTGCCTGTTTTTCGCCATCTGCCTTGAGTATATCTGACTGGCGTTTGCCTTCAGCTTCCAGGATTGAGGCACGCTTCTCACGCTCGGCTTTCATTTGCCTGGCCATGGCATCCACCAGGTCGCGCGGCGGCGTAATATCCTTGATTTCGATTCGCGTAACCTTGACACCCCAAGGCATGGTCGCTTCGTCAACAACTATCAGCAGCCGTGCGTTAATATCGTCACGCTTGGACAATAACTCGTCCAGGTCCATGGAGCCCATCACCGTACGAATATTCGTGGTAACCAGGTTCAGAATGGCGCGCGCAAGCTGGTTTACTTCGTAGGCAGCCTTGGCAGCATCAAGCACCTGGAAGAAAACAACGCCATCCACTTCAACCATGGCATTGTCCTTGGTGATCACTTCCTGAGAGGGTACATCGAGAACGGTTTCCATCATGCTGATCCTGGCGCCAATGCGATCAATGACAGGGACAATCAGGTGAAGCCCCGGTGACAGTGTTCGCGTATAACGTCCGAACCGTTCAACTGTATATTCCATACCCTGTGGCACAGTTTTGACGCCCATAAAAACAAATGAAATAGCCAGGATGACCAATACATACACAAACAACAACGCTGCACTCAACTCAAACATAGACACTCCTTTCTTCCATTGGGCGCGGAATCACAGGTTACCGGCAAACCATCCCGGATTCGGCTGATTTATTGTCCAGATAAAGTTATGGGGCCACAAGGCCCCACAATCAAGAAATATTTTTTATACCGCCCGTATCAGTGACTTGCAGGGGTTTTTGTCTCGATGGTTTTCAGGGACCAGCCGTGCAATTCGTTCTTCTCGTTAAAACCAAGTCTGTACTCATTTATCTGATTCGGGTTAGAGGTAATTTTCTGATATATCCACTGCCCCGAATCCTTGGCACTGGGTTCTCCCAGTAAAACAGCCACCTGGGAAGGCTTCATTCCCTGCCTGAGCAAGTTTACACGCTGACCGAATGACAACCTCTTTTCTGTGCCTTGCGCTGAAGGCACGGGCCCAACTGATGCCATTGATCGCTGGGTCAGTGCCACGGCCTGCTCGTCAGCATTGGCGGCTGCTTTTGCCAGTGCCATCTCGGTAGGTGATGATACATCTGCTTGACCGGGGTTCTCAGCGCCCGCAGCGCTGGCAACGTTTGCTGCCGGATCGGTGACCGGTTGAACAGTTTGAGCAGGCGATAGCCGGGCAGTTTGTACCGGCTCAGCAGAATCCGGAATTCCAAGACCATTAATTCTCTGGTTCAAAAAAGCGACCATGCCCACGGCGACCACCATTGAGGCAGCAATAGATGCGGGTACCTGCCATGAACGCTTGCCATGCCTGCCACTACGCGGACCGCTGCTTGTCGCCCTGCGTGCGGCGGCAAGAATGGCGTTATCTACCGCTTCTGTCGGCAGTTCATTGCCAAAACCGGCATACGCGTGGGACAGTGCTGAACCACCCTCTAGATAGCTGTCAAATTGACGGTCGCTGTGCATCATTCTTCTTCCTCCAGACCTTCGAGCATCTTGCGCAACTTTGCTACTGCGTAGCGCAATCGGCTCTTGGCTGTTTCACGATTTACCCCTGTAGCTTCAGCAATCTCATCGAGACTCATGCCCGCCTCTTCCCGCATCAGGAATGCTTCCTTCTGGGCTTCCGGCAATGTATCAATGGCCTGCTTCAGCTCTTCCATCTTGAATTGACGCTCGACAACCTGGTCGGGTTCGTGCGTCGCATCTTCCGGCATTTGCTCCCAAAGCGACTCACCATCTTCATCGACAAAGGAGTTGGCCAGTTCCGGGCTTTTGCGCCGGTAATAATCAATCAGGCGATTATGGGCCATGTGGTACAGGTAGGTCGTAAATTTCGCCCTCACCTCGTACCGGTCCTTGGCCCGGATAAGTTTCATCCAGACATCCTGGTACAACTCTTCCGCCAACGGCGCGCTACCCGTCTGCCTGATAAAGTAACGATACAGCCCCGGGCGATGACGCCTGTACAATTCATCAAATGCAGCGGCGTCACCATCGCGAAACCGCAGCATCAAATCCTCATCGCTCTCCTGATTTTTCATTTGTCTTAACGCGATGCTGCCAAACGGGGGTTAAAACGTGGCACCGCTTTTACTCCATTTTTATTTTGTAATCGTGTTATTAACTATACATCACGACGCCCGGAAAAGGCACGTGAGAGCGTATTGCGGTCGATGTACTCCAGTTCACCGCCAACTGGTACACCATAGGCGATACGGGTTGCCCTGATACCGCGAGACTGAACCAGTTCACCGACAAAATGCGCCGTTGCCTCGCCTTCCACGGTCAGGTTTGTTGCCAGCACAACTTCCTGGATACCGCCACTATCGAGCAGCGCCTCCAGCCGGTCCATGCCAAGCTCATCCGGGCCGATGCCATCAAGTGGTGACAAATGCCCCATGAGTACGAAATATGTACCGTTATAGACACCCGCCTGTTCCAGCGACTGCAAGTCCGTAGGAGTCTCGACAACACATAGCAATGACGGGTCGCGTCTACCGGAACTGCAGATATCGCACAGCGCTGTTTCACTGAGATTGTTGCAACGGTGACAGTGGCCTATGGTGTCAACTGCCTGGATCAGTGCGGCGGCAATTTCCCTCGCGCCGTCCCGGTTTCGCTCCAGCAAATGATAGGTCATGCGGCGTGCGCTTTTCGGACCTACGCCTGGCAATACCCGGAGCGCCTCAATTAGCCGCTGAATGACCCTGGATTCCGACATTCTCTAGAAGGGCAAATTCAATCCGGGAATATTGAGCCCCGCAGTGATGCCTGACATTCTCTCCTGCGTGGCTTGTTCCACTTTCCGGACGGCATCGTTGACAGCGGCTGCCAACAAGTCTTCAAGCATCTCCTTATCATCCTCCATGAGGCCCGGATCAATCTCCACCTTACGTACATCATGACGACAAGTCATGGTCACCTTGACCATGTCACCACCAGCATTGCCTGTCACTTCAATATTTGCCAACTCAGCCTGTGCTTTCTGCAGGTCCTGCTGCATACGCTGGGCCTGTTGCATCATCTTGCCGATTCCACCTTTCATGATAACCTCTTCAAAAAAACTAATGGGTTCGTGGCCTGACCGAACCCGGTTTGATTCGGGCGCCAAATATATCCTGCATTGCCTTGATATTGGGATCGGCAGCGATTGCCGCATCCGCCGCCTGTTGGGCTTCGTCATTTATCCGCAACTGGCGATCCGCGGGTGTCTCTCCCTTTGCTTCGCCAATGCGAATCGACAGCCTGAGCGGTTTACCAAACCGCTCACTAAGCAATTTTTGTAAATCCTGCTCTCGCTCCTTGCTGTACAAGTGCGAGGCATTCACGGCCATAACCAGCTGCGCCATATCTTCAGTCTCCGCAGCCTCCGGTACCGCGTTGGCCAAAACCTGCCCCAATAGCCCACCAATTGACCAGTGATCCAGCCAACGGGCCCAGGTTTCACAATCTACTGGCCAACGGAACAATTCCGGAGCTTGAGCGCACTCCTCCGTCATGGCCTGTGCCAACCCGGTTTCCAGCCCTACACGAGACTGGACTTCAATCTCGGCTGGGAGAGTTTCCGTCTTCGGTGTTACCTTGGCCGCAGTGTTCAACCGGGGCTTGGCAACCGACGCTGGTGGTGCGCCCCGGTCTGCACGAGATATTTCACTCTCCCCGGATCCCGGTGTTCCAACATCGACCAACGTTAGTGGCTTGAATGCCAACATTCTCAGCAGGCTCATTTCCAGCCCGCTTCTAGGATCGGGGGCGAGCGGCAAGTCACGCTTTCCGTGCAAAGCAACCTGGTAAAACAACTGAATGGCTTCGGGAGACAGCGCTTCCGCGTAATCGGCAAGCATGGCGCGATCGGTTTCAGACAATTCAGATAATTGTATATCTGCCTGCAGCATGGCAATGTGGTGCAGAGCGAGGGCCAGGCTGTCGAGCACAGATCGAAAATCACCGCCATGATCCGCCACATCCTTGATTGCAGCCATCAGGCTGGCAGCATCACTCCGCGCCAGAGCGGACAACAATCTTTCTATAATTCCCTGGTCTATAGTGCCGAGCATTTCACGAACAGGATCCGTTTGCAGCACGCCGTTGCCGTACGCTATCGCCTGGTCCAACAAACTCAATCCATCTCGCATGCTGCCGTCAGCGGCACGCGCCAGCAAATCAACAGCCGGGGATTCGTACTGTATCGTTTCCGCCTGCAGAATTTTTTCCATCTGTTGATGAATTTGCCCGATCTCGAGTCGTTTCAATCCAAACTGCAGACATCGAGACAGGATGGTGACCGGCAATTTTTGCGGATCGGTTGTCGCAAGAAGAAACTTCACATGGGCAGGCGGTTCTTCCAGGGTCTTCAGCAGCGCGTTAAAGCTATGACCCGAAAGCATGTGTACTTCGTCGATGAGATAGACCTTGTATCGCCCCCGAGTCGGCGCGTACTGCACATTATCGAGCAGCTCGCGCGTATCATCCACCTTGGTACGGGATGCGGCATCCACTTCGAGCAGGTCTATATATCGCCCGGCATCAACCTCCTGGCAGGTTGAGCATTCGCCACATGGTCTTGACGAAATACCTTGTTCGCAATTGAGTGATTTGGCAAGAATCCTGGCGATAGTGGTTTTACCAACACCGCGGGTACCGGTAAACAGGAATGCATGATGGAGTCGTTGATTGTCCAGTGCATTAACCAGCGGTCGAACAACATGGGATTGACCCACCAGATCTTCAAATGTCCGCGGCCGCCACTTCCGGGCCAGCACTTCGTAACTCAAGCAATCTCCCCCAATTCCTGGAAATCTGGTGGCGGATCCAGCCAGCCTGACCCGGACACCCGATTCGGATGTTGCGGCTGCTTCCTTCCGGACCTGACCGGGTTCACAACCTATCGCCGCCCGGGAGGCCAACCTTCACCGCCAGTGAATCGCGAGTATAACACGCCCCCTTCCAGGCACCATATTTGGAGTCGTCGAACTGTCCTGTAACTTTCATCGAGAGTACGACTCCAGACTTTCTTCCAATCATTAAAAAAGGCTGCCTACAGGCAGCCTTTTTTAATGATTGGCCGGCAGAACCATCGACAATGGTTCAAGCGGGTGTCCGACAGAACACCGAAGGTGGTCTTGGGACCGGAGAGAGGGATTACTCGGGCTGTCGCCCTACCCTTCGGGCCGCCGTTGCACGTACCGTGCGCCGGCGTTCGCCCGCATGTCATGCGGTCGTCGAACCGGCCTATAGCTTTCATCGAGCGTTCGAATACCTGCACACATCACCAATCAAATAAAAAAGACCCCGCAAGGGGGTCTTTTTTATTTGGTCTGGCGGAGAGAGAGGGATT